>Ga0209677_100341_pt1 | contig 29761 bp, 26 predicted proteins | sample AraplaCvi_mCL_r2_2_FD_184285 | JGI IMG/M metagenome (GOLD analysis project Ga0209677, IMG submission 184285) | Arabidopsis root microbial communities from North Carolina, USA - plate scrape CL_Cvi_mCL_r2 (SPAdes) (version 2) | ecosystem: Host-associated > Plants > Roots > Endosphere | place: USA... | reverse complement strand
GCGTTTCACCGGGACGGAGTGCAGCGGCAACAGCTGCCCCGGCTGGCAGATGCTGGACGACAACACCCGCACCGTGAAGATCGTCGCCTCAGGCGGCAATCTCTACCAGCTCCATACCGACGGGCGCATCTGGCGCTTCACCGGGACAGCATGCAGCGGCAATAGCTGCCCTGGCTGGGTGATGCTCGACAACAATTCGGCCGCCAACGATATCGCTGCCGACGGCGGCAATCTCTACCAACTGCATGTCGATGGCACCATCTGGCGTTTCACGGGCGTTACGTGTAGCGGCAACAGCTGTCCAGGCTGGCAGAAGCTGGATAACAATCCGCGCGCGGCGCAAATCGCAGCAGGCGGCGGCAGCCTTTACCAGATGCATGTCGACGGCAAGATCTGGCGCTTCACCGGGACGGCGTGCAACGGCAATAGCTGCCCTGGCTGGCAGATGCTGGATGACAACCCCCGCGGGGTCGAGATCGCCGCCGATGGAGGACAGCTCTATCAGCTGCATGTCGACGGCAGGATATGGCGCTTCACCGGAGTGGCGTGCAGCGGCAATAGCTGCCCGGGCTGGCAGATGCTGGACGATAATCCGGCGGCTGAAGAAATGCCGGCAGGCGGCGGCCTGTTCCAATTGCACGGCGATCTGCTCTACCAACGCCACGACACCGGCCGCATCTGGCGTTATTTCGGGCTGACCTGCGCATTCGGGGCCTGCCCAGGCTGGGAGATGCTGGACGACAATCCTGCAACGGTCTCGATCGCCGCCGGCGGCCGCCAGACCTACCAATTGCACAATACCGGAAGGATCTGGCGCTATACGGGAACGCCGTGTTCGGGCGCCTCCTGCCCCGGATGGCAGATGCTCGACAACAATCCGGCCGCGGTGGCGATTGCAGCGGCTGAACGGCAATTCTTTCAGCTTCACAATGACGGATCGATCTGGCGCTATCTCGGCACGCCCTGCAACGGCAATTCCTGCCCGAGCTGGGAGATGCTCGACAACAACCGGGCGGCGAAGGCCATCGCGGCGGGCGGCCGTCAGTTGCTGCAGCTACATACGGACGGCTCGATCTGGCGCTCGCTTGGCACGCCGTGCAGCGGCAGCTCTTGCCCGGGCTGGGAACGGCTCGACAACAATCCCCGCACCGTTGCCGTCGCCGTGACGTCGGACAAGATCTATCAGCTTCACAACGACGGTTCGATCTGGCGCTATCTCGGCACGCCCTGCAACGGCAATTCCTGCCCGAGCTGGGAAATGCTCGATAACAATCCGCGCGCCGTGACGATCGTCGCGACGGGTCGTCAGCTCATCCAGCTGCACAATGACGGCAGCATATGGCGCTCGCTCGGCAACGGGTGCAGCGGCTCCTCCTGCCCGAGCTGGGAAGAACTGGACAACAACCACGCCACGAAAGCGATCCTCGCCGGCTCGGGGCTCTACCAGATGCACACCGATGGCTCGCTCTGGCGTTCGACGGGCGCGCAATGCAGCGGCACGTCGTGCCCGGGCTGGTGGCTCCTGGACACCAACGGCGCCACCCGCGATTTCGCGACCGGCGGCGTTCACTAGAGTGGCAGATCAGCCACGCGTCTCCGGGCGATGCTTCGCATCGCCCGGAGAGCCATGAGCCACGAATGGGATCTACACAGGGGCAGGCCCCCCCGGTTCACGCCGAGCGTGCCAGCGCGCCGTCGATCATCGCGACGGCATTCGCAACGCCGTAGACCGCGACGAAGGAGCCGAAGCGCGGGCCCTTCTCCTGGCCGAGCAGCACCTGGTAGAGCATGTTGAACCAGTCCAGCGACACGCCGGGCCGGCCGTCCTTGCCCTGCTTCTTGTGGTCGAGGAACGGCTCGCGGCGGCCGATCTCGTAGACCACGTTCTGGATCTCCTCGGCCGCGGCCTCCGCCGGCAGGTTGGAGAGCGCATCCCGCAAATCCTGCAGCGCGGCCCGTTCGCTGTCCGTCGGCTCGCGGAATGTCTTCGTCGGCGCCACGAAGTCGCGATAGTAGTTGATGGCGTAGCCGACCATTGCGTCGAGCTTCGGATGCGTCTGCGGCGTCACGCCCGGACGGTAGCGGCCGATGAAGCCCCACAAGGTCTCGGCATTCTCCGCGTTCGACGACGACACCAAGGTCAGCAACAACTGGAACGTGACGGGCATGTCCGCCTTGGGCGGATGGCCGGAATGAATATGCCAGACCGGATTGCCGAGCTGCTGCTTGGCATCCTGCCGTGGAAAGCCTTCCAGGAACTGCTGGTAGTCGTCGACATTGCGCGGGATGACGTCGAAATACAGCCGCTTCGCCGCCTTTGGCTCGCGATACATGAACAGCGACAGTGATTCCGGCGAGGCGTAGCGCAGCCATTCGTCGATGGTGAGCCCGTTGCCCTTCGACTTCGAGATCTTCTGGCCCTTGTCGTCGAGGAAGAGTTCGTAATTGAATCCCTCCGGCGGCGTGCCGCCGAGTGCCGCGCAGATCTTGCCCGACAGCTTCACCGAATCGATCAGGTCCTTGCCAGCCATTTCATAGTCGACGCCGAGCGCATACCAGCGCATCGCCCAGTCCGGCTTCCATTGCAGCTTGCAATGGCCGCCGGTGACCGGAAGCGTGACGCGTTCCTTGGTCTCGGGATCGTCGTAGGAGATGGTGCCGGCCTTGGCATCGTGCTCTGTGATCGGCACGTAGAGCACGAGTCCGGTACGCGGGCAGATAGGGAGGAACGGCGAATAGCTCGCGGCGCGTTCCTCGCGCAGGGACGGCAGCATGATCGCCATCACCTTCTCCAGCCGTTCCAGCATGCGCGAGAGCGCCGCGTCGAAGCGACCCGAGGTGTAGTACTCGGTCGAGGAGGCGAACTCGTAGTCGAAGCCGAACTGATCGAGGAAGCTGCGCAGCCGCGCGTTGTTGTGTGCGCCGAAGCTATCATGGGTACCAAAGGGATCAGGTACCTTGGTCAGAGGCTTGCCGAGATGCTGGGCCAAAAGCTCCTGGTTCGGCACGTTGTCCGGCACCTTGCGCAGGCCGTCCATGTCGTCGGAGAAGGCGAGCAGGCGCGTCTTGATCTTGTCCTCGGTCAGCACGCGGAAGGCATGGCGCACCATGGTGGTGCGCGCGACCTCGCCGAAGGTGCCGATATGCGGCAGGCCGGACGGGCCGTAACCGGTCTCGAACAGCACCTCGTCCTTGGGGTTTTTCTTCAGCCGGTTCACGATCGCTTTCGCCTGCTCGAACGGCCAAGCGTTGGATTGTTCGGCGAGCGCGCGCAAGTCGCTCGGGCTCATGGGATCGATCGTGGACATTTGAGGAAAAGCTTCTCCGAAGGCGTCATCAGAAACGGCTTGGCATTATAGGGGTCATTGCGAGCAAAGCGAAGCAATCCAGCTTGCAAAGAAAGGCTGGATTGCTTCGGCGCAAGAGCGCCTCGCAATAACCGCGCTGGCTAGAATGGGCTGACTGAGAAATAGCGCAGCCACAGATCAGTGTAGCGGCCTTTTTCCCAGACCCGGAACAGCGCCCAGTTCAGCGCCTGCCGTAGCAGGTCGTTGCCCTTGCGCACGGCGATCCCGATGCCCTCGCCGAAAAAGCGGCTCTCGACGAAGGGGCCGCCGGAAAAGGCGCAGCAATCGCCGGAATCGGTGCCGTTAATCCAGAACGCCAGCGAGATGCCGTCGCCGAAGATGAAGTCGACCTCGCCCCGCCTGAGCGCCGCGCGCATCGCATCGCCGTCGGGATAGGACTTGATCTCGGCGTCGGTGAACATGGCCTTCAGATAGGCCTCATGCGCCGAGCCGGCGATGGCGCCCACTTTCTTGCCTTCGAGATATTCGGGCCGGATATCCGTCATCACGGACTCCTTGCGCGACACGAAGCGGGCCGGCGCCCGGTAATAGGGATCGGAGAAATCGACCCTCGTGCGCATCTGCGGCGTCACCGCCATCGAGGCGATGATGGCGTCGCCCTTGTTGGAGCTGAGCGCGTCGAGCAGGGTGTCGAACCGGCGCATCTGGATGGTGCAGGTGACCTTGATCTCGTCGCAGATCGCCCGCGCGAGGTCGACGTTGAAGCCGGCCGGATTGCCATCCGGCCCGGTGAAATTGAAGGGCGGGTAATCGGTCTCGGTCAGGAAGCGAATCACCGTGAGCCGCGACAGGTCCGGCCGCTCGGGACGGCGGCGCGGGTCCCAGAAGCCGGGCACCGCCTGAGGCGCGGCCTCGACCGGCGGCTTCGGCAGGGTCTGGGCCGAGGCCTCTCGCACCGCTACGCTCGTGGCCAGAAGCACGCCAAGCGCGAGCCCCGCCATCAGGCGGCGCCGCGGTGGCTGCGATATCACGCGTTGGAACAGGGCTGTCGGCATCGGCGATTTCGGGGTCGGAGCCTTATAGACGATCCCTGCCGAAATTCGAGTGCCGATTGCGCGACCGGGAACCGGAAGACCGAACTCGTTAACGCCGCCATTTCGCCGAGGAGTCTCAAATATACTTCTTCAGCTCAGCGGCGGCCTGCTCGGGAGCCTGCTTGAGGTTGAAGGGGGCAACGAAGCGGCCATCACGGTCCATCAGGTAGACCAGCGCGGTGTGGTCCATGGTGTAATCGCCATCCTTCAACGGCACCTTCTTGGCGTAGACCCGGTATTCAGTGGTGACCTTGGCCATCACCTCCGGATCGCCGGTCAACCCCTTCAGGTGCGGATCGAAGCTCGACAGGTAATCCTTCATTGCCGCCGGCGTGTCACGCTCGGGATCGACCGAGATGAAATAGGCATTCACGCGGTCAGCATCCGGCCCCATTGCCCGCAGCACCTCCGAGATCTCGAACAGCGAGGTTGGGCAGACGTCCGGACAATGGGTGAAGCCGAAGAAGATCAGGGTTGGCCGGCCCTGCAGGCTCTTGTCGGTGACGGTCCCCCCGCTCTGGTCGGTCAGCTGGAACGGGCCGCCGATCGCGGCCGGAGCCGCGACGTTGCGTCCGCCGCCCATCACCAGGAACAGCAGGACGAGTCCGACGAGAAGGCTGACCGCAAACGATCCGACGATCACCAGCGGACGGGCCGAACTGCTCTGCTCCATTCTCAACTCCCCGTTAACGGCCGATCAGAAGCAGGCCTCGAGGCCCGAGACGATCATCTCGAAGAACACGGCTGTGCCATAATGAGCCCAGAGCGCCAGCGCGCCGGCCAGCACCGCGGCGGCAGCCACCCCGGCGATGGCGGGCGCGGCGCGCCTGCCGGCGGTCGGCAAGTCGTGCGGTGTTGAAACGGGCTGGATCATGGCAAGCCTGCTTGGCGTCTGGCATACGCCATCAGCCGGTTCCTGCCATCCAAATAGGCCCCTGATATGACCGAGGCAAGCGCGACCAGCGGTCGGTCACGCCCTGCTGAAGACGCAGAGGCGCCTTCAGCAGGGCGTCCGCGTCAGTGCGACGCCGAAGCCTTGGCGGCCGCCGGCGATAGCGCCGGCACAGCGGCGGGCGGAGCCGCCTGGGAGTTGGAAGGAGACAACGCCTGGGCGTCCATATAGCAGGGCCGGTACATGGCCTGCAGCTCCCTGCCGCGCAGGAAGATCATGCGCGGGGTCAGGCCGCCGCGCTGGGAGATCCAGCGCCGGATCGGGGACGGATACATCGAGTAGAGCATCTGGGTCGCTTCGGGGTTGGTGACGGCACGGCCGTTGGCACCGAAATCCCAGGCGGCATGGAAACCGAGATTGGCGTGCGAGGTGACGCAGATCTTGTCGTGGGGGATGGCGCCCAGCACGATCGTGCAAGCCGAGGCGCAGAGGCCGTCGATGATCACATATTCGCCTGAGGAGCGGAGCCCCTGATACCTGTCGACATATGTTCCGATCCGTCCCCCCCGATCGTCAGCGATTCGGACCACCGCGTGGCTGGCCCCCGCCCCCGCGATCAAGAGAACGACCGCGAGCAACCCCGTCAAGAATTTCATTGTCGAGCCCCAGTTCAATCCCGTCGAAACCGATCTGACCGACTGTGATGCGTTTCTTTGTGATGCGTGACTGCGATGGATCTCACACTCGCGGCCGACCGTTCCCAAGCAGGTCCGGAACACGAAAGCTCAAACCGAAATCGCTGGTGTCAGCGTGTTGCGAGATCGTGTTTTTGTCCAGACAGCGTGGCAACGAAAACCAAATTCAAATCAAGTGTTGCAGGCTCGCTGCACCCTGAGGCTGACACCGGCGACGCACCAGTTCCGGCGTGGCAACAGCGCCACGGCGGCATGTCTTTCCTACCTATGACGCACAGTACAAGAAAGCCCCGGAAATTACCGGGGCTTTCTTCAGTCAAAATCGTGGCGCAGACGCAGCCGTGATTCGTCCAGTGCGATCAGTCGTGCTCGTGCGCGGGGCTCGTCTTGGCGAGACTCACGCCACGCGAATCGAAATCAATCAGGCAGGCGAATCCTGGCGCCAAAGGTGACGAGCGAGGCATCGGCCGAGGTCAGCTCGATCTGCCGATCCGGCGCGGCCTGGTAGCTGCCGTCCTCGGCCTTGCGCAGCCCATACTGCCAGACCGTCAGCGGCTGACCTTGCGCGAGCGCGTTCGACAGCCGCTCGGCGCCACGGCCGGGCAGCTTGAGCAGGTCATCGCGCATCATGCCGATCACGACCGGCTCGCTGCCGCGATGCAGCTCGAAGAACACCATACGGTTCGGTTTCTCATGCGGCTTCAGCGCGGTGTCGGCTGCGAACAGCACGAGGCAGATGCCGACGGCAATCCATTTCCAAGTGTCGGACATCGGGAATCATCTCATCCAAGGCAGGCCGAAGCGGACGCCGTGGATAGGGTCCGCCTGGTTTGGTCGCAAATTACGGTTTGGTCATCGGGCGCGCGATAACGCCTCAGGTAATCGATTCGTCCTCGATAGGAAGTCGCGATCCCTCACTCTGCTTTCACAAGGCGGAGAGGATCGACGACCGACGTCGCTACTGATCGGGGCTGATCGATATGGTCGAAATCGCCTGGCGCCCCGACGAGCTTCGACGCATACGCCGAGGTTTGAGCCCGGATGAGAGACGGTCGTCGCCAGCTTGTCCAGCCTTGCCGGATACGGGACGGCAGCGGCTCGGGATCGACGGTGATCCGCAATGCGCGGCGAAAGGCCAGACCAAGGGCTCACGCCAGAGCGCTCCCCCGTCGGCGGAGCTACGCAAGACGGAGGCGTTGCTGGCGCCTCGCAACACCCGATCGGCTCTTTCCGTGGACGTGAGCACCCTGGTGGACCGTGACTTTACACCGCCTACCCGATCCGTTAAACAAAACGATACAGTATAGTTTTATTAGACTGGCAGTAATGAGCGGCGTGGCAGTGCTGGCATGGGCATGAACGGCGATTGGCGGCAGAGGTCATCCGTCTCCCCTTGGACCCGGCTTGCAGCCGGTTGCACCAATTTCACCCGCCGCTTGGCGCCTGGCGTGGCGCGGCTCGCGGTCCTGCTGTCCATCATGGCGCTGACCGCCTGCAGCTCACTGCCGCGGACGCCCTACACGGCCGCCGATGCCGGCACGTCCCGCGTGCTCAACATCGACAGCTTGAGGCGCTACACGGACGAGCCGGTCGCCAATTTCAGCTTCGACAAGAGCCATTTCTCCGCGCCCAGAACCTATCTGGCGCTCTCCGGCGGTGGCGCCGACGGCGCCTATGGCGTCGGCGTGCTCGCCGGCTGGACCGCATCCGGCACCCGTCCGACCTTCTCGGTGGTCTCGGGCGTGTCGACAGGCGGGCTGATCGCGCCCTTTGCCTTTCTCGGCTCGCAGTACGACGACACGCTGAAGGAGGTCTACACCAGCGGCATCGCGGAAAGCCTGCTCGCCGATCCCAGCATCATGCGGGTGCTGTTCGGATCCGGTCTGTTCGGCAACACGCGGCTGCGGGAGTTGGTGGCGCGCTATGTCGGGCCGGAGATCATGGCCGCAGTCGCACGCGAGCACGCCAACGGCCGCAGGCTGCTCGTGGTCACGACCGATCTCGACACCCAGCGGACGGCCATTTGGGACATGGGAAAAATTGCAACGATCGGAACGCCGGAGGCGCTGCACCTCTTTCGCGACGTGATGGCGGCTTCCGCCAGCATTCCCCTGCTGTTTCCGCCGATACTGATCGATGCCGAGGGCGGAGGCCGGCACTTCCAGGAGATGCATGTCGATGGCGGCGTGACTGCGCCGGTGCTCACGCTGCCGGACGCCCTGCTCTTCCAGGGGCGGCTGCCCGGCAACGGGCGGCTGAACATCTACATCCTCGTCAACAAGAAGCTCGAACGCACCTTCGAGCTCGTGTCCAACAGTACGATCGATGTTGCCTCCCGCAGCCTGTCGTCGATGACGCAGTCGCAGACCCGCTCGGTCGTCCTGTCAACCTACGACTTCGCCCGACGCAACAGACTAGGCTTCCATTTGTCTTATATCGAGCGCGACTATCCACCATCGCCGTCGGAGGGATTCGATACGGCCTACATGCGCTCGCTCTACCAATACGGCTACGACAAGGCCTCGGCCGGTCGCGCCTGGACCACGACGCCGCCTTGAGTTTGCAGTTTTTTCCGCCATGACCTTCGCTAGAGCGTTGAAGATATGGGCATTTGCGTGGATTGCCGGGTGACGCCCCCAGTGTCGCACGTTATAGAGCAAAGGAAGATGATCCCAGCGGGCAATGGGACGAACGGCATGGCATCGACGACGGCGGGCGTAAGGACGGCAAGACGTGGCGCGACAAAATCGCGCGGCGGCCGGCCGACCAAGAGCGCGGCGATCGAGCGCGACCAGCGCCTGATCGAGGTCGCCACCCGCCTGTTCCTGGACCGCGGCTACGATACGACGTCGCTCGATGCGGTGGCGGAAGCGGCGCGCGTCAGCAAGCCCACCGTCTATGCGCGCTATGGGGACAAGCGCGGACTGTTTGCGGAGGTGCTGAGGCGCGAAATTGCGCGCTGGCTTGCTCCGCTTGCGGAAGCGGCGGAGGTGCAGCTCACACGCCCCTCGGACATTTCGGTCGAGCAGCGTCTGATCGAGGTCGGTCGCGAGATGCTGATGTTCACCTGCGGTCCCGACGCCGTCGCGTTCAGCCGCATGATGACGTCACAGGCCATCAACTTTCCCGACATTGCCAAGCTCGGCAAGGAGGAAGGCTGGTTGAAGGCCGTCTCCACGACTGCGCGCTTCTTTGACCATCTGGTCGCGCAAGGCGCCATGGATGTCGAGGATACCGGCATCGCGGCCGAGGTTTTTCTCGACGTGGTCGTCGGTCACACGCACCGGATGGCGACATTCGGAACGCCGCTGGAGATGAAGTCCGCGGAAAAGCGCATGCGCCTGGCGATCAGGCTGTTCCTGGCCGGTGCGCAGGGGCCACCGAGCCGCATCCAGTCCGCGGCCAGCGGAACCACTCGGCGGCGCCCTTCCCGCTGACGCGCCTGCCCAGAGCAAATGTCCGCATTGCTGAGCTACGCGTGACACCCAATTGCCATTGACTATAATAAAACGATACGGTATGGTTTCGTTATGGTCGGCAATGATCCGTTGCCTCCAGCCCCGAACGGGCCTGCGCCGACTTTCAAACTTCGATCGTCGCAACAGTGAAACACCGTTTTCGGCGCTCCGCGGCCGGCCCACCCCCGGGGTCGGCCGCATCTTTCTATAGAGATCCGGCCCATCCGCCGGCAGGACACAGGTGCAAGGATGGCGACAGGACACGGACCAAGACGACGCCGGCTGCTCTGCGCCCTCTCCGTTCTGTCGGTGTTGCTGGCCGCCCCGGCGCAGGCGATCACCACGGCGAATGGCGCGCCTGCTGCTCTACAGAGCGAGACGGACGACGATGCCACGCTCGACGGACAGGCCGTCAGCCGCGAGATCGAACGCTTCCGCAATTCCGCGATCTCGCTCAGCCAGGCCATGGCGATCGCAGAAGCAATGCATGCGGGCTCGACCACGACCGATGTCAGCTTCGATGGCGAGGCCGCCACACCGGTCTACCGCGTCAAGACCTTTCACGGTGATCGCATCTGGCAACACGCCATCGATGCCACGACCGGGAAGATCGTCGGCGGCGAGGCCGCCCTTCCTCTGACCGAACTCGACGCCGAAGATCGGCACAATGTCGTTGCGCTCAAGGCGATCCGGCACCACCTGCTGGATGCCGTGCACGTGGCCGAGCATGCCGCATCGGGCAAAGCGATCAGCGGCGGATTGATCCGCGAACGCGGTCGGCTCAATTTCGCGATCGTTGTCGTGAGCGGCAATGACCTGAAGAAGGTCATTCTCCAGCCGCCGCGCGCGCGTGGTCTGTGACGACAAGTTGAACGATATCTTTCCTGAGCATCGCTCGCCGAGCGAGCCCGACATCGACGAACTCAGAAAGGCCGCGCAAACGCTTAATTTCGCAGGCCTGATCTGATTGGAGCGGGCGAAGGGAATCGAACCCTCGTATGCAGCTTGGGAAGCTGCCGTTCTACCATTGAACTACGCCCGCAAAGGCACTTTCTGCTCTCTTGAGCACCGGCTAGGCACCGTTACCGTCACCCTCTTTACCTGACTGGCTTACGCACGTCCATGGGCAACATTTCGAGCCCGAATGACACGGATTTGCTTTCCCCAACCGCATATCGGGCGAGCAGCCGATCTCTGGATCGAGCAAGTTCAAGACGCGGCTTGATGATGCCGTGTCCAGAGCACGCATCGCTGTTGATGCGGCAGACAGCGGTCCCGCGACTTCCCTGGATCACGTTCGATGCGACCCATGATCATCTCAAGGAAGGCTGAAGGGACGACGAGGAAATGGCACCACCTGCCTCAGATGAAGCAGGCAGTGCGTCAGTTAGGAAGACCACTTCGTCGCTCTTGTTGCCAGTTGGTGAGGCGGCGGCAATTTTCCTCGTCTGACCTGCGCGCCGAGTCCATTTCAGAGCCAATGAGCGTTGGGAGGAGAAGGAATGCGACTGCTCCCCTCGCGTCGTCGCCGCTGTCACGACATCGCAAGAACGTCCGCGGCAGTGTCAATGTATTCCTGGAAAAACACCACCTTGCCTTGGCTGAACTTGAAAACGTGAGCCCATTCGTTCTCTGTGGACTTGCCTGTTTTCCTTGCCCGGCCGGTCAACCTGCCCAAGACGACGACCGTGTCTCCCTGCTCGATCATCTCACGCGGTGAGAACTCACTGAACTCCCAATTCTCGCTCACCTGCGCGAAGAAATTTGCAATCTCCTGTTTTCCTTTGAAGGTGCCTGCCCAAGGCAGTTTGTCCCGGGGTCCCGGGCTTATCCAGGTACAGTTCTCATCTATCAGCTCCCTTAATAGAGCCGGGATGTCACCTCGTTGAAAGAATTCATAACCTTTCTTCGTTGCTTCGGTATTGGACGCCATAGGAAGTCCTCCTCGCTGTCGATCGCTATAGGCAAACCGTAGTGGGACCTGCCGCGACCAGTCGGCCTCTCGCTTGCTGCTGCGGCCTGCTCAGGATTGCACGGCGCTGCTATGAGCCAGACGCCACGCCAGAATGTGAATGGCGAGAGGCTTGGGCATCCGCTCCTCCTGCGTCTGCTGAGATCAACGAACGCGTGTTGAGGCGGGCTAACGCTCTGGCTTAAGTTTGTTGCGACACAACAGAGCGTCCGAGCAATGCCCGCAACAACAGCTCGACGTTTTGAAAACCCAGCATGCAAGCCTGGGCATGCCTATAGGTCAAAGCCATAGAAAAAAGGTTCAGGGGTGATCGGGCCTTGCGCCGCACCGACCACCTCGTTCCGGCCAGACGAGTGTTGATAACACAACCAAAACGGAAGGATGACGACCCGCTTGATGAGAGCTGACCGTGGCCCGGCGACCGTTTCAGGATTCAGGCGATAGCAGCCGCAGGGATCGGGCAAGCTCGGCACGGAGGTAGGGCTTGCCGATGACCGGAAACTCGCCCACCGCGCCGTGCTGCGCCAGGACATCGGCCGCATTGCCCGAGGCGAGCAGGATCTTGATGCCCTCGTACAGCCGCCTCGCCTCGCGCGCGAGCTCGATGCCGTTGACGCCGCCGGGCATCACCACGTCGCTGAACAGGATGTCGGGCCGCATCCCGCTCTTGAGCATCCGCAGCGCATCGACGCCATTGCGGGCGTAAACAACGTCATAGCCGAGCCGCGTCAGCATCGTCACGGTGACGTCCAGAACCTCGTCATCGTCTTCGACCAAAAGCACCCTTCCCGATCCCGACGGCGTGTCCTGTGCGGGTGCGACCGCCGCCTCCACGATGGGGGCTTGTGCGGACCGGGGCAGATAGAGGCAGATCGTGGTTCCCATGCCGACGGCGCTTTCGATGGTGACATGGCCGCCGGATTGCCGGACGAAGCCGTAAACCATGCTGAGCCCAAGCCCGGTCCCCCGCCCGACCTCCTTGGTGGTGAAGAACGGCTCGAACGCCCGGTCGAGCGTTTCCGGAGACATGCCGCAGCCGGTATCGGTGACCGAGATCATGACATAGCACCCGGCCGACACGCCGGCGATCGCATCGTCCTCCAGCGTGACCTTTCGCAAGCTGATCTCCAGCAGTCCGCCATTCGGCATCGCATCGCGCCCATTGAGCGCGAGATTGAGCAGCGCCGTCTGCAGTTGCGCAGGATCGACATAGCACGGCCACAACTGATCATCACCGACGAGCCTGAAATCGCATCCCTCGCCCGCCGCCTGGCGGATCACCTCCTGGAAATCGGCAATCAGACGATCCGCATAGACCGGCTTCGGCGTCAGCTTCTGCCGTCGGGAAAAGGCCAGCAGCTGAGCGGTCAGGTTGGCGCCGCGATCGGCCGCCTTTCGGGATGCTGCCGCCAGCTCGCGGACATGATCCCGGTCCGTCTCGGCGTTCTCGATCAGCTCGAGATTGCCGGAGATTACCATCAGCAGGTTGTTGAAGTCGTGGGCGATGCCGCCGGTGAGCTGGCCGATCGCCTCCATCTTCTGGCTCTGGTGAAGCTGTTCCTCGATCACGCGGCGCGCCTCGATCGCCTGCTTGTGCTCGGTGATGTCGCGGAACAGCACGGCAAGGCCTTCACCTGACGGGAATGCATTGATGTCGTACCAGACGCCGCGCCGGGTGCAGAACCGTTCGAACGAGATGGACTGCTGCTCCGATACCGCATCCTGCATCAGGATCGCGACGTCAGGCTCGGCGGCCGCAACCGAAAACGCCTCCCAGATGTCCACGCCGACGAGATTGCGCTCTTCGGACAGATGCGCCTGAGCGCGCGCGTTGAGATAGGAGACACGCCATTCCCGATCGACGATCATGACGCAATCGTTCGTGCTCTCGAAGATCGTGGTGATCCGATTGGCGGCCTCCTCGGCTCTTTCCTTGGCCTCGTAGAGCTCGCGCTCGCGCGCGGCGAGTGCGTCGGCCATGGTGTTGAACGCCTCGGCGACCCAGGATAGCTCCGACCGCTTGTCGCGGATATGTACCCGGCGCGCATAGTCGCCCAGCCGCCACTGGTTGGCGACGTCGACCAGCTGCTTCAGCGGCTGATGGATGAAGCGACGTGCCCCGAAACATGACAGCAGCAGCACGAGCGCTGCGCCGAGCGCGATGAGAAGCACGTCCTGCCAGGTCCGGCGCTCGATCCAGCTGAAGGCCTGCGCCTTGTCGAGGCCGACGGCGACCAGCAGCTCTCCGGAGTCCGCTTGCAGCGTCGTGTAGCCCACAATCCGCTCGACGTCGTTGAGATCGACAGCCGTGATCGTACCGGAGCGGTCGGAATGCATGTACTTCTGGCCGGGCATCTCGCGACCGACGAATTTGCCGTTGTTGGGATAGCGCGCGAGGTAGGTCCCGGCGCGGTCAGCGATGGCCAGTGCGGCGCCGCGCGGAACGCCCATCTGCAGGATGAAATTCGCCAGCCACTCCAGATTGAGTGCGGCGACGATGACGCCGGCGAATTGGCCATCCTCGTCCGAGAACGGCAGGGCGAACGGGATCAGCTCGCGCCCGGTCAGCCGGCCGATCGAATAGATGCCAACCGTGAAGTGACCCGTTCGCGCTGCTTCGGTGAAATAGGAGCGGTCCGCCACGTTCACACTTCGGCCATTGGTGGTGCAGATGGACTGGCCTTTCATATCGACGATGACAAAGGTCAGGAACGCCGGAAAGCGTCGCTTGAGCGTCGACAGGTAGCCGCTGCAGGCCTGCGAATCCCTGGCCTTGACCGCCGGAAGCTCCGAAAGCGCGATCAGCACTTGGCGAATGCCCTCGACGACCTGCTGCTGCTCGGCCGCGGCAAGCTTGGCGAGGCCAAGCGCCTGCTCCTGAACCTCGGCCTGCCGGGAACGACGGAGGTCGAACTCGCTATAGGCCTGGATCGCGATTGCCGGCAGCAGGGCGACGGCTACAAGTGCAAACAGGCGCGAGAGCAGCGTCACGTCTCAGTGTCCGGAACGAATCCGGCTCGCAGCCACGTTGGCCGCGCCGCGGCAGGACACGCGACCGCATCCGCGCCGAGGATCGACAAGGCGACCGGCAGAAGCCGTTCGACCTGGCATCCGGCTTGTGTCCGGATACAGCTCTGCGATCTGCATCTCTTACTCCCTCGTCTCGAAAGGAGATGCATGCGCTTTGTTACTTCAAGATTTTCGTGGCCAACAATTGCATTACGGTTGCAACGCAAAGTCTTTGAGACTGGTGCGAGACGCGATTGGCTGCCATCCTGGCATATGCGGCCCGACGTATTGGCAGACACATGCGAGCTTGCCGCCGCCGGCAGGAACTCCGTTCCCAGTCGCCCGTTCATGATCAAAGGCCGTGCGGCAGAACAGAATTGCGCCCGTGCCGCCAGAGCTCGGCTCAGCTATCTCGCTCCGCCCGGCCCACGTCGCAAACGGAACCCGGGAGACCCCTATGACCAGCGAACTGACTCGCAAGGTGCTGACCAAATTCTGGAGCGCCTCGATCCTTGACGTCTACACGTTGCTTTGCGGCATCTTCCTGGTTCTCGCGCCATGGCTGTTCGGATTCATCCGCGCCGCCGGACGGCTCGACGCCGAAGTGAGCGGCTATGTGTTGATCGCGCTGTCCGCCGCAGGTTTCGTGGCCTTCGCCGACTGGGAGGAGTGGCTGAAGGTCGCCGTCGGCATCTGGCTGATTGCTGCGCCCTGGCTGCTCGGTTTTGCCCATAGCTCGGCCATGCATGTCAGCATCGCGATCGGCGTGATCGTCACCTTCCTGACGCTGCTCGAGATCTGGCTTGCGCACGATCCGGATTTTGTCCGGGATGCGCAGCCGCCGCGGATCTGAGTCGCGGCCGTCGCAGCCGTTCGCGATCAACGCAGGTGCCGCGTTCATTGCGACGCAGCTTGCTTGCAACCCACTCCCACTGAGTCCTGCAGTCGCGGCATTCCGAGCAGCATGGCGGCGCCACGATCGCACTTGACAAGGATGACCCAAATCACGGCACACCCCGCCGCAGCACATCATGGTAAACATCTGATTGTTTCAGATGCGACTTGGTCGGCCAGCGATATGATGTGGCGTGCGGTTGGGGTGGCGTCATGGGGCGTGGGTACACGGTTTTCGATACGGCGCTCGGCCGTTGCGGCATCGCATGGAGCGATGCAGGCGTGGTCGGCGTACAATTGCCGGAAGCGCGAGAGATCGAGACGCTCCGGCGGCTGTTCAGGCTGTTTCCCGAAGCGCGTGAGCTGCGGCCGCCTTCGAGCGTCGCGGCGGCGATCGAAGCGATCAGCGTCACGCTGCGCGGACAGGATGTGGATCTCGCGGACGTCAATCTCGACATGAGCGACGTCACGCCGTTCAATCAGCGAGTCTATGAGTATCTCCGCCAAATCCCGCGCGGCGAGACCCGCATCCACGACCAGATCGCGGCGCATCTGCATGTCGCCGGCGCCGTGCATTCGGTGGCAAACGCACTGGCGAAGAATCCTTTTCCATTGATCGTGCCTTGCCACCGCGTTCTCGACGCCGGCAGCGGCCTCGACAAACCCTCGCCGCACAGCGGCATCATCTCCAAGCGCCGTCTGCTCGCGCTGGAGGGCGCGCTGCCGCCGACGGGATTGACCCTGTTCGATGCCTTGCTGGCGGTTGATCGGCCGCGCGCGGCTCACTAAATCTGTCGGATGGCCGCGACCATCCTGTTCAACAGCCGCTCCGTCAAGGTCTCCGACTTCCGCTGCACGGCGGAAGCCGGCGACACGCCGTTCGTCGAGCGATTCGGCTGCCATTCGGTCTCTTATGTGCGCAAGGGCAGCTTCGGTTGCCACCATCGTGGCCGGTTCTTCGAGCTGATCGCAGGCGGCCTGTTCATCGGGCATCCCGGCGACGAGTTCATGTGCACGCATGACCATGTCTGCGGCGACGAATGCCTGTCGTTCTTTCTTGAGCCCGAGCTGGTGCAAAGCATCGGCGATGCCAAGCCGGTCTGGCAGGCCGGCGCCGTGCCGCCGTTGCCCGGACTGATGGTGCTCGGCGAACTGGCTCAGGCCGCAGCCGAGGGGCGCAGCGACATCGGTCTCGACGAGATCGGTCATTTACTCACAAGCCGCTTCGTTGCGACGATATCGGGCAAGCCGCCGCAGCCCGCGAGGCTCACGGCACGCGACCGCCGCCGCGCGGTCGAGACCGCGTTGTGGATCGACGCCAACTCGCATCGCGAGATCGAGCTGGAGGACGCCGCGCGCGAGGCCGGCGTCAGCCCGTTCCATTTCCTGCGCATGTTCTCGGCAACGCTCGGCGTGACCCCGCATCAATATCTGTTGCGCTCCCGGCTGCGCCATGCGGCGCGGCGCCTGGTCGATGACGATGCAGCCGTCACCGACATCGCCTATGACGTCGGATTTGCGGATCTTTCCAATTTCACCCGAACTTTCCATCGCGCTGCCGGCGTCTCGCCGTTGAAATTCCGCCAGGCCGCGCGCGGCGAGCGCAAGATTTTCCAAGAACGCCCAGGTCCTTCCGAAGTTAACTGATCACCATGGCGCGCAGGATTGCGCGCATCACATGGAGATCATCATGTACGATCATCTTGGGCTGCATGTCGACAATCTCGACGCCAGCGTCGCCTTCTACACAGCCGCGCTCGCCCCGCTCGGCCATGTGCTCTGCACGAAGGATGAGACATCGGCGGGCATCGGCCCGAAGGGCGAGCCGGCGCTATGGCTGTATCACAAGCCGGGACAGAGCCAGGGCGGCATGCACGTCGCGTTCCGTGCGCCCGACCACGCTGCGGTCGAAAAATTCCACAGCGAGGGATTGAAGGCCGGCGGCCGCGACAACGGCGCAGGCGGGCCGCGCTCCGATTACAGCCCCACCTATTACGCGGCATTCCTGATCGATCCCGACGGCAACAATGTCGAAGCGGTTTGCACCTGAGGGCTCCAGCTATGGCGTCAATCTACAAAGATATTCCTGTCGATGCGCCGGCATCCACGGTTTGGGATGCGGTGCGCGATTTCGGCGCGGTGCATACGCGGCTGGCGCCGGGTTTCGTGACCGACACCAGGCTCGACGGCGATGCGCGGATCGTGACGTTTGCGAACGGGACCGTCGTGCGCGAACGCTTCGTTGATTGCGACGAGCAACGGCAGCGGCTGGTCTATTCAATCGCAAGTGAGCGTGTGACGCAGCACAGCGCCTCGATCCAGATCGTTGCAGACGGCGATGATCGTTGTCGCATGATCTGGATCACCGACGTGCTGCCGAACGAGATCGCTCCCTATATCGAGGGCCAGATGGCGCTCGGCGCAACGACGATGCAGAAGCATCTTGGAGGCCGTAGCTCATGACACTTTCTCCTTTTCTGGCCGCGCTCGGCGCCGACGGTCCTGCCGCGGACCGCGCCGGCAAGATGGATCTCTATGGCCGCTTCGTCGGCTCATGGGATCTCGACGTCAGGCAATTTGCCGAGGACGGGGCGGAGCGGTGGCGCGGAGGCGAATGGCATTTCGGCTGGGTGCTCGAGGGCCACGCCATCCAGGACGTCTGGATCGTGCCGCCGCGCGGCGCGCAGCGCGCCGGCGATGCCGCAGCCAACGTCAACAGCTATGGCACGACGCTACGGATCTACAATCCCCGGATCGATGCCTGGCACGTGCAATGGTCCGATCCGGTCACGCAGAACATCCTGCAGATGGTCGGCCGCGCCGAGGGTGCCGATATCGTGCAGCTCGGTGTCGCCGCCGACGGGCGGCTGATCCGCTGGCGCTTCCTGGAGATCGAGGCCGCCTCCTTTCTGTGGCGCGGCGAAACCTCGTCCGACCAGGGGGCGAGTTGGCGCGTCGTCACGGAGTTCAGGGCGACGCGTGCGTAGCGCGTGGCGCTCATGATCGCTCCGGCCACGATCAAACATCAGCGCCATGGCCGCGAGCGCCTCGACGCCGAGCCGGCCGATACAGCAGGTCTCCGCGAAGGGCGTCAGAGACGGAAATGCTTCGACAGCTTCAGGCCTTGGGCCTGGTAGTTGGAGCCGATGCGGCTTCCATACATCGCGTCGGGCCGCGCCAGCATCTTCTCATAGACGAGACGCCCGACGATCTGGCCGTGTTCGAGGATGAACGGCACCTCCCGCGAACGCACCTCCAGCACGGCGCGCGCCCCCTGTCCGCCGGCTCCGGCATAGCCGAAACCGGGATCGAAGAAGCCGGCGTAGTGCACGCGGAATTCGCCGACCAATGGATCGAACGGCACCATCTCTGCGGCGTAGTCCGGCGGCACCTGCACGGCTTCCTTGGAAGCCAGGATGTAGAACTCGCCGGGATCGAGGATCAGGCTGCCGTCGGCACGCGCCTTGATCGGCTCCCAGAAATCGTCGACCGGATAGCCGCCGCGCCGGTCGATATCGACCACGCCGGTGTGGCGCTTGGCACGATACCCGACGAAGCCGCCCGAGTTCGCTCCGGAGAGATCGACCGAGACCGCGACGCCGCCGACAAGATCGGCATCGTCGCGATCGACCAGCCGCTCGGCCTGATGCAGCGCATCGAGCTCGTCCGCATCCAGCACCGCTTGCCCTGCGCGGAAGCGCACCTGGGAGAGCCGCGAGCCTTCACGCAACAGAACCGGAAACGTCTTCGGGCTGATTTCGGCATAGAGCGGGCCGTGATAGCCGGCGCCGATCATGTCGAAGCGCCGCGTGCCGTCGGCGATCACGCGCGTGAACACGTCGAGCCGCCCGGTCGAGCTCTTCGGGTTGGCGGCCGCGATGATGTCCTTCGGCAGCGCCAAGCTCTCCAAGAGCGGCACGATATAGACGCAGTTGGTCTCCAGCACCGCGCCGTCCGCGAGCGAGATCTCGTGCAGCTTCAGCTCATCGATGCGCTCGGCGACCGTCGCACCCGGCCCCGGCAGGAAGCTCGCACGCACGCGGTAGGCGATGTCGCCGAGCCGCAAATCCAGACTCGCCGGCTGGATCTGGCTCTCCACGAAGTCGTATGCCGGGATGATCAGGCCAGCCTCGGCCATCGCCGCGATCATGCGGTCGGGCAGGATGCCATTGGCGTCGGCCGGCAGTTGAAACGACAAAGCCTGATCCCTCGAACGACCCGATCACCTTGGGAAGTGGGCCTGCGAAACCGCCCAGCCCCATATATTGGGCCTTTTACCGGTTATCCGATGACCGGCTTGACGGAAAGGTCGCGGGCGATTAAGAGCACGACTTATCCCGTGGTGATTTGAGCCGGCCGGCTTGCAGCCACGTTAAATAAGTCGCTAAACAGGCCGGGGACAGATGTGATCCCGGCCTTGAGGAATTTTCCCAGGCCGGTTTTTTGTGACCATTTCGACGGTGGTCACGATGGAGGTCACATGTCTAAGTCCAACGCTCCCGTCCCGCTGACCCAGTACCGGCCCGAAACCCGGCTGGTGCATTCTGGCACCCTGCGCTCGCAATTTGGCGAGACGTCCGAGGCGCTGTTCCTGACCCAGGGCTTCGTTTACGGCAGCGCCGAGGAGTGCGAAGCGCGCTTCAAGGGCGAGGATCCCGGCTACATCTACGGGCGCTTTTCCAACCCGACGGTCACCATGTTCGAGCAGCGCATGATCGAGCTCGAAGGCGCGGAGGCCTGCCGCTCGGCCGCCACCGGCATGGCCGCCGTGACCACCGCCATCCTGGCGCCGCTCCGCGCCGGCGATCACGTCGTGGCATCGAAGGCGATGTTCGGCTCCTGCCGCTATGTGATCGAGGACCTGCTGCCGCGCTACGGCATCGCCTCGACGCTGGTCGACGGGCTCGATCTCGACCAGTGGCAGCGCGCGATGCGGCCGAACACCAAGAGCTGCTTCCTGGAGAGCCCGACCAATCCGACACTCGACGTGCTCGACATCGGCGCCATCGCCAAAATCGCACATGCCGCCGGCGCGCGGCTGATCGTCGACAACGTCTTCGCCACGCCACTCTGGCAGAGCCCGCTTTCGCTCGGCGCCGATGTCGTGGTCTATTCGGCGACCAAGCATATCGACGGCCAGGGCCGCTGCCTCGGCGGCGTGATCCTGTCGTCGGAAGCGTTCATCTCCGAGCACATCCACAACTTCATGCGCCAGACCGGGCCGTCGCTGTCGCCCTTCAACGCCTGGGTGCTGCTGAAGGGACTGGAGACGCTCGCGGTACGCGTGCGCGCGCAGACCGAGAACGCGGCGAAGGTCGCGGACTGGCTGGCGAGCCACAAGAAGATCTCGCGGCTGATCTATCCAGGACGCGAGGACCATCCGCAGGCCGCGACCGTCAGGAAGCAGATGCGCGCCGGCTCGACCCTGATCGGCTTCGAGGTCTTAGGCGGCAAGCCGGCCGCGTTCCGCACGCTCAACGCGCTCAAGCTCGCCAAGATCTCCAACAATCTCGGCGACGCCAAGACGCTGGTCACCCATCCCGCCACCACCACGCATCAGCGGCTGACGCCGGAGGCACGCGCCGAGCTCGGCATCAGCGAGGGCTTCATCCGCTACTCCGCCGGCCTCGAGCATGCCGACGATCTGATCGCGGATCTCGATGCCGCCTTGGCGGCGGCATAGCGAATGGCGAATAGGGAGTAGCGAATAGTAAGAACCACTATTCGCTGTTCGCCATTCCCTATTCGCCTCTCCTCACATCCGCCGATAGCTCGGCACGTCGGCCGGAGCGTTGACGCCGATCTTCACCGCGCCGACCGAGCGGATGATGTCGTCGCCGAGCAGCTGGGCGAAACAGGCATAGCCCCAATCGTTCATGTGCAGGCCGTCGGAGATGACGAAGTCGTTGATCGGGATGTCCTGCCGCTCGTGCCAGTCGCGCATCACCTCGAAGCGCGGAAAGATGCTGGCGTGATGCAGCTCGGCGACCCGGTCGAGCGCCTTGATCATCCGGCTTGCGCTTTCCGGCCGCTCGATCACGCGCGGCGAATATTGCAGGTCGACCAGCACGACGTCGGCGCCTGCGGCCTGCATCTTCGTGACGCCGTCATCGACCAGCTTGGCGGTCTCGGTCGGATCGAGATTGCGCAGCACCGCGTTGGTGCCGACCTGCCAGATCACGAGATCAGGATGCTGGTCGATCACACTGCTCTGGAGCCGCTTCGTCATTTCCGGCGCATCCTCGCCACCGATGCCGGCATTGATGACCGAGATCTGCGCCGCCGGATATTGCCGGTGCAACTGTGCCGCGAGCCGGTTCGGATAGGTGTATTCCGGCGCGCTCGATCCCCATCCTTGCGTTGACGACGACCCAAAGGCAATGATGACGACCGGCTTGCCTTCGGCGAGCTTGCTCGCGACATGCGGAAGGGAGATGAAGGACTTCTTCGCCACGCCCTTCGGCGGCAGGCACGGCACGCGGTTGAAGATGTCGGAGGCCGACTTCGCGACCTGCTTGACCTTGTCGATCGCCTTGGCAGTAAGGCTCTTCGGCTGCTGCGGATCGGTCGCCGGCGCTGCGATGGCCCGAGAGCCCTGCACGATCTGCGGCAGGCTTGGGATCTGCGGCGCCGCCTGGACTGCGCTCTGCGCATGAACCATGAGGGGGGAAGCCGGTAACGCAAACAGCAGGGCGGCCGCCAAGGACAGCAGCGCCAGCCGTCGAACCGGGCGGTGACACTTCGTTGACGTCATGAACGGAAAAATCCTAGTTCTGCTGCGCCGGCCCAAGATGCGCCGCATCGATGATGAATTTCGACAGCGCTCGGCCGAGGCAATCGTGAACCTGCTTGGCAAGCTCGAGACCATGGGTCGGATTGAACAGGTCGAAGTCGCCCTGCTCGTTCCATTGACGCATGATGGCGAAACGATCGAACAGCGGCACATCGCGCTCCTGCGCGACTGCGCGCATGGTATCGATATAGGGCGGCACGGAAATCATGGTCTCCGTGCGCGGACTATATTGCAGGTTCATTAAGATGACATCCGCTCCCGCCTTCTGCAAGGCGCTCACCCCCTCGTTGACCGCAGTGCGGAATTCATCGGGGTCGATGGACCGCATGGCGTCGACGGTACCGGTCTGCCAGATGACCAGAATAGGCTTTTTTTCTTCTACCAGTTTAACGAATCCGCTCGCGAGCTCTTCGGCGGTCTTCTTGGGCTGCAGCTCGACGGAGAGATTGACGGGGACGACCGGCAGCCTGTCCTTCAGGGCCGCCTGCAACCGTGCCGGGTAGGCACTGGCCTCTGATGTGTTGATGGTGGAGGACCGGCTGCCGACGACCAGGATGTCGAGCGGCTGCCCTTTTTTGACAGCGTCGGTGACTTTCGCCAGGGGACTTTCGGTCGTCAAAAGGTAGGAAGGCACCTCGCAGCTAGGCGGGTCGTCGGCGCGCGCGGACGTCGCCAGCCCCAAGGTCCACGCCAAGGCCAGCGCCGTTCCTATCATTCCGCATCGCCACCACGAGACTGATGGCATCAGCCCCCTCCAGCCAGATCGGCGTTGCTGCGCACAGCCTTGCGCGCCGCGCCCTTGTCGGCTTCATGTTTGTACCACGAAATCAACGAGGCGACCCCCCACATGATGAGGATGCCACTGAGGCTGATCAGCGCATGCATGACAGCGCCGCCGGAGACCTCGGCCAGGATGAAGTGCCCGGCGAACGCAAGGAAGACGCCGAGGCAGAAGATCTCCAGCGAGTGCTGGCCGCACACGATCAGCGGCCGCAGCCAGGGCGATTTCAGGCCCGGCCAGGTCCGCGGCAGGAAGTAGACGGTCAGCGCCGCCAGTGCCAGGAAATGGGCAAAGCGCAGCACGTCCAGATCGGTCTTGTCGATCGGATACATCCACTGCTCGAGCCGCCGCGGCATCAGGTGGCCGAGCTGCGGAATGTACCAGGTGAGCGTCACGAAGAAGGCCGCGAGCAGATAGGCAAAGCTGATCCAAAGCGTGACCGGCGAATTGAGAATGCGTGACATCCGCCGCGCGCCACCAAGCGCACACCAGGCGCCGAACACGAACAGAAGCTGCCAGGCCAGCGGATTGAAGGCCCAGACGCCGTTCGGATAGGCCGAGAGATAGAGATCGAACTGCCAGGTGACCGCGTAGATCACCACCGCCAGCGCCAGCGTCAGATCGGCCTTCCAGCGCATCAGCCACAGGATTAGGGGCAGGAACAGCATCAGCATGATGTAGAGCGGCAGCACGTCCATGTTGACGGGGCGGAAGCGCAGGATCAGCGCCTGCACGATGGTCACGTCCGGCTGCTTAAGGAAATCCATGATCCCCATCTCTTCGGTGTAGAGCGGGTTCTCGAAGCTGGTTGCGACGTAGGAGATTTCGGCGAGGAAGATCGTGAACAGGAACACGTGCGCGACATAGATCTGCCAGACCCGGCGCAGGATGCGCGCGGTGGCGACCACGAAGCCGGCCTCCTGCATCGCCCGCCCGTAGACGAACGCGGCCGTATAGCCGGAGATGAAGATGAAGATCTCGGTGGCGTCGGAAAAGCCGTAATTGCGGATCGTGAACCAGGTGAGCAGGTTCGGCGGCAGATGGTCGACGAAGATCAGCCACAAAGCGAGCCCGCGAAACAGATCCAGCCTGAGCTCGCGCTCGCCCGTCACCGGCACGGTGGTGGCTGGCACGGCCGCGGCCGCTTCCGGCGCCAGCGCGGGCGACTCGACCGTTCCGGCAATATCGGGTCCGCCAAGGCGATTGACAATCGACGTCATCAGGCACCGTCTCGAGGCCGCCGACTTAAGCCGGCCCGGCAAGGGAGATGTAGGGCTGCGCAACTTGTGCGCAAGTTACGAACGGCTTAAGAGCTTGGGCGAATTGGCCGCTGTCCGAGCTTCGCGAGACGCGTGCTGCCATCCGGTTACTCCGGCTGCGCAAAGTCTGTAACGCTGGCAAAATGGTGATTCGCGTGTCGCTTCTTCGGCGGCGGCGAGATCCATAATCCGGAACTGTGTTGAAACCGCGGTCGCTCGGTGATTGGTTCCGGCAGAACTTTTCGTTAGGATGCGCGCCATGTACCGTGCCGTAACCCGCGACATCGAGGTCACCGTCGAGCCGAACTTCCTGCCTGAGAAGTCCTCGGCCGAGAAGAGCCGGTATTTCTGGTCCTACACCATCGTGATCACCAATTCCGGCGACGAGACGGTGCAGCTCAAGACCCGGCACTGGATCATCACCGACGCGTCCGGCCGCCAGGAGCATGTGCGCGGCGAGGGCGTGATCGGCGAGCAGCCCGTGCTCGCGCCGGGCGAGCGCTTCGAATACACCTCGGGCGTGCCGCTCGCGACCGCATCCGGTTTCATGGTGGGCTCCTACGAGATGGAAAGCGAGAGCGGCGAGCGCTTCGAGATCGAGGTGCCGGCCTTCTCGCTCGACTGCCCCGAGGGGCGACGGGTGTTGAATTGAGGGCATCCGGATGGCACTCCCGCCGCACGGCTCACTCTGCACTCGCCGTCCGACCTACGCGTTCTGAAACTGCGTTGCGATCTCACCAATCACTCCGGCGTCATCGTCCGCGCAGGCGGACGATCCAGTATCCCAGAGACGGCAGCTATCGACCGAGAGGTCACGGCGTACTGGATGCCCCGCCTTCGCGGGGCATGACGACCGATAATGCATTGGCGTTATCGGCTCTTCCTTACAGGCGCGCGATAGCTCTCTCTCGCGACACACATTGCGCCCGAGCTTTGCCAATTCATCCGCCCTCAACTGACAGAGGGCGCGGGGAAGGCCGGGCGCCGGCTGACGCCCATGGTCCGCGTGCAGCAAAAGAAGCACGCGGCAGAACCACAGGTGCAGCCGAGATCACCCGGCCTTCCCTGCGCGATGGTTTTAACGCTTATACGTGATCTCCCCGGGGATCGGCGTTCTTGCCCCCGTCGGCCGTGAACTCGTCGAGTTCCGCGACCTTGATATCAGCACCGGGATATCAGGACCACACGACTTCGCCGTCCGTGATGTGTCGTTCGTCGGCAAGTTGTTAGCTCGCTGCGACACGTCGCGTCCATCGCATCCAAACCCAACGCTCGTGACGATCGCGAAGCGCCCCTCTCGTCGGGCCGGGACGCCGGGAAATGTGAACTTGATTTGCCCGACGGCGCAAGGGTTTTGTTTGTTACGACGAATTTGCCCGACGGAGCAACGAGGCCGCGCTGCGCGCAACTGCGTGAAAGCGGGTTCACATCAACTCATTAGCCTGCTCTTCGTGCTCCTGGACGAGCCTCGCCGGCGCCCCGGAACCTCATTCAAGCGGCCGCAGCTCCGTTCACTTGCCTGGCATTCGGCTGCTGCGCCGGGTTGTTGATATGACTATTATCATATAAACTCATGCGAGTGGTCAGAAGGGAGTGCACGATGTCGAAGCCTGAATGGCGGAAATCCGCCTGCAATCTCTGCTATGTCAACTGCGGCGTCGAGGTGCGGATCGAGGACGGCCGCATCAGCAAGGTGCGCGGCGATCGCGACAATCCGAAGTCGCAGGGCTACATCTGTAACAAGGCGTCCCGCATTCCCTACTACGCCCATCACAAGGACCGGCTGACCTCGCCGCTCCGGCGGCGCGCCGACGGCAGTTTCGAGCCAATCGACTGGGACACCGCGATCGCGGAGATCGCGGCACGGCTGCGCGCGGTCGCCGACACGCATGGCGGCAGCAGCATCGCGATCTATGGCGGCGGCGGTCAGGGCAATCATGCCGGCGGCGCCTATTCGAGGTCCGTGATGGCCGCGCTCGGCATGAAATACCGCTTCAACGCGCTGTCGCAGGAGAAGACCGGCGACTTCTGGGTCAATGGCCACATGTTCGGCAGCCAGACCTGCCATACCGCCGAGGACATTCACCATTGTGACCTCCTGCTCGTGATCGGCGCCAATCCCTGGCTCGCGCACGGCTTCCCGAATGCACGCGACCTGCTGAACCAGATCCGCAAGGATCCCGACCGCCGCCTGATCGTGATCGATCCGCGCCGCACCGAGACCGCCGACATGGCGGACCTGCATCTTGCGGTGCGCCCGGGCGCCGATGCGTTCCTGCTCGGCGCGATCCTGGCAACGCTGCTGCGCCGGGGCGGCGTCGATCACGCCTTCCTCGACGCGCACACGATCGGCTTTGCCGAGGTGAAGCAGGCGCTCGCGCGCATTCCGGCCGCGCAATGGGCGGCGGCCGCCGAGATCCCGCTCGACCAGATCGAACGCTGCGTCGACATGATCCTGGCGGCCAAGGCGATGACCGTCCGGGTCGAGCTCGGCATCCAGCAGGGCGTCAATTCGACGCTCAACTCCTATCTGGAGAAGCTCTTGATCATGCTGACCGGCAGCTTCGGCCGGAAGGGCACCAACCAGCTGCATTCGTGGCTGCAGCCGCTCTGGGCGCATTCGTCCGGCGAGCGCTTTGCGCCTGTTGACACCGAGGTCATCGCCGGGCTGCTGCCGGCCAACCTGCTGCCGGAGGCGATTCTGGCCGACCATCCCGAGCGGCTGCGCTGCGTGTGGATCGACAGCTCGAACCCGGCCAACACCGTCGCCGATACCGCGGCCGTGGAGAAGGCGTTTGCATCACTCGATCTCTGCGTGGTGGTGGACGTCGCCATGACCGAGACGGCACGGCTGGCGCATTACGTGCTGCCGGCCTCCTCGCAATATGAGAAGACCGAGTTCACGCTGTTCAACTTCGAATTCCCGGTCAACTATGTCCAGGTGCGCGACGCGCTGCTGCCGCCGCTCAAGGGCACTCTGCCGGAGCCGGAGATCTATTCGCGGCTGGCGCGGGCGCTCGGGCTGTTGCCGGGCGACAATGTTCTGGCGCCGCTGCGCGAGGCCGCAGTCCAGTCGCGCGGCGCATTCGCCAAGGCGCTGCGCGCCTTCATGGGTGAGAATCCGCAGGCCGCCCCGGTCGGCGCGCTGATCCTCTATCACACGCTGGGGCCGACGCTGCCCGACGGAACCGCAGCCGCCGCGCCGCTCTGGCAGGCTGCGCAACTCTGCGCCAAGCGCGATCCGACTGCCGTGCGGCGCGCGCTCGGGGCCGAGCCGTCGATCGCTGATGCCGCGCTTGGCGATGCGCTGTTCGATGCGGTCGTCGGCACGCGCAGCGGCGCTGCCATCACCGCGCATGACTACGAGGAGGTGTGGTCGCTGGTCGCCCATCCCGACCGCAAGATCCGGCTCGCGATCCCCGAGATGCTGGATTGGCTCGGCAGGCTCGACCCGGCCGCGGCCGCCGCGCCGACGGACTATCCCTTCGTGCTCGCGGCCGGGCAGCGGCGCATGTTCAACGCCAACCAGATCTTCCGCGACCCGGCGTGGCGTCGCGACGATCCGGACGGCGCGCTGCTGATCAACGCAGGCGATCTCGATGCGCTCGGCGCCAGCGACGGCGAATGGATCGCCGTGCGCTCACCGGCCGGACGTCTGGTGGTCCGCTGCAAGGCGGATGACAGCATGCGTCGCGGCCAGCTGGCGTTGCCGCACGGCTTCGGGCAGGACTATCCGGCCGATGACGGCGAGCGGCTGGTCAACGGACCGCGCATCAACGTCCTGACCGACGGGCTCAATCGCGATCCCATCGCCGGCACGCCCTACCACAAGAACGTGCCGGTGCGGCTGGAACGGCTGAGCGCCGCGGAAGCCGCGGTGTCGGAGGCCAACGCGCGTCGCATCCATGGCGCAACGGCCTGATAGCTGGAAGCGTAGGATGGGTTGAAGCGATACCCATCACCCGCATCGGCATGCGCGGAAACACGATGGGTATCGCTTCGCTCAACCCCATCCTACGAGAGAAGGCAGCCGGCTAATTCTCCGTGACCCCGGCTTCGCGCGGCGTGAACTCATAGACCGAGGAGCAGAACTCGCAGGTGACGACGACCTTGTCGTCCTTGACCATGTCGGCACGATCCTGGGCTGAGAAGCTCTTCAGCATGCCCGCCACCGCATCGCGCGAGCATGAGCAGCGCGCCTGCAAGGGAAGCTCCCTGAACACGCGCACGCCGCGCTCGTGGAACAGGCGATAGAGCAGCCGCTCGCCCGACAGCGCGGGATCGATCAGCTCGATGTCCTCGACGGTCGACACCAGCGACTGGCCCTCGACCCAGGCATCGTCCTCTTCCACCGTGTGCAGCGTCGTGCCCTCGGGCGCGTCGCCGGGATGCAGATCGGCCTGGCGCGCGCGCTCCGGCGCCTTCGGCAGGAACTGCGTCAGCAGCCCGCCGGCGCGCCAGCGATGCTGGCCGCCGCTCCATTCCTCGCCGACCGCAAGGCGCACACGGGTCGGGATCTGCTCGGAGCGCAGGAAGTATTCATGCGCCGCCTTCTCCAGGCTGCCGCCGGTCAGCGGCACCAGGCCCTGATAGCGGCTCATGTCGGGACCCTGGTCGATCGTCATCGCCAGATGCCCGTTGCCGAGCAGCCCGCCGGAATCCTTGGCTTCCGAAAGCCGCGCCTCGTCATAGCGGGCATAGGCGCGCAAGCGATCGGGCGCCTGGAAATCGACCACCAGGAACGAGACCGGGCCGTCGGTCTGGGTCTGCAGGATGAAACGTCCCTCGAATTTGAGCGAGGAGCCGAGCAGCGTCGTGAGCACGATCGCCTCGCCAAGCAGCTTGCCCACCGGCGCGGGATAGTCGTGCTTGGTGAGGATGTCGTCGAGCGCCGGCCCCATGCGGGTGAGGCGGCCGCGCAGATCGAGCGCTGCTACCTCGAACGGCAGCACCGCGTCATCCACCGGCACGGCCGAAGGCGCACGAATATCACCGGCGAGATTGATGTCTTTGTCGGGAGTGGAAGCTGTCATGGCGCCTATTTGGGGACGATGGACAAGAATGAAAGGGGGAGATGGAACGATGCTTTCGCGTCTTGCTCGGTATACCCTCTCCCCTTGTGGGAGAGGGTGGCTCGCATCGCCAGATGCGAGCCGGGTAAGGGGTCTCTCACCTTTCGGCGAGCTTTGCGAGGATGTCCTCCATAACAGCCGTCCGACGCTGCAGCACGTCGTTGTTCCAGTAGCGCGCCATCCCGAAGCCTTCATGTGCCAGGGCTTGGTCTCTCGCCATATCGCTCATCGCTTCTGCGTGTTGGCTTCCATCAATCTCTATGACAAGCCGTCGCTCGAAACAGACAAAGTCCAGAATGCAGTTCTTGAATGGGACCTGACGCCGAAACTTGAATTGTGAGAAACGCCGATCGCGCAGCAGCCGCCACATCGCGGCCTCCGCGTCGGTCGGTTCGCGCCGCATCCGTTTTGCGAAATTGCGGACGCGCTGTCCTGTCGGCCGATGATGCGGTTCTTGCGGCACCAACCCCTCACCCGTCGCGCTTCGCGCGCCACCCTCTCCCACAGGGGGAGAAGGTAGACCGAGCCAGTCGC
>Ga0209677_100340_pt1 | contig 29766 bp, 18 predicted proteins | sample AraplaCvi_mCL_r2_2_FD_184285 | JGI IMG/M metagenome (GOLD analysis project Ga0209677, IMG submission 184285) | Arabidopsis root microbial communities from North Carolina, USA - plate scrape CL_Cvi_mCL_r2 (SPAdes) (version 2) | ecosystem: Host-associated > Plants > Roots > Endosphere | place: USA... | reverse complement strand
GTGGTCAGGTCCTTCCAGGTCGTCCCGTCGTCGGACGCCTGGACCACAGTGCCGTTCGCCCGGGTCGCCTTGGTCGCCCTCGGCAGGAGGAAGACCTGGTCGAGCGCGATCTTCGCACCGGCGCCGAAGTCGATCACGTAGTACGAACCGGTGGCCGTGTTGAGATCGCCCGCGGTGTCCGCCCTGCCGTCGAAGAGCAGGTATCCCACCTGGTCAGCGCTCAGCCCGTTTCCGGGCCACTGCTTGTCCGAGGCGGTCACCTTCGCGTCGTTCGCGACGTCGACCAGCTTGCTCCCGTCGCCGCCGACGAACAAGGCGGACCCGTCCGTGGTGCCGTAGAGCGTCGGCCCCGCCGTGCCGCGGGCATCCGTTTCGTCGATGGCCAGCGTCACCGGGCCGGACGCCGTCGCGACGACCGGCGCTGTCACGGTCCAATGGACGCCGTCGGAGGAGGAGGCGGCGACCTTCGTCCCTTGGATCGTCGCCGTGACGGAGCCCACGGCGGCCTTCGTGACCACCGAGACCGTCATCGGGTCGCCGGAGGAGATCTTGCCCGCGATGGCCTTCGGCGAGCTGATCGTGGCCTGGGCGACCTCGTTTCCGATCTCGTGGCGGTCACCGAAGACGTGGAACTCCGTCAGCTCCATCAGGTTCACGATGGTGTTGTGGAGCACGTCCGGCTGGGGATCCAGCATCTTGATCCGGAAGTAGCGGAACTGCTGGCCGGCCAGGTCGGGCGACACGGCGAGTGTCTGGAAGTCCTGCGTCATCGTGGTCAGACCGGGCGTCAACCGCGTCCAGTTGGTGGCGTCGTTCGAGCCGAACACCGCCGAGCCCGCGATCCGGTCGGCGAAGATGTTCGACTCCAGGCCGAACGATGACGCCGACACGCGGAAGTCGGGCCCGAAGTCGAACGTGTGGGTGAGGTTCACCGCCTGCGGATAGCTCGATCCCGTCAGGTTGCTCGAGTCGTCGAGCTTGCCGACGTCGGCGCCCATCGTCGAACTGGTCAGCAGGGCCGGGTAGTTCAGGCTTCCGTCCGCGATCCGCGGCGACACCAGCCGGAGACCGGCGGTCGCCGCGACGACCTTCTGCACGGCGGCGAGGTAGTCGGCGTCCGAACCGTGATGGGAGAGCGTGGTCGCGTCGGCGACCGCAGCGGTGTAGGCGGCCGAGGTCGCGCTTTCGTAGATCGCGTTCGAGTCGAAGCCCTGTTTCGCAAGCGTCAGGGCGCCGTCGCGCGATGTCGCGGAGTCCAGTTCGATATGGCGTGCGGCCACAGTCGTCCCGTCATCCACCGAGACCACGACGTCCGCGGAGCCCGCTGCAGCAGGAGCCCAGGTGAGCGCGCCGGACCCGGAGTCCAGCGATGCCCCGGAGGGGAGGCCGGCAGCCGAGTATGTGAGGGTCTCCCCCGTACCCGGATCCGTCGCCGCGAACGCCGTGACGGAGGACGCGCCGGTGTACCCCACGAGGCGGCTGGGAACCGTGGTCGGGAGGACAGGAGGAGTGGAGTGGGAGCCGATCGCGGTGTCGATGCTGTCGATGTCGACGTGGCCGCCGGTGCCGTTCGCCTGGAGGTAGATCAGATCGCCGATCGACTCTCCGGTGGCGAGCTTCACCACGACGTTCCGCCACTGCGAACCGGTGTCCGGAATGGTCACCGTCTCGTCCAGCCCCGAGGTGAGCCGGACGCCCACCGGTGCGTCGGTGCGGACGCGCAGTCCGATGGTCTTCGCGGCCGTCGAACCCTCCAGGAACGCGATCTTCGATCCGGCCGTCGTCGCGCCGAGCCGGACATAGCCGGTGGTGCCGTCCGTGCCGGACTCGACCTGCCCGGAGATGTCGGTGTAGCGGTCCTCGACCTCCAGCGTCGTGCCGCTCGTCTCCTTCTTCGGGACCGAGCTGCCTGCGGCCGCGGCCGGCATGTAGAGCCAGAAGTCGCCGCCACCGTCGACGCCGTCCCAGGCGTTCTGCGGAGACCCGCCGTAGTAGTACGTCAGGGGCAGCCGCTTGGTGAACGCTTCGTAGAAGTGCGGCGCGACGGTCTTCAGGTCGAGGCCCCGGTCATACGTGTAGTAGTAGTACAGGTCCCAGAAGCTGGCCGTGTTGAATCGGCCGCGGTAGCCCGAGGAGATGTGGTTGTACGTGTCGCGGATCGTCCCGTCCGGAGAGATCGCATATGCGACAGGTGTCCACGGGGTGTCGTAGCCGAGCATGTACTGCCAGAAGTAGTCCGCGGCCGAGAGGATGCGGTCGTCGAGGAACTCGTAGGGACCGACGGCGTTCGCCGCCGTGGAGATCGTGCCGGCGGTCGGGTCGACCTTCGTCCCCTGAGCCAGCATCATCCGCGCGAGGTAGTACGCGTTGGTGATGTCGCCGCCGCCATGGGCCTGGTCGCGCCCCATCTCGACGTGCTGGACGTGCGGGTCGGCGATCGCCTGGCCGGTCGAGTCGTCCTTCGTGACCATCCGGAAGAGTCGCGAGATGGAGCCGTTGAAGCCTTGGTCCGTTGCCGTGGCGTTGACGGTGAACCATTCGACCGCTTCGGCGTAGCGGGGAGCGTTGTCGGTGAAGATGTACCCGGCCATCGCACCCATCAGCGGGTACGTGTGCTGGTTCATGAAGTAGTTGTTATTGTGCTGGAAGGTCTCGATGACCGGCGTGATCAGGTTCGTCGTGAAGGCGGCCGTGTCGGCGTCGGTCCAGGGCGTCTCCTCGTTCGCGCAGGAGCTGTAGCGGAGGATCTCCGCGGCGGTCACCATGCGGTTCATCGGGATGCCGGTGTGGATGTGCGCGTCGGTGTAGTAGGCGTACTGACTGGGGTCCATCTGCTCCCAGATCCGGATGATGTTCATCGCGTTCTTGCGGTAGACCTCCGATCCGGTGAACACGTACATCAGCGTCTGCGTGTAGGCCTTGAGGCCGTCCGCGATGAACCTGCCTTCCACCCCCTGGCTGTTGAACGCCACCGTGCCGGGCTTGGTCGGGTCCGCGCTGCTCGCGTTCGACGACGAGACCGTGGTGCTGGCGGCGGAGGATTGCGTCATCGACGCGTAGTAGCTCGACCACGGCTCGGCGCCTGTCGCGATCTGGGTCCTGGCGTTCTCGAGCACGGGAGCGGTCAGTCCGACTCCGGGATGGACGAAGCCCTGGCTGCTCACCGTCGGGTGGAACTCGACGGTGCAGGTGGTGGCCGTCACGGCCGATGCGACCGGCACGGCCGCGGCCACCGGCGCGGCGGTCGCCGGGCTTGCGGCGAGCTGCAGCGTGGCTGCCGCGAGCACGACCGCGACCAGTCCGCTGAGGAATGCGAGTCGGCCCCGCGGGCGGGGTGAGGGAACACTGCGCTGTTGCACGATCGGTACCTTCTTCGTTGACGGTTGGAGCTGATCGGAATGGGGGTGGATAGCGTTTTCCATCATGTGACGCGCGGTCAGGCCATGCGAGCGAGCTCGGCGAACTCGACCGCATGCCGCAAGGGCTGGCCGCGCGCGTGCCTGCGCACCTCCGCGACGGCGGACTCCCCGATCCGGCGCAACTCGTTCCCGGCCGCGCCGGCCAGGTGCGGCGTCAGGTGGACGTTGGGGAGGGCATAGAGGATGTGCCCCTTCGGCAGGACTTCGGGGTCGGTCACATCGAGCACAGCGCGCAGCCGCCCGGACCGGAGCTCGGCGATGAGCGCATCCTGATCGACGATGTCGGCCCGAGCCGTGTTGACGATGGTCGCGCCGTCCGGCAGAGCCGCCAGCACCTCCCGGGAGATCATCCCCCACGTCTCCGGGCGGCTGGGCGCGTGAATGGAGAGGACGCTGCTGCGCCGCGCGAGCTCGGAGAGGTCCGAGACCAGTTCGGCGCCGAGGAGACGCGCCTGCTCCTGCGTGCAGAACGGGTCGAAGACGAGCACCCGCAGGTCGTAGGCCTGCAGCAGGCGGATCACCCGCGACCCGATGCGTGAGGCGCCCACGATCCCGACGGTGCGGCCGTAGTTGCCGATGGCAGGCAGCTCCGCCTCGCGGTGGATCTCGCGCTGCTCGGCGGCGTACGCCCGGGCGACCCAGAACGCGTCCTTTCCGGCGAGCACGATCATCCCGACGGTGAACTCCGCGACCGGGACGGCGTTGGCCCACGCGCCGGACGACACGACGATGCCGCGGTGCCAGGCGTCGGGATCCACGAACCGGACGGTGCCGGCGGCGTGGACGATCGCGCGCAGGCCGGGCAGCTGATCGAGCTCGTCCCGCGTGAGCTCCGGGCCGCCCCACCCGGTGATCAGGGTGTCGATCGCCGGGCGTTCGGCGGGATCGAGGTCCGCGACCGAAGCGATGGCGCGAGCCGGGTCGATCTCGACGTACTCCTGGAGCTCCGCGAGGTCGTCGGGCGAGAAGAGGAACGGGATCAGGTGCTGCCCCATCCCGAAGACGGCTTTCATCATGATCTCCGTGTGCTCGTGGTGAGGGTGAAGCGGCTGAAGGTCGCGGTGAACGTCTCATCGACGAGATCGAAGGCGTTGACCGCGGCGAACGTGCCGGTGAAGCGCAGAAGCGGCCCGAAGTCGTCCGACAGGAAGGATGCGTCGACCTCCGGCCCGAACGGTTCGAGAGCGCTCCCGTCGCGACCGGCGGCGAAGCGCGCGGTGCCGTGATCGAGCTCGGCGCGCAGCCGCCAGGGACCGGCATCGGCCGCGCTCCGCGCGAGCTCCACGGATCCGTCGACGCTCCGGGCGGTGAGCACGAGGACGATCCCTCCCCCGCCCTCCTCGAATTGCTGGCCGCGCTGTCGCTCGCCCTCGGGCTCGGCCCAGGTGAGCTGCAGCGAGATGTACGCGGAGGAGTTGTACCAGAGCACCAGCCCGGCGGAGTGCGCGAACGTGGCCGGGTGCGCCTCCACGGTCACCTCGGCGACGGCGTGGTGCTCGGTGAGACGCTGGCCGACGAGGCTGTTCGCGCGCCAGGACTCGATTCCCTGGCGTCCGCGCAGCCGGAACGAATGCTCGTCGACGACGTCCACCCACTCGCTCGTGGCGGGAGCGCGAAGAGTGCTCCACGGCCAGTCGAGCACTGCGTTCCCCCGGGCCGGCCCGGTCGCCGGCCGCGTCGTCGCCCGCTCCGGGGCGGGAACCGCCGGGACGGCGACCTCGACCGCAGGATGCCAGCCTCCCTGCGCAAGGCGGGGCCAGCCGTCGTCGTCCCAGACGATGGCCTGCACGGCGGTCTCCCGGCCGAGCGGGCTCTGCACTCCGCTCGAGGTCTGGATGGGCCGCGAGGCGAGGTGCACGAGGTACCAGGAACCATCGGGCGCCTGCACGAACTCACCGTGCCCGGCCTTCTGGAGGGGCCACTCCGGGTCGTCGCGCGTTGTCACCAGCGGCTGCCGGTCGATCTCGTACGGTCCGGTGATGTCGCGGCTCCGTGCGACGAGCACGCCGTGCTCGACACCGGTGCCTCCCTCGGCCAGCGAGAGGTAGAACCAGCCGTCCTTGAACAGCAGCTTCGGACCCTCGATGAGCGTGTCGCGCTGCAGGAGCAGCTTCGTCCCGCCGACCGTGCGGAATGTCCCGTCCGTGCGTTCCAGCTCGGTGAGGACGATACCGGAGAACCGGTCGCCGCCCGGCCGGTGGTCGTTCTGCAGGTTGGCGAGCCAGGTCCGCCCGTCGTGGTGGAACAGGGACGGGTCGAAGCCGTGCGAGGGCACCCGCACCGGGACGTCCCAGTCCGAGAGCACGCCCTCCGCGACGGCGGCGGTCGTGATGTACGTGGACAGGTTGAAGTAGGGCTTCTGGAGGGATTCCACGATCGAGTAGGTCACCCAGAGCCTGCCCGCGGCGACACTCAGCGCCGGCGCCCAGATGCCGGCCGAGTCCGCATACCCGGCGAGCGATCCTCCCGGGACGGCGCTCCCGACGTGACCCGCGTACTCCCAGTGGATCAGATCGCGGGATCGGTGGATCGGGATGGTCGGGAACCACTCGAACGAGCTCACTGCGACGAAGTACCACTCGCCGACGCGGGCCATGGACGGATCCGGGGCGAAGCCGCGGATGACCGGGTTCGTCAGCAGCGCCTGTTGCGTCATCGTACCCGTCACCGGACCGGCCTTCCCGTCGATGCGCGGACGATCAGCTCCGGCAGGAGGTCGGCGTGCCTCGGTGCTCCCGCCGCCTGCGCCTGCGCGAACACGTCGATCGCGGCGACGCCGACGCGCCGGTAGTCCTGGCGGATCGTCGTCAGGGCCGGCGTGAAGAACGCCGCCCCCGGCTCGTCGTCGTACCCGACCACGCTGATGCCGTCCGGGGCGGGACGCCCCGCACGGGCGTAGGCGTGCATGACCCCCAGCGCCACTTGATCGCTCGCGCAGAAGACGGCGGACGCCGTGGATGCGAGCAGCCGTTCGCCCGCGGCGAAGCCGGATGCCGCGGACCAGTCGCCCGGCACGACATCCACGGGCTCGAGCCCTGCCTCCTCGAGCGTGTCGAGGAAGCCCTGCGTTCTGGCCTGTGCGTGCACCAGGTTCGCGGGGCCGGCGACGTGCGCCAGCTCGGTGTGCCCGAGCGCGAGGAGGTGCCGGGTCGCTTGCACCGCACCGTTGTACGAGTCGATCGTGACCGACGAGGCGGTCTCGTGCTCGGCCAGGGCGACGACGACCGGCAGACGGCGGGCGAGGACGGCCGCCACCTTCGAGAAGATGTCCGCGGTCGCGACGAGGATCGCACCCGAGGCGCCCTCCTCGATCTTGCGGCCGACGACCTCCAGCAATGAGCTCTCCAGGTGATCCGCCGGCGCGATCACATCCGCCTGGGTGACCAGGAGACCACGCCGGCGGCCCTCGGACGTGACACCGTCGAGCACGCCGTGCAGGATCGTCGGGTTGATCCCGTGCATGGCGATCAGCGCGATCTGCGTGGTCCCCGCAGGGGCGCCGTGCTGCGGGACGATGTACCCCAGCTCGCGCATCGCCCGCTCCACCCGGTCCTGGGTGGACGCGCTGACGACCGCCGAGCCCTGGATGACCCGCGTCACGGTGCGTGAGCTCACGCCGGCCGTCTGGGCGACGTCGAGGATGGTCGGCCGGTACTCCAGTGTCATGCGCGCGGGACCTCCAGCCTCCACTCGTCGGCCCAGCCGATCCGCGCACGGCCGCCGGAGATCTCCATCGGGAGCCACACGGCCGGGGAGTTCGCCAGATCGTCGCTGAGCCACCGGTCGCCGACGTAGACGAAGGCCGGCCGCGCGCCGTCGCCGACAGGGACGACAACGCTCACCTGGGAGTCGAAGGTCGCGGATCCCGGGGGCGCGATGTCCTCCCAGGCCGACCAGGGCCCGCTCAGATCGGTCGCGGTCGCCACCTTGTTGTCGTTGGTCGACCACCCGGTGAGATCGGACCCGAACAGGTAGTAGAGGCCGTCGTGACGGACCAGCGCGGGCGACTCGTACCCGCCCGACTGATCGTCCTTGCGCGTCGTCGCCACGACCGCTTCCACCGACAGGTGATCGGGAGCCAGCCGGTAGATGTGCAATCCGTTGTCGCGGTCCTCGGAGAGCAGGTACCCGACTCCGTCCTCCTGGTAGACGCCGATATCGCGGCTGACGTTGCCCAGTGGGCGCTCGCTCCCCACATACCGGAACGGACCCACCGGGTTGTCGCTGATCGCGTAGCCGACGCGGGCGAAGCGGTAGTCGGCGGTGTCGACGTGCAGGAACATCACGTACGCGCCGTCCGGACGGCGGAGCACCTTCGGACGCTCGATGACCCGGTCCGGACCGAGGTCTCCATCGCCCGCGGCCAGCGAGTTCCCCTCGAAGCGCCACTCGGCGAGATCCGGCGACGAGTAGCAGGCGACCGCCGTGAACGCCGAGCCGGCGCGCTTGTCCTCGCCCCAGGCGTAGAACCGGTCGCCGAAGCGCTGGATGCCGACGCCGTGCAGCTGGGCGACCTCGCCGGTGTCGTCGATGAAGGTGGTGCCGGGCCGGATGTCGGCCGGACGGGTGGATTCGAAGGTCATTTGAGGCTTCCCATGGTCACGCCGGATTTCCAGTAACGCTGCATCGCGATCATCAGAAGGACCATCGGGATCGTCGCGACGAGCGACCCGGTGATCACGAGGCTCGTCAGATCGACCGTGGAGTCGACCCCGCGTTGCAGCCACGAGTACAGCCCCAGCATCACGGGCCACTTGTCCGAGTCACGAAGGAACACCAGGGGCCCGAAGAAGCCGTTCCAGGAGCCGACGAAGTGGAGCAGGAAGATCGTCGCTCCCGCCGTGGTCAGCAGTCGCAGCCCGATCCGGAAGAAGATCCGGTACTCACCCGCGCCGTCGATGCGCGCAGCCTCCATCAGCTCGGAGGGCATCGCCCCCTCGGTGTAGACCTTCGCCAGGTACACCGCGAACGGGCTGAAGAACGCCGGGACGATCATCGCCCAGATCGTGTTGTAGATGCCGAGCTGCACGTACAGCAGATACGAGGGGATGGTCAGCAGCGTGCTCGGGATGAGGAAGGAGGCGATGATGAAGGCCACGGTCGCGCCGCGCCCCTTGAACCGGTACATCGCCAGTCCGTAGCCGGCGGCGAGCGCCACGAAGGTCTGGCCGAGCGAGCCCAGCACCGCGTACACCGTCGAGTTCCACAGCCACAGCGAGAAGATCCCGTTCTGGTAGGAGAACAGCGAGGCGAGGTTCTCGAAGAGGTTGAAGTGCGAGAACCAGAGACCGCTCGTCGTGAAGAGGTCCTGCTTCGACTTGGTGGCGGAGACGATCAGCCACCAGGCGGGCCCGATCGAGTAGAGCGCGAACGCGACCAGCCCGATGATGACCACCCACTTGGAGCCGCCGCGCCGGCCGGCCATCTCACCCGCGTCGTGCTCCACTGCCCGGCGCCGCCGTGCGGATCCGCGCGGGGAGGCGCTGCCGGCGTCCAGGAGGTCCGGGTCGGCGATCTGTGTGTCGATGAGGCTCATTTGTCCACCCTGTTCGCGAGACGGTAGATCACTGCCGAGGCGATCCCCACGACCAGGGCGAGGATGATGGAGAGGGCAGCGGCGTAGTTGAGGTTCCCGACCTGGAAGGCCTGGTTGTAGATGACCATCGTCGGAGTGAAGTCCTTGGTGATGGTCTCCGGGGAGACCGTCCGGAAGAGCGTCGGCTCGGCGAAGATCTGCAGCGTGCCGATGATGGAGAGCAGGCCCGTGAGCACCAGGGTCCCGCGCACGTAGGGCACCTTGATGGAGAAGGCGATGCGCACTTCGGAGGCGCCGTCGACCCGCGCGGCTTCGAACACATCCCGGGGGACGGCCTGCAGCGATCCGTACAGGATCAGCATGTTGAACCCGATGGTGCCCCAGACGACCAGGTTGCCGATCCCGACCCAGACCATGTTTCCCGCGAAGAAGTTCACGTCGAGCCCGACGAGCGCCAGGACCGGCCGGATGGGGCCGACGTTCGGGCTGTACAGGTAGAGCCAGATCATGGTCGCCACGATCCCCGGGATCATGTACGGGATGAGCAGGAGGAGCCGGAACCGGTTGGCCACGCGCCGGCGGACGGCATCGAGGAGGAGGGCCATCGTCAGGCTCACCATCATCGTGACGGGCACCATGACGGCGGCGTAGATGGCCACCCGGATCATCGACGCCCAGAACGTCTCATCGCCCAGCGCGCGCACGAAGTTGTCGAATCCCGTGAACGAGGTCTGCGCTGCGCTGAACCCGAGCCCGGAGCTCTTCACCGTGAAGAAGCTCTGCCCGAGCCCGAGGAGGACGGGCAGCACGGTGAAGACGGCGAAGCCGGCGACGAAGGGCCAGGTGAAGGACGCCCCTTTCAGCGACTGCACGTGCCGCCACGACATCCGTCGTCTCGGCCGCCGACCGGCGCTCGGGAGCGGAGTGCTCCGGGTGGCGCTGCGCGCGGGCCCGGCTTCGCTCGTCTTTGTGGCCGAAGACATCGCCGTCTCCTTTCCGGGAGGGGTGCGCCGCTCGGGCGCACCCCTCACCTGTGTTACTTCGCGACCGTGTAGTTGATGCCCTTGGTCTTCAGGTCCTGGACGACGAACGCCTGAACGTTCTCCAGCGCCTGCTTGACGGTGATCTGCTTGGCCATCGCCTTGCCCCACTGGTCCTGGAGCTCGGGGAACCAGGCGTCGTAGTCGGGGCCCTCATTGAAGGAGCCGATGGCGGCGGACTGCGCCTTGGAGATCACAGCGCCCACCTGATCCTTGCTCTGCGCCGGGTCGATGAGCTTGTCGGGCACGATGGCCGAGGTGTACTTCGACACGTCCTTCAGAGACGTCGGCAGGCTGATGGCGTCGGTCTTCGCGCTCTTCGACGCCGCGATCCCGGCGGCGGAGGTCGCCACCCAGGTCTGGTACTCGACCGCGGCGGCCGGGTCCTTGCAGCCGACCGGCACGATGCCGGGGTTGGCGATGCCGGGCGCCTTGAAGGTGCCCGAGCTGCTCAGCTGCGGGAAGTCCACGGCCTTCCAGGTCCCGAGCGAGGCCTTGAGGTTCGTCTGGTAGCCGAACAGCGACCACCACGCCAGAGGAACGGTCGCGAGCTTGCCGCTGTCGAAGTACGCGTAGAGGGAGGGCCGGTCCTGGTACGTCTGGTGCGACGCGAGATCGTTGTCCACGATCTGCTGGATCACATCGGCGCCCTTCAGCGAGTTCGCGTCGGTGAAGTTCACCTTCCAGCGGTCGCCGTCGATCGCGAACCACTTCGCGCCGGCGAGCTGCTCGATCTGGATGAGCGTCGAGGGGTCCTCACCCGCGAGGTTGATGACCGTGATGCCCTTCGGCTTGAGCTGCTTGCCCGCGGCGATCAGGTCGTCCCAGGTCTTCGGCACGGCGATGCCGTTGTCGCTGTACACCTTCTCGTTGACCAGCGCGAACGTCGCATCCGGGCCGCTGGGGAACCCGTAGTACTTGCCGTCCAGCTTGGCGCCGGCGAGCGCTCCCGCGGAGAACTTGCTCTCGATCGGCTTGATGTACTTCGTGATGTCCTGCGCCCAGCCGTTGACGACCGCTGTCGTCACCGGGCCGGTGGCGGGCACCCAGCAGGGGATGCCCTTCTTGGACTTCATGACGTTGCGGAAGTTGGTCACCGTCGCCGGGTTGCTCGCCTGGAGGACGTAATTGACCTGGACGTCCGTGTGGCTGGCGTTGAACGCCTTGACGATGTTCGGGGTCATCTCGGCGTCCCAGCCCCACACGTCGATGACGGCGGGCTTCTTCGAGGTCGCGGACGCCGATGGGCTGGAGGGCGCGCTGCACCCGGCCAGGAGGCCCAGGGCTGCGACCCCGGCTACCAGGGCGAGCGCACGGGTGTGTGCTTTTCGCATTCGTTCACTCCTTCGTGACGTGAGTGGAGGACTCACGGATCTGCTTGGTGCTGTCTCGCGTGGAAAACGCTATCCGTAAGCTACGGTGCGTCAGTGGGGGTTGTCAACACCTCTCGGATGTCCACCCGCTGACAGGCATGCGGAAACGAACAGGGCGCGATCCCTCCGCGAATGGGCGCGAACCGGACGCGGCGTCCTAGGCCTTCGTGGGGGTGCTGGCCCGCATGACGACCTCGCCCGCGAGCTCGACCGTCCGCGGTCCGGCCGCGTCGGTCTCGCTCAGTACCTGGTCGACCGCGAGAGCAGCCATGTCCTCCAGCGGAATGCGGACGGTCGTGAGCGGCGGGGTCAGGTCCCGGACCAGGGGGACATCATCGAATCCCGCGACCGCGACCCGGCCCGGCACCGCGACGCCGTTCTCGCGGAGCCGGGCGATCACTCCGAGCGCCATCGCGTCGCTCACGGCGAAGATCACATCGATATCGTCGAGGCGATCGATCAGCGCCCCCGCGGCCGCATATCCGCCGTCGCGATCGAAATCGGCCGAGACGATGAAGGCGGGGTCGATGGCAAGCCCTTCGCTCGCCGCCTCCTCCATGAATCCGCGGAGCCGCTCCTGCGACGTGATCTGATCCGCCGACGCCGCGACGATGGCGAACCGCCGGTAGCCCCGGGCGATGAGGGAGCGGGCGAGTGCGGCGGAGGAGTCGGCGTTCCGCAGCAGCACCTCGTCGAACCCGAACGTGTTCGCGCCGATCACCGACACGCGTCCACCCGCATCGGCGAAGGCGGTGAGCTCCTCCCGGAACGCCTCCTCGCGAGCAGCGTCGGTCGTGCGGCTCACAGCGATGACCACAGCCTTCGGGCGCTGGCCGCGGAGGGCGCGGAGCGCATCCAGCTCATCCGTCCCGGTCAGCCCCGACAAGCCGACGATCAGCGCGTTGCCCGTCTCCCGAACGCGCTTCAGAGCACCGGACACCAGCGCGGACGATCCGGGATCGTCGATCTCGGAGACCAGGATCGCGACGGTGGACGATGCGCCCGCCGACATCGCCTGCGCCTGAGTGTTCGCGGTGTAGTCCAGAGATCTGGCCGCCGCGAAGACGGCCTCCCGCACCTCGGGGTCGATGTTGGCCGTCGAGCGGACACCGCCGTTGAGAACCCGGGAAACCGTGGCGCGCGAGACGCCGGCCAGAGCGGCGACGTCATCGAGGGTCGGCTTGGAGGAGCGACGCGTGGCCATGGATCGACAGTAATGGACGGGTCCGACGGTGGCAGCGGCCGTCACCTCGCGCGCGCGTGTGAGAATGTCCCCATGACGTCGGGGAACGACGGTGGCGTCTTCTGCGCACGCCGATCATCGCGGGGAGGGCCCGGATATGGCGACTAAGCGCTCCCCGTCGCGGGCGACCCTGCACGACGTCGCGCGCGAGGCGGGCGTCTCCATCGCGACGGCGTCCCGGGCGCTCAACGGCAGCGACCGCGTCGTGCGTCCCGACATCTCGGCTCGAGTGCACGAAGCCGCCCAGCGCCTCCGGTACGTGGCGAACGTCTCGGCGCAGTCGGTCAAGCGTGGGGCGACGTCGACCATCGGGCTCGTGGTCAACGACATCGCCGATCCGTATTTCGCAGCGATCGCCAGCGGGCTGATCACCGCCGCGAAGGCGGCCAAGTTGACGGTCACCGTGACCGCGAGCGAGGGAAGCCCGGAGCTGGAGCTGCGGAGCGTCCGCGATCTGCGCGCCCAGGGGCACCGGGCGATCGTCATCGCCGGCAGCCGGCACGCAGGGGCGTCCTACGACGAGCTGTCCGACGCGCTGACCGCGTTCGAGCGCTCCGGCGGATCCGTCGTCCTGGTCTCGCAACCCCTCCTGCCGTTCCGCACCGTCGCGGTCGACAACGCCGGCGGCGCCCGCGGTCTCGCCCTGCAGCTCGCCGGACGCGGGTACCGGCGGTTCGCGGTGCTGAGCGGGAACCCGGAGCTCGTCACAGTGGCGGACCGGCGCGCAGGTTTCGCCGAAGGACTCGCCCAGGTCGGGCTGTCCATCCACGAGGACGACACGTTCGTCGACGACTTCACGCGGGACGGCGGCTACCGGGCCGCGGAGAAGCTCATCGCCCGCGGACTGGATGACATCGACCTCGTCTTCGCGGTCAACGACGTCATGGCGGTCGGAGCCGCCGCGGCGTTCCGGGACCACGGCATCCAGGTCGGCCCCGATATCGGGGTGGCCGGGTTCGACGACGTCCGGATGGCCCGCGATGTGACGCCGAGCCTCACCACGGTCGCCGTACCCCTGATCGACATGGGCAGGCTCGCCTTCGACCTGGCACTCGCCGAGCCGGAGGACGATCCGGTTCGGATGCTGCCGGCCACGGGTGTGATCCGGGACAGTACGCCGAGGCGCGAGAGGCGGACCGGGCTTCCCGGCGCCGGCGTGCGCTGATCGTCCGGAGACGGGACGCATCGGTTGACTTCCGAGTTGCTTTAGTCCTACGCTTCTCGGTTATCGAACCGGTTCGATAGATCGACTTGCGTTCCGCCCGAGCGCGGCGGCATCGCGCACTTTTCGCGGCATTCATGCCTGCCGGCACTATGTCGGACCTGGATACGGGCGGGATGTCGAACCGGTTCGATTGCCAGGGGACGTATACGACAAGGGAGTTGTTATGACGAAAATCGATCGCAATGTTCTGCGTGCGGGGGTGTTTCTGGCCGCAGCGGGACTTGTCGCTGCGGGTGCGACCGCAGCTTCGGGAGCCTCTGCCAGCTCGCCCGCTGTGGAGGCGGTGACCGCGGCGACCGCGCCGGCGGACGTGTCTCAGAAGATCGACGACGCGGTGACGTCTGGCCAGGACAGCTTCACCTACGATTCGACGTGGGGAACCGCCTCCGGCGTCTCCGACCTCTATGACGGCACCGTCCACTGGGACAATGCGACCAATGGAGTCGCGAAGTTCACGTTCTCGGGCACGAGCGTGGCCCTCCTCGGCGTCCGCGATGTCGACCAGGGAATCGTGACGTTCTCGCTCGACGGCGGAGCGGCCACCACCGTCGATGACTACCAGGCGACGCGGTCGACCCAGTCGACCCTGTTCAGCAGCGACGGCCTGACCGAAGGCACCCACACCGTGGTGATCACGGCCACGGGAACGAAGAATCCGGCGAGCACCAATCACACGGTGGCCATCGATGCGGCCGTCGTGGTCGGCCCGCCGCCGCCGCCGCCCACGCTCACCGCAGACCTGAGCGCGCCCGGTGCCGCGTTCGCGCCGACCGCATCCGGAACGCTGTACGGGATCTACCAGCCGGGAGTCCCGAGCGACAACCTGGTCGCCGGCATGGGACAGCTGACCATGTCGACGAAGGCGCAGGACGGGCAGCAGCATCCCGGTGCCGACGCCCTCAGCGTCGAGCCGGCGTTCGTGAAGGGAGGCGGCAAGGACGAGTACATCTACATGACCGACGTCTACCGCGCCTACCCGTACGACCGCACCAGCTACGCGCAGTACCAGGGATTCGTGACGACCGAGGTCAACCAGGTCCTGGCAGCCGGCGCCAACGACCACATCGTCTTCATCCCCTACAACGAACCGGATGGCGAGTGGTTCAACGGGATCAACTCGAATTCGACCGTCCTTGCCGCCTTCGAGGCGGAGTGGCTCTCGACGTACAAGCTGATCAAGAGCCTCGATCCCTCGGCGCGGATCGCTGGTCCGGGCGAGGGACACTTCGACGCGCGGACGACCTCCAGCTTCCTCACCTTCTGCAAGGCCAACGCGTGCGTGCCCGATGTCATGGTCTGGCACGAGCTGTCCAGCCCGACGACCGTTCGTTCGGACGTGGCGGCGTACCGGTCGATCGAGAAGACGGTCGGCGTCGGACCGCTTCCGATCAACATCTCCGAGTACGGGCTCGGCAGTGACGAGGACGACCCGGCCACGATGGTCCCGTGGATCTCGGCGCTGGACGACAGCGGTGTGTACGGCGACCTCGCCTACTGGGAGGTCGACGGCTCGCTCAACGATTCCGCGGCGCAGCAGAACACCCCGAACGCTCAGTGGTGGCTGTACAACTGGTACTCGCAGATGACCGGGCAGAAGGTCACGCTGACCCCGAGCACCAACAACGCCGGCGGCACTCCGCAGGGTGTCGCGACTCTGGACACCGCAACGAAGACCGCGCGGGTCATCCTCTCGGGTGGCGGCCGCACCGGCGCCGTCAACACCGTCGTGAAGAACATCCCCTCGTCGGTGTTCGGTTCGTCCGTGCACGTGACCGTGCAGGAGGACGCCTGGTCCGGAGACACGGGAGCAGCCAACGCGCCGCTCCGGCTCTCCGATGCCGACGTCCCCGTGGTCGACGGGACGATCACGGTGCCGATCGACGCATCCGCCATGTCGGCCTACGAGATCACGGTCCAGCCGGGCGGCACGGGTTCGAAGTCCGCGGTGGACAGCGGCTTCCGCCAGTCCTACGAGGCCGAGGACGCCTCCCTGAGCGGGACCGGCTTCAACATCAACACGGAGAAGACCGGAATCGTCGGGAACGCGACCTCGGGAGGAAAGGATGTCGGCGGCCTCCGGACCGGATCGACGACCGTCATCACCTTCCACGTGAGCGTCCCGGCGACGGCCGACTACGACATCCGCACCTTCGCCGGAAGCAACGCGTCCGCGAGCGGCGTCCAGGGCCCGACCAACGTCTACCTGCGGGCCGACGGCGGTGCCTCGACCGAGGTCTGGCTGCCGGCGAGCTACCACTGGACCACCTGGAACAACGTCGACACCACGGTGCATCTGACAGCGGGCGACCACGACATCTCGCTCGCCACGACCGGCGACAACGGCGGTGCGACGGCAGGCGACGCGATCATCGACAAGATCGACGTCTCGCAGATCACGTCTCCGACGACCGTCTACGAAGCAGAGCAGGCGCACCTGGCCGGCGCGAGCACCTCGTTCGCGTCGCGCGGTCAGAGCGGAGCGGGCACCGCCGCGTTGAACACGGCCGACACGGCAACGTTCTGGGTCGATTCCGCGACCGACGGCTATTCGAAGATCGCGCTGCGCTACCTCGGAAGCGGGACGGTGAAGACGACCGTCAACGGCCAGTCCGCCGAGGCACTGGAGCTCTCGGGCGCCGACGACACCACGTGGAAGTCGACCTCCGGCGCGGTGTACCTGGAACAGGGCATCAACCGGATCGTCGTGACCGGCACCTCCGGAACGGTCCAGCTCGACGACCTCTCGGTGACGCCGTATGCGACAGGCGACCCGGTCGTCACGTCCAACACCCAGACGGTCCAGGCCGAGTCCGGCACGCTCACGGGGATCACGGCGATCGACAAGTCCGCTTCGCAGGCGAACGGGAGCGCCGTCACCAACATCGGTCCCGGCCAGGCGAACTCGCTGACCGTCGCGACGACCGCGCCCACGGCTGGTCAGTACGAGATGACCCTCCGATTCGCCAACAACCAGTCGCTGCCGTCCAACCACTACAACCCCGACTTCATGGATAGGACGGCCCAGTTCTCCGTCAACGGAGGATCGTCCGTGCAGTCCGTCGCCTTCGGGCCGACGTACAGCTGGAGCCAGTTCTTCACGGTCACCGTCCCGGTCACCCTGAAGCCCGGCAAGAACACCATCAAATTCTGGTCGGACCAGCAGTACAACTTCGACGGATTCACCGTCGGGGCTGTCGGCCCCGTCGTCTCCGGCGGCGCCGGAGTCGGTGCTCAGATGAGGTCGAACCAGGCGGCGAACATCGATCAGATCACCTTCGCCCCGCTGATCGCCAAGAAGTAGACCGCCCGCGTCCGTTCCCGGGCCGCCCCTTCCGCGCGCCTCCCGCCGCGCTCCTTCCGCCGAAGTGCTCGTTGTTGCACCCGACACGCCGTCGGGACCTGCAACAACGAGCACCTCGCGGGGACCGGGTGCACCCCTTGGAGGGGGACGCTCGGGGCCGTCCGCGCGCGCCTCCCGCCGAAGTGCTCGTTGTTGCACCCGACACGCCGTCGGAGACTGCAACAACGAGCACTTCGCGGACCGGGCGCGACCGGGCCCGCTGGCCGGCGGCGAACTCGCCGGCCAGCGGATCCGGGTAGGCCGCGTATCAGTCGATTCGGCGCACCGTCCAGGCCTGCTCCGGACCGCCGGTGGCGGTCCACGAGACGGTCGGGGCACCATCCGCGGTGGATGCGCCCGCCGTCGCCGCGTAACGACCGGTGCCGACGTTCTTGATCAGGTACGTCGACCCGCTCGGCACCAGAGTCCAGAGCTGCTTCGCCGCGCCGGTCGCGGGTTGCTGGTCCACGACCACGCTGCTGCCGCCCGTGTACTCGTCGGTCAGGGCGAGACCGGAGTTGGCGTTCCCGATCTCGTAGCCGCCCGCCACCGCGGTGAAGGTCCAGAGGTGCCAGTCCTGGTTGGTGCACCAGAACTGGTCCGCCTGGGTGCCCGCGGCTGTCGACCCGGCCGGGATCTCCAAGTACTTGCCCAATCCGTTCTGCAACGCGAACTTGCCCGTGGTGAGCGTCGGAAGCGCGGTCTGCGTCAGCGTCCAGTGCTGGTTAGCCCCGCCGTTGTCCGTCCACTGGTCCATCGCCGTCCCGTTGGCGGTCGAGAAGGAGGGGTCCTCGATCGGGAGGTTGCTCTTGCGGTTGGTGATCGTGAACGTTCCGTCCGTCCCTTGCACGACGGCCCACTCCTGGGAGGCCGAGCCCGCGACCCGGGTCTGCTGCTGCATGAGGGCGCCGTTGCTCGTGGACGCCCCGGCGACCGCGAGCACCTTCCCGCTGTTGGCGTTCGTCACGGTGAAGTACGAGTCCGCCTGGCGATCGAAGCGCCAGTTCTGTTCCGCTCCTCCGGTGGCCGGCCATTGGATGACCTGGGCGCCTTCCGCGGTCGACGCGCCACCGATGGCTAGGTCGAGGTGCGAACTCGCGTTCGCCAGTGTGTAGGTCGCCCCGACCGACACGGCGGGCGCGATGTTGTCGAAGGCGTACTGGACCGAGTTGAGGGTGGTGCTGTCGTGGGATCCACCGCTCATCGTCATCACGGTCCCGCCGTCCGGTGTCAGCATCAGCGACCGGCTGTAGCCATACGGAGCGTTCGACGCCTCGGACTGCCAGGAGCCCGCGGCCCCGCCCGCCGTGTTGATCAGCAGCGGGGTCTGCCCGCCGGCGCTGACGACGATGGTGCCGTTCGTTCCGCCGCTCGGCGTCCACGCGACGTACGGCTGGCAGCAGGGATGGGAGCCGTCTACTGGGAGCAGCTGCTGCCCGGTGATGGAGTTGAAGCCGAGCGGGTCCGTACCGATCTTGTAATAGACCGGGCAGGAGCCGCCCGTGGTCTGGCACAGCTCGTACGTCATGATCCATTTGCCGTTGTTCATGGCGGCGACCGTTGTCATGCCGGGGCGGGCGGACTGGGACGGGTAGACCACATCATCGACCGGCGCCGACCAGGTGATGCCGTCCGTCGACGTCTCGTGATCCAGCAGCTGGGAGTGCGTGGAGTTCTGCCGCTGGTCGGAGAAGTAGACCACGAGCTGGCCCTGGTAGTACAGGATGAACGGTTCCCACACGGGCGTGTTGGGATCGGCGGTGAGTCCGGCTCCGCCCTTGGCGACCGAGCTCAGGAACGACCAGGTCGCCCCTCGGTCCGTGCTGTCGAACAGGAGGATCTCCGTGGAGGACTTGTCGGCGGGGACGGACAGCCCCGCTGCCAGGATGGTCCCCGCGGGCAGAGCGCCGACCGCTGCGGGGAGCTCGTAGAGGAACGGCTCCCACCGCATCCCGTAGCCGTTCACCGTGTCGGTGACCCGCGACAGAGACGTCCACGAGGTGCCGCCGTTGGTGCTCTGGTAGACCGGGAAGTACGGGGTGGTCGTCGTGTAGTTCTCCCAGGTCGCCAGGATGGTCCCGTTGGCGTCACCGTTGTGGTGGAGGGTGATCTCGCGCGGATACAGGGTGCCGGGCGCTTCGTAGCCCGAGCCGCTCGGTGCGAACACCGTGGTGGGAGCGCTGGTCTGCGCGGACGCCGACGCTCCGATGCTTCCCAGCGCGATGACCGCCGCCGTCGTCGCGACGGCGATCACCGCCCTCAGTGACTTACGCGTGATGAACATCGTTGTTCCCTTCTCGTGTTCTGTTGTGGGGTGGAGCTAGGCGGGTACGGCTCGCCGGTCACCGTCCTCAGCGGTCTCGCGGGCGAGTGGAGCCGTCGCCGTCCCCGTCGACGTCGTCGAGACGAGCGCGACGCCCGGGAACGGGAGGACGCATCCCCGCTCGTCCGGAGCGGAGCCGACGATCGTGTGCGGCAGGCCGTACGCGCTGACGTCCAGCGGATGGGACGACCGGTTGATCAGGAAGGTCGTCTCGGTGACGCCGTCGGTGCGCACCGCCAGCTCCACCTCCCCGCGGAGTTCGCGCGGCAGCTCGCTCTCGATCCCGGCGTCTGCGGTGAGGCGCTCGATCAGGCCGGCTCTGCTGCGGTCGTCCAGGTCCGCGGAGACGTAGGAGGCGGTGCCCGCCGAGGCGGTGCGCCGCGTGATGGCAGGGTGTCCCCGCAGCTCACCGTCGCTGTAGCGCGCAAGCACCTCCACCGTGGCGTCGGTGACATCGACCCGCTCGGTCCACATCGCCGCGTGGGCGCCGTCATCCAGGAGGGTGCGCTGACCGTCGAGCAGCGGGCGGATCTCCTGCACCCGGATCCCGAGCAACTCCCGCAGCAGCCCGGGGTACCCGCCGAGCCAGACGTGGTCGTTCTCGTCGACGATGCCGGAGTTGAACGTGACCAGCAGGTGGCCGCCGTTCGTGGCGAACTCGATCAGCCGCTGCGCGAGGGCGGAGGGCAGCACGTGCAGCGCCGGGGTGATGACCACGTGGTAGTCGGCGAACGCGCCTGCGGCGGGGAGCAGGTCGACGCGATGCCCGGCATCCAGCACCGCGCGGTGCCAGGCGAGCACCTCGTCCCGGTACCGGAAGCGGTTCGTGTGGTGGGAGTCCTGCTCGCTCGCCCACCAGGATTCCCAGTCGAAGAGGATGGCCACGGCGGCCGGCTTCCGGTGAGTTCCGGCCACGCTGTCGAGCGCAGCCAAGGTGTTCCCGAGCTGTGCGACATCCCGGAAGATCTCGCTGTCCTCCCCCGCGTGCGGAAGCATCGCGGAGTGGAACTTCTCGGCGCCCGCGCGGGACTGCCTCCATTGGAAGTAGCAGACCGCGTCGGCACCGTGCGCGACGTGCGTGAGGGCGTCGGCGGCCAGAGCGCCGCGCGACTTCGCGAGGTTGACCGGCTGCCAGTTCACGGCGCCGGTGGAGTGCTCCATCAGGAACCACGGGTTCCCACCGGCCAGACCGCTGGTCAGGTTGGCGGAGAAGGAGAGCTCGTCGCGCGCAGTGGGCTTCGCCGTGACGTAGTGGTCGTTCGAGACGAAGTCGACGTCGGCCGCCCAGTCGGCGTAGTTCATGGCCGTGATGTCCTCCATGACCATGAAGTTCGTGGTCACCGGGATGTCCGGACTCCACTGGCGCAGGACCGCCCGCTCCGCCCGGAGGTGCGCCCTCAAGGCGTCCGAGGAGAACCGTTTGAAGTCGAGTTGCTGGCTGGGATTCGGGTGCGCCGCCGCCAGCCGCGGGGTGAGGATCTCGTCGAAGCTCGAATAGCGCTGCGACCAGAAGGCGGTGCCCCAGGCCCGATTGAGACTCTGGATGTCGCCGTAGCGTTCGGCCAGCCAGCTCCGGAACGCCGCGGTCGCGTCCGCCGAGTGATCCCAGGCGTTGTGGCAGCCGATCTCGTTGTTGACGTGCCAGGCAACGACCGCGGGATGGAAGGCGTACCGCTGGGCGAGCCGGGTCACCAGCGCGAGTGCATAGTCCCGGAAGATCGGGGAGGTCGGCCGCCAATGCTGGCGGCCTCCCGCCGCGAGGACCTCGCCCCGCTCGTTGACGGGAAGGATCTCCGGATGACGGGTGGTCAGCCACGGCGGCGGTGAGGCCGTCGCCGTCGCCAGGTCCACCGAGATGCCGTTCTCATGCAGAAGGTCGAGGATCTCGTCGAGCCACTCGAACGTCCACACGTCGGCGGACGGCTGGAGCTGGGACCACGAGAAGATCGCGACGGAGACGATGGTGACCTTCGCCTTCCGCATCAGCCGGACATCCTCGAGCCAGACGTCGCGTTCCCACTGGTCGGGGTTGTAGTCCGCACCGAAGAGAAGCCGGGGCCGGCCGGTCGGGGAGGTGATCCAGCGTGACGCGTGTCGGCTCTCGGCCATGGATGTTCCTTCTGTCGATGAAGCGGAAAGGGAGGCGCGCCGCTGTGGGCGCCGGGTCGGACCCGGCGCCCACAGGCGGGCTACTTGTCGACCTTGAACCCCTGGCTGTTGCCGTAGGAGGTGAGGTTGTCCTGCCAGGCCTTCAGCCCGGCGTTGAGGTCGCCCTTCGCCGCGTAGGACTTGCCGACCGTGTCCGCGAAGACACTGTTGGCGTAGACCTGGAACGGCAGGTACTGCCATCCCTTCGCGACGTTCTTGGACGCGTCCACGAGGACCTTGTTGATCTGCTGGCCGCCGAAGTACGCGGGCGCCTCGTTGAGGAAGCTGTCCGCGTTCAGCTGCGCCGTAGTCGACGGGAAGCCGCCGCTCTTCAGGAACACGCCGATGCTGGAGTCCGAGCTGTTCAGCCAGCGGAGGAACGCGGCCGCGAGCGCGGGGTTCTTCGACTGCTTGGTGACGGACTGGGCGCTTCCGCCGTTCTCCGAGGTGATCGGCGAGCCGTCGTAGCTGGGCAGCGGGGCCACGCGCCACTTGCCGGCGCCGTCCTTGACGGAGCTCTCCATGATGCCGGGCATCCACGCTCCGGTCACGATGGTTGCGAGCGTGCCGTTGTTGAGGCCCTTGAACCAGTCATCGCTCCAGGTGGGGATCGGCGAGACCAGTCCGGGCTCGACCAGCTTGTTCCAGGTGTCCGCCCACTTCTTGGTGCCCGCATCCTGCAGGTTGATGGTGACGTCGGAACCGTTGGTCGTGTACGGGTGCCCGCCGGCCTGCCAGATCAGCGGCTGGGCGTAGCCGGGGTCGCCGGCGTCGTTCGTGATGAACTTCGACGGGTCGGCCTGGTGGAGCTTGGCCGCGTCGGCGATGTACTCGTCCCACGTCTTCGGGACCGTCAGACCGTACTGGTCGAAGACCGCCTTGTTGTAGAGCAGCACCATGGGCCCGGAGTCCTGCGGGAGGCCGAAGAGCCCCTTGTCGATGTTGACGGCGCTCCAGGTGGAGGCGGTGTACTTGCTCTGCAGATCTCCGAGCCCGTACGAGTTGAGGTCGCGGAGCCCGTCCGAGAGGGCGAACTGCTGGAGAGCGTAGTACTCGATCTGCGCCACGTCGGGCGCCCCGCTGCCCGCCTTGATGGCGTTCTGGAGCTTGGTGTACTCGGCGGTCGCCGTTCCGGCGTTGACCACCTTCACCTTGACCTTCGGGTACTCCTTCATGAACGCGTCGGCCTGGGCCTGTCCGGAGGGCGTCCAGGTCCAGTACGTCAGGTCGCCGCCTTTCTTGAGGGCGGAGTCCAGGTCGGATGCGGACCCGCCGGTGCCGGTGGAACCCGAGCTGCAGGCGGACAGGGCGACCGCCGACAGCGCAGCGACCGCGAGTGCTGCGACGGCACGGCTGCGGCGCGTGCCTTTCTTGATGGTGAACATGTGTTTCCTTTCACTTCGTTGTGGAGGGGCAGGTCCCTCGCTGTTCGAGAAGGGATCAGTGCGGCATCGTGCAGTGTTCTCGGGTCACTGCTTGACGCTTCCAGCGCTCAGGCCGGACTGCCAGAAGCGCTGCAAGAAGAGGAAGACCAGGACGATCGGGATGATCGTGATCAGGGATCCGGTGATGACCAGGTTGTAGATCGGCTGGGCGCCGACCCCGCCGGCCTGGGCGCTCCACTGGTTGAGGCCCACGGTGAGCGGGTACCAGGTGGGGTCACTGAGCATGATCAACGGGAGGAAGTAGTTGTTCCACGTCGCGACGATGGAGAACAGCGCGACCGTGACCACTCCCGGGGTGAGGAGCTTGAGGGAGATCGTGAAGAACGTGCGCAGCTCGCTCGCGCCGTCGAGACGCGCCGCCTCCAGCAGCTCCGTCGGCACCGAGTCGATCGTGTAGACCCAGATCAGGTAGAGCCCGAACGGGGTGATCAGTGACGGGATGATGATCGACCAGGGCGTGTTGGTCAGGCCCATCTGGCTGAAGAGCAGGAAGGTCGGCACCGCGAGCGCCGTGCCGGGGACGGCGACCGCGCCGAGCACGACGGCGAAGTAGGCCTTCTTACCCGGGAACTTGTACTTCGCCAGCCCGTATCCGGCCAGCGTCGCCAGCAGTGTCGCTCCCCCGGCCCCGGCCGCGACATAGAGCAGCGTGTTGCCCAGCCAGCGCACGAAGATGCCGTCCTTGTACGTGAACGTCTCGACGATGTTGTCCCAGAGCGCGAACCTGCTGCCGAAGCTGAGACCGAACGTGCCGAACAGGTCGGACTGGGTCTTGCCCGCGTTGATCACCAGCCAGACCAGCGGGACCAGGGCGTAGACGAGGAACACCAGCATGACGATCGTCAGCGCGATCGACTTCCGGGGGCGCGCGAACGAGTACGCCTTCCGGGCCTTCGGGGAGATCCGGGCCTTCGGGGAGATGGTGCGAAGCGTGGTGGTCATCGGTCTTCCTTCCGGGTGCCGCGCAGCTGGACGACGTAGGCGATCACCGCGGTGATGACGCCCATCACGATGGCGATGGTCGCCGCGTAGTTGAACTGCTGCCCGGCGAACGAGAGGTTGTAGGCGTACAGGTTCGGGGTGAAGTACGACGAGATGGCGTTGTTGGCCAGCGGCTTCAGCACGTTCGGTTCGTTGAACAGCTGGAAACTGCCGATGATGGAGAAGATCGTCGCGATCGCGATCGCGCCGCGCGCCGCCGGCAGCTTGATCGCCCGGATGACCTGGAACCGTCCGGCGCCGTCGATCTCGGCGGCTTCGTAGAGCTCGGCCGGGATGGTCTTCAGCGCCGAGTAGAAGATGAGCATGTTGTAGCCCACGTACTCCCAGGTGACGATGTTGCCGATCGAGGCGAGGATCCACTGCCCGCTGAGCGGTTGCAGCACCTCGCTCCCCAGGAAGTGGTTGATGTTCGCCGTCAGGCCGAAGTTGTTGCCGTACATGAAGCCCCACAGCAGGACGGCCACGACGGCCGGGACCGCGTACGGAAGGAAGATGACCATCCGGAACAACCCGCTCGCATACAGCCGCGCGCCGTCGATCGCGAGTGCTGCCACCAGCGCCAGGATCAGCATGATCGGCACCTGGACGACGAGGAACAGCAGGACGCGGCCGAAGCCGTCCCAGAACTGCGGGTCGCTCAGCGCGTGGACATAGTTGTCGAGGCCGACGAACGCGTTCCCGCCGATGAGCTTGTTCTGGAACAGGCTCAGATACAGCGCGTATCCCAGCGGGGCGATGAAGACGAGGACGAAGACCGCCGCGAACGGCGCAGTGAACTGCCAGCCGGCCCACTCCCGTTTCGCCTTCCTCGGTGTCGTCCGGGCAGGGGCTGCGACCTCGCTGCGTCGTTGTTCCTGAATGGCCGTCATGCGCGTGCCTCCTCCAACTCCTCGCGAAGGACACGGACGTCCCACGCGTTCAACACCAGTTCGGTCCCGCCGGCGATCTCCGCTCCGCTGACGGCGTCGGTGACCGGCGACGAGACGACGAGCGATCGCCGCTCCCAGCCCCAGTTGAAGACGAACCAGACGCGGGCTCCCTGCACCGTCCCGGACGACACCGTCACCGCCTGGGGGGCGTCCCGGAACGGCGTCCGCAGCGGCGCGGTCACCGCGGCGGCGACGACGCTTGCGGCGAGCGCGGCGTCCGGCACGGTTCCGACGACGGTGATGCGTCCCTCCCCGTGAACGGTGCTCGTGACGGCTGCGAAGTCGGCGAACCGTGGATGCGCGTACCGCGCGAGCGACTCGGCGCCCGTCGGGATGAGCCCGTCGACCCACAGCGTGCCGCTGGCACCGGCGGGGATCCCGGACCCGGGATCTGACTCGATGCCGACCGGGGCTTCCAGGTTGGAGAACTCCTCGTACATCACCCCGGCGGCCTCGGCGAGCCCGGCGGGCGCGACCTCCACCCGGGCGCGTGCCTCGTCGTCGGCGTACGCCGTCCGCGGGCCGAGGACGAGGTGGCCGCCCGCGGCCGCGTAATCGCGGAGCAGGGCCACATCCTCGTCGGTGCTGATGTACATCCCCGCGGCGATGAGCACCGGGAACCGGCGGACGAGCTCGCGGGCTCCGGCCTCCCGGGCCTGCTCGATGTGGAGGATGCGGACCTGCCGGCCGGCGTCGAGCGCTCCGCGGTAGAACGCATCCACTAGGTGCTCGTATGCGTCGTCGTCCTCGCCCAGAGCGAAGGGCGGCATGAACTGCAGCGCGTACCGGCTCGGGTTCGACCACAGGACGGCGACCTCCGCGTCGGGGACGAACCCGTCGAGCGAGGACCCCAGCTGCTTGAGCTGTGCGCCGAGCTCGCTGACTTCCCCGTAGATGCGGCCGGGCACGAGACTGTGCGGGAGCACCCCGCCCCAGTACGTCTCGGCGCCGAACGGCAGGGTGTGCCAGTGCCAGTACTCGATCATCGCGGCGCCCCGCGAGATGAAGGCGAAGGCCGCCTGGCGCAACTGGCCGGGGTAGGGCGGAAAGTTGCAGCTCGGCCCGTCGATGGACTGCGCGTTGGTCTCGGTGATCAGGTACCGCCCCTGCTTCGAGGAGTACAGCCGGTCGGCCTGCCGGAAGAGCCCGGCGACGCCGGTCGTGGTCCAGTCGTTGAGCCTGCCCAGTTCCGTGGAGGCGTCCAGCCGGTCCTGCATCCCGTAGTAGGGATTGCCCGAGGTGACGTCGAGCGCGCGGAACACCGTGCGGTCATCGACTCCGCGACGCGGGTACTGCAGGCAGGTCGTGACGAACTGGTCGTCGCGGGCGTACTCCCGGACGATTCCCGCCTGCCAGGAGATGAAGTCGGTGGTGACCTCGGCCTGGTAGCGGCGCCACGCGAGGTCGTACTGCGGGAACGTGTTCCCGTCCGGACGCCAGAGCTCGCTCCAGTCGTCGATGCGGTGCGACCAGTAGGTCAGGCCCCATTCGCGGTTCAGCGTCTGCACGTCCCCGTACTTCTCGCGGAGCGATCGCACGAATCCGGTGAACACACCGTGGTTGTGGAGCAGTTCGAGACCGGGCTCGTTGTCGACCTGGTAGCCGATCACGGCCGGGTGGACGGCGTACCGGCCGACGATCCGCCGGATGACGCGCTCGGCGTGGAAGCGGAAGGCCGGGTGCGAGTAGTCGATCTCCTGCCGGGCGCCCCAGGGGATGCGTTCGCCCGTCGCGCGCTCTCCCGCGATCTCCGGGTAGGCGGTCTGCAGCCACGGCGGCACGGCATACGTCGGGGTCCCGAGGATGACCCGGATGCCGCGGGCGTGCGCCTCGTCGAGGACGGTCGCCATCCATTCGAGCTCGAAGTGACCGTCACGCGGCTCCCACGTCGACCACACCGACTCGCCTACACGGATCACCGTGATCCCCGCAGCGACCATGAGGTCCAGATCCTGCGTCAGCCGATCGGACTGGTGGTACTCGGGGTAGTAGGCCACCCCGAACAGGATCTCCGTGGGGAGGGCGGGCGTCGTTGCAGGCATCGGTTTCGGGTACTCCGTCGTGTGTGGATTCCAAACTGTTTCCGATAACAGTTTCTGGATGCCGTACATTGTTACCGATAAAAGTAAGCAAATGCAAATGCCATGATGGTCAAGCACGAGAATTGACCGAATGGACACCGACGGGGGGCACGACGTGGAGGAGCAACTCCGGGAGTCGGAACGAACGGACGGCGGGCACGAGCCCCACCGGCCCGACTCCGAGTCGGCCCGGCGCAGCACGACGATCTACGACATCGCCCGGGCTGCCGATGTCTCGCACCAGTCGGTCAGCCGCTACATGCGCGGGCTCGACATGCGACCGACGACCAAGGCGAAGATCGAGAAGGCGCTCGAGACCCTCAGTTACCGGCCCAACCTCTCCGCCCGGGCACTCATCACCGGCCGCTCCCACCGCATCGGCGCACTCACCCACGAGGTCAATCAGTACGGGCCCGGCCTGATCATCCAGGGCGCGACCACCGCTGCGCGCGAAGCCGGCTACCTGCTGGATGTGATCGCGCTCGACATGGCGGACCCGGACGAGCTCGACCAGGCCCTCGGCCAGCTCCTGCAATACGACCTCGACGGCATCCTGGCGTTCGCGTCGACGGACAGCGTGAGGGCCGTCTTCGAGCAGATGGACTTCGGCGTGCCGGCCCTGATAGCGGCCGAAGAAGAGGACTTCCAGGTCGAATCGTCCTTCGAGCGCCCGGGCGTCGGCCAGCTGGTCTCGCACCTCGTCGGGCTTGGCCACGAGCACCTGCTGCATATCGCAGGTCCCGAACTGTATTCGGCCGCCAGGAACCGCCGGCGCGCGTTCGAAGCGGCGCTCAGGCATTTCGGACTGGAGGCCGCCGGAACGGCACAGGGCGACTGGTCGGCGCGGTCCGGCTACGAAGCGGTCATGGCCCTCCCCCTGGAGTCGCTTCCCACCGCGATCGTCGCGGGCAACGACCAGATGGCCCTCGGAGCCATCCACGCGCTCGCGGAGCGCGGCCTCCGCGTCCCCGACGACGTCAGCGTGACCGGAGTGGACGATACGCCCGAATCCGCGTACTTCACTCCGGCACTGACGACGGTCCGCCTCGACTTCCGGGTCCAAGGCAAGAACGCTCTCGTCTCGCTGCTGAACGAGATCGGAGAGGGCGCCGACCGCCCCAGCTTCCTGCCGCCGCCCACGCTCGTGATGCGGGACTCCACCGGCCCGGTGGGAGGAGAGACGCGGGCGTAACCCACGAGCCTGATCCGTTCGGTAGCGTTCAAGGCACCATCACCGGGCATATTTGCGGGCGGGTGTTACGGGAATCGCCGGCGGGCGGCAACCCGCGATCCCTCGAGATTGGGATGGGGCGGCGCAGGCGCCCTGTTGATCGACCGGCAATCGGGTCATCGGGTGGTGGGCGATACTGATCGTCATGCCTTTTGCAGATTCCGTCCTTTTCACGGCGACGCCTACGCCGACAGCGACGATTGAAGTCATCTCGACGGGTGGGCCATCCATTACCGATTGGATTGGGGCTGTCGCTACGGGAGTCACCGCTCTGGTCGCGGTTGGCGCTCTCGTGTTCGCGTGGCAGCAGGTGCGTGAGGCACGAACCACACGGAACCAGGCGGCCGCGGCGGAGATCGCTAGGGCCCAGCCGTACGTGGTCATGGTTCTAGAACCGAGTGGCGCGGATGATGTGCTGCTCGACATCGTGCTCAAGAACTACGGTCCGACCGCGGCAAGGAACGTGTTTGTCGAGTTGGAGCCATGGCCGATGCGGGTCGACAAGTACATCAACGATTCGCTGCGTGTGGGGCTGCCCACCCCTATACCTGTTCTCGGGCCGGGACAGGAGTTTCGAACCTACTGGGACAACGGCCTGACCTACATGAAGTCGGACTTGCCGAAGCGGCATGAGGGCTCTGTCCGCTTCGAGGGTCTTGGCGGGGTTCAGCTTGAATCGCCCGTCGTTCTTGATTGGTCAATCTACGAAGAACGTCGCTGGGTCCAAGTGCGCACGACGCACGACGCAGCGAAAGCACTGATTGCAATCCAGGATGAGGTGAAGCGCTGGTCCGAAGGTGGCAGGAGCGGTCTAAGCGTCGTTACCCGTGATGGCGACGCAATGGATGCGCGCGCCGAAGCGGAGTACAAGGAACGGATGCACGAATATGACCCGTCCGAGAATCTCGCACCCCCGGAGGGCTCGTCGAACGAAGAACCTCATCAGGGCAGTTAGCTCCAGTCAACGGTCGGAAGCGAGTGTTCACCTCTGCCACGAGACTGATCGGCTCGCGGTGAGGCAACTCAATCTCGCGCCGACTTCCATCTCATTGGACCAAAGGAGAGCCCTGTGCGGCTGCACGGAAGCGGATCGGTCAACGCTCGTAGTTGGCGATTACGGTGCGAGTGGCTCCGTCGAGCGTGATGGTGCCACCGTGGGGAATGATCCACTGAGGGCGGGTGTGGCCGAAGGGCACGCCCACACACACGACTGCGTCAGAGTTATACCGACCGATCTGCTCGATGACGACGTCGCGCTGGGCCGCCCGAAGTTCGGATCGTTCCTTCGCAGAGGGCACCGGTGAGTGGAGTTCGCTGACCGGCGGGCGGGCGACGAGTACGCCGGCGATCGCCTCGAGTACGCCACGCTCACCGAGGGCGCGCACCCACCGCTTCACCTGATCGGCAGATGGTGTCTCCTCGCTCGTCTCC
>Ga0209677_100338_pt1 | contig 29865 bp, 28 predicted proteins | sample AraplaCvi_mCL_r2_2_FD_184285 | JGI IMG/M metagenome (GOLD analysis project Ga0209677, IMG submission 184285) | Arabidopsis root microbial communities from North Carolina, USA - plate scrape CL_Cvi_mCL_r2 (SPAdes) (version 2) | ecosystem: Host-associated > Plants > Roots > Endosphere | place: USA... | reverse complement strand
CGCCCTCTTGGCGAAGCCGCGCCATGTAACCCCAGCCTATTTCCGGATCGGCACGCCCTTGGTCGTAAACTTCTGCATCCGGCCCTCAGGACGCATCGGCCGTCGCGTGCCGGCGGCCTTGCCGGTGCCGGGCGGCTGATGCGCCGGCACCAGCTGGTCGGGGCCCGAGCCGATCAGGTCGCGGCGCCCCATCTCTTTCAGTGCCTCGCGCAGCACCGGCCAGTTGTCCGGATCGTGATAGCGCAGGAACGCCTTGTGCAGCCGGCGCTGCCGCAGGCCCTTGATCGCCTCGACTTTGTCGCTGCCGCCGTGGCGGACGCCGCGCAGCGGATTGACGCCGGTGTGATACATCGCCGTTGCGGTCGCCATTGGCGAGGGCAGGAAGGTCTGCACCTGGTCGGCGCGGTAGCGATTCCTCTTGAGCCAGAGCGCGAGGTTCATCATGTCCTCGTCGGTCGTGCCCGGATGCGCGGCGATGAAATAGGGGATCAGATAGTATTTCTTGCCGGCCTGCTTGGCGGCGGCATCGAACATCTGCTTGAAGCGATTGTAGGCGCCGATCCCTGGCTTCATCATCTTGTCGAGCGGGCCGCGCTCGGTATGTTCGGGCGCGATCTTCAGGTAGCCGCCGACGTGATGGCTAACGAGCTCCTTGATGTAGGCGGGGCTTTCCACCGCGAGGTCGTAGCGCACGCCAGAGGCCACCATCACCTTCTTGACGCCCTGCACCTCGCGCACCTTGCGATAGAGCCGGATCAGGTCGTCATGCGAGGTGTTGAGGTTCGGGCAGATTTCGGGGAAGACACAGGACGGACGCCGGCACGCAGCCTCGACCTTGGGATCCTTGCAGGCCATCCTGTACATGTTGGCGGTCGGGCCGCCGATGTCGGAGATCACGCCGGTGAAGCCGGGCGTCTTGTCACGGATGCGCTCGATCTCGCGCAGGATCGATCCTTCGGAGCGGCTCTGGATGATGCGGCCCTCGTGCTCGGTGATCGAGCAGAAGGTGCAGCCGCCGAAGCAGCCGCGCATGATCGTCACCGAGAACTTGATCATCTCCCAGGCCGGGATCTTGGCATCGCCATAGGACGGATGCGGCGCGCGGGCGTAAGGCAGGTCGTAGACGGAGTCCATCTCGGCCATGGTGAGCGGAATCGGCGGCGGGTTCAGCCACAGATCGCGGTCGCCATGGCGCTGCACGAGCGGGCGCGCATTGCCTGGATTGCTCTCCCGGTGCAGCACGCGCGAGGCGCGCGCATACGCCTCTTTATCTTGCTCGACCTGCTCGCAGGCCGGCAGCCTGATTACGACATTGCCGGGCTGGCGCGACGCGCCCTCGTCGGCGGAGTCCAGATCATCCGCGTGCAACTCCGTGGTGTCGTCAGGCACGCGGCGGAACAGCGCGACGCCGCGGATGGAGTCGAGATCGCGCGGGGCTTCGCCGGCGGCAAGGCGATGCGCCACCTCGACCACCGCGCGCTCGGCATTGCCATAAAGCAGCAGGTCGGCTTTGGCGTCGGCCAGAATCGAGCGGCGCACCTTATCGGACCAGTAGTCGTAATGGGCGATCCGGCGCAGCGACGCCTCGATGCCGCCGAGCACGATCGGCACGTCCTTGAATGCCTCGCGGCAGCGCTGCGCGTAAACAATGGTGCAGCGATCCGGCCGCCCGCCGCCTTCGCCACCGGCCGTATAGGCATCATCACTGCGCAGGCGCCGGTCCGCCGTGTAGCGGTTGACCATCGAGTCCATGTTGCCGCCGGTGACGCCGAAGAACACGCGCGGCTTGCCGAGTGCCTTGAACGGCTCCGCCGAGTGCCAGTCCGGCTGAGCGATGATGCCGACCCGGAAACCCTGCGCTTCGAGCAGCCGGCCGATGATCGCCATGCCGAAGGAGGGATGATCCACATAGGCGTCGCCCGTCACCAGCACAATGTCGCAGGCGTCCCAGCCGAGCGCGTTCATCTCGGCGCGGCTCATCGGCAGGAATGGCGCCGGCTTGCCGGGCTTCGCTCGGTGGCGGGCCCAGGACTCCAACGGCGGACTCAGCGGCTTTTCGGCGGTGATCTGGAGGTTCATCGTGGAGGGATAAGACCCCGGAGCCGCAAATTCAACCGGCAGACGCATTTAACTGCAGCCGCCGCAGCCGCCGCCACCTCCCCCACCTCCGCAACCCCCACCGCCGCCATCGCCGCCGCTGCTGCTCATCGTCTGCGACGCCGCATGCACGGAGGCGTAGGCGGTGCTGCCAGCACGACAGGACCGGAGAGCGCCACGGCGAGAAGCAGTTCGTGATCGCGCGGCGCACGCGCGACCCGCGCGTGCGAGCTCCGGTAGCTTTGCAGCGCCTCGTTGCCGGCCCGTGTCCGGGCCGGTCGCGAAGCGAGCGCGACGCCTGCGACCACCGTGACGGCCAGCAGGAACATCAGAAAGCCGATCGGATGGTTCCTTTCGCTGCCGATGATGGCCTTGGCCGCTCCGAACAGCAGGAGCAGTCCGACGAAGGGCAGGACGCTCATACGGAAGGAGGTCATCTGCGCTTCGGTCGGGTAGTAGCCGAACGTTTCCAGTCGTCCCCTGATACGTTCGACCATCGGCTCGATCGCGCCCTGGAACTTCTGTCGTGTCATCTCGGTCGGAAACGACAGAACGGGCGGCCTGGTCATCAGGGCCGCCAGCGGCGTCTGGTCGGTGACGGTGATCTTACGCCCCTTGCCGTCGATGGTGGCGCCTCTGTTCGACGTGAGGCAGAGCAGCGCCGCATCGCCGAGCCGCCGCGCGCCGCCGGCCAGAAACGCCAATTCCAGTTCGCTCAATCGGCGGGGCGCCTGCGGGGCCGAGCCGATCATCGCCTTCTGACGGAAGGCCCACAGGAAGACGATGACGCCAAGCGCCAGGTAGAGCGTCAGGAACGGGCCGGCGGTCCAGTTGAACGGATCCAACGTCATCAGTTCACCTCGCGAGGAGACGGCGGATCCATGCGACGGGATTCGGCACGATCAGCCAGTGCCAGCGGTCGGTCACATGGTAGCGCGGCGGTCCGAAACGCAGATGCGTCGCCGGCCACAACGCCTCGGGCGGCGGGCCGAACAGCTGCTCGTACAACGCCAGGGTCTCGGCATATTGTCGGCGATAGATCATCTGCGCCTCAGGGCCGCCGGGAGTCGGATCATGGTGCAGCGGCGTCTGCAGCCGCTCGCCGCACCAGACCGTCCAGTAGTCGCGCGAGTAGATGAGATGCTGGTGCCAGACTTCATCGACGATCTCGCTCGGCGTGACCGGCGTCGGTGAGAAGACGGCGAGGAAGCAGAAGCGGCGATAGGCATCGATCGCCGCACGCGCTTCCTCGAGGCTCCAGCCATGGTCGCGCGCGAGTCGGCGGGTGAAGTTCAGCGGCGTGTCGGGCTCGAAATCGTGCTGCTCGATGCGTTGCCACAGCGCCCGCCGGGCCGGCGTCCAGGCCGGCTCATCCGTTTCGATCTTGAGCTGCGCCGATTACAACGAGAGCTCCCGATGATCGTCTACCGTGATAATAGCATGGACAGCCAGGCCGGCACGAGAGCTCCGGGCTGCCACCCTGCGCTAAGCGTTACTTTTTCCGAACCGCTCGACCAGGAAATCGATGAAGAAGCGCACTTTCACAGACAAATGCCGCGTTGGCGGATAGATCGCATAGAGCGCGAGCGGCGGCGCGGTGTAGTCGGTGAGGATCGGGCGCAGCGCGCCGGTATCCAGGGCATGTTCGGCAATGAAGCGTGGGATCAGCGCCAAGCCCTTGCCCTTGATCGCGACGTCGCGCAGCACCTCGGCATTGTTGACGCACAGCGACCAGGCCGGCTGGATCCAGTGGTCACCGTCGGCGCCCGAGAGCTTCCACTGATTGCCTGTCAGGAGGAAGCCGTAGGTCAGCGAGATATGCTTGCGCAGATCGTCTGGATGCACAGGCGTGCCGTACCTTGCCAGATACTCCGGCGAGGCACAGATGACGCGATCGACCGGCATGATCCGGCGCGCCACCAGGCTGGAGGATTCCAGCTCGGCGATCCGCAGGGTGACGTCGAAGCCGTCCTGTACCGGATCGAGCAGGTCGTCGCTCAGCACCAGCTGCAGCTGCAGGTCGGGATAGCGGGTCATGAAATCGGCGATGACCGGCCCGAGCCGGATGGTGCCGAACGACATCGGCGCATTCACACGCAGCAGTCCGCGCGGCGCGGCCTGCGACTGCGTCACCGCCTGGTCGGCTGCATCGATGTCGGCGAGAATGGACAGCGCGCGCTCGTAATAGAGCTGGCCATTCTCGGTCGGGCCGGCGTGCCGGGTGGTCCTGGCAACGAGCTGCACCCCAAGGCTCTGCTCCAGCTCGCCGATATGCTTCGAGATCGCCGACCGCGACAGCCGGAGCTGTCGCCCGGCCTCGGCGAAGCTGCCGCTTTCGACCACCTTCACGAAGGCCCGCAGGCTCGCCAGCTTGTCCAAATCGCGCTCCTGGCGATTGTCGCCAAATCGTAGACAGACACGTCACAAAAGCATGGATTGTCTCCAAATCAAAGCAGGTAAATATAGCGCCGACGAGAGGCCAGATCGGCCCATCCGACAACGGAGAGACATATGGCAGGACTTCATCACGTGACGGCGATCGCCGGCGATGCGATCCGAAATTTCGGCTTCTACACCCGTGATCTTGGGCTGCGCTTCGTCAAGAAGACGGTCAATTTCGACGATCCCGGTACCTATCACTTCTACTATGGCGACGAGGCCGGTCGGCCCGGCACCATCCTCACCTTCTTCCCCTGGGAAGGCGCAAGTCCCGGCCGCCGCGGCGTCGGCGAGACGCATCAGACCGCATTCCGCGTGCCGCTTCGTTCGCTCGGCTATTGGACCCAGCGCTTCACCGAGAAGGGCATCGCCTATGAAGCGCTGGAGAAGCGCTTCGGCGAATCTGTGCTGCCGTTCAGAGATCCTGATGGCATGGCGCTGGCGCTTGTCGGCATTGCCGGTGCGGAGAACGAGCCGGGCTGGAGCAACGGGGACGTGCCGGCCGAGCACGCGATCCGCGGCTTTCATGGCGTGACCCTGCTGCTCGACGACGCGACGAAAACGGCCGCGGTGCTGACCGACGTGCTCGGCTTCAAGGAGGTCGGCCGCGAAGGTTCGGTGATCCGCTTCAAGGTCCAAGGAAACTCAGCTGGCGATGCGCAAGGCAGTGTGGTCGACATCTACGAAGCCAAGGGTTTTCTGCGCGGGCATCAGGGGGCGGGTTCGGTGCACCACATCGCCTTCCGCGCCGCCGATGACGCCGCGCAAGCAGCGATGGCGCAGCGGCTCGTTGAAAAGCACGGGCTGCGGCCAACCGAACAGCGCGATCGCAACTATTTCCGCTCGATCTACTTCCGCGAGCCCGGCGGCGTGCTGTTCGAGATCGCGACCGACATCCCGGGATTTGCCGTCGACGAGCCGGTCGCCGAGCTTGGACGGAGCCTGAAGTTGCCCGCCTTCCTCGAAGGGCATCGCGCGCAGATCGAGGGCGTGTTGCCCAGCCTCGAGGAGACCGCGTCGTGACCCAGTCCTTCATCCACCGCTTCCAGCCTGGAAGCGCACCGGGAGCAGCACCTTTGTTGCTGCTCCACGGCACCGGCGGCGACGAGAGCGATCTGCTGCCGCTCGGAGCGATGCTATCGCCAGGCGCCGCGCTGCTGTCGCCGCGCGGCCGCGTGCTGGAGCACGGCATGCCCCGCTTCTTCCGTCGTCTGGCGGAAGGCGTGTTCGACGAGGACGATGTGCGACGGCGCGCGGCCGAACTGGGTGATTTCGTGATCGAGGCGAGGCAGCGCTACGACCTCGCGGCGCCGATTGCGGTCGGCTTCTCCAACGGCGCCAACATCGCGGCCGCGCTGTTGCTGCTGCAGCCTGGCGTGCTGTCCGGTGCCGCGCTGTTGCGGGCGATGGTGCCGCTGTCGCAGCCGCCGGCGGCTGATCTCACCGGCACCCCGGTGCTGATGCTGTCAGGCGTAGCCGACCCGATCGTCCCTGCCGCCAATGCGACACAGCTTGCGGCACAGCTCTCGGACAGAGGCGCCGACGTCACGCACAGGACGTTGCCCGTGGGTCACCAGCTCTCGCAGGCTGACGTCACGCTATCGCGCGACTGGCTCGCCAGCCTCGGCCAGCGAGCGGCGGCCTGAGCAGCGTCGATGCACGCTGGCAACATCGAGGAGAACACGGGCGGAGCTTTGCAGCTCCGCCCGCTGTCGCAACTACTTTCCATCCAGAAACCGAAGCATCGCGCGATTGAACATCTCCGGGTCCTGCAGAAACGCGAAGTGGCTTGCGTTCGGCAGGATCAGAAGCCCGGCATGCGGAATGGTGGCGGCGAGATATTCGGTGTGCTCGCGCCGGATGGCTTCGTCGTGGTCGCCGTCGACGATCCAGACCGGCGCCTCGATCGACTGCAGCTGCCCGTCGCTCCAGTTCGGCTGCTCCGCCCACATCTTGCTGATCTGGGTGACGAAATCATCGTAGCCCTTGGGCGTGGCGGAATGGGCCTCGTATTCATGGCCGGCGCGCGCGATATAGGCGGCGAAGGTCGGATTCTTCTCAACGCCGTCCTTGACGCCCGAGGTCAGGCTGTTGGCGGCAAACGCGAAGATCTTGCCGACACGATCCTTGTGGCGCAGCGCGAGGTCGAGCCCGATGATGCCGCCATCACTCCAGCCGACGATATCGGCCTTGCGAACGCCGAGCATGTCCATCAGCGCCACCACGTCGTCGGCCATCAGGTCATAGCCGAAGGCGCGGGTATCACGCGTGCTGCGGCCGTGACCGCGGCTGTCCATCACGATGACCATGTGGTTCGGCGCCAGCGCCGCGATCTGCCGTCCCCAATAGTCCGAGTTGGCCAGCCCGCCATGCAGCAGGATCACCGGCGCACCTTTGCCATGGACCTGATAGTGAATGCTGATGCCGTTGACCGGGGCCTCGCCGCTGCGATCCGCCGCGACGGGGGCCGGCGTCGGCGGCAGCGTCTCCCAGGACTCCGCGGCAAAAACCGGCGAAGCAGAGAGCGCGAGGGCGAGCGCGAAAATAACACAATACATGATTTGCTCCTGATCATCGTGACGCGATGCACGGATGATGGATCATAATACCGTTATCCGTGCGCCAGGGATAGGCGCGATTGCGAGCGAGCACGATCGGTTCGGCGGCTCGGCTCACACTTTTGTGGATCGCGCGAGCATCGAGGAGACGTTGAAGGAGGTGCCGGGGCCGGTGTAGCGGACAGCGGGGAATGCTCGGGCAGCACGTGGTGCGGCGGCCAGGCGATCGGCACACGGGCCGAGGCCATTGTGAAGATGTCGAAGTATACGACGCCGATGATCAGCAGCACGGAGCTCTTGTCGTCTTGGCCGAAGCCCGGCAACGCGGCAGTGGTCGCGGCGCGGCCATAGCTCAGCAAGAACGTCGCCATCAAATAGAACAGCACATAGGTTGCAAGCATGTAGAAGGTGCCGAGGATCAGCTCCTTCCAATAGGTCTTCATGGCAGCGCGGCGCATGATCAAGATGCCCGGATGGGTCCGCCCATCCGGAGCATTGCGACGGGCCTGTCCGTAACCTTGGCGCAATGTTCAAGGTCCAGACTGAACAATCGCGCAACCCGAAGGAAAATGCCGTGCGGATCTTGCTGGTCGAGGATGAAGTGGAGATGGCGTCTGCGCTCGCCGTCGCGCTCAAGACGCACGACATGCTGACCGATCACGTGTCGACGCTGGCGGATGCCGAGGAAGCGGCCATTTCCAATGGTTACGGCGCCATCCTGCTTGACCGCCAATTGCCGGACGGCGACGGACTATCGCTCGTTCCAAAACTTCGCGGCAGGGGACTCGCCGTACCGGTCATCGTGTTGACCGCGCGCGGCGATCTCATCGACCGCATCGCCGGCCTCGACATTGGTGCGGACGACTATCTCGGCAAGCCGTTCGCCGTGGAAGAACTGCTGGCGCGCCTGCGTGCCGTGCTGCGCAGGCCGGCAGACCTGCCCGCCGAGATCCTGAGGCTGGGACGGATTTCGTTCGACGTCGGCCATCGCGAGGCCAGCATCGACGGGCAGCCGTTCGAACTGCCGCGCCGCGAACTCCTGGTGCTGGAGACGTTGTTGCGTCGGATGGGGCGCACCGTTCCGCGCGCCGCCCTCGAGGAGGCCGTCTATGGCTTCGATGACGAGATCCAGTCCAACGCGCTGGACACCCATATTTCCCGGCTTCGCCGTAAACTCTCCGAGACCGGAGCAGAGCTGGAAATTCATGCCGTTCGCGGCGTGGGCTATCTTCTGAGGCAGTCGTCGTAATGGGCGAGACACGGTCCCTGACATGGCGCCTCGTCAGCCGCTTGATGGCGCTGCAGGCCGCGATGCTGGCTGCCGTGCTGCTGCTGATCGTCATCGCGCTGTGGGCAAGCGGGCTTCTGGTGTCGATCGAGCCCGAGGACGAGGCCATCGATGTACTGCGCCATGCGGTTGCACGCGATGGCAATGGTCAAATCGTTCTGCGGGAAACGCCTGGCATCGCAAGGCAGCGCGCGCTCTCAGCGGATTTCTGGTTCGTGATCCGCGATCATGACGGCCGTTCGCTGTCGCAAGGCAACGTGCCTCCCGAATACGCCGGGATCGGCGGCGCGCTTGACGGCGTCGGGCAGGCGCGGCTCGGCTGGAACATCGGTGACCCGCCTCGTCCCACCGCGCGGATGAAGTGGGTCGATTCACCCATCGGCACCGTTCAGATCCTGATCGGTCCGGGCAACGCGGTGTCGTGGCGACGGGCCGCCATGGCTGCATCGGGTATTTTCATCGGTGTCATTCTTCCAATCATCGCATTGATGGCGCTGGCCACCTTGATCGTGACGCCGTTCGTCGTGAGGCGCACGCTCGCGGGTCTCGAGCGTGCTGCGGCACAAGCGGGCCAGATCGAGATCAACAGGCGCGGCACACGGTTGCCGTTGGCGGATGTCCCCCGCGAGATCGTTCCGCTAGTGTCGGCCGTCAACGACGCCCTGAGCCGCCTCGATGACGGTTACGAGCGGCACAAGCGGTTTCTGATCGACGCTGCGCACGAATTGCGGACGCCGATTGCGATTCTTCAGACGCGGCTGGAGTCGCTCGCATTGGGTCCGAATGCGGCGCGGGTGCTCGAGGATCTCGCACGGCTCTCGACCCTCGCCGATCAAATGTTGGACCTGCAACGGGTGAACCGTCACGTCGACCAGTTTTCGACGATCGATATTGTTGCGATATGCCGCAAGGCCGTCGCAGATCTGGCACCGCTCGCCATCGCCGCGGGCTACGACCTGTCATTCGACTCCGCAGCCGAACGCATCGACATGAGAGGTGACGAGGGCGCGATCGAGCGCGCCGTCAGCAACCTGATCCAGAATGCGATCCAGTATGGCGGCCGTAAGGGATTGATCGTCGTCAGGATCACTCCGCCGGCCACCGTCTCTGTCAGCGACGATGGTCCCGGCGTGCCGCCCCAGCATCGCGAGCGCGTTTTCGAACCCTTCTATCGCCTCGGCGGTCTGAGTCGCGGCGTAGGCCTCGGTCTGAATCTGGTTCGCGAAATCGTTCGTCTGCACGGCGGATCCGTTGCAATCGTCGAGGGCGAGACCGGCGGTGCATGCGTCATGATGACGTTCAGCCCAATGAAAGCAAACACGTAGTACTTTTTTGGCGCGGCAGTGCGTTTCTTCGCGCTGAGCCAGATGATTTTCGCGCCTGACGATATTGCGCAATCTCCACTCAATCTGCATCCGCCATGTCTGCTGCGCCGGCGCTTGTCGGCGACCGGCTTTCCCATCGCGGATGACCCTGCCACATGACAACACGCAATTTGCTGCTGTTTTTCCGTAGCCTCGCGCTCAACCCCCGAACCGTCGGCGCGATCGCGCCGTCCGGCCCGAACCTTGCGAGCCTGATCACCAGCGAGATCGATCCGGCGTACGGCCCTGTCCTGGAGCTCGGTCCAGGCACCGGAGTCTTCACTGAGGCACTGCTCAGGCGCGGCGTCCGGGAGAGCGATCTCACATTGATCGAGTACGGCTCCGATTTCATGCGGCTGCTGCAGAGAAAATTTCCGAGGGCGCGCGTGCTGTGGATGGACGCCGCCTGGATGGTCACGCACAAGCTGTTCGAAGGACGCAGGTTCGGCGCTGCGATCAGCGGCATTCCGCTGCTGAACCTGCCTTCGCGAAAGGTCGTCGCCATTCTCGAAGGCGTCTTCGCCAATTTGCGCGAAGGCGGCGCATTGTATCAATTCACCTATGGCATGCAGTGCCCGATCACCAGATCGGATCTGGATCACCTGGGACTGCAGGCGACGCGCATCGGGCGGGTCTATCTCAACGTCCCTCCTGCCTCGGTCTACAAGATCACCCGACGCGAGCCCTGCGAACGCGATCCGGTGTGAGGTGAGCGCGATGGATGTGATATCCCTGATCGATATGTTTGCGCACGCCGGCCCGATTGGAGTCTGCGGGATTGCCATGGTGGAGAAGCTGATGCCGGTGGTCCCGTCCTACGTCCTCTTCGTGACGTTGGGGATGATGATGGCGGCGTCGACGCCAGGCGACGTCGTGATCGTGATGGCAGCAACGGCATCGGGCTCCACCCTCGGCGCGCTGTGGTGGTACGGCCTCGGCTACGCGCTCGGGCCGCAACGAAGCGAAGCCATGGTCGAACGGTTCGGACGCTACGTTTTCCTCAAGCCCAGCCTTTATCGGCGGATGGCTTCGGCCTACGCGCACAACCATTTCTGGGTGACGGCGATCAGCCAGACAATCCCGACCGTGCGCGTCTACATCTCGATTCCGGCCGGCGTGCTCAACCTTGCGATCATGCAATTCCTCGCCGCCACCCTGGTCGGCAGCCTCGCATGGAGCGGGCCGCTCCTGGCCCTCGGCCATGTCTTGCGCGTGCAAGGCGCCCAGCTCCCGATCGCATGGCACTCGCTGGCTGACGCTCTGGCCGGCTGAGCAACCGGCAGGCGTGACCCCGCAACCATAGCGTCAGGACCGCATGGTTTCGCCGTGCGCGCATCGAACGGCGTTCCGTTCGACGTAATCGGCTTGGTGCGGCCGGTCTGGCCCGCTATCGTAGGGAAGAACGACACCGCTCCCGACCGTGACCAACGAGAAAGTCTGAATGATGCCCGAAGCACTTCCCTTGCCCAGCGCCCGGCTGAATGCGGTGTTCGACCACATCGATGAGCACAAGGAGAGCTTCCTGCGCCGGGTGATCGACTATGTCCGCCATCCCTCGATCAGCGCGCACAACATCGGCATTACCGAGGTCGCCGCGCTGCTGGTTGGGATGCTGAAGGAGATCGGGCTGGAGGCACAGACCGTCCCGACATCAGGCCACCCGATGGTGCTCGGGCGCTGGGAGAAGAAGCCCGGCGCGCGCACGATCCTGCTCTATGGCCATTACGACGTGCAGCCGCCGGATCCGCTGGAGCTGTGGCTCAGCCCGCCGTTCGAACCGACCATCCGTGACGGGCGCATCTATGCGCGCGGCATCGGCGACAACAAGGGTCAGCATTTCGCGCAGCTGCTGGCGATCGAGTCTCATCTCAAGGTGCATGGCGAGCTGCCCTGCAACGTCATCGTCCTGCTCGAAGGCGAGGAGGAGATCGGCAGTCCGCGGATTGCCGATTTCGTTGCTGAACACCGCGAGAAGCTGAAGGCGGATTTCGTGGTGACAGCTGATGGCCCGATGCATCCGTCGGGAACACCCACCATGACCTACGGCGTGCGCGGCATGACCTCGTTCGAGCTGCGCGCCAAACATGCGAGCCGCGACGTCCATTCCGGCAATCTCGGCGGCGTGGTGCCGAACCCGATCTGGACCTTGGTGCATCTGCTGTCGACCATGAAGACGCCGTCCGGCGAGATCACCATCGAGGGCCTGCATGACGCGATCGTGCCGCCGAGCGAGCTGGATCGCGCCGCCGTTGCGCGGCTGCCGCTCGATCTCGACGACGCCAAGGCCAAGCTCGGCCTGACGCGGCTCGATGCGCCGGCCGAGCGCGGCTATTACGAGCGGCTGATGTTCCACCCGACGCTCACCATCAACGGCTTCCACGGCGGCTATGGCGGCCCCGGCAGCAAGACCGTGCTGCCGTGCGAGGCGTTCGTCAAATGCGATATCCGCCTGGTCGAAGCGATGACGCCGGGCGACGTGCTGGCCAAGGTCGAGGCTCACGTGAAGAAGCACGCGCCGGAGGTCGAGTTCATCCCGCGCGGCGGCATGCTGCCCTCGCGCGTGCCGATGGATTCGCCCTATGGCGCCATCATCCGCAGCGCCATCGAACTGGCGCAAGGCGTCTCGCCGATCGAATATCCCTGCACCGGCGGCAGCCTGCCGGACTACGTCTTCACCAAGATTCTGGGCGTGCCAGCCTTCGTCGTCCCCTACGCCAATTCGGACGAGGCCAACCATGCGCCGAACGAGAACATGAAGCTCGAATGCTTCTATAACGGCATCCGCACCGGCGCCGCTCTGCTCGATCGCGTCGGGGTGCCGAGTTGAAAACGCCGATCGGCAAGATCTGCGCCGCGAGTCGATCCGCAGCTCGGATGGAGCCAAACTGACTGCCGAGCGTTGGTTCATCTGTCGCATCAGCAAAGAGACAGATGGAGACGATCGAATCATATCTGACGCGGAAACACGAGGAACTCAGGCTGCTGAACGGCTGCTTGAGGACGCCGCTTCCCTTGGTACCTCCCCGATCGGTGACCGAGGCGATCCGGCACAAATTCCAGCTCACTGCCGCGCTCAAAGCGGATCATGCGCTGCACGATTGGACCGCGACGGAGACGGGCTGGGCGGATACTACCGCTCACCGGTCAGGCCCTTTCGAATTTCGTTACGACTATCAGCGTGCCGATCTCGATGTGCGTGGCCCCTCCTTCTATGAGCTGCAGCAAGGCACGAGCGAAACGATCTATACCAGTTCCGGGATGGCCGCGATCTCGGCACTGGTGCTGGCCGCGACCCGGGCCATTGGCAAGGCGGACATCCTGATGCTGCCGGGATCCTATGGCGAGACGCAGGAATTGGTCGAGAACTACGCCCCAGACCTGCGGCAAGTGACGCTGCAACGATCGTTGCAGCAGATGCTCGCGGAGCGCTCATCCTCTTTTCGCCTCATGGTGCTGGATTCCAGCGCGCCGGCTTCCGCCTTTGAAGCCACGCTCCGCTGCGCGAGCCTCGCGGTCGATCTCCTGATCTTCGATACAACGTGCTTCTCCGGCGGTTCGGGTCGCATCCGGCGCGTGCTGGCGCGTGCCCGCAGGTGGGGCGTGCCGCTCGTGATGGTGCGCAGCCACAACAAATTGGATTCGCTTGGAGCCGAGTATGGCCGGTTAGGCTCGGTCGTATTTGTCGACTGGACGGAAGTTCCGTCTCGGGACCAATCTAGGATCAGGGATCTCCCGCAGGAAACGCGGAACGCCGTTCGGTTGTTTGGTGGTGCGGCCCTGCCGGCGCATTTCCCGCCCTATGTCGGCACGACGCGCTATCGCGAGCTGACGAACAAGCGGCTTGCGGCGATCCTGCGCAACGGCCGCCGCGCCAGGCGATACTTTGCCTCGGTGCTGCCGGGCCTGACCGCAGAGCTCAACTTCGAACACGGCCTCTATGTCACCCTCGCCAGCAGGCAGCCCCTGGACGAGGCCACAGCAAAACAGGCCGCCGCCGCGATGAGCCACGATCTGAGCCAGGCGGATCTGCCGATCCGGCACGCTGGTAGTTTCGGCTTCGATTTTGCCGCGGCGGAATGGTTCCACAATGCGACGACCGATCGGTATAGCGTTCGCATCGCCGCATCAGATCTTCCAACGGCGATCTGGGACGATCTGACGGCCGCCATCGCCACATGGTGGTCCGCGCATCAGGAAAGGGCTGTCGCCGCGTGAATGCCATCTGGAACTGCGCCGGGCGTGCTGGTCGTTTTCGCTGTCAGCGGTGATATTCGTTTCGCTGCAGCACCCGCACGCCGAACCAGCCCCAATAAACGCAATGGCGCTGGATCAGTCCGTCGTCGTTGATGTCCATCACCTCGACAAAGTCCATCTGTTCGCCTTTTCCGGCATCGTGCGGATACTCCCAGATCAGGCGCTTGCCGTCAGTCAGATAGCCGGAACGATAATATTGCCGCACCGGCGGCTTTCTGTCGGCAAGCATTGCGAACAGGGGACGCAGCTCGTCATGTCCGTGCAGCACGCCGCTCTCGGTGCCGACCAGATGCGGAACAAGCGGGCTCTCGAAATGCGCATCGCGCGCATAGAGCGTCAGTAATGCGTCCGCGTCGTTGCGCGACAACGCATCATTCCAGGCGAAGTACATCCGCTCGACCGGCGTCGCGGCATTGGCCGATGTGGCTTGCACCGATTGCATTGCTTTCGGCATTGGACATCTCTTTGCTTGATGAGGTTGTTTCCGGATGTGCCCGGGATCGATAGTGGGCCGCCTTGCGGCCTCCAGCAGCGCAACGTCATCGGGCATGCACCGTTCCAGCCACATGGCTGGCTCACGCGGCGCACATGGAACCCCCGTTCAAAGCCCGCTTTGTCAGCTATCAGTGCGCCTCGTCCCAATTGTCGGCGGCGCGGGCTTCGACCTGCAGCGGCAACGACAGCACGATGCCCGGGAATGGCGCGTCCTGCATCACGTGCTGGACCACCGGCAAGGTCGCTGCGACCTCGTCGTCCGGCACCTCGAAAATCAGCTCGTCATGGACCTGCAGCAGCATCTGCGCCGACAATTTGTGCTTGGCGAGCGCGTCCTCCACACGAACCATGGCACGGCGGATGATATCAGCGGCCGTCCCTTGGAGTCGTGCATTGATCGCGGCGCGCTCGTTGAAGGCGCGCAGCGAGGCGTTCGACGCCTTGATCTCCGGATAATAGCATTTGCGGCCGAACAGCGTGGTGACGTAGCCGTTCCTGCGGCAGAACTCCTTGGTCTCGTCCATGTAGGCGCGGATGCCGGGGAAGCGCTCGAAATACCGCTTGATGTAGGCCGAGGCCTCCTCGCGGGCGATGCCGAGCTGGTTGGCCAGACCAAAGGCTGAGATGCCATAGATGATGCCGAAATTGATCGCTTTCGCGCGGCGTCGCACCTCGCTCGGCATGTCCTTGATCGGCACGCCGAACATTTCCGAAGCCGTCATCGCGTGAATGTCCAGCCCGTCGCGGAACGCCTGGCGCAGCACCGGCACGTCGGCGATCTCGGCAAGCAGGCGCAGTTCGATCTGCGAGTAATCAGCAGAGACCAGCTTGTGGCCGGGCGTTGCAATGAAGGCGCGGCGGATCTTGCGGCCATCCTCGGTGCGAACCGGGATGTTCTGCAGGTTCGGCTCGTTCGACGACAGGCGTCCGGTCGTGGTCGCGGCCAGCGCGTAGGTCGTGTGCACGCGATGAGTCCGCGGGTTCACGTAGGTCGGCAGCGCGTCGGTATAGGTCGATTTCAGCTTGGAGACCTGGCGCCATTCCAGGATCTTCTTGGCGAATTCGTTGCCCTGTTCGGCGAGATCATCGAGAATCGAGGCCGACGTCGACCACGCGCCGGTCTTGGTCTTGCTGCCGCCGGGCAGGCCCATCTTGCCGAACAGGATGTCGCCGATCTGCTTGGGACTGCCGACATTGATCGGCTCGCCGGCCAATTCCTGCAGCTCGGCCTCGACGCGCGCGGCGGTCTGGGCGAAATCGCCTGACAGCCGCGACAGCACCTGGCGGTCGATCGAGATGCCGCGCCGCTCCATGCGCGCCAGCACCGACACCAGCGGCCGCTCCAAGGTCTCGTAGACGGCGGTCATGCGCTCGGCGACCAGCCGCGGCTTCAGCACGTGCCAGAGTCGCAAGGCGACATCGGCGTCCTCGGCCGAATAGGCGGTGGCGCGATCGATCGGCACCTGGTCGAAAGTCAGCTTGTTCTTGCCACTGCCGATCACTTCACCATGGCTGATGATGGCATGGCCGAGGATATGCTCAGAAAGGGAGTCCAGCTTCTGCGAGCCGCGCCCGGCGTCGAGCGCATAGGACATCAGCTGCACGTCGTCGGTGTTGGCGAGCGTGATGCCGGTCTGCGCGAACATCACCGCTGAGAACTTGATGTTGAAGCCGATCTTCAGAACGCCCGCCGATTCCAGGATCGGCTTCAGCACCGCGAGAGCCGCACGGTCCTCGATCTGGTCCGGCGCCAGGCCGGCGTCGAACAGCCCTACGCCGTCGCCGGACTGCCGGTGCGCAAGCGGGATGTAGCAGGCGTCATTGGGCGCGAGCGCCAGGGCGATGCCGCAGAGCTCCGCCTGCATCGGATCGATCGAATTGGCCTTGGTCTCAATCGCCAGATGGCCGACGTCGTGGACGCGCACCACCCAGGCATTGAGTTGATCGAGGCTCCGCATGGTCTGGTACTTGCTGCGATCGACCGGGATGGACTTGGCCGCTTCCGCGCGCGCCGCGGCGCGTGCCGCCGGCGTGCCCTTGCCGCTGGCGGTCTTGTCGGTCCGGACATCGGTGTTTCGTCTCCCTCCCCCGACTGCAGGGGAGGGCGGGGTGGGGGTACGTTCGGCGAAAAGGCCCTCACCCGGATCGCTCTGGCGCGCAATTGCGCTGTCAAGCGATCCGACCTCCCCCGCAGGCGGGGGAGGTGAACCACCACTCTTCAACTGGCCGTCTGCGGCAACATCTGCCGGATCGATCTGCGAATACTCCGCGACCCGCCGGGTGAGCGTGGAAAACTCCATCGCCTTCAGGAAGGCGATCAGCTTGCGCGGGTCGGGCTCGTGCACGGCGAGATCGTCGAGCGGGACTTCGAGCTTGACCTTGTCGTCGAGCAGCACCAGCTGGCGCGAGATGCGTGCCTTCTCGGCGTTCTCGATCAGCGCCTCGCGCCGCTTCGGCTGCTTGATCTCGGACGCGCGGCTCAGCAATCCTTCGAGATCGCCGTAATCGTTGATGAGCTGGGCCGCGGTCTTGATGCCGATGCCGGGCACGCCGGGCACGTTGTCGGTGGAATCGCCGGCCAAGGCCTGCACCTCGACAACCTTCTCCGGCGGCACGCCGAACTTCTCGATCACCTCGGGGATGCCGATGCGGCGGTCCTTCATGGTGTCGTACATCGTGACGCAGTCGGTCACGAGCTGCATCAGGTCCTTGTCGGAGGAGACGATGGTCGCGCTGGCGCCGCGCTCGCAGGCCTGCCTCGCATAGGTCGCGATCAGATCGTCGGCCTCGAAGCCGGCCTGCTCCAGGCAGGGCAGGTCGAAGGCATGCACGGCCTGGCGGATCAGGGCGAATTGCGGAATCAGATCGTCGGGCGCCGGCGGCCGGTGTGCCTTGTAATCAGGATAGATCGTGTTGCGGAAAGTGACTTCCGACTTGTCGAACACGATGGCGAGATGGGTCGGCCGATCGTCCTCCGGCATGTCGCGGAGCAGCTTCCACAGCATGTTGCAGAAGCCGAGCACGGCATTGACCTGCAAGCCATCGGACTTGCGGTTCAGCGGCGGCAGCGCGTGGTAGGCGCGGAAAATATAGGAGGAGCCATCGACCAGGAAGATATGGTCGCCCCTCCGGGCGCCCTTGGCAGCGGCAGGCGCTGCTGTCGGCACAGGGGTGGCGGGCTTCGTGACGGCTTTCTGGGGAGCTTTGGGCATGGGGGCAATTTAGGAATTTTTAGCCCCGAATGACAGCCTGGGAATGGGAGATTCTGGCCCGTTACCCACCCAAATTGGGAGGCTCTTATCGGGAGGCTCTCGGGAGTGTTCGGGCACAGCCGGCGCCACACATTCGCTGTCGTCCCGGCCAAGCGAGCGGAGCGAGCGCGAGCCGGGATCCATAGCTACCGCCAGTTATGTGGCGGCGCGCTGGAGCAACAGTCCACCCGCACACGGGTGACCGGGATTATGGGTCCCGGCGTTCGCCGGGACGACAGTGTGGCCGTGGCTTACTCCGCCGGCTGCAAGGTGGCCTTCTTCTTCTTCTTCGGCGCGATCCAGAACGCGTCGGGTCGCTCGAACAGGAAGTCGGCATGCAGAGCGAGCGCCGCGCGCCAGATCGCGAGCGCGCCGAGCACGCCCACGATGGTCACGATCAATGAGACCGCGCCGATGTCGGCGATGATTTTGGTCTTGAGCAGCAGCGTGCGCGTCGCCGCCATCGGCAGGAAGAAGGCGAGATAGATCACGATCGAATGCTCGCCGCAGAAGCGCAGCGCGTTCAGCAGCTGCGCGCGTGCGAGCAGGGTGCCGATCGTGATGATGGCGCAGGCCCCGGCAAGGCCAAGCATCAGCGAGATGACAGGCCATTCGCTGACGCCAAGGGCGACGAGAGCAGTATTGACGAGCGCCCATGCGATCAGGCCCACCATGGCGAGCCAGGGCCGGGCGCGTGCGCCGTTCGACAGCGCGAACACATGGTTTGCGAACAGGTAGCCGCTATAGATGTAGACAAAGCGGTTGCAGAATTCGTCGATCACGGTCCAGCCGGTCGCGACATGCGTGGCTTCCAGGGCCGCGGCAACAGCGAGGAGCAACGGCGCCGGCAGTGTGCGTGTCAGTTTTATGACGACGAAGAAGATCGGCAGCAGATAGATGAACCACAGCGTGCCGAACGGCTCGATGAATGATTCGAGATACATGGTGCCGGCATGCTGCCAGCTGGTCTCGGCGGCAAAGGCCGGCGCCTTGAAGCCGAACTGGATGGAGACCCACAGCACGTAGAAATAGGCGAAGTGGACCACCTTGCGATCGAGATAGGTGCGCCAGTCACGGTCGATCACGAGCGGCAGAAACAGCCCCGAGATCAGGAAGAAATCGGGCATCCGGAACGGTTTCGCGAAAGCGACGACCGCGTGCATGAAGCCTCTCTCGCCGGCGGCAAGCTCGACGCCGAGCACCGAGTGCATCATCACCACCATGACGATGCAAATGCCCTTGGCGTAGTCGACCCAGTCGACGCGCTCGCTCGCGGCGGCGCGGTTTGTGGCGAGGGATGTACCGTTCGCGGTCATGCTGTTTCTCTCTGGTGCGCAACCGCCGCATTTTGGATCGATACGGTTGCGAACTGATTATTGTCATTCAAACGTCATGCCGTTTTCTAAATTCCCCTCCGTCCGCAAATGCATTAAGACGCGGATGCGTTAACCATAGAGGATGGGGTTTCATGCGCATTGCCATGATTGGCACGGGTTACGTTGGGCTGGTGTCCGGCGCCTGCTTTGCGGATTTTGGCCACCAGGTCACCTGCGTGGATAAGGATGCAGGCAAGATCGCCGCATTGCACCGCGGGGAAATCCCGATTTTCGAGCCCGGCCTCGATGCGCTCGTGGAGTCCAACGTCAAGGCGAAACGGCTCGATTTCACCACCGATCTCACCCAGCCGGTGGCCGAGGCCGATGCGGTGTTCATCGCGGTTGGCACGCCCTCGCGGCGCGGCGACGGCCATGCCGACCTGACCTATGTCTATGCCGCCGCGCGCGAGATCGCCGCGGCGCTGAAAGGCTTTACCGTGGTCGTCACCAAGTCGACCGTGCCGGTCGGCACCGGCGACGAGGTCGAGCGCATCATCCGCGAGACTAATCCCGAAGCCGATGTCGTGGTCGCGTCGAACCCGGAGTTCCTGCGCGAGGGTGCGGCGATCCGCGACTTCAAATGGCCCGACCGCATCGTGGTCGGCACCTCGGACGAGCGCGGCCGCAAGGTGCTCGGCGACATCTATCGCCCGTTGTCCTTGAACCAGGCGCCGATGATGTACACCGCGCGCCGTACCGCCGAGCTGATCAAATACGCCGCGAACGCGTTTCTCGCCACCAAGATCACCTTCATCAACGAGGTCGCGGATCTCGCCGAAAAGGTCGGCGCTGACGTGCAGGAGGTGGCGCGCGGCATAGGCCTGGACAACCGCATCGGCGCCAAGTTCCTGCATGCCGGTCCCGGCTTCGGCGGCTCGTGCTTCCCGAAAGATACCCGCGCGCTGATCAAGATCGCGCAGGACAATGACACCCAGCTTCGCATCGTCGAGGCGGTGATGAACGTCAACGACAACCGCAAGCGCGCGATGGCGCGCAAAGTGGTTAGCGCCGTCGGCGGCAGCCTGCGCGGTAAGACGGTCGCGGTGCTCGGGTTGACCTTCAAGCCGGAGACCGACGACATGCGCGACGCGCCGTCAATTCCGCTGGTGACGGGTCTTCTGGACATGGGCGCCAAGGTGCGCGCGCACGACCCGGTTGGCATCGAGCAGGCCAAGAAGGAACTGCCCGACATCGACTATTGCGACGACCCCTACGAATGCGCCAAGGGGGCCGATGCCATCGTGCTGGTCACCGAATGGGTGCAGTACCGCGCCATGGACTTAGGCCGGCTGAAGGAGGTCATGGCGCACCCGGTCGTGGTCGACCTGCGCAACGTCTACCGCCCCGAGGAGATGGCGGAGCATGGCTTCGTCTATGAGAGCGTCGGCCGTCCCAGCGCAAAGGGGGCTTGAGGCCTCGTTGTCATACCCCGCGCATGCGGGGTATCCAGTACCCCCGATCTTCGTGATCCGCGAGGTCTGGGTTTACTGGATCGCCCGCCTTCGCGGGCGATGACGGACAGCAGCATATTGCCCCTTCGCTTCGATACGCCCCTTCCCATCGACGCCGTGCTGGACGAATTGTCCGGCACGCTCGAGCGCAGCAACACCGCCGTGCTGGTGGCGCCGCCCGGCGCCGGCAAGACCACGCGGGTGCCGCTGGCGCTGCTCGACGCGCCCTGGGCTAGAGCCAAAAAGATCATCGTGCTGGAGCCGCGGCGGATCGCGGCGCGCGCCAGCGCCGACCGCATGGCCAAAACGCTCGGCGAGCGCACCGGCGAGACCGTCGGCTACCGGGTCCGCTTCGGCTCGAAAGTGTCACGGGCGACCCGCATCGAGGTGGTCACAGAGGGCATTTTCGCGCGCCAGATCCTCGATGATCCGGAGCTGAACGGCGTCGCCGCCGTGCTGTTCGATGAATTTCACGAACGCTCGCTGGATGCCGATCTCGGCCTTGCGCTGGCGCGCGACGCGCAAACAGGCCTGCGCGAGGATCTGCGCATCCTGGTGATGTCGGCGACGCTCGATGGCGCCCGGGTCGGCAAGTTGCTGGGTGAGGCGCCTGTGGTCGAGAGCGAGGGTCGCGCATATCCCGTCGAAACCCGCTATCTCGGCCGCAAGGTCGATGCGCCGCTGGAGCGGCAGATGGCGGATGCGATCGCCACGGCACTCCGCGCAGACGCCGGCTCGGTGCTGGCGTTCCTGCCCGGTGCCGCCGAGATCCGCCGGACCGAGACGTTCCTCAAGGAGCGCGTGCAGGATGCATCGACCGAGATCGTGCCGCTGTTCGGCGCGCTCGATGCCGCCGTGCAGGACCGCGCCATCTCGCCCGCACCCAAAGGCCAGCGCAAGGTGGTGCTGGCGACCTCGATCGCCGAGACCTCGCTGACCATCGAGGGCGTACGCATCGTCGTCGACTCAGGGCTCGCCCGCGTGCCGCGCTATGAGCCTGACATCGCGCTGACGCGGCTGGAGACGGTGCGGGCCTCGCGTGCTGCGGTCGACCAGCGCCGCGGCCGCGCCGGCCGCACCGAGCCCGGCATCTGCTACCGGCTGTGGGACGAGCCGCAGACCGCGTCGCTCCCGGCCTACACCCAGCCCGAAATCCTCAGCGCCGATCTGTCCTCGCTGCTGCTCGACTGCGCGCAATGGGGCGTGGCCGATCCGGCGACGCTGAGCTTCCTCGATCCGCCGCCGCAGCCCGCGCTGAAGGAAGCGCGCGATCTGTTGCGCGAACTCGGCGCGCTCGATGCCGACGGCCGCATCACTGACGAAGGCAAGCGTTTGCGCGCGCTGGCACTGCCGCCGCGGCTCGCCCGCATGATCGTGGATTCGGAAAGCTACGGCATGGCGCAGCAGGCGGCCGAAATCGCCGCCATCCTGACCGAGCGCGGGCTCGGCGGCGACAGCGTCGATCTCGAGGTCCGGCGCGATCAGTTTCGCCGCGACCGCTCCCAGCGGGCGCAAAGCGCCCGTGACATGGCGCGGCGCTGGGCGGCGCAGGTATCTTCTTCTTCGACGACGGAACAGGTAGAGGATCTTAGCACCGGCGTGATGCTCGCCTTTGCCTTCCCGGATCGCGTCGCGCGCAACCGCGGCAACGGCAGCTTCGTGCTCGCCAATGGCCGCGGCGCGGCCGTTGAGCAGACCTCGTCGCTGGCGCGCGCGCCCTTCATTGCGGTCGGCGAACTCACCGGCACTGCGGCGAGCGGCCGCATCCTGCTGGCGGCGCCGGTCGCGATCGAGGACATTGAGCTTCATTTCGGCGACCAGATCGAAGACAAGGACGAGATCAGCTTCGATCGCGGCGCGATGGCGCTGCGCGGCCGTCGCAGGCGGAGCTTGCATGCGGTGACGCTCGCCCAGGCGCCGCTGGCGATCACGCCGTCGGAAGCGACCGCGCGCATCCTGGCCGACGGCCTCGTCGGGGCCGGTCTCGACCGGTTGCCGTGGTCGAAGGCCGCGATCCAATGGCGCGACCGGGTGATGTTCCTGCGCAAGGCGGAAGGCGAAAGCTGGCCCGATATGTCGGACCAGGGACTGGCCGAGCGGCGCGAGGACTGGTTGGTGCCCATGCTCGCCGACAAGCTTTCGCTGAAGGATATCTCCGCCGGCGATCTGTCGGACGCCGTGATGGCGCTGCTGCCATGGGACCTGCGCGCCCGGCTCGACAAGGAGGCGCCGACCCATTTCGAGGCGCCGACCGGCACCATGCTCGCGATCGACTATGAGGCGGAGCAGGGGCCGACCGTCGCGGTTCGGCTGCAAGAATTGTTCGGTCTCAATGCCCATCCGTCGATCGCTGGGGGAGCGGTGCCGCTAGTGCTGGAGCTGCTGTCGCCGGCACAGCGGCCGGTGCAAGTGACCCGAGATCTGCCGGGTTTTTGGCGCGGTTCCTATGCCGCCGTGCGCACCGACCTGCGCGGGCGTTATCCGCGGCATCCCTGGCCGGATGATCCTGCCAACGCACTGCCGACGCGACGGGCCAAGCCGCGCGGTACCTGAGCTGTCCTAATTTGGCCGCTGTGCAGCTGCATTAACGTTTCGCTCATCGTTTTCGCCAAAATGGCGGCCGTGGCCTGCCTTGGCTCATCGCGCGCGAGCGGCTTTGATGGTGAGATCGGCCTCGGGTGAAAAGTTGGGCGTTGTGTCATGCGTAACTTGATGATCTTCGCGGCCGTTCTGGTCGGGCTCGGCACGTTCATGGCGCAGCTTGCCGACCGGCTTACGCCGGTGCCGGCCACAGCATCCGCCAGCGTCGCCACGATCGATACACCGGCATCCGGCCGCAGCCTCAGCATCCCGACCGACCGACGCGGCCATTTCCGCGCTGAGGGCCGCATAGACGGTCAGCGCATCAATTTCATGGTCGATACCGGCGCCTCGATGGTGGCGCTGAATGAAACCTCTGCCGCCCGCTTCGGCCTGCGTCCCTCCCGCGCCGATTATACCGCGACCGTGACCACGGCGAACGGCACCGTGAAGGGCGCCCGCGCCCGGCTCCCGATGCTCGAGGTCGGCGAGCTCATCGTGCGCGACGTCGACGCGCTGGTGCTGCCCGACGAGGCGCTGTCGGAGAACCTGCTCGGCCTCACCTTTCTGTCCAAGCTGAAGCGTTTCGCCTACGCCAACGGCCAGATGGTGCTGGAGCAGTAACCGACGTCCGATACTCGCTTCGGCGCCCGAATCTCCGGCACCTTAACCCCGCCTCCATAAACGTCAGCTCACGCCTTCCGCTCCGCCCTTGCTTTCGCTATGGCTGCGGGGTCCGTGTTTCCGACGAGGCCGTGCCGCATGTTCCCAAAGCCGAAGGCCGTTCTGGCCCCCAATACCTACGCCTTCGAATCCGAGCCGATGGTGAAGCCGACCGGCTTTCGCGAATATGACGCGCGCTGGCTATTCAACAAGGAAATCAACCTGATGGGGGTGCAGGCGCTCGGCCAGGGGCTGGGCGCGCTGATATCAGAGCTCGGCGTGAAACAGGAGATCGTCACCGGCCATGATTTCCGCGGCTATTCCGCCTCGATCAAATATGCGCTGATCTCCGGCCTGATGGCGGCGGGCTGCAAGGTGCACGACATCGGGCTGGCGGTGACGCCGATGGCCTATTTCGCCCAGTTCGACCTGGATGTGCCCTGCGTCGCGATGGTCACGGCCTCGCACAACGACAATGGCTGGACCGGCGTGAAGATGGGCGCCAATCGCCCGCTGACCTTCGGTCCGGACGAGATGACGCGCCTCAAAGAGATCGTGCTCAATGCGGCGTTCAGGAGCACGGGGGGCGGCTCCTATCAGTTTCACGAGAATTTCCCGGCGCGCTACATCGCCGATCTCACCAACCGTCCGAAGCTGAAGCGCAGGTTGAAGGTGGTCGCGGCCTGCGGCAACGGCACGGCAGGTGCGTTCGCGCCCCAGGTGCTGGAGGCGATCGGCTGCGAGGTGATTCCGCTCGACACCGAGCTCGATCACACCTTCCCGAAATACAATCCCAATCCCGAAGACATGGAGATGCTGCACGCGATCCGCGATGCGGTGCTGGCCAACAAGGCCGATGTCGGTCTCGGCTTCGATGGCGATGGCGACCGCTGCGGCGTAGTCGATAACACCGGCGAGGAAATCTTCGCCGACAAGGTCGGCGTGATGCTGGCGCGCGACATGTCGGCGCTGCACGAAGGTGCACAGTTCGTGGTCGACGTGAAATCCACCGGCCTCTTCGTGACCGATCCGGTGCTGCAGGCGCAGGGCGCGAAAGTCGACTACTGGAAGACCGGCCATTCCTACATGAAGCGTCGGACGCACGAGCTTCATGCGCTCGCGGGCTTCGAGAAATCGGGCCATTTCTTCTTCAACGCGCCGTTTGGCCGCGGCTATGACGATGGCCTGGTGTCGGCGATCGCGATCTGCGACATGCTCGACCGCAATCCGGCCAAGTCAATGGCGGACCTGAAAGACGCGTTGCCCAAGACCTGGTCGTCTCCGACCATGTCGCCGCATTGCCCCGACGAAGTGAAGTACGGCGTGGCCGCTGCGGTCGTGAAGCATTTCGAGACGCTGCAGAAGCAAGGTGGCGAGGTCGCTGGACAACCGATCCGCGATCTCGTCACCGTCAACGGCGTGCGCGTCACCGTCGAGGACGGAAGCTGGGGCCTGGTCCGGGCGTCATCGAACAAGCCGGAGCTGGTCGTGGTGGTCGAGAGCCCGGTCTCCGAGCAGCGCATGCGGGACATGTTCGCGGCGATGGATGCGGTACTGCGCACCCATCCCGAAGTCGGCGAGTACAATCAGAAGATTTGAGTGCGCTGTAACCTCGCCCCGCTTGCGGGGAGAGGTCGGATTGCATCGCAAGATGCAATCCGGGTGAGGGGGGACAGGTCTAACAATTCACATCACTCGCGCGTCTGCCCCTCACCCCAACCCTCTCCCGTAAGAACGGGGAGAGGGAGCGCACCGAATTCGGCGTGGAAGTTCGCCAACTAATTTTCAAGGACGTATCTTAAGCGAAGCGTGGGTGCGCAGCCCTACGCAGCCGTCAGGGAATGCAGGAATTGCCCGACTTCGGTTTTCAGCCGTTCCGATTCCGATGACAGTCCAGTAGCGGCGTCATGCAGCCGGCCTGCAGCATGGCCGGCCTCGCCCGACGTGCGCGTGACGCTCTCCATGTTGGACGAGACCTGCCGCGTTCCCGCGGCGGCCTGCTGCACATTGCCGGAGATCTCGCCGGTGGCAAGGCCCTGCTGCTCGACCGCGGTTGCGATCTCCTTCGAGATCTCGTCGATCTCGGCAATGGTGCCACCGATCGCCTGGATCGCGTTGACGGCGTCGCCGGTCGCGCTCTGGATACTCTGGACTTGGCTCGAAATCTCCTCGGTTGCCTTCGCGGTCTGATTGGCCAGCGCCTTCACCTCGCTCGCGACCACCGCAAAGCCCTTGCCGTGCTCGCCGGCGCGCGCGGCCTCGATGGTGGCGTTGAGCGCCAGCAGGTTGGTCTGGCTGGCGATGCTCTGAATCAGCGTGACGACCTCACCGATCTTATGGGTGCCGGCGGCCAGCCCTTCGACCACGGTATTGGTGCGGCGCGCCTCGTCCGCGGCCTTGGCGGCGATCTGCGCCGAGCGCGTCACCTGCCGGGAGATGTTGTGGATGGAGGCGGTCAGCTCTTCGGTCGCGGCTGCCACCGTCTCGACATTGGCCGAGGCCTGCAGCGAGGCGCTGGCGGCGGACGAGGTCTGCATGGCGGTGTCGGCGCTGCTCTTATTCATGGATGCCGCAAGGCGCTGCATCTCGGCTGCGGCCACGGCGACCGCCTCGACGATGCCGCCGACCTTGCGTTCGAAACCGGCGGCGAGGTTGCGGCGCGCGGCATCCCGCTCCTGCTTGGCGCGCTGCTCGGTCTCGGCCTGCCCGGCATTGGCGCGCGCTTCCGCGGCCATGGCGGCCTCCGCTTCTGCGGTCTTGCGAGCCGCGGTATCGAACGACTGGGTCAGCTTCAGCCCAAGGCCCATCAGCACTCCGGCTTCCATCAGCAGGATCACGGCATGCAGCACGACACGGCCGAGATCGGTGCCGCCGGGATAGATCGCTGCCGGAAAGACGAAGTTCAGCGCCAGGTGATGCAAGGCGACCGCGACCGTGCCGGCCAGCACCGGCCGGTAGTCGCAATAGGCAACCAGGCAGGCCAGCGCCGCGAAGAAGTACATGTGCATGTCGAGCTGCCAGCCATGGCCGGACATCTGGTAGACCAGCACCGAGACCCCGCCCATCAGCGCGACGGCGACGGTCAATTGGGTTGACAGTGCGTCGCCCGCGCTGCGCCAGGAGAAGGTGGCGATAAGCGCCATCGCGGCCATCAGCACGGTCGGCGTGAGCCAATCGCCGCGCGCCAGCCCGATGAGGATGGAGAGCGGGACGTGAATCCAGAGCACCGCCAGCAGGAGCTTGCTGGTGGTCGCGCGAAGCGTCGCCAGATCATTGTTCTCGATGGTCATGCCCAGTCCCCGCTGTCATCGCGAAAAGCAGGCGGCGATCGCCTGCGGATCGATGGCGAACCAGGCGCCAGCGTGGCGCAGCCGCGCCATGCCGTCGGTTCGGTCGGGACGCACCACGAGCAGCGACGGCATGGCCGTCGTTCGCACGATCGCGGCATCGGCGGACCCGGCAGCCAGCATCGACTGCTCCGCGCTCCACCATGGTGGGAACACCACGGCCACGATTTCGCTCCCGGGGCGGACCTGCAGCGACAGCGCCGCGACTGCGACAAAGCTCGCAAGCAGCAGCGTGGAAGCTTTCAGCCAGGCGGATCGGGACGAAGGTAAGGTTGCACCTTGCGCCATCTCAGCTCAGAGTAGGCCGATGCGACTAACTTGGCGTAAAGATGGGTTAGGGATGAGTACGGAGGAGGCGAGTCGACGATCCGACCATCTGCTGTCCCTGCCACATCACACCGGTGGGACCGGCAGCGCGGTCACCGACTTGATCTTCTCCATCGCAAAGCGCGAGGTGACGTTCTTCAGCGGCACCGCGCTGATCAGCTTCTTGTAAAAGATGTCGTAGCTCTGCATGTCCGCGACCACGACGCGCAGCATGTAATCGACATCGCCGGCCATCCGATAGAACTCCATCACCTCCGGCATGGCGCTGACGGCCTCGGCGAACTTCTTCAGCCAGGCATCCGAATGGTCGGCGCTCTCCACCGACACGAACACGCTGATGCCAAGCCCGATCTTGTTCTGGTCGACCAACGCGACGCGGCGCAGGATGACGCCATCGGCCTCCAGCCGCTGGATCCGCTTCCAGCACGGCGTCGACGACAGCCCCACCCGGTCGCCAATCTCGGCGACCGAGAGCGAGGCATCCTCCTGCAGGACCATCAGGATCTTGCGGTCGATGGCATCGAGCCGGCGGTTCGGCTCCAGAGCGGCGGCAACATCAGTCATTTTGAAGAACTTTGTTCCATATGAGGGGCTGAAATCCGTCATATAGAGAATATTTTTTCAAATCAAGCAGGTCGAATGCGCCTGGCTGTGCCCGCCCGCCTGCTGTTGCAAAAGCATCGCGATTTCAGTCGGTTGGGCAAATGGGACGTTACGCAAAGTCGGCGTGAAGTTGCCGGTTACCGGTCGCCGGCGCCCGCCCCGCGCAGCCAGCGGCTGACCAGGTGATGGGCGATGGCGAACGGATGCGGTCCGGCGAGGCCGCCGGGATGCTGGCGCAGGAGCATCTGCCGCGCCTCGTCGCGGCTGAACCAGCGGGCATCCTCGAGTTCGGTGTGATCGACCACGATGTCCTCGTTCAGCGCGCGTGCGCTGCAGCCGATCATCAGCGAGGATGGATAAGGCCAGGGCTGAGTCATGTAATAGGTGATGTCGGCGCAGCGGATGCCGGATTCCTCGAAGATCTCGCGGCGCACCGCGTCCTCGATGGTCTCGGCGGCCTCGACGAAGCCAGCGAGGCAGGAATACATGCCGGGCGGGAATTGCTTCTGGCGGCCGAGCAGGCACTTGTCGCCGGCCGCCACCAGCGTGATCACGACCGGATCGGTGCGCGGAAAATGCTCGGTCTTGCAGTTCGGGCATTCGCGCTTCCAGCCGCCCTCGCGCATCGCGGTACGCGTGCCGCAATTGGCGCAGAAACCGTGGCGCTGATGCCAGGAGACCATCGACTTCGCCATCGCGATTCCCGCGAGCTGGTCCGGCGGGATCGCGCCCTGCATCGCCATGCCGCGCAGCTCGGTGAGCGTGGTGTCGTCGCGGCCGGCGAGCGCCTCGGCGGCTACTTGCGACATTCCCATGCCGAACAGTGCGGCGCCGTCACGAAGGCCCAGAAAGATCGTGCCGGGATTGGCGCCGGCCTTGTGTGCCTCATCGAGGGTGAGCAGCGCCCGCACCGCATCGCCCTCGCGCTTCACGACCAGCGAGTCGCGGTAGACCACATAGGCGCGGGTGGCGGGATGGCCTTCGAAGGCCATCAACTTGTCGTCGTGAAAACGTAGGTGCGCAGCGCGATCGATATCGTTGGCAACGAAGGCGGGTTGCCCGAGCGGAAACAAATCGAATGGGGACATGCTTCAACCTAACCAGATCTTGCGGCGGATCGCGCTGATGAACTTCTGCACTTCCTCCGCATCATGCGCCAGAGGCGGCGCCACGCCCCAGACCGGACGCGGCCAGGCGACGTCGCCGGTGCGGCGCGCGATGACATGGACGTGAAGCTGCGGCACCATGTTGCCGAGTGCCGCGACATTGAGCTTGTCGCATTTGGTGATTTCTTTCAGCGCACGCGAGACGCGAGAGATCTCGGTCATCAATTGCGCCTGCGCCACCTCGTCGAGATCGATGATCTCGACGGCGTTTTCGCGACGAGGCACCAGCAGCAGCCAGGGATAATTCGCATCCCGGATCACCAGCACCCGGGACAGCGGCAGGTCGCCGATATCGATCGTGTCCTTCTTGAGCTGCGGATGCAGCAACCAGGCTGATTCGGGCATCGTGGTTCCGGACAGCAGTTTTCTTGGATCGAGCCTTGACGGCACCTAAAGCCTTTCCTTGTTCCGGCACAAGCCTGCCGGCGCGACCAACTGACCGGTGAAGCTCGCGCTTGCTTTCCGACCCGTTTGGCCCCAAATAGGGACCGGGAGATTGGCGGTGGACGAGCCACTCGCCAACCGGGTCAGGTCCGGAAGGAAGCAGCCCTAACGAGGTCCGGATCGGGTCGCTCGTCAGTCTCCTACCTGTTTTCTCGAGCGAAT
>Ga0209677_100336_pt1 | contig 29975 bp, 19 predicted proteins | sample AraplaCvi_mCL_r2_2_FD_184285 | JGI IMG/M metagenome (GOLD analysis project Ga0209677, IMG submission 184285) | Arabidopsis root microbial communities from North Carolina, USA - plate scrape CL_Cvi_mCL_r2 (SPAdes) (version 2) | ecosystem: Host-associated > Plants > Roots > Endosphere | place: USA... | reverse complement strand
CGTGGTGGAGCACCGCGTGCACGAACGCGAGGACCACCGGGAGCTCACCGTCGTGCAGGCGGACGAGGCCACGGGACTCATCGCCACGACGACGATCCGGCGTCCCCTGGATGCGGCGGCCTACGCCTTCCAGACCACCGTCACGAACCGGTCGGATGCGCCCGTCACGATCACGGCGCTCAGCTCGCTGACCCTCGGATTCGGACACTCGGAGGACGAGCTCGACCGCGTGCTGCTGAGCAGCGCCCGCAGTGAGTGGCTCGCCGAGAACCGGTGGTCCGATCAGCCGGTGAGGGCCGTGCTGCCGCGGCTGAATCTGGCCTTCCACCGCCAGGACGGCCGAGGCCACCATGCAGTCACCAGCCACGGCGCCTGGTCCACCGGCGAGCGGCTGCCGGCCGGTCTCCTCCTGCGTGAGGACGGCGCGGCGATCGCGTGGCAGGTGGAGACGAGCGGGCCGTGGCAGTGGGAGCTGTCGCAGGCGCGTGACGGAGGGGTGCTGACGATCCTCGGGCCCACCGATCTCGAGCACCACTTCGCGGTCACCCTCCAGCCGGGAGAGAGCTTCACCGGCGTGCCGGCCGCCGTCGCCGTCAGCGCGAACGGCCGAGACGGAGCGCTCGCCGAACTGACCCGGTACCGGCGCTGGCTGCGCGTTCGCAACCGGGGACTCGATGGCCTGCCGGTGGTCTACAACGACTTCATGAACACGACGATGGGTCAACCGTCCACCGAGGTGCTGCTGCCGCTCATCCACTCGGCTGCCGATGCGGGGGCCGAGTGCTTCTGCATCGACGCCGGATGGTACGCGGATCCGGCGATGGGGGACTGGTGGCCGACCGTTGGCGAGTGGAGGGAGTCGGCGGAGCGCTTCACCAACGGGCTCGGTGACGTCATCGACACCATCCACTCCCGCGGGATGCGGAGCGGGATCTGGCTGGAGCCCGAGGTGGTCGGCGTCGCCAGTCCCGTCGCGCAGCGGCTTCCCGAGGAGGCCTTCTTCCGGCGGTTCGGCGAACGCGTGGTGGAGCACGATCGCTACCAGCTCGATCTTCGGCATCCCGCCGCCCGTGCGCATCTCGACGGGGTCGTCGACCGGCTCGTCGAGGAGTTCGGGATCAGCTACTTCAAGCTCGACTACAACATCAATCCAGGCGCCGGGACCGCGGGTGCGGGTGTGGACGCGGGAGCCCGTGCAGGCGCCGGTGCGGGCGCCGGGCTGCTGGCGCACACGCGCGCCTTCCGCGACTGGATCGCCGGCGTACGCGCCCGCCACCCCCAGGTCAGCATCGAGAACTGCAGCTCCGGTGGGATGCGCGCCGACTACGACCTCCTGGCCGTCACGCAACTGCAATCCACCAGCGACCAGCAGGACTTCCGCCTGTATCCGCCGGTGGCGGCCTCGGCGCCGGCGACGATCCTGCCGGAACAGTGCGGGAACTGGGCGTACCCGGCGGCCGCGATGAGCCGGGAGGATGTCCAGTTCACCCTGGTCACCGGGCTCGCCGGCAGGCTCTACCTCTCCGGGTTCCTGAACGAGCTCGACGCCGGAGCGCGAGCGATGGTGGCGACAGCGGTGCGACTCCACAAGGCCTGGCGCCCGTGGCTGGCCCGCAGCGAACCGTTCTGGCCGCTCGGCTTGCCCGGCTGGGACGACGAGACGGTCTGCCTCGGCCTGACCGATGGTGTCACGACGCGGGTCTTCGTCTGGGACCGGGCCGAGCGCGCTCGACGGATCACGCTTCCCGGAGCGGGCCGCGGCCGCGAGGCGTCCGTGCTGAACCTCGCCGACGGGGCCGACGCGTGGACTGCATCCCTCGACGGTCCGGATCTCGTCGTGGAGACCCCTGCCGGCCTCTCGGCTCGCGTCGTCGAGCTCCGCTAGCGAGGCTTGACCTTCCTCCGCAAGCCTGGCAAACTGCCCTTCGAGTGGATAACGCTATCCACTCCACTTGCGGCGATGAGGCCGCGCACCCCTGGAGGAGAAGCGCATGTTCGCACTGCGGAGCACTCGCGTACGCATATTCACGTCCGTCGTCGCGGCCGCCGCCCTCGCGGTCGGGACCTTCGTCCCCACCGCAGCCGCCGTGGCCGAGACCGCGGGCGCCGCGACCGCCGGAGCCACCGCTGCGGTGGGCGCCGCAGACCCGGCCGTCAGCGATGCGGTCACGATCGAGACGACCACCAGCTCCGCCGGATTCGTGCACCCCGGCATCGGCGTCGACGCCGGGAGCCTGGAGAACACGCGAGCGCAGCTGCTCGCCGGCGCCGAGCCGTGGACGGACTACTTCCATGGCATGGTCGTCACCAAGTACGCCAGCACCACCCTCGGCTCGGCCAACCAGGGCGCGGGCGACGGCGTTCCGGCGACCGACGCCTTCGACAACGTCGGAGTCAGCAACAAGCTGTTCGCGGACTCGAGCGGTGCGTACACGCAAGCGGTCCTCTACTACCTCACCGGAAACCCGGTCTACCGGGAGAACGCGCTGAAGATCATCCGGATCTGGAGCCACATGGATCCGGCCAAGTACAAATTCTTCACCGATGCGCAGATCAAGACGGGTCCCTTCGTCTACCGGCTGATCGCCGCCGCCGAGCTTCTGCGCTACACCTCCGCACTGCCGGCGGCCGATGGGTACCCGACCGCGTGGACCGACCGGGACACGACGGATTTCAGCGCGAACTTCGTCGTCCCCGCCGTGCAGACCTTCAACTACGGCAACGCCTGGTACATGAACCAGGGGACACTTCCCCTGCTCGGCGCCATGGCCGGCTACATCTTCACGGACAATCGCGATCGGTACGACCAGGGCGTGGAATGGTTCAGCGTGAACTCGACCGCGCCGAACCAGGACGTCAACGGCGCGCTCGCCTCCATGTACCGGCTGATCGAAAAGAGCGACCCGCGCAACCCGTACGGTTTCTCCTTCGTCAACCACATCGAGATGGGACGCGACCAGGCGCACGCCGGCGACGACGTGCTCACCCTCACCACGCTCGCCCGGATCGTCGCCACGCAGAAGACGCGTCTCGATCCGGTCGCTGGAACCGTCTCCACCGCCGCGAACGCGGTCGATCCGTACGCCTTCCTCGGCGACCGGCTGCTCGCCGGCTCGAACGCGTTCGTCGGCTTCATGATGGGCTACAGCGTGCCGTGGATCGACATCACGCAGCAGGGCGGATCCCTGGCCCAGTCCTACCGGGGGCGCTGGAGCAACTCGCTCAACGAGCTCTACCGGATCTACACGTACCAGGAGCACGTCGACGTCGCGAAGGTCGCGCCGTACATCGAGCAGCAGTTCGAGCAGCGGGACGGGCCGCTGTATTACAACTTCAACGTCAACGAGGTCGGGACCGCCGTCGGCTCCGACGGCCTGCAGAGTTTCTGGGGCGGCACCCTCACCGGTGACGACTACTGGCTGTCGATTCCCTCGGCGGCCCAGGGCGAGAAGGAACCGGCACCGCAGAAGAACCTGCCGTTCGTCCAGAAGGCGTCGGTGATCTCCGGGAAGGCGACCACCGTGACCGAGGGCGATCGCACCTTCCTGCGAACCGACGTGCAGAAGAAGCCCGCAGTCATCGCGGTCCGCACCATGCAGTACGGCGCGCGCACCGGCTACAGTCCCGTCGCGATCGAGGTGCGCACGGACTCCGTGTCCACCCTGGAGGTGCGGCGCGTTCCCGACGCCGCTCCGTACACGACGATCACCGTTCCCGACACGGGCGGACACTGGCGCACGATCACCTACGACATGAACACCGCCGTGGTCTCGCCCGCGCAGATGGGCGACAACAACATCGTCTACTACTCGTTCAGCGGTCAGAAGGGCCGGATCGATCTCGACTACGTCACCGCGAACGCAGCCGCCGACGTCACCCCGCCCGTGTTCCCGCAGGGGACCGGGACGACGCTGATCGGCGTCCAAGGGGCGCAGCTGTCCGCGGACCTCGCCGCCACGGACTCCTCGACGACCGACACCGTCGCGTACTCGCTGTCCGTCGCTCCGAAGGGGGTGAGCCTGAACCAGTCCACCGGAGCTTTCCTCTGGACGCCCACGTCACAGCAGGTGGGCGACCACACCATCGTCGTCCAGGCCGACGACGGGACGACCGACACTGCGCTGGATGTGCGCGCGCGGATCGCGAAGAACCGCGCCGACGCGATCACCCTCGCCGAGGACGGTTTCGATCCGGCGACCGTGTACACGACGGTGAGCCGAGCGCCGTTCGACGCCGCGGTGGCCGCCGCGACCGCGCTCGCGGCATCCGGAAGTGACGCGGACTTCCTCGCCGCACTCGTGAAGGTGCAGGAAGCCGTCACGCGGCTGCAGCTGCTGAACCCGAGGCTCTCGGATGGAACCCTCGACTATCACGCGATCGCGACATCCTCGCTCGGTTCCACCGTGCTCGGCTACCTGGTGGACGGAGACAACTACACGTTCTCAGGCGACCTGACCGTCCCGTCCTTCACGGTCGACTTCGGCCCGGGCTACCGGGTGAAGGCGAGCGCCTTCGGAATCCAGGCACGGCAGACGTTCGGGAACCGCTCGCAGGGGAGCAACGTCTACGGGTCGAACGACGACGTCACCTGGACGAAGCTCACCACGACGATGACCACGAACACGAACGCGATGGAGACTCTGCCGGTCGATCCTTCCCTCACGGACAAGACGTTCCGGTTCTTCAAGGTGCAGGTGGACCAGCCGGGCGCGCCGACGGATCCGAACTTCCCCGGCATCTTCAGCGTCGCCGAGTTCCACATCCACGGTGACCGATCCGAGGCCGTGGACCGGATCGCGACGGCGACGATCTCGTCGAACGATCCCGTCCCGGGCATCGCCACCGACGGGGACACCGTCACGGTCGCCTTCACGACGACGGAGCCCGTCACGAATGTGGCCGGCACCATCGAGGGAGCGCCCGCGACGGTCACGGGTTCGGGCACGTCGTGGAAGGCTCAGGCCGTGCTGCCCGGCACCATCCCCTCGGGCCAGTACGCCGCGTTCTCGATCGGCTACACCACAGCGGACGGCAAGACGGCCGATCCGCTCGTGGTCAGCAGCGACGGGTCGAAGCTGTTCCTCTCGAACTCCTCCGGGCTGGTGGCGAACGTTCCGGCCATCACCACGCCGGTGGCGCCGGACGGGACGGTGGAGGCGTCGAAGGTCGCGTACGTGGCCAAGATGTTCGACGACAACGCGGCCACGTTCTCCGACGTGGGCCCGATCAACGGTCAGTACTACATCACCCTCGACTTCGGCGACGGCGGCTCGCTCGCGCTCGACCACGCCGAGCTGCTGGTGCGTCAGGACAGCAACGGAACCAGCCGGGCGCCGAGCCTTCACCTCGAAGGATCGAACGACCAGACGACCTGGACGGTGCTGACGAACAACGCGACGGCGACCCTCGACTGGCAGACGTGGGGGCTGCGGCCCGGAGTGTCGCCGACGTCGTATCGCTACCTCAAGATCGCGAACAACAACTGGATCAACATCGCGGAGCTTCGCCTGTTCGGAACACGGGTCGCACCGTTGCCGAGCTCCGTCACCGCGGCGCACATCGCATCCACAGGGGCAGTCGGCAGCCGCGCGGTGAAGGGCGACACCGTCAACGTCGACTTCACCACATCGGAAGCGATCACGGGCGTATCCGCCACGATCGACGGCAACCCCGCAACGGTCACCGGCTCGGGGACGACGTGGCGGGCGTCGCTCGCCCTGACCTACGACGCACAGCCGGGGCGGAAACTGCCGTTCCGGGTGCAGTACTCCGGGCCGGCCGGAGAGGCGCGGCAGGCGCTGGTCCGCTCGACGGATGGCTCGACCGTGTTCCTGTCGTCGGACCAGAACGTGATCCAGAACGTACCGTCGCTCGCGGCGGTCGTCTCGCCGACCGGGCAGCCCGAGACCGCCAAGCAGGTGTACGTCGACAGGATGTTCGACTCGAACCCGGCCACGTTCTCCGACATCGGGCCGGTCAACGGCCAGTACTACGCCATCCTCGATTTCGGCGCGGGCCACACCGTCGCCCTCGACCACGCGGAACTGCTCGTCCGGCAGGACAGCAACGGAACAGGCCGAGCGGGGAACCTCCACCTGGAAGGCTCCAACGACCTGACCACCTGGACGACGGTGACGAACAACGCCGTCGGGACGCTCTCGTGGCAGACCCTTGCCGCACCGGCGGGACAGCCCGCCACGGGCTACCGGTACCTCAAGATCGCCAACACGGACTGGATCAACATCGCCGAGCTTCGGCTGTTCGGCGCCTACGGCGGCTGACCAGCGTTCTGCCCCCGCGCATCCCACCCGCCGAGGTGCTCGTTGTTGCACGCCCGTACGGCGTGTCAGGTGCAACAACGAGCACTTCGGCGGGAGGGATGGGCGCGCGGGCGCGGGCGGGGAGGGATGCGGGGGTGCGCGGGAGGTCGAGCCGATTCAGAGGGTGGAGAGGTGAATCCGAGAAAGGGGACCTGTTGGATTCCTGAATGGGGGAGCGCCTAGCATCGCAGAGACGACCTCGTTCAGCGGTGAAGGGAAACGACTGTGCAGTTCAGGTACCTGGGCAACTCCGGCTTCAAGATCTCCGAGATCACCTACGGCAATTGGCTCACCCATGGCTCCCAGGTCGAGAACGACACGGCCGCCGCGTGCGTCCGGGCCGCTCTGGATGCGGGCATCACCACGTTCGACACGGCGGACGTGTACGCGAACACGGCAGCGGAGACGGTCCTCGGCGAGGCGCTGAAGGGGGAGCGCCGGCAGTCGATCGAGATCTTCACGAAGGTGTTCGGGCCGACCGGGCCGAAGGGCCACAACGACGTCGGGCTGTCGCGCAAGCACATCCTCGAGTCGATCGACGGGTCGCTCTCGCGGCTTCAGACGGACTACGTCGACCTGTATCAGGCGCACCGGTACGACTACTTCACTCCGCTCGAGGAGACGATGCAGGCGTTCGCCGACGTCGTGCGGCAGGGCAAGGCGCTCTACATCGGCGTGAGCGAGTGGACGGCCGAGCAGCTACGGGCCGGCGCGGCGCTCGCGAAGGAGCTCGACATCCAGCTGATCTCGAACCAGCCGGAGTACTCCGCGCTGTGGCGGGTGATCGAGGCGGAGGTCGTCCCTGCATCCAAGGAACTGGGCATCTCGCAGATCGTCTGGTCCCCGGTGGCGCAGGGCGTGCTGAGCGGCAAGTACCGTCCGGGCGCTCCGTTGCCGGAAGGCAGCCGGGCGACCGACGACAAGGGTGGAGCGGGCGCCGTCAAGCGGTGGCTCACGGATGACGTGCTGACCCGCGTTCAGGAGCTGACGCCGATCGCTCAGGAACTCGGCCTGACGCCTGCGCAGCTCGCCGTCGCCTGGGTGCTGCAGAACGAGAACATCGCCACGGCGATCATCGGCGCCTCCCGGCCCGAGCAGGTCCTGGAGAACGTGAAGGCCTCGGGCGTCACGATCCCCGCCGAACTGCTCGCGCGGATCGACGACGTGCTCGGCGACGTCATCGAGCGCGACCCGTCGCACACCCAGGAGCGTTCTCCGAAGACCCGCGAGGCCTGACCGTCCGGCGCTTCTCCTCCTTCCTCCGGCGATGGGGCGTCGGCTGGGAGGAGGAGCGCTGGACGACACGCCGGCGTCATAATGAGTGGATGGCGGACGCCCTGAGCGAGGCCCGTACGGCTTTCGCGAGCCGGCGCTGGGAGGACGCGTACGCCCTTTTCGCGGAGGCCGACGCGGACGCCGACGCAAGCGCCCGCCCGGACGCCGACGCGAGCGCCCCGCCCGCACCCCTCGGGTTGGACGACCTGACCCGGTACGCGCGCTCCGCCTCTCTGACAGCGCGGGACCCGCAAGCCTTCGCGCTCCTCGAACGCGGCTACGGGCTTTCGTTGGCAGCCGGCGAGGAGCTCATCGCGGCGGAGTGCGCGTTCTGGCTGGGCTTCCGGCTGTTCTCCCTCGGTGAGGCCGGCCGTGCCCAGGCCTGGCTAGAACGGGCGCGGGAGCTCGCCGACCGCCACGGCGACTGCGTGCAGCAGGGATACCTGCTCGTGCCGCGCATCCACCGGGAGCTCCTGGCGCACCGCAACCGGGAGGCGCTGGCGCTCGCCCGGGAGGCGGTCGCCTGCGCCGAACGGCACAGTGAGCCCGACCTGGCGGCTCTGGCCCTGCAGCTCGGCGGGCGGGCGCTGATCGAGGACGGCGATGTCGAGGCGGGCATCCGGATGCTCGACGAGGCGATGCTCACCGCCACGTCGGCCGTCACCGGCGAGCTGACCCGTGGCCTCGTCTACTGCGCGGTGCTGGGATGCTGCGACCGCGTCTTCGCCGTGGACCGGGCGCGGGAGTGGTCGGCGGTGCTGGGCGAGTGGTGCGATTCGCAGGCGCAGCTCGCGACGTTCAACGGCACCTGTCGTGTGCACCGGGCCGGGTTGTTCCTGTTCGCGGGGGAGTGGGATGCCGCGCTGAAGGAGGCGGATCGAGTCGCGACGGCTCCGGCCGCGGACCGGCGCGAGCGCGCCGGCGCTGCCTACGAGACGGCCGAGGTGCTCCGCCTGCGCGGTGAGTACCCGGACGCGGAAGCGCACTACGCCACCGCAGCCGCCGGGGGCGTCGATCCGCAGCCCGGACTGGCCCTCCTGCGGCTCGTCCAGGGGGACGTCGCGACGGCGGCCGCCGGAATCGGGCGGGCTCTCGGCACGACGTCCAGCCCGCTGGGACGCGCGCGGCTCCTGCCTGCAGCGGTCGAGATCCTCCTGGCTGACGGCCGCAACGACGAGGCGGCCGCTGCCGCACGAGAACTGGCGTCGATCTCCGAGCGCTTCGCGACTCCCGTCCTGCGGGCCGAGGCGGCGCACGCGGCGGGCCGCATCCTGTTGGCCGGTGGAGACCCGGCGGCGGCCGTCGATCCGCTCACGCAGGCGCTCGCCGGATGGCAGGAGCTCGGTGCTCTGTACGACGAAGCGCGCGCACGTCTGCTCCTGGCCGACGCGTTCGACGCGCTCGGCGACGCGGAGGGCGCGCGGATGCAGCGAGAGACGGCCCGCTCCGCGTTCGAGGCGCTCGGCGCGGCGGGTGCCCCCGGGGTGCTCGACGCATTCGGTGCGCCCGGTGCACCCGGCGCCCTCGGCCCTCGGGACGGGAGCGGCCCCGCGCGACCCAGCATCCTGAGCCCGCGCGAGGCCGAAGTCCTCCGGCTCGCAGCGACGGGGATCACGAACAAGGAGATCGCCCAACGACTCGCGCTCAGCGCGCGGACCGTGGACCGCCACGTGAGCAACATCCTCGCCAAGTTGGGCGTCCCTTCTCGCGCGGCGGCCACTGCGTACGCGTACGAGCACGATCTGCTCCACGCCTGAGCCGTCCCCGGCTGGGTGGAAATACCCATCCCCGGCGCTGAGCCCGGCGCGATACGCCGATGCACGCCCGCGCCCGCGAAACCTACCGTGAGCGCATGGACACCACGACAGACACGCTCGTCATCGGCGGAGGTCAGGCCGGACTCTCCGTCTCGTACCACCTCCGCCGGCTGGGCGTCGAGCATCTCGTGCTCGACGGCCGGGACCGCATCGGCGACGCCTGGAGGACCAGGTGGGACAGCCTCGAGCTGTTCACCCCGCGCCGCTACGACGGGCTCGACGGGATGCGGATGCCCGGCGACCCTGCCGGAAGCCCCTCGAAGGATGAGATGGCGGGCTATCTCGAGTCCTACGCCGCCCGGTTCGAGCTGCCAGTCATGACCGGCCGGCGGGTGACCGCGTTGAGCCGCGACGGCGACGTCTTCACCGCCGAGACGGCGGCTGGCACGTTCCGGGCGGCCCACGTGATCGTCGCGATGTCGAACTACCAGCGACCGCGCATCCCGGCCTTCGCCTCCGAGCTGGATGCGGGGATCCGGCAACTGCACGCCGTCGCCTACACGAGTCCCGCACAGCTTCTGCCGGGCAGAGTGCTCCTGGTCGGCGCCGGCAACTCCGGGGCGGAGATCGCCAAAGATCTCCGCGCCGGCCACGAGGTGGTCCTCGCCGGCCCGAGCACGGGTGAGGTGCCCGGCTCGTACACCGGGTTCCTGAACCGGCACATCCTCGTGCATGCGCTCAACGGCGTGGTGTTCCCGCACCTCATGTCCGTGAACACGCCCGTCGGACGCCGTGCCCGGCCGAAGGTCATGACGCGCGGTGTCCCGCTCATCCGCGTGAAGTCGCGCGACCTGGAGCGTCTCGGGGTCGTCCGTGCCGCGCGCGTGACGGGTGCGCGCGACGGACTGCCGGTCGTGGATGGCGCACCTCTGGAGGTGACGAACATCGTCTGGTGCAGCGGCTACGATCCGGGATTCGACTGGATCCTGCTTCCCATCCTCGACGACCGCGGTGAGCCGCGGCACGATCGCGGGGTGGTCGCCGAGGTGCCGGGGCTGTACTTCGTCGGCCTGCACTTCCTGACCTCGATGGCGTCGGCCATGGTGCACGGCGTCGGGAGGGACGCTGCGCGGGTCGCCGCGCTCGCGGCGGCGCCGTCCCTGCAGCCGGCGGCCGCTTGAGGTCCACCGCGCGCGGGGTACTGTGAGCGGCAGCTTCCAAGACCCCGTAGCTACGGGTATGGGGAAATAAGACCCAGGGCCCGGCCCTCGTGCCGGGTCCTGGCTTGTCGGAGACCCCGGACGCTCTGCTTGACACGCCCTGACAGCGTTGTACATTGGCGCTGAAGGTTGCAGCCCCAGACCCCGGTATGCACCAGTCGGATCGAGGGGTTATGAAGGAGATTTCGGCCGGAGCGCGCACATTCGTCACCGGCACGGATATTGCAGAGGCCGTTCTGCGCTACGGTCTCGCACTGGCTCGTCATCAGCAGGTCGACTTGGTCGACATCCCCGTCGCCGTGGCCGGCGGAAGGACAGCGCGGGCCGGGTTCACGGTCGGCTGGCACGCGGGCACGTCCACGCTCACGACGACTCTGGCCGATGACGACGAGGAGCTCACCGAGCCGAGCACGGTCATCGAGTTGACCGAGCGGGCGAAGCGGGTCGGCCACCGCGGCCGGGCCTTCGCCTGGGATGAGCTCGGCGATGAGTTGCCCGACTTCGACCTGGACATGCTCTCGGGCTGAGAGGATCGTGGGTGCAGCCCAGCTCATGGCGGGAGGGGCGAGGATGGGGTCCATTGCCGTACGGTGGAGTGGTGACCCAGGCACACGTATGCCCTCTGGTCCGCGGGAAGCGGCGGATCCGATGAGGCAGGGATGCTCCCATGGCTGACGACATCGACCGCGAGAACCTGGGAGGCGCGGCCGCCGGCGCAGCGAGCGAGGGTGATCTCTCCACGCTCTTCCTGCGGCACCTGCCCGTGAACGGCACGGCCGTGTCCACCATGGGCGACCTGCTCGGGAACGAGACGATCGCTGCGACCGACGCGCAGGCGGCCCGCCTGGACGAGCTGCAGTTCGACCTCGGCGAGGGCCCGTGCTGGGACGCGCTCCGGTACCGGCGCCCGATCCTCGAGCCGGACATCCAGCAGCGTCCCCAGCGGGTGTGGGCCGCCTTCAGCCCGGCGATCTCCGGCCAGGAGGTCGGCGCGCTGTTCGCCTTCCCGATGCTCATCGGCCCGCTGAAGATCGGCGCCGTGGACATGTACGCACGCGACGCCGTCTCTCTCGATCGCGAGCAGACGATGCGGGCGGCCCGGCTCACCGACATCGTCGCCCGCCGTGTCCTCCAGCAGGCGCTGGGGCCCCTCGCCGAGGACGCGAAGGAGGCCGAGGGCAAGTACTCGCGCCGCATCGTCCACCAGGCGACGGGGATGGTGCTGGCGCAGCTCGGCATCAGCCCGGAGGACGCCCACATGGTGATCCGGGCGCACGCGTTCTCGACCGATCAGACGATGATGGACGTCTCCCGCGAGATCCTGGAGGGCCGGCTCGACTTCTCCGTGTCCGAGAACGCGGACGAGGGGTTCTGATGCCCGACACTCGTGAGCAGCAGCTGCTGCGGGCGTTCGCCGCACTGGCGGACACGCTGGTCGTCGGCTACGACGTCGTCGATCTGCTTCAGACCCTGGTCGACACCTGCACCGGGCTGCTCGGCGCCTCCGAGTCCGGTGTCCTGCTGGCGGACGGCAACGGAGAGCTGGATCTGATCGTCTCGACCAGCGAGGCCAGCCGCCTGGTGGAGGTCATGCAACTCGCCGCGGACGCGGGTCCGTGCATCGACAGCTTCAACACCGGCGAGGTCGTCTCCGTGCCCGACATCAGCCAGGCGCCGGCGAAGTGGAGTCTGTTCCGCGAGAAGGCGCTCGAGGAGGGCTTCCGGGCGGTGGACGCCATCCCGTTGCGACTCCGCGAGGACACGATCGGAACGCTCAACCTGCTCCGCACGCAGACCGGTCAGCTGGACGAAGATGACATGGTCGCTGCTCAGGCGTTCGCCGACGTCGCCACCATCGGCATCCTGCACGAGCGGACGATCGCGCACAGCAACGAGGTGCGCGACCAGCTCCAGCGCGCGCTGAACAGCCGGATCGTGATCGAACAGGCGAAGGGCGTGATCGCCTACATGCGCGGCGTCCCGATCGACGAGGCCTTCACGCTCATCCGCGACTACGCCCGGAGCCACCAGCTCGGGATCTCACGCGTCGCCGCCGCGATCGTCGGTCGCGAACTGGAGCTCTAGCCCCGGTTACGGCGTCCACCGCAGTTCGATGATCTGGTGGGCGTCGCTGAGGTAGAACACGTTCTGGGTGCCCTCGTCGACCTCGACGAAGGCGACGGGGTCGCCGACGGCCGTCGGGGCGCCGACCCGGGCGGCGATGTCGTTGACGTGCCAGGCGCCGGAGCTCCACCAGAGCTCGTGGACCATGTCATCGGTGCCCGTGTAGACCACGTGCTGCGTTGCGACCGGCTGGAAGAGCCCGGACTCGAACGCATAGCCCGCCGGGCTCGACGTCGGATACGGCAGGGCGGCTCCCGCGGCGGCCGTGAGGTCGTTGTGATGCCAGCCGTCCGTCCGCCACCACAGCTCGTGCAGGTGTCCGTCGACGCCGACGTAATCGACGTGCTGGGTGCCGTCGCCGCGGAAGACGTAGCCGTTCACGGTGTCCGCGTCGGTCGCGGGCGGCGCGCCCGTCGTGGCTGTCAGGTCGCCCCAATGCCAGCCGGCCGCGTCGGCCCAGAACTCCAGGAGGTGACCGGGATCGCTGCGGACGAGGACGTGGGCCGTGCGCTGGTCCTCGAACGAATAGCCGGTCGGCGTGGCATCCGGCGAGCAGGGCGGTGCGCCGGTGGCCGCCGTCAGATCCAGGTCGTGCCAGCCGTGCCCGGAGTTGCTCAGCTCGTGGATGTGCCCGCCGCCCCGTGCGTGGTACACCACCCGCTGGGTGCCGTCGTAGTACGTCTCGTACCCGTACGGCTGCGAGAGGGTGAGCGGCGCGTGCGCGGCATCGGTGAGGTCGTTGGCGTTCCAGCCGTCATCCTCCGTGTACCAGAGCTCGTGGACGTGCCCGTCGAACTGGCGACCCTGGTACACGACGTGCTGCGAACCCTGGTGTGCCCAGATGTACCCGTTCGCGTTGGTGGCCGCTTCGGCGCCGCCGGCCTCGGAGACCAGGTTCTTGACGTTCCAGTCGTCGCTGGCGCTGCAGTAGAGCTCGTAGAGCTGGCCGTCGTCGCCGCCGGCCGGGGTGAACCCCTGGAAGACGACGTGGCGGGTGAACTGTGCGAAGAGCCAGGCGGTCGGCTTGTAGACGGCGAGGGGGGCCCCGGCCGTGGCGGTGGTGAGGTTCTTGGTTCTCCATCCCATGATGGTGCTCCGATCCGTGCGAGTCGTCGGCGTCGGGAGTCGGCGTTGACGAACCCAGGGTAGGCGCGCAAGCGCCGCCGCGGGCCTCCCCGATTCGCCCCGCCGTGCCCCGTGCTTCGTGACGCGGTGCGCAAGCGGGCGGCAGCGGCTCGGCGCGCTGCGGATACACTACGTTGCATGAAGCGGGCCACCATCTACGATGTGGCACGTCATGCGGGAGTCTCGCATCAGACGGTGACCCGGTTCCTCAACGGGTTCGAGGGGATCCGGCCCACCACCCGCGCCAAGGTGCAGGCGGCGATCGACGAGCTGAACTACCGGCCGAACGGCGCCGCGCGCTGGCTGCGGTCGCGGCAGTCCAACCGGATCGGCATCCTCGCGCACCGGATGGAGCTGTCCGGCCCCGGACGGATCATCGCCGGCGCGACCACTGCTGCGCGGAGCCGGGGGTACGTGCTCGACATCGCCTCCATGGACGGCGAGGACGCCGCGTCGGTGGATGCCGCGCTCGACGTCGTGATGGAGCACCAGATCGCCGGCGTCTTCGCGACCGCGCAGACGGACGTGGTCCGGATCGCCGTCGAGAACCGGGGGATCGACGTCCCGATCTCGATCGACTCGGGGGAGGGGCTCGCGTCCTCCGGCGCGAACCCGCGGGCCCATCCCGGGCAGCTGGCCGGGATGCACCTCGCCGACCTCGGGCACCGGCACGTCGCCTTCGTGAACGGTCCCGGCGTGTGGATCGCGTCCGTCGAGCGCAGGAACGGATTCCTCCATGTCGTGCGAGAGCGGGGACTCGACCTGGTGTGGGAGTCCGAGGGCGACTGGTCCGCCGAGGCCGGCTACCGCGCCGCCCGGGAGCTCCCCAGCGAGGTGACCGCCGTCGCGCTGGCCAACGACAGCATGGCCATCGGCCTGATCTTCGGTCTCGCCGAGCGGGGCATCCGGGTGCCGGACGACGTGAGCGTGATCGGGATGGACGACGCACCTGAGTCGCGGTTCCACCTGCCCTCGCTATCGACCATCCGCCTCGATTTCGAAGGTGAGGGCGCCTATCTGATGAACGTCCTGATCGCGAAGATCGAGGGCGAGGATGTGGCGGAGGTCCCCGGATACCGCCTCCCGGAGCTGGTCCAGCGGGCCTCGACCGCACCGGTCCCGCGCTGACGGAATGTAACCATCCGGTCTCGGAGGTTGTGCCTGGGTCAGCGGCCGTATAGCATCGCCAACAACTTAATGTTGTCGACAACATTGGCGGAAGCCGCCGGATTGCGATGTTGTCGACAACAGCGCGATGATGCGAAAGGTCGGCGATGACGCAGAACCCCCACTTCTCCGGTGTGCTCTTCGGAGCCGCCTACTACGCCGAGTACCAGGCCGAGGGGACGCTCGATCGCGACCTCGACCTGATGGCGGAGGCGGGGTTCACCGTCATCCGGGTCGGCGAGTCGGTGTGGTCCACCTGGGAGCCGCGGAACGGGGAGTTCGACCTCGACTGGCTGCAGCCGGTCCTCGACGGAGCACACGCCCGGGGGATCGCGGTCATCCTCGGCACGCCGACGTACGCCATCCCGCCGTGGCTGCAGACCCTTCACCCGGAGATCGCCTCGGTGAATGCGGACGGGCACCCGATCGGCTGGGGCACACGCCAGGAGATGGACCAGTCGGTCCCCGCCTACCGGTGGTACGCCGAGCGGATCATCCGGAAGGTGGTCGAGCGCTACGCCGGCCACCCGGCGATCATCGGCTACCAGGTGGACAACGAACCGGGCAACAACCTGTCGCACAACGACTCCACCTTCCAGGCCTTCGTCGCGTGGCTCCGCGCCCGCTACGGCACGGTCGAGCGCCTCAACGAGGAGTGGGGGCTGGTCTACTGGTCGCACCGCATCTCCGAATGGGCGGAGCTCTGGCACCCGAGCGGCAACGGGATGCCGCAGTACCAGCTCGAGTGGCGGCGGTTCCAGGCCGAGCAGGCGACCGATCTCATCGCCTGGCAGGCCGGGATCGTCCGGGAGTACGCCCGGGAGGACCAGTTCGTCACGACCTGCATCTCGTACTCCCGGCCGCAGATCTCCGACGACGAGCTGGTCGCCCCCCTCGACGTCACGGCCGGCAACCCCTATTACCTGATGCAGGACGGCCTCTCGGCCGATGTCGACCTTCCGCGCCAGGCGGAGTGGTGGCACACCGGGCCCTGGGCGCTCTTCCAGTGGGCCGACCGGGCGTACTCGTCGGCCCAGGAACGCTTCCTCGTCACCGAGACGAATGCCCAGTCCATCGGCGGACCCTGGCAGAATCAGCCGCCCTACCCCGGCCAGATCAAGCAGGCGGCCTTCGCGCTCGTCAGCCGCGGCGCCCGCATGGTCGAGTACTGGCACTGGCACACCCTCCACTTCGGCGCGGAGACCTACTGGGGCGGCATCCTTCCGCACAGCCAGGTGCCCGGCCGGATCTACCGCGAGGTGGCCGAGCTCGGAGCGAGCCTCAAGCGGATCGGCGGTTCCCTCGAGGGGTTCGAGCCGGATGCGGACGTGCTGCTGCTGCACTCCACCGACACGAAGTGGTCGTTCGAGTTCTACCCGCCGCTCGCTCGCGAGGACGGCCGCCCGGACGCCGGCTCGTACGGCCGCATCGTCGACGCTTTCTACCGGGGTCTCAGCGAGGCCGGCGCTCAGGTCCGGGTCCAGCACTCGCGGCAGTTCGTGGCGCAATCCGCCGAAGAACTCGCGGCGCGCTATCCCGTGCTGGTCGCTGCCGCCGAGTACGTCGCGGACGACGCCGTCCTGGATGCGCTGCGCGCGTACGCCGAGGCCGGCGGGCACCTTGTGCTGGGCATCCGCACCGGCTACGGCGACGAGCTCGCCCGTGCCCGCCGCGGCGTGGCCCCGGACCGGCTGCACGACGCCGCCGGGGTCTGGTACGACGAGTACAGCAATCTGTCCGAACCTCTCGGGGTGACCGCGGTGCGCGCGGACTTCCCGCTGGAGGAGGGGTCGCAGGCGACGTCGTGGGTGGATGTGCTGAAGGTCGAGGACGCCGAGACGCTGGTCGAGTACGCGCCCACGGAGCTGGGCGCGAAGGCGGCCATCACGACGGCACCGTTCGGCTCGGGACGCGTGACCTACGTCGGCACGGTCCCGAACCCGGCGCTCGCGCGCAGCATCGCGCGGTGGCTCGTGCCCGAGAGCGCGTCCGCGTCCTGGAACGCGGCGTCGCCGGTCACGGTGAGCACCGGGCGCGCGGGGGAGCGCAGCATCGCCTTCGTGCACAACTGGTCGGCCGCCGAGCATGCCGTCGAGGTGCCGGCCGACAGCATCCACGTCGAGACCGGCGAGCGGTTCGCCGCCGGATCCCGCTTCACCCTCGAACCGCGCGGCGTGGCCGTGTTCGAGGTCACCGGTTCACAGGCGTGACCGGAACACCAAGAGAAAGAGAACGCTCATGAGGAAGAAAGCACCGAGAACAGCGGTGGCGCTGGGCACCGGCCTCCTGGCCGTGGCCATCGCGCTGACGGGCTGCACCGGAGGAGGCGGAGGCGGGACGTCGGGCAACACGAAGTCCGTGTCGCAGTCCGACATCGACAAGGCGATGAAGACGCCGACGAACCTCACCTTCTGGACCTGGGTCCCGAACATCAAGGACGAGGTCGCGCTGTTCGAGAAGAAGTACCCGGCGATCAAGGTCGACGTCGAGAACGTCGGACAGGGCGCGCCGCACTACCAGAAGCTCCGCACCGCGCTGAAGGCGGGCAAGGGCGCACCGGACGTCGCTCAGGTCGAATTCCAGTACATCTCGTCGTTCACCGTCACGAAGAGCCTGCTCGATCTCACGCCCTACGGAGCGTCCGACCTGAGCAGCCAGTACGTGCCGTGGGTGTGGAACCAGGTGAAGCAGAGCGGAGGGATCTACGCCGTCCCGCAGGACTCCGGCCCGATGGGCAACCTGTACCGCAAGGACATCCTCGAAAAGGCCGGGATCACCTCCCCGCCGACGACGTGGGACGAGTACTCGACCGACGCAGCCGCGGTGAAGTCCAAGACCGGCGTCTTCATGTCGAACCTGGCCTCCAGCCAGGCCGGTCAGATGCTCGGCCTCCTGTGGCAGGCCGGTGTGAAGCCGTTCGGGTACGACGGGGCGAAGGGCGTGAAGGTCGACGTCAACAGCGCCGAGGCCAAGAAGGTCGTCGCGTACTGGCAGGACCTCATCCAGAAGGGATACGTCTCCACCGATCCCGACTTCACCGACAGCTGGTACCAGGGACTCGCCAACGGCAAGTACGCGGGCTGGCTGACGGCGGCGTGGGCTCCCGTGTTCCTGCAGGGCACGGCGGCGAAGACCTCGGGTCTCTGGCGCGCAGCGGCCCTGCCGCAGACGCCGGGTGCGAAGCCGGCCTCCGGTAACTGGGGCGGTTCGTCGGATGCGGTCCTCAAGACCACGAAGAACCCGATCGCCGCGTACGAGCTGGCCAAGTTCATCAACAACGACCAGCAGTCGACGCTCATGTTCGCGAACAAGCAGTTCCTGTTCCCGACCCTGAGCGCCACTCTGAAGGATCCGGCGTTCGTGAACCAGGCCGCCCCGTTCTACGGTGGCCAGAAGGTGAACGAGCTGTTCGCAGGAATCTCGAGCACCGTCGACACGAAGTTCGAGTGGCTGCCTTACATGGACTACGCCTACTCCAGCTACACGGAGACGATGGGCAAGGCGCTCGCGGCCAAGGGCGACCTCTCGGCCGGGCTCGACGCCTGGCAGAAGGCGCTCGTCAGCTACGGCACCCAGCAGGGCTTCTCGGTCAACAAGTAAGGCCTGCACCGGCGGCGGGTGCTCCACCCGCCGCCGGTGCAGCCCACCCTGCAGACGCCGTCCGCGCGACGCACCCCGCACGAAGCACCCCGTACGAACAAGGGAGTTCACCATGACCCAATCCGTCGCATCCGCCCCCGTGCGGACGCGAGAACGCACGGAGAGACCGCGACGCCGGCACAGCGCGACCCAGCGGCGGCTCAACCGGGCCGCCTACCTGTTCGTCGCGCCGTTCATGATCGTCTTCATCGTGATGCTGCTGATGCCGCTCATCTACTCGGGCTACCTCAGCCTCTTCACGACACAGCTGGTGGGCGGTCAGACCTTCGCCGCCTTCGCCAACTACCTCCGGGCGTTCACCGACCCCGACTTCCTGGCCGGCATCGGGCGCATGGCACTGTTCCTGGTCATCCAGGTTCCGATCATGCTCGCGCTCTCGCTCTTCTTCGCCCTCGCGCTCGACAGTGGGCGGGTGCGGGGCTCCGTCGCCCTGCGGCTGCTGATCTTCCTGCCGTTCGCCGTTCCCGGTGTCGTCGCCACGCTGATGTGGGGCTACCTGTACGGCAACGACTTCGGCCCGATCGCGCAGACGTTCCGGGGGATCGGCCTCCCGGCCCCCGACCTCCTGAGCGCGCAGAACATGCTCGGGTCGATGATGAACATCGTCACCTGGGCCTTCGTCGGCTACAACATGATCATCATGTACGCGGCTCTCCGGTCGATCCCGACGGAGCTGTTCGAGGCGGCCGAGATCGACGGCGCCAGCCAGTGGCGCGTCGCCTGGAACATCAAGATCCCGGGCATCCGGCCCGCGATCATCCTGACCGTGATCTTCTCGATCATCGGCACGTTCCAGCTCTTCAACGAGCCCAGCCTGCTGCACAACCTGGCACCCAACGTCATCGACAACGGGTACACGCCCAACTACTACGCGTACAACCTCGCCTTCACCAACCAGGACGTCAACTACGCCGCGGCCATCGCCTTCCTCCTGGGACTCGTGATCGCCATCGTGTCGTACGTCGTGCAACTCTCGACCCAGCGGAGGGAGCCCCGCAATGACTGACACAGCGACCGAACGGGTCCTGGTCCCGGCGCCGAAGGCCGGCCGCCGGCGTGGACGCGGCGAAGCCCGGTCCTACAACCGCGAGAAGCAGCGGAGCACGCTGCTGACCGTGCTGCTCTGGATCTGCGCGCTCTACTTCGTGCTGCCGATCGTCTGGCTCTTCATCGCATCCACCAAGAGCAACGCCGACTTGTTCACCACGTTCGGATTCGCGTTCGGGCACACCTTCGACCTGTTCACCAACATCGGCGCAGTCTTCACGACCCAGAACGGCATCTACATCCATTGGGCGATCAACACGCTGATCTACGCCGTGGTGAGCGCGGTCGGGGCGTCGCTGCTGGCCACGATGGCCGGGTACGCGTTCGCGAAGTACCGCTTCCCCGGGGCCGTCGTGATGTTCAGCGTGGTGCTGGGCGCGATCATGATCCCGCTCACAGCGCTGGCCCTCCCGACGTACCTGATGTTCAGCCAGCTCGGGATCACGAACACGCCGGCCGCCGTCATCGTGCCGTCGCTGGTGAGTCCGTTCGGCGTCTTCCTGATGCGGGTGTACGCGGCCGATGCCATCCCGGACTCGATGATCGAAGCAGGCCGGGTGGATGGTGCGGGCGAGTTCCGCATCTTCTGGCAGATCGGGCTGCGCCTCCTCGGACCGGGCATCGTCACGGTCTTCCTGTTCGCCCTGGTCGGGACCTGGAACAACTACTTCCTGCCCTTGATCATGCTCAACAGCTCCGACCTGTACCCGCTCACCGTCGGCCTCGCCCAGCAGCAGGCGACGAGTGCGGCGGGCGGCGGATCCCAGGCGCTGTTCTCCGTGGTCATCACGGGATCCTTCGTGTCCATCATCCCCCTGGTCATCGCGTTCCTGTTCCTTCAGCGATACTGGACGACCGGACTAGCGAGCGGGAGTGTCAAAGAGTGAGTGGATTCTGGTACGGCGGCGACTACAACCCGGAGCAGTGGCCGGCTGAGGTGTGGCGCGAGGACGTGCGGCTGATGAACCGCGCGGGAGTGAACCTGGCCTCGGTCGGGATCTTCTCCTGGGCGCGCATCGAGCCGCGCGACGGCGAGTTCGACTTCGCCTGGCTGGATGAGGTGCTCGACCTGCTGCACGCGGGCGGAGTGCGGGTCGACCTCGCCACTGCGACGGCGTCACCTCCTCCGTGGCTGGCGAAGAAGCATCCCGAGCTGCTGCCGGTGACCGAGGACGGGGTGACCCTGTGGCCGGGCAGCCGGCAGGCGTACTGCCCGAGCTCACCGGTCTACCGCCGCTACGCCGCCCGCCTGGTCGAGGCGATCGTCGACCGCTACGCAGAGCATCCCGCCCTCGAGCTGTGGCACGTCAACAACGAGTACGGCTGCCACGTCAGCCATTGCTACTGCGACGCGTCGGCTGAGGCGTTCAGGGGCTGGCTGGAGGAGAAGTACGGCACGATCGAGGCGCTCAACGACGCCTGGGGGACCGCGTTCTGGTCGCAGCACTACGACGCGTTCGACGAGATCCTGCCGCCGCGGTCTGCGCCGACCTTCAAGAACCCCACGCAGCTGCTCGACTTCGACCGGTTCAGCTCGGACGAGCTCCGGGCGTGCTACCGGGCGGAGGCGGAGATCATCCGGTCGCAGTCCTCCGTTCCGATCACGACGAACTTCATGGGGTTCTTCAAGCCGGCCGACTACTGGGCATGGGCGCAGGAGGTCGACATCGTGTCGGACGACGCCTATCCCGATCCGGCCGACCCGCTGTCGCCCGTCTATGCCGCGATGCAGCGCGACCTGATGCGCTCGCTCGGCGGCGGCAAGCCGTGGCTGCTGATGGAGCAGTCGCCGGGCGCCGTGAACTGGCGGGAGCGGAACGCCGCCAAGCGGCCCGGCCAGATGCGCGCGTGGTCGTACCAGTGCATCGGGCGGGGTGCCGACGGCATCCTGTTCTTCCAGTGGCGGCAGGCGGTCGCCGGGGCGGAGAAGTTCCACGCCGGCATGGTGCCGCACGGCGGGACGGACACCCGGATCTTCCGCGAGGTGGAGGAGCTCGGCGCCGAGCTGCGGACGCTCTCCGGAGGGGATGCACTGCTCGGCGAGGCCGTGCCCGCTGAGGTGGCGATCGTCTTCGACTGGGACTCGTGGTGGGCGATCGAGCAGCCGGCGTCGCCGACGAAGGTCCAGTACCTCCACGAGGTCTTCGCCTGGTACCGGGCGCTCGCGGCGGCCGGCGTGACGGTCGACTTCGCGCAGGCGACCGGCGACCTGTCCGCGTACCGGGTCGTGGTGGTGCCGTCGCTGTTCGTCGCGAGCGATGAGCAGCTGTCGGTGCTGGATGCGTTCGCCGCGGACGGAGGCACCCTCGTCGTCGGCTACCTCACGGGCATCCTCGACAAGAACCTCCACGCGCGGACGGGCGGCTACCTCGGCGTGCTCCAGGAGACGCTCGGCGTGCGGGTCGAGGAGTTCGCGCCGCCTGCGGCTGCGGACCTCGGCGCGAGCGGTGGCGGGGAGCCGCCGGCATTGCGCGTGCGCGGGGATGTGGTCGGCGGCGATGGATCCGCGTCCCTCTGGGCCGAGTACGTCGTCGCGGCGTCGGCGGACGTCGAGGCCGTCTTCGACGGCGGCGTGCTGGACGGGCATCCAGCGATCACGCGTCACGTCCGGGGGTCGGGCGACGCCTGGTACGTCGCCACCCGGCTCGGCGAGGACTCGCTCGGCGTGCTGCTGGAGGGCGTCCTCACCTCGGCCGGCGTCCACCGCCTCCCGCAGTTCCCGGGGGTGGAGCTGGTGCGGCGTGGAGACGTGCTCGTCGCGATCAACCACTCCGACGAGACGGTCACGCTCGACCTCCCGGGCACGGACCTCCTCACCGGGGCGACCGCGTCCCCCCTCCGCCTGCCCACGCAGGGGGTCGCCCTCCTCCGCCACACCTGACCCTGCCCGCCACTCCCGGGCCCGTTCAGGGAGCGTTGGTCGTGGGAGCGGGGAAGTGCTCGAGGCCGGCGACGCGGAGCAGGTCGAGTTTGGCGGCGTCCTCGCTGCCGGGGACGGCGGTGTAGACGACGATGCGGAGGTCGCCGTCGGGGACGGTCAGGACATCGCAGTCGATCGTGATGGGCCCGGCCACCGTTCGCGTCATCGTCTTGCGGCTCGCTCGGTGTGTGGCGACGCGCGCCGTCGCCCAGCGGCGCTCGAACTCGGCGGATTCGGCCCGCAGCCGTGCGATGAGGCGGCCGAGTTCGCGATCGCCCGGGTACCGGCCGTGGGCTTGGCGGAGGTCCGCGACGAGGTCGCTCCCGAACTCCTCCTCGTGGACCTCGTCGTACTCGACGCCGTCGTGCCCGCGCATGAAGTGACGCCAGACCAGGTTGCGCTCGATGCCGGTCACTTCGGCGGGGTCCCTGATCAGGGCCGCCCACAGCGGGTTCCAGCGGAGGAAGTCCCACGACGCGGTGAACACGGCGAGCGGCACATCCCCGATCCGGTCGAGGATGCGCTGAACGCCGGGTGTGATGTGCCGGGGCATGGTGCCGTCGGGGTCCGGCAGGGCGCCGGCCACGCGGAACAGGTGGTCCCGTTCCGCACGGGAGAGCCGCAGCGCGCGCGCCAGCGCTCCGAGCAGTTGCGGGGATGGATTGCCCGCCCGGCCCTGCTCGAGCCGCACGATATAGTCGACGCTCACGCCCGACAGCGCGGCCAGTTCTTCGCGGCGGAGCCCCGGCGCACGACGGCCAGGGCCGGCGGGGAGTCCCACCTCGGCCGGGTCCACCCGGTCGCGCCACGACCGCAGCACCGCCGCGAACTCACCCATAGCGCACATCGTACGTCCGTCCGCGGCCTGCATCCTGGTACTCCCGGTACCCCCGTCGAGCGCTGCCTGGGTCTCCGCCCGCAGTCCGCGCAGACTCGTTCCCATGACCACGACACTCATCACCGGGGCCAACCGCGGCCTCGGCCTCGAAACCGCCCGGCGACTCCTCGACGCGGGCCACACCGTCTACGCAGGGATGCGCGACCCCGCCGGCGGTGACGCCGCCCGCCACCTCGGGGCGATCCCGCTCGCCCTCGATGTCACGGACCAGAGCAGCGTGGATGCGGCGATCGTCTCCCTGCCCGCTCTGGATGTGCTGGTCAACAACGCGGGCATCCTGGGGACGTCGCTGCGCGGCGTCGACGACCTCGACGTGGAGGCTATGCAGCGGACACTCGACACGAACGTGCTCGGGCTCGTCCGCGTGACGCAGGCGGCGCTTCCGCTGCTCCGGCGATCCGCCGCTCCCGTGATCGTCAATGTCGCGTCCGGCGTCGGCTGGCCCCGGTGGCTGTCGACGCCGGGCCACGACGAGTATCCGGTTCGCGGGATCCCGTATGCGGCATCCAAGGCGGCGGTCATCGCGCTGACGGTGCAGTACGCGAAGAGCCTGCCGGACGTCCGGGTGAATGCGAGCGACCCGGGCTACACGGCCACGGAGTTCAACGGGTACAGCGGACACCAGACGATAGAGGAAGGGACGGATGCGACCGTGCGCCTGGCGACGATCGGTCCGGACGGCCCGACAGGGGAGTTCCACAATCGGGCGGGACGCATCGAGTACTGAACGAGGACTGCCGGCGTCGCGGGTGCGACGCCGGCAGTCCCCGTTGCGATGTGCGGTGCTACTCGGGCACGGTCACTTCAGCGTCCACGCCTGGTTGGGCTGTCCGTTGCAGTACCAGAGGTCGACGGCCGTGCCGTTGCCCGTGCCCGCGCCGCTGGCGTCCAGGCACAGGTCCGGTGCGGCGACTGGGCTGATCGAACCATCGGCTGCGACGTTCCAGTGCTGCGTGTCGGACGCCGTGCACGCCGCGGTGACGACCCGCTGACCCGCGGTGGCGGTGACGCCGTCGGTGCCCGCCTGCATGCAGAGGTTGCCGTAGACGGTGAACTGCTTGTCCGCGGTCAGGTTCCACGACTGGTTGCCGCCGCCGTTGCAATCCCATAGGTCGAGGGCGGTACCCGGAGTCGTGCTGAAGCCGGGAACGTCGACGCAGCGGCCGGACGCCTGCCCGACGATGCTCTGGCCGGGAGGCGCGGGCGGGAGGTCGTTGACCGGCTCCTGGTCGCCGTACCCGTAGCCCCACTTCAGCTGGGCGACGCCGGTGGCGCTGTTGTCCGTGAGGGTGCCGTCCGGCTGAAGGGATTCGATGGAGTACGAGTCTCCCGCACGCAGTCCCGGCCAGTACACGAGGCCCATCCGGTTCTGGCGGGCGAAGTCGGTCACCGCGGCGAGGAAGGACGTGTAGACGTTCCCGTTGTGGGCGCCGTAGTTGAGCCCGATCGTCATGGGCGATCCGGCCTCGTCGATGATCGTGCGGCCGGCGTAGGAGCCGATCCGGGCGGAGAGGTCGGCTGTCCACTCGGCCTCGGTCGTGTGCGAGGCCCAGAAGCCGTAGAAGTGCAGCGAGAGGAGTGTGCCCTTGAGCTGGGGCGCGTCGCCGACTCCCACGACGTCGTCGTTGTAGCCGGTGCCGCTGATGACGACGCGGTTGCGCGGGACCTCGCGGTGGTCCGCCAGCCACTGCGACGTGACGCCGACCCACTGGTCGAGCGTGTAGCCGTGCGGCTCGTTCATGGGCTCGAAGTAGACGTTCGAGGTATGCAGGTACTGCGCCACGACGGTGTTCCACATCGTCTTCCAGGCGGGGACGTCGTCGATGAAGCCGTCCTTGCTGCTGTCGGCCTCCCAGTAGCTCAGGATGACCTTGTCGCCGGCGGCCACGGCAGCGTCGATGGCTCCGCGGTAGGAGTCCCACCAGGCGGTTCCGACGCTGGAGGGGTTGATCGGCAGGCGGACGGTGTTGGCGCCGAGGTTCTGCGCGAAGCCGCCCAGGATCTTCTGGGACACGGCGTAGACCTGGTCGTAGCTATCCGAGGTGCTGAGGCCGGTGGGGACGACCGCGTCCGACGCGTAGTTGTCGCGCGGGTCGGCCCAGTTCACGCCCTTGAACTCCGAGGTTCCGGGGCCTTTGGAGGGATTGGGCTGGTCGGCCAGGGCGGGCGCCACGCCGATCCCGGTGAGGGCGAGGGCGCCGGCGACCGTGATCGCGACCATCCCCCTCCGAATTCCGTTCGGCAATGTTGACGTCAACATTTTGCGATGCATGTGATCCTCATCGATCTGGATGGTGGGTGGTTCCGGTCGGGCTGTCGGCGGTGCGACCCGGTGTCACGATGCTTCCACCGTGCATCGTGTCCCGTCAAGTGGGGGTGCGGGAGGGGTGTTCGCGGCGGCTGAGGTGGCGGCCGGCGGCGGCATCCGCGGCTCGACCTAGACTGACGAGGTGGGAGCTGACGCGCGAGTGGTGACGCTGCAGGATGTCGCCGACCGTGCCGGGGTCTCTCGCGCCACGGCCTCCCAGGCGCTCACGGGCAAGGGCCGCATCTCGCAGGCCACCCGCCAGCGCGTCCACGAGGCCGCCGCCGCGCTCGACTACTCGGTCAACCTGATCGCTCGCGGGCTGCGCACCGCCCGGTCGGGTGCCGTGGGCTTCTGCGTGCCCGACCAGACGCTCAGTTTCCGCTATTACATGGACGTCGCCTTCGGCGCGGTCGAGCGTGCGCAGGAGTCCGGGATGCTGGTGACGCTGCTCCCGCCGGCCTTCTCCGGCCCCGGCATCATCGAGCAGCTGGACGGGTACCTGATGATCGATCCCGCCGACGGGGATCCGCTGGTCCAGCGGCTTCTCGCCGGTCGGAAGCCGGTCGTGAGCGGCGAGAACCCGCCGCCGGACGACCCGGAGCCGTGGAGCATCGTCTTCGGCGACCACGAGGCCGGGATGCGCCTCCTGCTCGACCACGTCTGGGAGCACGGGAGCCGCCGGCCCGCTGTCATGCTCCCCGATCCGGTGATGGCCTGGGGTCGCGAAATGGCGGCCGGGTATTCCGCCTGGTGCGCCGAGAAGGGCGTCGAACGGCGGCAGTTGCTGGGATGGTTCGACGCCACCATGGACGACGTGCGCCGGGAGCTGGACGCCCTCTTCGCGCGGCCGGACCATCCGGACGCGGTGATCGCAGCCCCCGAGGGCATCGCGATCGTCGCGATGGAGGCGATCCGGGGCGCGGGTCTCGTGCCCGGGCAGGATGTGCTCGTCGCGAGCTACGTGGAGTCCGACGCGCTGTCGGTCACCCAGCCGACGGTCACGGCGCTCGACCTCCACCCCCGCGAGATGGGCCGGCGCTGCATGGACGAGCTCATCCGCGCGCTCGACGGCGGCGAGCCGGGCCGCCGGGTGGAGGTGCCGATCGACCTGATCGTGCGCGAGTCCACCTCCCGGCGCTGAGCCTCGCTGAGCCTCCCTGCGCTGCCCGCGCTGCCTCCGCACATTCGTGACGAATCGTCGTTCCGACCGCGTGGGAGTGCACACTCGTGACGAATCGCCGCAGACCCGCGCTTCGGAATCCGCAAAGAAAAATCGGTTAGCCATCTTGTTTTACACTGACTAATCGATTAGCCTCGCGGAAATCGATCGTCGTGATTTCCCGGAGACGGCGATCCGAAACCCGACCGACGTGTCGACGAAGGAGCCGAGCACAATGGATGTCACGACAGAGCAGCAGAGCCACCCAGACCCCGGCGGCGCTCCAGCCTCCGGACCGGCAGCGGCAGCGCCGACGAGCGCCGGCGCGCCGCAGACCGGTGCCCTGCGCACCAACGCGCTCGGCACCGGCGGGATCGTCTTCACCGTGGTCTCCGCAGCCGCCCCGCTCACCATCGTCGCGGGCATCGCGCCGCTCGCCATCCTCATCGGCGGCATCGCCGCTCCGCTGGTCTACACGGTCGCCGGCATCGTGCTCGGCATCTTCGCCATCGCCTTCATGGCGATGACCCGGTACGTGAAGGCCCTCGGCGGCTTCTACACGTACATCACCGAGGCGCTCGGCAAGGCGGTGGGCCTGGGCTCGTCGTTCGTGGCGCTGTTCTCGTACAACGCCCTCCAGATCGGCCTCTACGGCCTGCTCGGCGCCCAGGGCCACGACCTCCTGAAGACCGAGTTCGGGATCGATGTCCCCTGGTGGGTCATCGCCCTCGTCGGCGTGCTGGTCGTGTTCGGCGTCGCCTCCCGCGGCATCGACGTCGGAGCGAAGGTGCTCGCCGTCCTGCTGTCGGCCGAGGCCCTCATCCTGGTGCTGTTCGCCGTGGTCGTGCTCGCCCGCGGTGGCGCTGAGGGCATCACGTTCGGGACGTTCAGCCCGCAGGCGCTGCTCAACCCTGGTCTGTTCGCCGTCGCCGGCTTCGGCTTCGCGGCCTTCATGGGCTTCGAGTCCACCGCGCTCTACCGGGAGGAGGCGCGCACGCCCGAGAAGACCATCCCGCGCGCCACCTACATCTCGGTGGCGTTCATGGCCGTCTTCTACCGTTTCGTGGTCTGGGCGATCATCATCGCGGTCGGCGAAAGCCACGTGCAGGAGGCTGCGGCGAAGGATGCCGCGGGTCTCGTCTTCGCCTCGGCCGGCAAATACCTCGGGCCCTGGGCCGAGCTGACCATGTACATCCTGATCATCACCAGCGTGTACGCGAGCCAGCTCGCCTTCCACAACGCGATCAACCGCTACACGTTCTCCCTCGCCCGGGACGGCGCCCTGCCCCGCGCACTGCACCGCACCAACCGCTTCGGCTCGCCGGTCGTCTCCGGTGGGGTCCAGACGGTGCTCGCGCTGGTGGTCGTCGGGATCGTCGCCGTCACGGGAGGCGACCCCTACCAGCAGCTCCTGCTCTGGGTGAACAGCCCCGGCGTGTTCGGGATCATCGCCCTCCAGGTCATCACCTGTGTCGCGGTCGTCGTGTTCTTCCTGCGCAACCGCTCGCTGCCGCGCAAGTGGTACGTCATCCCGAGCGCGGTCGTCGCGGCCCTCATCATGACCGCAGTCACCTACCTGCTGGCTCTCAACGTCGACCTGCTCACCTCGGCCGGCCCGGCCGTCGATACGGTCATCATGCTGTGCATCCCGGTGGTCTTCGCGATCGGCGCCGTGCTCGCGGCCGTCTGGAAGCGCACCCGACCGAGGACCTACGCCCGGATCGGAGGCGGAGAATGACACGCGCCACATTGCACGGTCCTTTCGACCTCCTGCTCGTTGCCGGCACGGTGCTCACCCCGGACGCGATCGACGCCGGCGGGCGTTCCGAGCGAACGGCCATCGCCATCCGCGACGGGATCATCGTCGGCGTCGCCTCCGAGCCCGAGGCGATCGCCTCGTTGGCGGCAGCCGCGGCGGAGGTGCTCGACCTCGGCGAAGCCACCGTGAGCGCCGGCTTCGTGGATGCGCACATCCACCCGATCATCGGCCTGCAACTCACCCGGGGCCTCGATCTCTCGGGCATCACCGAGCGGGAGGACGCGCGCAGCGCGATCGCCGCCTACGTCGCCAGGTGCCCGGCCGACGAGGAGTGGATCCTGGCCTGGGGACTCGACCCCGCGGTGTTCGAGGGCGGAGAGTTCGGCAATGAGCTGCTCGCCGGCGTGGACGGCGGCCGCAAGCTCTACATCACGCTGTTCGACGGCCACTCCGCGCTCGCCTCGACCGCCGCGATCGAAGCGGCGGGGGTGCGCGGCGACGAGGTCTTCCCCGACGCGTCCGCGCTCGGGCTCGGCGCCGACGGCCGCCCGAACGGGATGCTGTACGAGTTCGCCGCGCAGCAGCTGGTCCTCCAGCACATCCCCGGCCTGACCTTCGAGGATCGGGTGCGGCTGCTGGCCGACCTGCTCGGCGGGATGGCCTCCACCGGCATCGTCGCCGGCCAGATGCTGGATCTGATGGCTGACGACTCCTTCGACCTGCTGGAGGAGCTGGAGCGCCGGCAGGACCTCCCGATGCGGTTGCGCATCTCACCGTCCGTGTTCCCCGGCTTCACCCCGGAGGACCTGGAGCACCACCTCCAGTACCAGGAGCTCGCCGGCCGCCGGTGGTACGTGCGGGGCGTCAAGCTGATGATCGACGGCACGATCGACAACGGGACAGCGTGGCTCTTCGAGCCGGACACGAAGGGCGAGTCGACGCAGTCCCTCTGGCTCGACCCCGCCGAGTACCGGGAGGCCGTCCGCTTCTTCCACGAGCACGGCATCCCGACGACGACGCACGCGATCGGGGACAAGGGGGTCGCCTTCGTCGCCGAGACCCTGGCCTCGCTCCCGGCGAGCGACGTGCAGCACCGCATCGAGCACATCGAGACGCTGCCGGACGAGGTCCTCGACGAGATCATCGCCTCGGGAGCCGCGGCGAGCATGCAGCCGACCCACTGCACGCTGTTCACGCGCGCCGATCACACCGACAACTGGTCGCAGCGCCTCGGCG
>Ga0209677_100334_pt1 | contig 30143 bp, 23 predicted proteins | sample AraplaCvi_mCL_r2_2_FD_184285 | JGI IMG/M metagenome (GOLD analysis project Ga0209677, IMG submission 184285) | Arabidopsis root microbial communities from North Carolina, USA - plate scrape CL_Cvi_mCL_r2 (SPAdes) (version 2) | ecosystem: Host-associated > Plants > Roots > Endosphere | place: USA... | reverse complement strand
GCAGGTTGCACCCCCCTATTTTGCACACCCAACATAGTATAGGCTTTAAGTTGCCCATCCTGCGAGGTCGGTCGAGCAATGCAAGGCAAGAGCCATGGATCGAAAAGCCCGGTCGGGGACTTGAGGCTCCCGACCTCGGGGGCGCTTCCGCGGTCGCATTTACCGAGCTTTGCCGACGCGGCTGCCATCCAAACAGGGGCGGCCCAAAAGTGCGGCCCGGGACCCTTGTCTGACGCGTCTCGATCAGCACCCCAGAGTGCCGCGCGTTCGAGAGACTCCTCTGCGCAGCACGCAGCGCCTTCACCCCTTCTGATGACCGATCCCGGCGATCTCATCGCGCGCGCCCTCGCCATCCTCGCCGAGGAGAAGGAAGCATGGCAGGCGCGCCGGGGCTTTGATCTCCCGTCGCGGAGCGTCAGGTGAACTGCCCGCCGTGCGGATTCGTCCATCGGACCGTGGCTTTTCGCGGAAGCTGCGGCAACGCCCTCAGCGACCCCGGCCCGTGGCCGATGTCTTCCATCGCGCCTGCGACGACAACTTCCCTAGCGCTGCGAACGGATGAAGCCACCTCAGCGACTGGATCATGTATGCCTTCGATGCAGCACGCGCGGGACGGCTCGGAGCTGCGATGGGGTGAGGCAGATACGCCCGTGCCTGCTGCGGTGATTTCTCCTGGAGTCCCAGCATCGGTTACTGTGGCAGTCTCTCCAGTGCGGCCGGGTCACGCTGTCACGGTGGAGTATCGGGTGAACGGAGGCCCGGTCCGCGAGGCAATTGGGCAATCGGCGCCGCGCGTCCACGGTGCGAACGGGCGGGTATTTAGGGCTCTCCTGCCCGGCCAATCCGGCGGAACGGTCGAGTTTCTGCCGGTGCTTCGCTTCGCCGGCCAGCCGATCTCTCCGCGCCTGCGGGAGTCCGCCGAATGTCCCCGGTATCAGGTGGGTCGCGGAGCGGCACCGGGCGAGACCGCTAGTCTATCCGCGAGCGAGCCTCGCTGGAACTGGAATACCACGTTCCTCTGGGCCGGGACGGTCGCCATCCGTCCGGAGGTGATTGGCGTCATGCCGGATGGACTGCGGATCAACTGGCACGTCACGGAAGGACGCTTCGTTGGGCCGCGCTTCGAGGGGGTCGTCCGGCCCGGCGGGGCCAACTGGCTGCGCATCCGCAAGGACGGTGTTGGCATAGTCAGCGTGACGGAGTGTCTGCAGACGCGGTCGGGTGCGCGGATCGACTGCCTGTATGACGGCATCCTTGATTTAGGTGAGGACGGCTACCAACGTGCCGTTCGCGGCGACTTCGGTATGTTGCCGCCGTTCGTTCTTGCTCCGACCTACGCGACCGCTGACAAAGAACTCGCCTGGCTCAACCGCACCCAGTGTATTGGCGTCGGCAGGGTGGACATGAAGACGCTGCGCGCCGCGAACGACGTCTACGTCGTAACAGCGGGGACGGCAAAACATATGGAGTGAAGGACTGATCCGGAGCCGCATCTGTTGAGGCGCATCAACGGCGCTTCAAGATTGAAATATTGCATTCGTTAGCGCGCAAAGCATTGTCGGACAAACAGCTCTCATCCCGATGTGCCCGATTATGGGGGGCCTCCGAAATGACAAACAATAACCCGCAAGTGCCGTGGACCGACGAGCAGTGGGCTCGCGTCAACAAAGCCGTTCAAGAGGAAGCTAGCCGCGCACGGATGGCGGCGACGTTCCTTCCATTGGTTGGACCCCTGCCCGCGGATACCGACTTCGTGAGGGAGGAACTTATCCAATACCAGCCCGCTCCGCCGCCGCCTGCTCTCCCGCCAATAATATTAGGTATCCACGACAAGTCTGTCATCCAGTTGGCGACGTTACAGGTAAAAGTGCCCGTGCGGGCTGCGCAAATGGCCGATCCAGAGATGACCAGCGTGCTGGCCTTATTCCGGCGCGCTGCCAACGTACTGGCGCGTCTTGAGGACGCCGTCGTGTTCAGAGGATTGGCGCCAGACCCAGCATTGCCGGGACAGAATAGGTTTGCCCCCCCAATAAATGTCGGCCCAGCGCCCCCTCGAAGGGCCTGGGAAATCACCGGCGGGGATCGCAGGCGTGGACTTTGGACAAACCCACTCCTGTACCCTCGGGCGCCGCAGGTTAATATTCGATGGCTGCCGCGCTTCGGCAGAGACACGCGGCTTGTGCGCGGGATAGCCCAGGCCATTGGCGTCCTGGAAGCGCAGGGCCAATTCGGACCGTTCGCGGTGGTGCTCGACCAGGCGCTGTTTCTTGTCGCTCAGACTCCAACGGAAGCTCTTGTGTTGCCGCAAGATCGCATCCTCCCGTTCCTGGGCGGCGGTCCGCTGCTCCGCTCGTCCACGCTCAACGTCGCTCCCGGCGTGCGGTCCGGTGTGGTTGTGGCACTTGGCGGTGAGCCAGTCGAACTAGTCATCGCCACAGACGTATGCGTCCAGTTCCTGCAGGTCACGGCAGAGCCAAATTTCGTCTTCCGTGTGTGCGAGAAGATGGCGCTGCGCATCAAGGAGCCCGAGGCGATCGTACGGCTGATTGCATAGGCGCCGCGACTTCGGGGCACCGTAGCGATTGACATTTCCGTCTCGGGGATAAACTCAGCTGATCACTACTCACCTCGGTACAAACTAGGAGGAAATAAGAATGCAAATCCTAATAGACATCGAGGCTTTGCAATCTGTCCTTTCAGTCGATGACAAGGGCGCCGGGCTAATGATTGACGACACCGATAGAGTGAGGATCAACGAGAACGTGCTAATCGAACTGAACGGCCAGGAAGACGGATACACATTCAAGCGTATGGACCAGAGAATAACTTTAGAAACGTCGGATAAACTCGGTGACGGTCTTCTTGTCATCGACTTGATCAACAAACATGGGGGGTTCATCTCAACCCTCGCATATGATCTGAAAACAAGGGAATTCCGTAAGGAACAAGAAGAAGAGGAAGAGGTGTCTCCGCGAAAAGAAGATAAGAGGGATGCGTCGGATCGTCGGCGGCCCTGAGAGGAAAGGTCGCGAAGTGAGCAGACTCTATCTCCGGTCCCGCAAGTCTATCCGAACTACAAGCCTGTGTATCGCCGGTTTCCAGTGTGATGCCGCAACGGGATTTTGCGCGCAGGTTTTGACGGACATTGCCAACATGCCACGTGAGAGAGGCGCGCCGGCACGAATGCCTGATCGACGGGAAGTTGCAATGGCGCGGTGAAGCATGCCCATCAAGGTCGTCGTCTTGGGCGGCGGTATCGCCGGCATGAGTGTCGCGCACGAGTTGGTCGAGCGCGGCCTCGATGTCGTGGTGCTCGAGAGCAGCGATATTGCAGGAGGCAAGGCCCGCAGCATTCCCGTCATCCACGAGGGCGAGGATGCCAGCGGACATCAGCTCGCCGATGGCGATGGGGGTTCGATCCAGCACCGGGTGCCCGGCGAGCATGGCTTTCGATTCTTCCCGGGCTTCTACAAGCACGTCATCGACACCATGCGGCGCATACCGTCGTTTGACGGGAGCAAGGTGGCGGATCACCTGGTGCCGACCACGCGGCTGGAGTTCACGCAATACGACAAGCCCACAATGGTCGTACCGGCGGGCTTTCCGCTCTCGCCCCGCGATGCAGGCACCACGTTGCGGGATATCCTGCTGTTGTTCGAACAGTCCCCCGACCTCACTCCCGACGATCTGGCATTCTTCGGCGCGCGCGTGTGGCAGATACTCACGTCGTGCCACCAACGCCGGCTCGCAGAATACGAGGGTACGAGCTGGTGGGAGTTCGTCGGCGCCGAGCAGCGATCGGCGGCATACCAGAAGTTCCTCGCCGCCGGCATAACGCGCTCGCTGGTGGCTGCCAAACCGCGCAAGGCGAGTGCGCGCACCATCGGCGACATCTTTGTGCAGCTGGTGCTCACGATCCTGAACCCGATCGCGGGATCGACTGATCGCGTGCTTGACGGCCCAACGAATCTCGTCTGGATCGATCCGTGGCTCGCGCATCTCGAATCGAGCGGGGTGCGTTACGTCAAGAACGCGCAGGTCGAGGAGATCCTTTGCGATAACGGACGGATCACCGGCATCGTCGCTCGCCAGCAAGGACAGCGCACCGTGGTGCATGGCGACCACTATGTGGCGGCGCTCCCGCTCGAGGACATTGCCCCCCTGGTGAGCGACCGCCTGGCGACAGCCGACCCGACGCTCGCCAACCTGCGCGCGCTGGCTGCGAACCTTGAGTGGATGAACGGTGTGCAGTTCTATTTGCATCGAGCGGTGCCTTCGACGCACGGGCACGTGGTTCACATCGACACCGAATGGGCGCTCACCAGCATCTCGCAGCTTCAGTTCTGGCGTCACGTGCCATCCGAGCTGTTCGGAGACAGCGACGTGCACGGCATTCTCTCGGTCGATGTTTCCGATTGGACGGCCCCGGGGTCGAACGGACGCCCAGCTATGCGGTGCTCGCGTGAAGAGGTGGTGGGCGAGACATGGAATCAGCTCAAGCGCTCGCTCAATGATGCCGGCGATGAGGTGCTGCGCGATGAGGATTTGCATTCGTGGTTCCTCGACGCGGACATCGAGACTGATCCGGCATGCCCGGGCCGGCTACGGAACTCCGAGCCGCTGCTGGTGAATCAGGTCGAAACCTGGGCCTTGCGTCCCGAGGCGACCACCGCCATTCCAAATCTTTTTCTGGCGTCGGACTACGTTCGCACCCATACCGACCTTGCGACGATGGAGGGAGCCAATGAGGCAGCTCGGCGCGCGGTGAATGGGCTGCTTGACGCCGTCAAATTCGACGGAAGCCGCTGTGAGCTGTGGCCGCTGCACGAACCTGAAATCCTCCTGCCATGGCGGCTGCACGATGCAGCGCGATACCAGGTCGGCCTGCCCTGGGACGCTTCACTCGTGCAGGTAGCTGCCCACGCCTTACGCGGTGGGTGGCCAGTCCTGGAGCAGGCGCGCTCCTTGCTCGAGCAGGTATCGCCGTTCACTCATGCCATCGCCGACACGCTTGACCCGCGCAGTGCTGCCGCGGATGATGTCAGCGTGCTTGATAAGGCCGACCCTACGATGATGGGGCGCCGCTTGTTCGATGTGCCTACCCTGCAGGATGCGTTGATCAAGGTCGTGGACACTGTACCAGTGGCCGGCGAGATCGTAGGCCCGGGCGGCTTCCTGGACCGCCTGGTCTGGTATCGCGAAATGCTCGCCGATGTGCTCGCAGAAGGCGTACCGACGTGGGAACCGCAGCGGCACCTTTATGGGCTCGTGAAGGATTTCATGGACCGGTCAGGCAAGGGCCTTCGCCCTGCCCTCTGCATCGCGACCGCGAGAGCGCTGGGCGGCCGCGCGGAGGATGCGTTTCCTGCCGCCGCCGGCCTGGAAATGCTGCACAATGCATTTCTCGTGCACGACGATATTGAAGACGGTAGCGACTGGCGGCGCGGCTTTGCGACAATGCATCGCCGCGCCGGGGTTCCGATTGCCGTGAACACCGGCGATTCAATGAACGCACTCGCCATGCGCCTTTTCCGCAGAACTGGCGAGCGGCTCGGACCGGTCGCGGCGCTGCGCGTCTTGGATGAAGTCGATCACATGATCTTCGAAACGTTGGAGGGGCAGGCCATCGAACTCGGATGGGTGCGAGACAATGACCTCACGGTTACGACAGATGATTATCTGCGGCTCGTGCTGAAAAAGACGGCCTGGTACAGCTTCATTCACCCCATGCGGATCGGTGCACTCGTTGCGGACGGCGAGGACCAGGATCTTGGTCGATTTGATCGGTTCGGCTATCTGCTTGGACTGGCCTTCCAGATCACCGACGATGTTCTCAATCTCATTGGCGACCTTGGCCATTACGGCAAGGAGATCGATGGCGATCTGTGGGAGGGGAAACGGACTATCGTGCTTACGCACGCGCTCGCGCATGCCAATCAAGTTGATCGAGCCTGGATTGGCCGGTTCCTGGCGCGACCCCGTGAGCGCCGCTTGCCGCGCGAAATCCTGCGACTCCATGAGATTCTCGCGAGCGGCGGCAGCATCCAGTGGGCACAGCGAGCGGCAGCCGAATTTGCAGCGGCTGCGGCGCGCGAATTCCACGACTCGGCATTCACCAGTGTGCCTGCAAGTCCTGACCTCGAATGGCTGCGCAGTTGCATAGACTTCCTGATCCAGCGTGACGCATAATCAGGTTCAGGTTTGGCTTTCTGGCTAGGGTTTGCGCATGGGGCTTCGCCGACCACGTTCTAGTCTTGCTGCGTCACAAGTCGTTCACCGTCATTCCGGGGCGCGGGGGAAGCGCGAGCCTCGAAATCCAGATCCAAGATTCTTGCATGGAACGTAGCCCGCTCGACGACGATCTCGCCCACCGATTGCCGCCCGTGGATATAAATCCCGGGCTCATTCGCGTTCCGCGAATGCCCGGAATGACGACTCTGTGAACTTCTAACGTAGTAAGACTAAGCGACGAGGACCTCGCCCTGTCCTCGTGTCATCGGAGCCAACCTCGGACGTACCATGGAACACCTCGGCAGGCTATTCGATGCGGACAACCCGCTGCTCGGGAAAGCCGCCGATCAGCTCGGCTACGTCGTGCCAGATCTCGAGCAAGCCATGAAGGGCTGGATCGACCGGGGTGTCGGGCCCTGGCTCACGGTCGGTCCAGTGGTCGTCACTGACAACAAGTATTTGGAGAGGCCCTCGCGCCCGCTGCTCATGTTCGGTTTCTGTCAGGTCGGCGGTGTGCAGCTGGAGCTCATTCAGCCGCTCGACGATGAGCCGTCAAGCTGGCGCGCCTTCCTTGCGGCAGGATGGAGCGGTTTTCACCACTGCGGTTTTTGCGTCGAGCCGCGCGATTACCAGCGATCCATTGCGCGGGCCAGGGCGTCTGGCGCGACGATGCTGCAGATGATGTCGTTTTCGGGCGCCCGCTTCGCCTATTTCTTGCGGCCTGGTCGCGTCGGTTCTCCGATCAAACGAATTCGGCTCGAAGAGGTCGCGCCTGAACAAGCAAATGCAGTGCGCGCTTCCGTCGCCGGGGGTTGCAAGATCGGGGAGCTGATCGAGTTTCAGCCTCGTATCCGCGAGATGTTCGCAACAGTCACACGGGCAGCGGCCACTTGGGACGGCAAGAGCAGACCGGTTCGTCACCTGCTTGGGCCTGTCGCAAACGCAGGAATCGGTTCGCGCTTGCTGCGCACCATTCCGGTGATGCTCAGGCCTTGAGCTGCTCCAGCAGCGTTTTGGCCTCCCTCAAGTCGAGCGTGTCGAAACCCTCGGTGAACCAGCCATAGACCGGGGCGACGAGATCGTGAGCCTGCTGTCGTTTGCCCTGAGCGTACCACAGCCGCGCCTTGCTCACCGCCGCACGCAGTTCCCAGGACTTTGCCTGCTGCCGGCGAGCGATCGCAAGCGCATGTTCAAAATATTCTTCCGCCTTCGTTGCGTCTGGGTCGGGCAGCAATAGCGCGATCTCGCCTGCCATGCGCTCGATCTCGGCCTCAAACCAACTTTCCTTGGTTGCCTCTACCTTGGTCCTCGCCTCGCGAATCCAGTACAGTGCATCATCGAAGTTGTCGAGTTCAGCATGCGCACCCGCCAGGTACGACAAGCAGATTGGCTCCAGCGCAGTTGCCCCCGTTGACCGACGTGCGATGATACCCGAGGTGATCACATGGATGGCGTCTGACACTTTTCCTGTGAGGGCCAAGACGCAACCTTGGACCAGCATTCCGAGCGACCCCCAAAACAAGGAACCTCTTTCGTCTGCCAGCGGGACAAGTTCGTTGGCCTCGGCGCTTGCTGCCGCATAGCGTCCGCAGCACATATGGGTAAAGGATGTATGGGCCAGGGCATACATCAACGTGGCGGCCTGGCCGATCTCGCGCGCTTCCTTGAGCGCCTGTTCAGCGTCTCTGGCGGCAGCCTCGGGGAAGCCAAGAAGCCACAGAGCCCAGGCCCGATAGGACAGCGCTGCAACCCTCACGTCCTGGCCAAATCGAGACGCCAATGCACGATGCTCGGCGGGTTCATAGATCGCGATCGCCTGATCGTAATGTGCCAGACTTTCTGCAACGGCCCCCGTACACATCAGAGACGTACCCACAAGGCGATGCCCGAGCATGAGCGGAGCCATCGTTCCCCGCTTCTCGGCAAGCGCCAAGCACTCTGTCGCAAGGTCGAGGAGAGCGTCGCTGTTGAAACCGATATAGTTCGCAACCCAGAACCCATAGAGGACTGAAAACAGGAGCAATGGGTCCTCAGGGGTCTCTCCGAGTGAGTCCGCTTGCTCAATGAAGGCGCGGGCTCGATCGAGAGATGCGATGGTCTCAGGGGCCGCGTGGCCCTTGGTGTGCATCAAAGCATTCACAAGAGCGACCTGCAGTTTGATCTGGTCGCCACGCAGCGCTGGTGTGCCTGGCAGCGTCGCAATCTGTGAAAGAGCGCGGGTCAGCTGAACAGTCGCTTCTACCAGCGCTGAACGCGCTAGCGACCGCTGTCCCGCCTTGCCCCATAGGGCCGCCGCCCTCTCGATCAGCCCGGCCTCACTGCAGTGATGTGCCAGCAACTCCGGCTGGCTCTCGGCTGTCTCGACGAAATGGCTTTCAACTGCTTCGACAATGCGTGCATGAAGCGCGCGGCGCGGCTCGCGCAGCAACGTGCCATAGGACGCGTCCCGCACCAAGGCATGCTTGAACAGGTAAGTCGCATTCGGAGGCAAGCCCAATCTGAGAAGCAAACCAGTCCGTATGAGACGGTCGAGAGCGGATCCCAGTTCTGTCTCCGGCATGTGCGCCACCGCTGCCAGGAGAGCATGCGAAAACTCCCGGCCGATCGCCGCGCCAATCTGTGCCACTTCCTTGCCGGGACCGAGCCGATCGAGCCGCGCCATCAATAAGGCGTGCAAACTTGCCGGGACTGCCAAGGCCGGAGACGGAACGACGGCAATCGTGCGTTCGACCGCGCCCTGGCCCTCGGCCTCCAGCACTGCCTTCGTCATCTCTTCCACGAACAGGGGGATGCCATCGGTACGTTCGATGATGTCCTGCCTGATGCACGCCGGCAACGGCTTGTTGCCGACTACGTCGTCGATCATGGCGCCGACTTGGCGTTTCGTCAGCCGATTGAGCGTCATGGCGGTCACGTGCGGCCGCCCGATCCAGGGCGCATCGAATTCCGGGCGGAATGTTACAATCATTAGCGCGCGAAGGGTGTGAATCCTGGCCACCGCCCGGCCGACAGCTTCTAGGCTCGTAGGATCGGTCCAATGCGCATCCTCAAAGATTATCAAGACTGGGCTTTGCCGTGTAAGCGCTTCTAATTGTGCGATGAGCGCTTCGAATGTTTTCTGCCTGCGCTGCTGCGGGGTCAGTTCTAGGGCGGGATAGCGTCCATCATTCGGAAGCGACAGCAGCTCGGCAATGAGCGAAGCGTCCTCGATCGAGGTCGAGGTCTGCGCGAGCAGGGCGTCAAGTTTGTCAAGCCTTTGCAGTGTATCGTCGTGCGTCAGCCCGGCGGCACGTTCCATCTGCCCAATGATGGGATATAGCGCGCTGTCGGTGTGCTGCGGGGAGCAGAAATAGCGCAAACGCGTATGCGGCTCGCGGGCGAGGCGTTCCAGAAGCGCGGCCGTGAGCCGCGACTTGCCGATCCCCGCCTCACCGCCGATCAGGACCACCTGGCCGTCACCTACCTTCGCCGTGGCCCAACGCCGCAGAAGCAGTTTGAGTTCTTCCTCCCGCCCGACAAGGGCAGTTAGGCCAGTAGCGTGCAGCGCCTCGAAGCGGCTCGCCACGCAACTCGCCCGCAGCGCCACCCAGGCCCGCGTCGGCACGGCAATGCCCTTGAGGTCCTTCGGCCGGAGCTCTTGTAGCTCGAATAGGCTGCCAATGAGGCTTCGAGTGCCTTCGGCGATGACAACCGTGTTCGGCTCAGCGGCCCCCTGCAAACGAGCCGCCACGTTCGGTGTCTCGCCCACCACCCCGCGTTCCTGGGCCTCGCCGGCACCAACGAGATCGCCGACCACGACCAGCCCCGTCGCAATCCCGATACGCACCCGGAGCGGCTCCTGGATATCTAGCTTGCCGATCGCCTCGATGATCGCCAGTCCCGCCCGGACGGCACGCTCGGCATCATCCTCATGGGCGTGGGGATAGCCGAAATAGATGAGCACCCCATCGCCCATGTACCTGGCAACGAAGCCGTCGAACCGGGCGACCGTCTCCGCAACGCACTTATGATAGGCGCCGATTACCGAACGCAGATCCTCTGGGTCGAGCGTGGTCGAGAGCGCGGTCGAGCCAACGAGGTCGGTGAACATCACCGTCAATTGGCGGCGCTCGGCGTCGGCCGAGACGTTGCTGAGATCGCGGATCGCACGCAGGATTTTCAACCGATGGCCGAGCGAAACGCCAAGGTCTTTGAGATGTTGGTCCGTTAAGTCGCGGAGAACGGCCATATCAATGTCGTTCTCGGAAAACCTCTGCGCGTAGCCGGACATGCCGAGCTTCTTGAGCCAGTCCGAAATTTGTTGCATCGTGGTCACCAAGATCCGGGCGTCGCCTATCTAAGCGTTGGCCCCACGACTACAGAAAGAGATTACACAAGAAAGACCGCGAAAGCACGTCCCCACGGGCGCGGAATCGCCCGCGGAACATCATAGGTTTTGAAACATCGAGCATTGAATGCCCGCTCTGTGCGCTAGCAGTTGATAGCGAGCGGCGCAATGCTGGCGGTTCGCCGAATTCGAACCGAAATTGTGAAAAATTGTCTTGGTATACCTGATGGCATTCTCGTCGTTTGATGACCAGAAAACAGCAATTTATCAGCTGCTTGGTGGTCTTCTTCGATGCCTGCCAGGGCAGTCGACCGAGCTGGCGGATGCCGCCATGATGCATGGCAACAAAGATCGCAATCTCATCGGCGCCCATCCTCGATCGCGGCCAGGCCAGATTGGCGGCGGCGAATAGCAGCCATGGAAAGAACCGCGCCAGGAGAAAGAATCGTCCGATCCAGGAATCGAGCTTTTCGAGGACCTGCCCGAACATGCCTGAGGACCCTTCCCTGTGATCGGCCTATCTCTTGCGTCTGAGTGCAACGCGATGGACGCCGCACATGCGCGGCCCGGGAAATTCCTTGAGGTCGCTCGGACATTCATACACTTTCGCCACCACGCCCTGCCAGAAATCCTCGGCTTGTCCGAACCACGAAGCGATTGCCGTCGAAGTCGCTGGTCACCGCCGCTTGCTCCAGGAGCGTGTCTTCGGCAAACAACGGCAGCGTGACGTTCATGAAGTTTGGGTCGGACGTCATGTCACTCCGTCTGGAGTCTGTTGCTCGATGAAGCTGATCAACATCAAGACCAACATGTCGGCGAGGCTTCCGGCATCGACGCTCGCCCAGTTGAATTCCAGTCTTGGTTTGTCCAGCCTCAGCCGGTTCGAGACCTCCAGCAGGAAGCGCTTGATCTGATCCGGGCCGGCATATCCATGACTCGCCCGATCGATCGCATCGCTGTAGGTCAGATTCTTGCCGTCGTCGACCAGCTGGTGGCGCACGGCAACGTCGATCGAGGCAGTTCTGCTCATCTCGATACCCTATACGCGACCAGTCATGCTCCACTTTGGATGCGATAGGCCCTTGTTTTATCAACTCCTGCCGCCCGCAAACGCGAACCGGTTCACTATCGGCCGAAAAACCGAACGTAGTTGCTGCAATCCTCAGCCTATCTCCTCCTCACGATGAAAAGGGCCGCCCGGTCGGGGCGTGGTTCAACCTTCAGGAGGCCTCCGACTTTCCGACAACGAAGATTGGAGATCGAAGCGGCGCGACGTGCTGGCAAACTGCCCAACAAGATTACACTACGAAAGCGTGCCACGATTGAGGATCTTCTGGACGACTGGAGCAAATCGGCTGAGTTCAAGGCATTGTCGGCCGCCTCGTAATCGTCCTATCGCAAGTGCATCTCCGCCATCCTCTATCGGCCGCAGACGCGCGAGGCCGCAGCGAAGATGCGCGCCGAGATCCGTGCCGGCAAGTTTCTCGGCGTCGCCGAGCCCGCGCGCGAGCTCGAGGCGATCGCCACAGCAACACCATCGTCGATCGGAAAGCCGGAGCTCCGCGCTTTCTACAACTATGCAAAATCGGTACGCGGCCATCATATGGCGCTAGCGATGATCGCGACGCTGTCAGCCGCATTTACTTGGGGGCAGGAGAGCATCCTGTGGCGCCTCGGGCCCAACCCGCGAGAGGGCATGGAGTTTGATCATCCGGACGGCTGCATCGTGCTTGTTACAATGCGGGAATTCTCTACCTGGGTTGCCGCAGCCGATGCAATCGAACGCTCTTCGATCGGCGACAGCTTCTATCCTGCACTGTTCACCGGTCAACGTCAGACAGATCGTCTGATCATGCGCAATGAGACCGACGTGGAGGGACGGCACGCGTTTCGGCAGAGCAGACCGGCGAGCTCGTCGATATCAAAGAGGCGCCGCAACTCACTGCAAGGCTCAACGCCTCGCGCACACGAGTAAAAGCACTCAAACTGCGGCTTCAGCTTGAGGCGGTACCGCCCGAACTCGTCGTCAACGAGGACAATGGCCAGCCCTATGACGAGAGTACCTATCGGCATTGGGTGTCGACCGCCCGGCCGTCGCCGTCTTTGGCTTTCTTGCACGCGATAACGTGCGCCAAGCGATCGTTCGCGCTGAGCGATTGGCCACCGAGCTGATCAGGACCGCGGGCGGACTGTTCGCGCCCTTCCCGCTTGCCGAAGATAACAAGGTCCTGCACGATGCCGCGGTGCTTGGCGTAGCAAGTATTCCGAACCTTCCCGGAATGACGAATGCCATTGGTATCCATAGATCGCTGTGCCGGGTACCACCAACGGCCTGCAACACCGCCGGACCCCGAGCTGGGCTCGGTGGGCCTAGTTCCGCAGTCGCCCCAACAGATCTCCTGGTCGAAGACGCTCCGCTGCGCGGCGCCGAACTAGCGATAACGTTTCTGCCTGCTCGCAATGGCTCTTGCAGAGCGGAATCGATCGAGAAACATTGAAAATGTCGGTTCGTCGCACGGCGTGCGACCACAAAAACAGTCGCACGAGACCCGTTCCGTTCTCTTGCTGGACATTAAAAAAGCGCCGGAAAACAGCGCCTTAGGCTTGGTGGGCGCACTAGGGCTCGAACCTAGGACCCGCTGATTAAGAGTCAGCTGCTCTACCAACTGAGCTATGCGCCCGGAACTTGCATCCGGGAAGGCCTTTGCAAGAGCCGGTCGTTTAGCAAAGCGCTTTGGCGATGTCCAGCAAGAGAAAGGGTTTTTTCGCATCATCAGAGGCGGAAAAACCGCCGGTGCCGGCGGTTTTCCCCAATGATCCTTAACGGGGCCGGCGATACGGCATCAGAGCCGCCCGGAGCCCTCGCCGTCCATGTGATCCGGACCAAATCGATGGCCGCCGAAATGGGGACCGTCGGAATCGTCATCGCCCCGCTCCATCCAGCGGTGGCGCCAGCCGCCCGGGCCGAACCGGCCGTCGTGACGGGTCAGGACCGCCAGCCGGCGCTTCTGGCCGTCGTCGAGCGTCTTGTAGAGCGGGTCGGCGGCGTCGGCGATCTTCTTCATCGCACCGGCGGTTGCAGCCATGGTGTCGGCGTGCTCGCGCAGCCGCGTCACGGGATCATCGGCGTTCTGCGGCGCCTGCGCGTCGCCACCCGACTGCATGCGCGCGTTCGTCCGATCGAGGCGGATCTTGACGAGGTCGCGCACCGCACTCTCGACCGGCGGCCACAGCTTCTCCTGGTCAGCGTTGAGCTTCAGCCCGGCATGGACCGCCGCGATCTTGGCATCCGCGAAGGCCGCACGGTCCTCGGGGTTCATTCGCATGTGGTGCATATGCTCTGACAACCACGAGCGCTGCGCATAGACCGCGGTCGATCCGGCGATGGCGAGTACCGCAACGGCGGCGATGGTGAACCTTCTCATGCGAACCTCCATTGGAAAGGCAGCGCCAGCATGAGCGCGTGGCAGGACGCAATCAAATTACAGTTTGGACAGACATATCTCGTTTACAGGATATATTTCCTCGCGTTGCGGCGCAAATTTGTTTCAGATCATTGCGCCGCCATCAGATCATGCCGAGCAGCCTCGGCAGCCACAGCGAGATCTCCGGCACGTAGGTGATCAGCCCAAGAAAGACCAGCATCGCGCACAGCCAGGGCAGCACGGCGATGGTGATCTCGCTGATCCCCATCTTGGCGATACTGGACGCGATGTACAAATTGAGCCCCACCGGCGGATGACAGAGCCCGACCTCGGTGTTCACGATCATCAGCACGCCGAGATGCACCGGATTGACGCCGAGCTTGGTCGCGAGCGGAAACAGGATCGGCGCCATGATCAGGAGGATCGAGGACGGATCCATCACGTTACCCGCGAGCAGCAGGATCACGTTGACGACCAGGAGGAACATCCAGATCGAGAAGTGCTTGTCGACGATCCAGGCCGCCATCGCCTGCGGGATCTGCTCATGCGTCATCAGGAACGAGAACAGCACCGCGTTGGTGATGATGTAGAGCAGCATCGAGCTCATGCTCGCGGCCTGTAGCAGCACCTTCGGGACTTCGACGAGCTTGAGCTCCTTGTAGACGAACACCGTGATGATGAAGGCGTACACCGCGGCCACGGCGGCGGCTTCGGTCGGCGTGAAGATGCCGCCATAGATGCCGCCGAGCACGATGCCGATCAGAAGCAGGCCCCACAGGCTCTCGCGGAAGGCCTTGAACTGCTGGCTAAGCGTCGCCCGCTTCATCCTCGGATAATCGTTGCGCCAGGCGACGAACCAGGTCACGGCCGCCAGCATCAGCGCAAGCAGGACACCGGGCACGATGCCGGCCATGAACAGCGCACCGATCGAGGTGTTGGTCGAGACGCCGTACAGCACCAGGATGATCGAGGGCGGCACCAGGATGCCGAGCGCGCCCGAGGTCGAGATTACGCCGACTCCGAACCGGCGCGGATAGCCGTATTCCACCATCGCCGGCATCATGATCGAGCCGATCGCGACCACGGTGGCGACGCTGGAGCCGGAGATCGCGGCAAACATCGCACAGGCTGCGACACCAGCGAGGCCGAGGCCGCCGGGCAGATGGCCGACCAGTGACGTCGTGAATGCGATCATCCGCCGCGCGACGCCGCCGCGGGTCAGGAAGGTGCCGGCCAGGATGAAGAACGGGATCGCCATGATCCCGAAATTGTCCAGCCCCGAAAACAGCTTCAATCCGACGCTCTCGATCGGCACTTCCGTCATCGTGAACAGGAAGGTCAGCACCGTCAGGCCGAGCGAGATCGAGATCGGCATGCCCGTCAGCATCAGGGCAAACAGCAGTCCAAAGATCAGCGCCGCGCTCATCACGCTTCTCCAAGCGCGATCGGCGCCTTGGGACTGACCTCGATGTCATCGACATGCGAGGCATCGTGATGCGGCAATTCACCGGTCCAGAAATAGGCCCACATCACCTGGATGAAGCGGAAGCACATCAGGTACGAACCAAGCGGAATGCAGGCATAGACGATCCAGCTTGGGATCTCGAGATCGGGCGAGGTCTGGTCGGTGTACATCAGCTCATAGACGAATTTGGCGCCCATGGTGCCGACGATGGCGGTGAACACCACGCCGCCGAACAGGCCGAACAGGATCACCCCTTTGCGCCAGCGGTCGTTGAGCCGATTGATCAGCACGTCGACGCCGACATGGATGCCGGTGCGCACGCCATAGGCGGCGCCGAACTTCGCCATCCAGATGAACATGTAGATGCAAAGTTCCTGGGACCAGGCGAGGTTGATCTGGAACAGATAGGGGTAGAGCACGGGCACATCGACCAGGAAGCGATGCGCCACGGCGATGAAGGTGATCAGTGTCGCCGCGCCCATCAGGCTCGCGATGATGATCTCCTCGAGCCGATCGAGAATACGTAACAACATGGAGGTCCCCACAGCGACCTGACGGCGCCCATCACCGTCAGATCAAAGCGCCCTTTCCGCGGCCCGCCGGCCGCGGAAAGTCAGCTATCCGATTCAACCTTTCATCATCAGCCGTTCATCGGGCTGCGGCCGGTCTCCTTGAGGAATTCGTCGATCAAGGGCTGGCCCACCCGGCCGGCGACATCCTTGTAGACCGGCATCATCGCCTTGCGCATCGCCTCGTCCTGCTCCGGCGTCAGCGTGATGATCTCGGTCTTGCCGGCCTTCTTGATCTCCTCCAGCGCGTCGTCGTTTTCCTTCGCCGACTGGCTGTTGCCGTAGTCCGTCGCCTCCTTCATCGCCTTCTCGCAAGCCGCGCGGACATCGCCGGGCATACCGTCCCAGAACTTCTTGTTCACGACCACCACATAGCCAATGTAGCCGTGGTTGGTGACGGTGGCGTATTTCTGCACCTCGTGCATCTTCTGGGTATAGATGTTGGACCAGGTGTTCTCCTGGCCGTCGACGACGCCGGTCTGCAGCGCCTGGTACACGTCCGAGAACGCCATCACCTGCGGGATCGCTCCGAGCGCACGGAACTGCGCCTCAAGCACCTTCGAGGACTGGATGCGGAATTTCAGTCCCTTGTAGTCGGCCGGCGTGATGAGCTTCTTGTTGGCGGTCATCTGCTTGAAGCCGTTGTCCCAATAGGCAAGCCCGCTCATGCCCTTCTTGTCGAGCAGCTTGAGCAGCCTGCCGCCGAGCTCGCCGTCTGTCACCTTCCGCAGGGTCTTCAGGTCGGGCAGGATGTAGGGCAGATCGAACACCTCGAACTCCTTGATCCCGATCGGACCGAACTTGGAGTTCGACGGCGCCAGCATCTGCACGGCGCCGAGCTGCAGCGCCTCCAGCTCTTCCTTGTCCTTGTAGAGCGTCGAGTTCGGATAGACTTCGACCTTGACCTTGCCGTCGGTGTATTTCTCCGCCAGCTCCTTGAACTTGTCGGCCGCTTTGCCCTTCGGCGTGTCGGAGGCTACGACGTGGCTGAACTTGATCACGATGGGATTGTCGGCCGCCTTTGCCGGTCGGAGCGCCGCTGACGCTGTGAGCGACGCTGCGCCCACCATCAGGCTCCGCCTGGTCAAGCCACGCGACGGCTTAAGCAATTCTGTCTTATGCAATTGATCCTCCCGACGTTTCGGGAGCCATTACGATGCGGCGCCCGACTTGTATGCCAGGGCATCAATACCGGGTCGCCAGAGGGAATGGAATTGACCGTTAGCCGCAGAGGGGGAAATCTCGTGCTGCGGTGCGAAAGTCTTGATGGACCGCGCCCCGCCTTCCGCCTCGTCATTCCGGGGCAGCCGTGACAGCGGCTGAACCCGGAATCTCGATATGATCAGGTGTAAAACAATTTCGGGATTCCGGGTTCGCTCGCTTTCGCGAGCGCCCCGGAATGACGCGCGAGATTTCAGCTCGCCACGGCGGTGTTCGCAGTCGCCGCAGGCGGAACGTCGCGCTGGCGCTTCATGACGATCTTGTTGAGCGCGCCGAGATAGGCCTTGGCGGACGCGACCAGCGTATCCGGATCGGCGGCGCGCGCCGTCATCGAACGACCGTCCTGCGACAACCGCACCGACACTTCCGCCTGTGCATCAGTGCCTTCGGTCACCGCATGCACCTGATACAGCTCGAGCTTGGCCTCGTGCGGCACCAGCGCCTTGATGCAGTTGAACACGGCATCCACAGGCCCGTTGCCCTCGGCCTCCTCGATCTTCAGCTGGCCGTCGATGTCCAGCTTCATGGTGGCGCGCTGCGGGCCATGGGTGCCGGCGATCACCGTCAGCGACGCCAGCTTGATGCGGTCATACGCGGCCGCGATGCGCTCGTCGAGCAGCGCCTCAATGTCCTCGTCGTAGATGTCCTTCTTGCGGTCGGCCAGCGCCTTCATCCGCGTGAACGCATCTTCCAGCTGGTTCGGGCCGAGCTTGTAACCCATCTCCTCCAGCTTGTGGACGAAGGCATGGCGGCCGGAATGCTTGCCGAGCACCAGCGACGATTGCTTCAGGCCGACCATCTCCGGCCGCATGATCTCGTAGGTCGACGCATCCTTCAGCACGCCGTCCTGATGGATGCCGCTCTCGTGCGCGAATGCGTTGCGGCCGACGATTGCCTTGTTGTACTGCACCGGGAACGAGGTCGCGGCCGATACCAGCTTCGAGGCCGCGGTCAGCCTGGTGGTGTCGATCCTGTTCCACCACGGGAACTTGTCGTTCCGGACGTTGATCGCCATCACGATCTCTTCCAGCGCCGCATTGCCGGCGCGCTCGCCGATGCCGTTGATGGTGCATTCGACTTGCCGGGCGCCGCCGGCAATTCCGGCCAGCGAGTTGGCGACCGCCATGCCGAGATCGTTGTGGCAGTGCACCGAGAACACCGCCTTGTCGGAGTTTGGCACGCGCTCGATCAAGGTGCGCATGAAGTGCGTGTATTCCTCCGGCACCGTGTAGCCGACAGTATCGGGGATGTTCACCGTGGTGGCACCGGCCTTGATGACGGCCTCGACGATGCGGCACAGGAAATCCATCTCGCTGCGCGTGCCGTCCTCGGCCGACCATTCGACATCGTCGATCTGGTTGCGGGCGCGGGCGACCATGGCAATTGAGGTCTCGATCACCTGCTCCGGGGTCCTGTTCAGCTTCACCCGCATATGCAGTGGCGAGGTCGCGATCACGGTGTGGACTCGGCCGCGCTTGGCAAACTTCACTGCTTCGGCGCAACGGTCGATGTCGGCCGGATGCGCGCGTGACAGGCCGGCGATGACTGAGTTCTTGGAGCGGCGGGCGATCTCGCTGACCGCCTGAAAGTCGCCTTCCGAGGTGATCGGAAAGCCGGCCTCGATAACGTCGACGCCCATGTCGTCCAGCATCTCGGCAACCTCGAGCTTCTCCTCGAAGGTCATGGTGGCGCCGGGGCACTGCTCGCCGTCGCGCAGGGTGGTATCGAAAATGATGACGCGGTCCTTCTCGGACTTCGGTGCGGTAGCCATCTTTGAAATTCCTCTTGGGTGGTGCGCGCCATCTCAAGGGCGCAAAAGGGTCTGGTCGATCTTGCGCAACCCCTGAGTGCCCAGGCGAATCCCGCCCAGCCGGCCCTCAGGGGCAGCTAAGAAGCAGAAGCCCAAGGCTCGAGATGTGGCGGCTCGGAGCGAGGGTGGGCAGCGGCGCAGCAGCGATCGTCCGGGCGGCGGCCGCACCGGCGAAGGCTTCAATGGTTGCGCTGCGAATCAGCATTGCCAGACCCTTCAGAGAATGCGCAAACCCTGCGGCAAAACCGTTGACGGCTCGTTGACGTCCCGGTGCCGGCGCATGTCCCGATGCCGTTTTAACCGAGAATGACGCTGTCCCGCAACGCCGAATAAGGGTCAGAACGGGTGACCTATTGGCTCGACTGCCGCTGCCGCCGCGGCAAGGACCGAACAACGCCCGGGATATGATGGGCTGAAATGGTGAAGTCATGCCTGTCGCCACGCCGTCATTCCGGGCGCGCCCGTAGGGCGAGCCCGTAAATCCATTTTGCTCCTGCCGCGCAGGACGATGGATTCCAGGCTCGCGCGTTCCGGGCGCCCCGGAATGACACCGAATTTGTTGAACGACCGTTCTCAAACATGGCGTTTCGTTCTCGCAGCAGGTCGTGCCCGAGTGATGATCAGCATGTCCCTCTTGAATAATGAGAGGGCGCAGGGAAGGCCGGGAGCTCGCCGCCCCCATGGCCCCCGTGCGTGAAGAAGTGCACGGGGCAGGAACCACAGGTTCGGCCAAGACATCCCGGCCTTCCCTGCGCGAATGGGTTACGGCTTATACGCGCTCTCCCCAGGGACCGGCTTTCTTGCCCCTGTCACCTGCGAGACGCGTCAACATCTCACGAGCTTGACCTCAGCACCGGGAGGCCAGGACCACACGACTTCACCGTCCGTGCCGGCGGCGCTCGTCTGGCGCAGCCTTCACGTCCATCGCAGCCCGCCTCCACGTTCGTGACGACGCGTACGCCCCTTCGATGAGGCGGGATGAGGCTGGATACTACAATTTCCGAAAAAACGAAAGAGAAAAATTTCCGTCAAGAGACGGACAGGTCGGGACACGTTGAAAACGCGGGCAAACTTCACGTTACGGCGCATGCGATTTTGCGGGATTTTCTGGCTCCGTATGCATCCAAGCCGCCGGATCACGCAAGCTGCCTGCTCCTTGCTTATCAAGAGCGGACGCTGCTCGGCTCGGACACGCAGTCAGCTTGGGGGCCCGTTCGAGACGTTTCAGTGATCGTCCGAGATGTCTGCCCGCCGGGCCAAAACCACAAAATCACCACCTCAAGGCCGAACCGGTGCTTTTGCCCGAGGCCGCAATGTCGGCTTAACGTGCTTTCAACAACATCGAAATGTGAGTCGTCGCGAATATCACCGAGAACATGACAATCGAAATCTGAATGTCGCGATCAGCTAGCGGCGTGAAGACCGCACCTAACCAGATCAGAAAACGCACGCCAATCATCAAGATCGGTCCGCCCCAAACCGCGAGCCAAGTCGGTACATACCGATTGGCTCTGGCGCTCAAGCGCCACTCGATGTTGGTGCTTTCGCGCATGAGGCGCGTACCCAAAAAGATGTTGCAGCCTATAACCAGTGCTAATGCAGCAGCAAAAACGTAGTCTGACGGATTTATCACGGCTTCCTCCACCGCGATTGGTAGCCAGCGTTTCCGAGCGGCTCCGCGGAGCCGATCGCGGGATTACAAATGTATAAAACCCCACGAGCATGCCATCGCTGGAGGCGATCGGGGACATTCGCGAAGCGACAGATTGACGCAATCCGCTGCTGGCCCATTAGCGAAGTGGCGAGCTGCCGCTTGAGGTTAGCTCAGGGGTGGTCAGCGGACCGAAATTGCTCAGGTGGAGTTTTTCCCGTTTTGACCGATTCAAAAAGTCGGCAGTAGTTTCGTCCTGAACGACTGCTGTCCGTGCGGCTCGATCCCGTGCTCGTAGACCAACCACCCGAGCATCTCAGCGGAGCCATAGGCGCTGTCGCCGAGAAGCCGGCTTGGATCAAGATCGAACCTTTCGAGTGAACGCTCAATCATGCGCTTGGCGGCCAACACTTCTGCCTGGCGGATCGCCGTGGTCGCTTCGACATCGACGATGATCGCATTCTCGACGTCGACCAGATAGTTCGTCGAATAGGCGAAGAAGGCTTGGCCGCCGTGCGCTCCCATCCAGCGCGCCGCAGACTGAATCACTGGAATTTCTGCGTCGCAACTGCCGACTTTTTCAACGGAATCGGTCCATCTCGGACCTTCCGGTCGGCGCCGAGAACGTCCTCTCTCGGGGCACGATCGGAAGTCTGCAATCCGAGAACCGATAGGCCGCTTGTGACTCGTAGCGGACGTCGTTAACGGAAGTGCTTCAGGAAACTGTCCATCAGTTGTGCAGCTTTGTCCTTGGTATCGAGGAGCTGCAGCATATGGTGGGAGCGCTCGTTGGCGAGGTAGGGTGCTGAGGAAAACCATCCACCATCGACCACAATGTCGGTGCCCGTGATGTAGGAAGGCTCGTCGCTGGCGAGAAACAAGGCCGTAAAGGCGATCTCACCTGCCTTGCCGCTCCTGCGCAGCAGCACAGTGTTATTCATGGCCTCGACGCCATCTTTTTCACCAGCGGATTTGAGCTAATCGATGCGGTGAGGTCGGTCTCAATGAAGCCCGGCTGGATGACGTTGCAACGGATTCCACAGTCCGCGTACACATACGCTGCAGACCGCGAAAGCCCCTCAAGAGCCCACTTTGAGGATGAGTAGCCGGTGCTAGAGTTGCCCGTGATGCCCGCAACTGAGCCGATGTTGACGATTGAGCCTCCTCCCGAGTCCCTAATGAGCGGAGCGCAGGTCTGGATGCCCCTCAGAGTACCTGTGACGTTGATCTCGAAGATCTTGTTCCATTCGTCGATATCGATCTCGATGCGCAATTGTGTATCGGAGGTTCAGCCCTGACGGGCTGAACCGAAAATGATGAAGGTCGTCGCTTACTCCGCGGCCTGCTTGCGCGGCGGATCGAGCGCGCCAGAGCGTCCTGCATCGCGGCGGTGACGCGCTGGCCCCTTACCGCCGTGGGTGCGGTGATAGAGCGCGGTGACGATGCCGAGCGTCAGATGCAGGCCGGTGCCGCTATCGCCGATCTGGGTGCCGGTGACCAACGGCAGGCCGTTGCGGAAGCCCGGTGGTCGAGGCGCCGCCGGCGGTGCACCGGGCGACGTGGGTGTGAGCCGTTCAGGGACGAACGCGGATGATCGTCTTCCCCTTGCGTCGCTTGGTCGGGTTTAAGGCGGCGACGGCATCGTCGAGCGTCGAGACGCTGCCGATGTTCGTTCGCAGCCGTCCGTCCCGTACCCGCTGGACGATCTCACCCAGTTGGGCACGATCGGACTCGACGACGAAGTCGACCGCGAGGCCGTCGGCGGGCCGTGCCTCGGCCGGCCCGACGATGGCCACCAGCGTTCCTCCGGATCGAAGCAGGCCTGCGGATCGCTTCCCGATGTCGCCGCCGATGCCATCGAACACCAGATCGACTCTGCCGACGTCTTCCAGAGTGTCGTTGTCGAGGTCGATGAACTCCTTCGCGCCGAAGTCGAGAACCGTCTGACGGTCGGCGGCGCGCCCGGTGCCGATGACGTAGGCGCCGAACTCTCTTGCGAGCTGCGTCGCCATCGAACCGACTGCACCGGCCGCGCCGTGCACGAGTACGCTCTGCCCCGCCTGAAGGCGGCCGTGCTGGAACAGTCCCTGCCACGCGGTAAGGCCCGAGATTGGCAGACTCGCGCCCACCGTGAAGTCGACGTCGCCTGAGAGCGGCGCGAGGTTGCGTGCCTCCATGGCTACATACTCTGCCAGGGTGCCGTCGCGATACCAGTCGGCGAGGCCGAACACTCGCTGTCCCACCGACAGCCCCGTCGTGCCGTAGCCGAGAGCGGTGACCACTCCGGCCAGCTCGTGGCCGAGGATCGACGGTGTTCGGTCACGGTCGAGGCGATCGGTCCAGGTCGAGGGCCATTCCAGCTCAGTCGGGACGAATCCCGACGCATGAACCCGAACGATGACGTCGTTGATCGTTGCCTGCGGCTCGGGCCGCTCCACCAGCTTCATCCCGGCCAGTCCCGCCGCATGGTCCGTCACAACGATTGCCTTCATGACAATTCTCCTCGGTCATTTTGACCGGGTTCCGACCAAGCCTGATGGATCGGGATCGCTCCGGTCGCGGGTGTTTGCGAACAGATGCGTTGCGCTTGGTCATATGACAGTACCAAGATTGCCGATCTTGCTTGTACCATCGCGTGATGGATGTCCCATCCAACTCGACGTGTCGGAGCGACTCCGATGGCCGTCCAGATTTATCGGCGATCCGAGGGGCATCGAGAACGGACGGCTCGCCTCGGGATTACGCGCTGGTGCCGTAACTCCAATAGAAAACTGATTCCTAATTGAAAAAAAACGCCGGAACATCCGGCGGCTTTGAGCAGGTATTCCGTATTCCGGGTTCGGTCCTGGCGGGCCGAGCGATTGGAAACTCCTATCGAGAATGAACTTACGATATAAAAAGCTTTGAATTTTCTCCCTAGCTCGGCTTTCCGTGAACCGCCGTTCGATCCTTCCGCCCGCCCTCAACGATGGGGCGGGCGCAGCGCGATCGCTGCCTGCTTCCGTTCAACAGATGTGATCGCCTGGCCAAGCTGCCGCACGCTGATCTGGCGGCAAAGCGAGCGTATCGGGCGAGAAATCGTAGCCAAGATCGCATTCGTTTTATGTCAATGTCGGGCTGCGCCTGCTCGATCCCGACATGGGTTTTTTGCCATTCCGGCAATGCGCGCAGCAGGCCGGCATGGTGGCGCTTCGATTGCGCGACAATCACCTGCTGTCTCTGATGGACCGCAAGAAGCGTCCGAGCCAATGCGAGATGGCACGCTCAGGACTGTGACGCGTGTACTGAGCAAAGCCGGACTGTGCGTGATGTCGTCTGACGGCTCAGAGCATTCCGGAACTGCCGGCGAGCGCGGAGATGACTGGCCTGTGATCCACTCCGGGAAGCCGGCCGCTCTTAACCCGACTTGACAATCAAAAGCGAGAAATCAAAATGCGATGCTCGTGTGAGTTGAAGAGGCTCGCATGTACAAGGGAATTGAAGGGCTTCGAGCTTGGCTCGCCTGGACGGTCGTCTGTTCCCACATCGTCGACGTGGGCCCATCGATCTACATCGATGATGAAATCGCAGATGCGGGAGACTTCTCGGTCAGAATTTTCATCGTCATCAGCGGCTTCGTGATCACGCATCTGATCCTGGAGCAGAAGGAGCGTTTTCCTGTCTTCATCGCTCGGCGGTTCTTACGGATTTATCCCGCTTATCTGATCGCGCTTATTTTGGCGATCTTGGTGTCGCCCCTGAGATTTCATGCAATCCTGGGCGATCCCTATGCTGGCTTTTTGTTGAAGTCCTGCGCCCGGGTCGAGCGAGTTCAATACGATGTCAATCTGATGTCGCATCTGTTTGCGCATCTGACGCTGCTCCATGGAGCGCTTCCGCACAACATCCTTCCTGCGAGCGAGTATATGTTCCTGCCGCCGGCATGGAGCTTGTCGCTGGAATGGCAATTCTATCTTATCGCGCCGGTTTGGATTTGGGCGCTGTCCAGGTTTCGCCTCACCACGGTCAGCCTGACTCTGCTTGGCTTCCTGTTATACAAGTATCTGCTGGGGTCGATGTTCTACAGCCCAAGCTTGCTGTTGGGCGCCGGCGTCTTATTCCTGCTCGGCATAGGGACGCGTGTCTGGCTGCCATCCGCAGTTCGGCTGAAGCACTATCCGTGGTTCGCGTTGATCGGCGCTTTCGGTATCGTTTTGTTCGCCAGGGACCTGGTTGTTTTGTGGGTCTGGTTGGCGACAGTTGCTTATCTCCTGCAAGAAAAGACATGGGCCGCACTGGATAGCCCGATCGTGCAGTCGGCGGGGAGGAGGTCGTATGCTGTCTACATCGTTCATTACCCGGTGCTGTCGGTCGTGCTGTTCGTGACGTCTTCGCGCCTCCATCTGTCCGGCGCAGCCTTGCTGACTCTGCTTGCTGTGCTGACGGTCGCTGGGACGCTGGCCTTGTCCGAGTTCGTCCATCGATGGATCGAGCGGCCGGCGATTCGATTTGGCAAGAGGATCGGAGGCGAAAGCCGCCAGCTGCCCAGCACGGTGCCAGCCGCCAAAATTTGACAGGGCGAGCAATGGGCCGAGGAATTCCTCCACCCGGATCATGCCGCCTTGATTGCAATGCGAACCGCATTCGATCGCGACATCATCCCCTAAAACGCAGTGCGCATCGGGCAGCTTGCTGCTTCCCGATGCGCAATTGTGGAACTGGGTTCAGCGCAAGTGGGCTGAACCCGAACGACAACGCCGTCGCTTACTCCGCGGCCTGCTTGCGCGGCGGATCGAGCGCGCCGGAGTCGTGGATGTCCGCCACCTGGTGGTCGCTGAAGCCGAGCACCTCGCGCAGGATCTCGTCGGTGTGCTCGCCCAGCAGCGGCGAGCGCTTCACGTCGGCGGGGCTGTCCGACAGCTTGATCGGGTTGCCGACCGACAGGTACTTGCCGCGGGTGGGGTGGTCGACCTCGACCACGGTGCCGGTCTTGCGCAGCGACTGATCCTCGGCGATCTCCTTCATCGACAGGATCGGGCCGCAGGGGATGTCGAACTCGTTGAGGATCTCCATGGCCTCGAACTTGGTCTTGGTCATGGTCCACTGCTCGACGCGCCCGAAGATCTCGTTCAGGCGCGGCAGGCGGGCCGGCGGCTTGGCGTAATTCGGATCGGTCTTCCAGGTGGGCTCGCCGATCACGTCGCAGATCTTCTCCCAGACCGGGGCCTGGGTGATGAAATAGATGTAGGCGTTGGGATCGGTCTCCCAGCCCTTGCACTTCAGGATGCGGCCGGGCTGGCCGCCGCCGGAATCATTGCCGGCGCGCGGCACCGCGTCGCCGAACGCAACGCCTTCGCCGAACTGGCTGTATTCCTTCAGCGGGCCGTGATCGAGGCGCTGCTGGTCGCGCAGCTTGACGCGGCAGAGATTGAGCACGCCGTCCTGCATCGCGGCGGTGACGCGCTGGCCCTTGCCGCTGTGGGTGCGGTGGTAGAGCGCAGTGACGATGCCGAGCGCGAGATGCAGGCCGGTGCCGGAGTCGCCGATCTGGGCGCCGGTCACGAGCGGCAGGCCGTCGCGGAAGCCGGTGGTCGAGGCGGCGCCGCCGGTGCATTGGGCGACGTTCTCATAGACCTTGCAGTCCTCGTACGGGCCGGGGCCAAAGCCCTTGATCGAGGCGACGATCATTTTCGGGTTGATGCTCTGGATCTTCTCCCAGGGGAAGCCCATGCGATCGAGCACGCCGGGGCCGAAATTCTCGACCAGCACGTCGCACTTCCTGATCAGCTCGGTCAGAACCTCCTTGCCTTTGGGGTTCTTGGTGTCGAGCGTGATCGAGCGCTTGTTGTGGTTCAGCATGGTGAAATACAGGCTGTCCACATTCGGAATGTCCTGCAGCTGGCCGCGGGTGATGTCGCCCACGCCGGGACGCTCAACCTTGATCACATCGGCACCGAACCAGGCCAGCAACTGCGTGCAGGTCGGGCCAGACTGGACGTGGGTGAAATCGAGGATGCGAACGCCCTCAAGCGCCTTGGTCATGTGTTTCTCTCCGTCACTGAATGGTCATCCCGCGGAAGGCGCGGGCATGGATGGTCGGCGGAATGGCCTTACTTCTTCTTCAGCACGCTCTGCGGATTGAGGTTGCCGATGCGGCCGCTCTCGGAGCCCGCGGCCGGATCGATCACCGCGTTGATCAGGGTCGGCTTGCCCGAATCCATCGCCGCGTTGACGGCGCGCTTCAGCTCGTCGGGCGAGGTCGCGTTGACGCCGACGCCGCCGAAGGCCTCCATCATCTTGTCGTAGCGTGCGCCCTTGACGAACACGGTGGTCGCCGGATCGTTGCCGCCCGCATTGACGTCGGTGCCGCGATAGATGCCGTCATTGTTGAAGATGACGATGCAGACCGGCAAATTGTAGCGGCAGATGGTCTCGACCTCCATGCCGGAGAAGCCGAAGGCGCTGTCGCCTTCCACCGCCAGCACCGGCTTGCCGGTCTCGACGGCCGCCGCAATCGCCGTGCCCATGCCGATGCCCATCACGCCCCAGGTGCCGACGTCGAGCCGCTTGCGCGGCTGGTACATGTCGATCACGCCGCGGGCGAGGTCGAGCGTGTTGGCGCCTTCGTTGACCAGGATCGCGTCGGGCCGCTCCTTGATGATGGTGCGGAGCACGCCGAGCGCGCCGTGATAGTCCATCGGCGAGTTGTTGTTCATCAGGCGCGGCGCCATCTTGGCGACATTGTCCTCGCGCTTCTTGTGCACCGAGGAGGTCCAGTCGGCCGGAGGTTTCGGCCAGTTGCTGCCCATCGCCTCGGTAAACGCGGATACGACCGAGCCGATGTCGCCGACCACGGGAGCCGCGATCTCGACGTTGGAGTCCATCTCCTTCGGCTCGATGTCGACCTGGATGAACTTCTTGGGTGCATCGCCCCAGCTCTTGCCCTTGCCGTGCGACAGCAGCCAGTTCAGCCGCGCGCCGATCAGCAGGACGACATCGGACTCCTTCAGCACAGTCGAGCGCGCAGCCCCCGCGCATTGCGGATGCAGGTCGGGCAGCAGGCCCTTGGCCATGCTCATCGGCAGGAACGGCACGCCGCTCGTCTCGACAAAGGTCTTGATCGCATCATCAGCCTGCGCGTAGGCCGCGCCCTTGCCGAGAATGATCAGCGGGCGTTTCGCGTTCTTCAGCAGATCGAGCGCGCGCTTGACCGCTGACGGGGCAGGGATCTGCGCCGGCGCCGGATCGATCACCTTGACCAGCGAGGCGGCGCCGGCCTGCGCGTTCATCACCTGGCCGAACAGCTTTGCGGGCAGGTCGAGATAGACGCCGCCCGGACGGCCCGACACCGCGGCGCGGATGGCGCGGGCGAGGCCGATGCCGATGTCCTGGGCGTGCAGCACGCGGAAGGCGGCCTTGCAGAGCGGCTTGGCGATCGCGAGCTGGTCCATCTCCTCGTAGTCGCCCTGCTGCAGGTCGACGATCTCGCGCTCCGAGGAGCCCGAGATCAGGATCATCGGGAAGCAGTTGGTGGTGGCGTGCGCGAGCGCGGTGAGGCCGTTGAGGAAGCCGGGCGCCGAGACGGTGAGGCAGATGCCGGGCTTCTTGGTCAGGAAGCCGGCGATGGCAGCGGCATAGCCTGCATTCTGCTCGTGACGGAAGGACAGCACGCGCAGGCCCTCGGCCTGCATCATGCGGCCGAGATCCGTGATCGGAATGCCGGGGACGTTGTAGATGGTGTCGATGCCGTTCAGCTTGAGCGCGTCGATGACGAGGTGAAAGCCGTCAGTAAGCTCCTGGTGGGTGTCCGGTGCCTCGGTTTTGATCGCAGTCTGCGCCATGCGCCTCATCTCCCTGGTCGTCTTTTGAAGGCGCGGACAGCGTCTTCCGTTGTGAACCCTTCGGCTGATAGCTCAGCCGAGCAACTAACTGAACAATTCCTGGCCGTGCGTCTCGACATAGTTGGCGAGGGCAAGGGTGTGATCGCGTGCGCGCTTCTCGGCGAGCTCGGTGTTGCGTTCTTCCAGCGCCTCGATGATCGCCATGTGCTCGGGCAGGGAGGCCGCGATACGCTCGGTGCGGCCGATCGTGAGCTGGCGGTAGCCGCGCACGTGCAACAGGATGTCGTTGGTCATGTCGACCAGCACAGGCGATTCCGACAACGAGATCAGCGCCTGATGAAAGGCGATGTTGGCTTTGGAATATTCCTCAATGTGATCCTGCGGCAGGCGATCTTTGCCGAAATCCTTGAAGAAGTCGCGCAGGTCCGTGATGTCCTTCTTGCGCGCGGTGGTCGTGATCAGGCGCGCCGCCATGCTCTCGAGCGCAGCCCAGGCGCGGATCATGTCGACGATTTCGCTCTTGGTCCGCCGCACCACGACGATGCCGCGGCGCGGCACGGTCTTGACGAAGCCGTCCTGCTCCAGCATCGCGATCGCCTCGCGGATCGGCGTGCGGCTGACACCCAAACGTTCGGACAAGGCGCGCTCGTCCAGCATCACCGGCTCCGGCGTCGCGTAGATGTCCATCTTCAGGATGGCTTCGCGCAAGGCGCCGTAGGCCTTGTTCTTGAAGCTCGTTTCCGGGGCGATGCGAGCGATCGCGATGTCTGCCTCGGCCATAGGGGGCAACGCCTTGGTTGGTTTCTGCGTGGACAAGACCAATCTCCTGTATTGGGAGAGGTCCTTTTACAGCATATTTAGTTCGAAGATTTTTGGCATACCAGATGCCAGACTGTCAAGCTGCGTGATTTTTCAGCGTTTCCACACCTTCGACGCGCTTGACAAACTTTGGTTCTGGCATACCAAATGCCATAAAATGCGTCTACCCCTCAGGAGGAAACCAAATGTCTGATGCCGCCATGCCCGATGCCAAGGCTACGATCCGCAGAGTTCTCGACCAGGTCAGGTCGGACAAGCGCACCAGCCTGACGGCGCCCGAAGGCAAGCTGGTCTGCGATGCCTATGGCATCCCGGTTCCCAAGGAAGGGTTGGCGAAATCGGCTGCCGAGGCCGCCAAGATCGCTGGCGATATGGGCTTCCCGGTGGTGATGAAGATCGTCTCGCCGGACATTCTCCACAAGACCGAGGCGGGCGGCGTCATTGTCGGCGTCAAGACAGCCGAGGACGCGAAGACAGCGTACGAGACGATTCTCGGCAACGCCAGGAAGTACAAGGCCGACGCCAAGATCGAAGGCATCCAGGTGCAGCAGATGCTGACCGGCGGCACCGAGGTCATCGTCGGCTCGATCACCGACGGCTCGTTCGGCAAGCTGGTGGCGTTCGGCCTCGGCGGCGTGCTGGTCGAGGTGCTGAAGGACGTCACCTTCCGCCTGGCGCCGGCCACCAAGGACGACGCACTGTCGATGCTGGACGGCATCCAGGCGCATGAGATGCTGAAGGGCGTGCGCGGCGGCGATCCGGTCGGCCGCGAGGCGCTCGCCGACGTCATCGTCAAGGTCTCGAA
>Ga0209677_100330_pt1 | contig 30341 bp, 30 predicted proteins | sample AraplaCvi_mCL_r2_2_FD_184285 | JGI IMG/M metagenome (GOLD analysis project Ga0209677, IMG submission 184285) | Arabidopsis root microbial communities from North Carolina, USA - plate scrape CL_Cvi_mCL_r2 (SPAdes) (version 2) | ecosystem: Host-associated > Plants > Roots > Endosphere | place: USA... | reverse complement strand
TGGCCAGGTCGAGGCGCGGGTACGCCTGAAGCACCTCACGGCGGAACTCGACGGGGAGCTCGTCCGCCCGCGCGCCGGAGATGTCGAGGGCGGTGGCGATCTCGAGCAGGTGGCCCTCCGCATCCATCGCGGGTCGACCTCGGGCCAGTTGTGCCGCACGATGACCTCGTGTGCGCGGATGCGCCGGCCGGCCGGCCAGCCGGCCCCGGCGGTCAGTGCGATGGCGACGTGACCTGCCGCATCCTCATAGGCGAGCGCGTGGTTGTCGAACTCGGGGACGATGCCGAGGTCGTGCAGGAGGGCCGAGACGTAGAGCAGCTCGCGGTCGGCGTCGAGGCCGCGAGCGGTGCGGAAGCCCTCGGCCCAGAGCCACGACCGCTGCACGTGGTTCAGCAGCGACGGCGTGTGGTACGCCGTCGCGATCGCGAGAGCCGCCTGAGCGGCGAGGGTGTCGGGGCGGGGGTAGTCGGCGACGCGCATGTCCTCATCCTGCCAGCCTCGTTGAGCCGGTTGCATGATCCCGATGCTCCGTCATAGTCCGTTCGTTGCCGCGTCTTCAAGAGTGCGCAGGAGTTTTTCTGCAGCCCCATTCCTGAAGGAGACGGTCATCGACCAGCACAGCGGAGAAATGCGGGCGCCCGTTCGCGTACGGGTGTGGGCCCTGTGGCTGGTCGTCGGCGTTCTCATTGCAGCCGCCGTTCTCGGGGCTGCGTTCATCCTTCTGGGGGATCAGGCTGCCATCTCTGCCCGAGCGTGGCTGACCCTTCTGCTCGCAGCCGCGTTCGCCGGCACCGTCGTACTCGACGTAGCGGTCGGAACCGGCCCGAACCGCTGGTACTTCCCCGCATCGATCAGCATCGATGCGGTGCTCTTCGTGGTGGGACTCCTCAAGACCTGGGGAGGCTTCTTTCAACCCGATGACACGACCGACCCTGCCGTGTGGGGCCGCCAGTTCGGCGCGTTCCTAGCGATCGTTGTGCTGCTGCGTGTGTCGTTGCTCATCTCACAGACCTATGGTCCGCAGTTCGCCGTTCGTCGGCCTTTGCGGGTCACGAGGGTGCTCGCTTCCCTGGCGCTGGTGCTTCTCTGGATCACCACCGTCATGCTCGTCCTGCCGCTCGCTCTACCGGCAGCGGAGTGGAATGACGTGTGGTCGCGACTTGTCGGAGCCGGCGCCCTGATGACCGCGGTCCTGATGCTCATCCCCGTGGTGCTTCTGGCCTTCGAACCGAGGGAGCCCAAACCCCAGCCGCCGACGCCCCAGCCGCACGGATACGGGTTCCCGCCGCCGCCTCCTGCACTTTCGGGAACGCCCGGATTCCCGGCGACGCATCACGTCGAGCCTCCAGCACAGCCTCACATGCAGCCCCCCGGCGAGGGCGAATGGGTGCAGCCGACCCCACCACAGGCGCCCGGTCAGCCCTCCAGCTGAGGTGAGGTGCGTCCGGCCTCAATCGGCCGGACGGAGTACCGCGATGCCGACCGGCGGGGCGGAATCGGCGGTCTGCAGCAGCCGGGCCGCCTCGGGGAAGCCGACCGTGCGGCCGACGAGGTCCTGGGGGCGGAGCCGCCCGGACGCGACGAGGTCGAGCATCGCCGGGTAGTCGGCGGCGGCCATGCCGTGGCTGCCGAGAACGTCGAGCTCCCAGGCGATGACGCGGTCGAGTGGAAGGTCCGGAGTGGATGCCGCCAGCAGGCCGACCTGCACGTGCCGGCCGCGCCTCCGCAACGAGCGGATGCCCGCGTTCGCGGTCTCCGGCGACCCGACCGCATCGATGGAGGCGTGCGCGCCTCCACCCGTCGCCTCCTGGACGCTCTGCACAGCATCAGGACCGGCCAGAACGGTGTGCTGCGCGCCCGCTCGGGCCGCCAACTCCAGGGCGCCGGGGGAGCGGTCCACAGCGACCACCCGGGCGCCGAGGGCCGACGCGATCATCACCGCACTGAGACCGACACCGCCCGCGCCGTACACGACGAGCCACTCGCCGGGCTGGATGCGCGCCCGCGCCGTCACCGCGCGGAACGCCGTCGCGAACCGGCAGCCGAGAGCGGCGGCCGCAGCGGAATCCAGCCCGTCCGGCACCCGGACGAGGTTCGTGTCCGCCGCCCGCACGGCGACGAACTCGGCGTGCGAACCCCAGTGCGTGAAGCCGGGCTGCGTCTGATCGGGGCACACCTGCGCCGCGCCCGCCCGGCACCATTCGCACTCGCCGCATCCGTTGACGAAGGGCGCCGTCACCCGATCGCCGGGCCGCCACCGCGTGACGCCCCGCCCCACCGCTTCGACGACGCCGGCGAACTCATGCCCGGGAACGTGCGGAAGCCGCACCGAGTCGTCGTGGCCCACCCAGGCGTGCCAGTCGCTGCGGCAGAGGCCGGACGCCTCCACCCCGACGACGGCGCCGCCGTCCGGAAGCGCGGGTTCGGCGAGTTCGGCGACCTCGACCGGGCCGCCGAATCGCTCGTAGTACAGGGCTTTCACGTGTCCTCCTTCTGGGCGCTCAGCAGCGCCACCGCGCGCCGGTCCGCCTCCGCCCACTCCAGCTCGGCCAGCCGGGCCGGGGCGACCCACCGCAGCTCGTCATGGTCGGTGCTCTTCGCCGGTAGAGGCCCGACGAAACGGCAGTCGTAACAGGCCAGCTCGATCGCGCGGCCGTCGCCGCGCACAGTGACCATCCGGTCGAGCAGCGCGCCGACGTGGATGCGGACGCCCAGCTCCTCCACGATCTCCCGTGCCAGGGCCGCCTCCAGGGATTCGCCCGGCTCGACCTTCCCGCCCGGGAACTCCCAGAGCCCGGCGGCATCCCTTCCGGGAGCGCGGCGGCAGGCGAGCACGCGGCCGCCGGCTCCCTCGCGGAGGACCGCGGCGACGACGAGGACGGGCTGCACCATCCCATCCTGCCGTGCCTGACGACCGTGCCGCGCCGCCGGCTTGCCGGATCCGCCTGCCGCGCGACCCTGCCGGATCCGCCCTCCCGCACGCGGCCTCCCGGCTCGCGCGCATCCAGGCGCTAGCATCCGGGTATGGGGCAGACCTCGTCGGCGCGACGGCCGTGGATCGTCGTGGGACTGTTCGCGAGCCTGCTCGCCCAGCTGTGGATGATCGTCGTCGGCGTCTGGCTGCTCGTCTTCGCGGAAGACGACGCCTCGACCCTCGCGCTGCTCGGCTTCTGGTGCTCGATCGGCACCGTCTACCTGATCGTGGCGCTCATCGTGCTCGGGCGTGTCTCGAAGCGCACCACCGCCGACGGACGTCCGGCCCGGTGGGAGACCGGTCGCATCGCCCGCCTGATATCGATGACCGAGACCATTCTCGCCAGCTTCATCGGGCTGGCGGCCGCCGTGCAGGTACTGGCGCTGCACAACGACCCGCAACTCGGCTCGGTCACCGACCTCGTCGGCGTCTGGTCGATGCTGCTGGCCTGGGGATTCCTCCACTGGGGCTTCTCCCAGATCTACTTCCAGCGCTACTACGCCGCACCCGCACCGATGCTGCGGTTCCCCCGCGTCGACGCACTGCCGCGCACCGAGCCGGGCTTCGTCGACTTCGTGTACTTCGCCTACACCGTCGGTACCACGTTCGCGGCCTCGGACGTCGAGGTCCTCACGACCCGGATGCGGTGGACGGTCGTCTGGCACTCCGTGCTCAGCTTCTTCTTCAACGGCTTGATCATCGTGCTCGCACTGAACACCATCATGTCGTCGGCCAAATAGCGGTCAGAGCAGGGTCTCCACGCCGATCCGCACGCGGTCGCCGAGCTCTACGCCCTCGGCCCGCCGCACCGCGGACTTGATCGGCACGACGTAATGGCCGTCCTCCTGCGGGAAGATCGAGGTCGACCAGCGCGAACCTCCGAGGGTCACCGACACCTTCACCGAGTCGAAGCCGGCGGGTGGATGCGGCTGCAGCCGGATCTCCTCGGACACGTCCAGGGGGAGCCGGGCGAACACCCACAGCTCGCGGCGTGAGGCCCAGCGGAAGAGTTCGGTCTCGAATTCGTAGCGGTAACCGGCCATGTCCGCCAAGCTACCGGCTCCACGCCGATCGCCGCATCCGCTCGCCGCATCCGATCGCCGCATCCGATCGGGGACGAGCCACTCGATCAGGGACAATAGGGGAGGGCGCCCGGTCGGGCGCCGGTTCGAGGAGTCCCATGCGCTGGCCGAGATGGTTCCGCAGACGCGCCGAGAAGACGACGCGGACGCGTCCGTTCGACGAGGGCGCCTTGCCGGAGCCCGTCGCGCCCACCCTCGAGCAGTCGGTCGACGAGGGGATGCTGCTGGCCGACTACGCCACCCGCATGGCGATCAAGAACCACATCGTCGTGGACACCATCCAGTACGGCAACTCCTACGACCCGGCCCTCCACGCCATGGAGGCGGCGGCGATGCTGCGCGAGCTGGCGTCGGAGCAGGGCATCGCGGCCGGCCGCATCGAGGAGGAGGTGGCCGCCGCCGAGACGCTCGGCGGCGACGCGATGCACCCGCACGACTACCGCCGAGTGGATGTGGACAACCTCCGGCTGCGGCGGGATGCGGCGCTCGCGCTCGCAGCGGCTCTGCGGAGGAGGGCCGACTCCGACGACGAGCTCGCGGTCCTCGTGGAGCGTGGCCGGAAGGACGCCTGGGATGAGGTCGGCCGAGCGATCGAGGCCGGGCTGGATGCGTTCTCCGGTGCCGAGGCGCTGAAAGAGGACTACGAGCGCGAGAAGCCGGCACGGCTGAACCTGCTGATCCGGCGCGACCTGGCGCGGCTCGAGGAACAGCGGACCGGTTACTGATCGCCGGTCGCGCCGGAGGAACGGAGGCTGACCGCGGGCACGAGATCGCCGACCTCGGATCGCACCCACACCTCCCCGGTCTCGCGCTTCTCCGCGTGCGTGCTGAAGCGGTACAGGAACATCCGGGCGCGCACGGCCCGCGGGGGCGCACCGCCGAAGGGATCGCGACGAAGCAGCTTCAGGGTCGGCCGGTCGGCCTCCAGCAGCCGCAGCAGGAACACCTCGAACCACGGGGAGTCGCGCGAGCCGAGCGCGAGGAACCACATCAGCCAGTCGAGGCGCAGGTGGTACGGCGCGAACTGCCGGGGGATGCGGTCCACATCACCGGGTTTGCCCTTGAAGCCGTACTCCTGCCAGTGCGCATCGGGGTCGGTGGCGTCGTCCGCTGTGCCTTCCACGACGACTTCGTAGCGCTCCTTGGTCACACTGCCGAAGGCTCCGTAGGCGTTGACGAGGTGCCAGCGGTTGAAGCTCGCATTCATCAGCTGGCGCCGGGAGAACAGGTTCAGCAGCGGCCGCCAGCTGAGCACCAGCAGGAAGACGGTCGCGGCGACGGCGACGACGGCGAACCACAGCGGAACCTGCGTCGCTCCGATCGGACCGAGGTGCGCGCCGCCGAACAGCCACGAGAAGACCGGGTCGCTGATCCCGGCGAAGGCCAGCACGATCGTGATCCAGTTCAGCCAGGCGAAGTTCCCGGTGATCACCAGCCAGAGCTGGGTGAGGATCATGATGCCCGCGGCGACGCTCGCCACCGGCTGGGGGACGAAGAGGAACCACGGCACGATCAGCTGCGCGAAATGGTTGCCCAGCACCTCCACCCGGTGCCACCACCGGGGCAGCAGGTGCGCCGTCCGGCTGAACGGATTGGGCATCGGCTGCGTCTCGTGGTGGTAGTACAGGGCGGTCAGGTCGCGCCAGGCGCGGTCGCCGCGCATCTTGATCATCCCGGCGCCGAACTCCAGCCGGAAGACCAGCCAGCGCACGAAGACGACGATCGTGATCGGGGGAGCGGTGTCCCACGCGCCGAGGAACGCGACGACGAATCCCGCCTCGCAGAGCAGGCTCTCCCAGCCGAAGCCGTAGAACGTCTGCCCGACGTTGACGATCGACAGATACAGGAACCAGACGATCAGGAACACCGGGACGAACACGTACGTGGGAGCCGGCTGCAGAACGCCCACGACGACGAGTGCGGAGAGGACGGCGCCGGTCCACGCCACCGTCCGCAGCAGCCGGTCGGAGTAGCGCCACCGGAACAGCGTCGGCTGCTTCCGGGCGTAGGGATGCCGCAGGAACCGTCGCACCGGCAGGAGGCCGCGCTCGCCGAGCAGGGCCGGGAACTGGTTCACAGCCGACACGAACGCGACCACGTAGAGAGCGGCGACGCCGCGCTCGATCACCTCACGGGCGATCGTGTACTCGTCGCCGGCCAGCCATCCCGTGAGCCATGCAGGAACCTCCATCGACACCACCTCGTCGTCGGAATGCGTTCACCGTACGCCCGGCCGCCGACTCGGGCGAGCGGAGACGCCCAGCGCACTTCGTGACGAATGGTCGCTTGGCGGCGCTGCACGCGCACATTCGTGACGAATCGCGGCGGGCCGGTGCGCCGGAGAGTCAGGTCCCGAGGGTCAGGCCGCGAGTTCGGCGTCGAGCCGGATCGCGCGATGGTCGGACGCGCCGGCGGGCAGCACATCCACCGATTGGATCTCGAAACCGGTCGACGTGACGAAGTCGAAGTAGCCGGAGAAGAACTTGTAGCGCAGGTAGGTCGGCTCCGTCGTCCGCTTCAGCGCGTAACCGGAGGTGGTGAGGTGCCGCTCGAGGCCGCGGATGAACCATGGATAGTTGAAGTCGCCGACCATGACCGCGGGGGTGTCGGGGGAGAGCGAGCGCATCCCGTCGTGGGCGGAGGCGATCTGCTTGCGTCGCAGCGAGTTGAGCGCCGTCAGGGGGGCCGCGTGGAACGAGCCGACGAGGATGTCCTCGCCGTTGTCCCTGTCGCGGAGGTGGACGGCGAGCAGGCGCTCGTTCGCCGGGGCGAGCACGCGGTCGTGCAGCGACTTCTGCACGGCGAACACCTGGCTGTGGAGGATCTCGTAGCGGTCGTCGCGCACATACACGGCGAGCCCGAGCCGGTTGGCGCGCGTGCTGTCGGCGAGCACCAAGTGGTGCAGCCGTTCGGGGAGGGCTTCGCTGTCGCATTCCTGGAGGCACAGGACGTCGACGTCGTATGCCTCGGCGATCCCCGTCAGCTCACCGCTCGCCGCGTGCTTGCGCAGGTTGTAGCTCACGATCCTCAGGGTCATGCACCTCTTCTCGAACCACTCGACGCGGCCGGCGTGGATGCGGGCCCTCGTCTGTCATTCTGTCGCACTTGAGACGCGGTTCAAGCGGGCCCGCGCCATCGCACAAGGAATTCACATCGCCGTCACCCGTGGTTCGGGCGATAGTGTCGACGCATGGCAGGCGATGCGGTTGTGCTCACGGTCCCCGGGCCCCACGGCGATCGGGAGGTGCGCATTTCCAGCCCTGACCGGGTCATCTTCCCCGAGCCGGGGATCACGAAGCTGGACCTCGCGAAGTACCTCGTCGAGGTGGGCGACGCCTTCGTGCGCGCGAACGGCGACCGGCCGGTGTCCCTGCAGCGATTCCCCGACGGGATCGACGGCGAGCAGTTCTTCTCCAAGAACCCGCCGCGCGGAACCCCGGAGTACGTGCGCTCCGTGAACGTCGTCTACCCGAGCGCCCGGTCGCATCCCCAGCTGGTCATCGATGAGCCGGCGGCGGCGGTGTGGGCGGCCCAGATGAACACGGTGGTGTTCCATCCGTGGCCCTCCCGCGCAGAGGACTCGGACAATCCGGACCAGCTGCGCATCGACCTCGACCCGCAGCCCGGCACGGGGTTCGCGGACGCTGTCCCTGCCGCGATCGAGCTGCGCACGGTGCTGCGGGATGCGGGGCTCACAGCGTACATCAAGACCTCCGGCAACCGCGGCCTCCACGTCTTCGCGCCGATCACACCGTCGCGCGAGTTCCTCGAGGTGCGCCACGCGGTCATCGCCGCAGCCCGGGAACTGGAGCGGCGGATGCCCGACCGCGTCACCACGGCGTGGTGGAAGGAGGAGCGCGGCGAGCGGGTGTTCGTCGACTTCAACCAGGCGAACCGCGACCGCACCATGGCCGGCGCGTACAGCCCGAGGCCGCTGCCTCACGCCTCCATTTCCGCCCCGATCACCTGGGACGAGCTGGAGCACGTCGACCCCGCGGACTTCACGGTGCTGACCATGCCGGAACGCCTGCGCACGGTCGGCGATCCGTGGGAGGACTTCGGTTCCGAGCCCGGTACCGTCGACGTCCTGCTCGAGTGGTGGGAGCGCGACCTCTCGAACGGGCTGGGCGAGCTGCCGTTCCCGCCCGACTACCCGAAGATGCCGGGGGAGCCGCCGCGCGTGCAGCCGAGCCGGGCGAAGAAGGCCTAGCGGTCCGTCGCGGTTGCGGTCGCCTTTGCGGTGCCGGCGGCCTTCGGCGCTTTCGCCGCTTTTGCCGCTTTCGCCGCAGCCTCCAGATCGGAGACGAACGCGTCGTACGCGGCATCCCATCCCGGGTCGTCCTTCAGTCGTAGGAGCGCGGACGGGTGCGTGGTCACGAGCACCGCACGGCCCTCGGGCGATTCCTGGAGGCGTCCCCGCTCCTGCTGGATGCGGGTCGTCCGGCCGAGCACACTCCGTCCGGCCGTGGCGCCCAGGCAGACGACGACCTGGGGCTGGACCGCGTCCAGCTCCGCCTCCAGCCACGGGTGGCACGCCACGATGTTCCCGACGGCCGGCTTCTCATGGATGCGCCGCTTTCCCTGGCGGTGGAAGCGGAAATGCTTGACCGCGTTGGTCAGGTAGACCTCGTCGCGGTCGATACCGGCGTCCCGCAGCGCCTGATCGAGGATGCGCCCCGCCGGCCCGACGAACGGCGCCCCCTCGACGTCCTCCCGGTCGCCCGGCTGCTCGCCCACGAGGGCGAGGGCGGTCCGCGCGTGTCCCGAGGAGAAGACGATCTGCGTCGCGTCCCGGTACAGCTCGCAGCCGCGGCAGTCCGGCGCCGCCGCCCGCAGGCTCTGCAGGTCGCGCGCCTCCGGCAGGAAGCGCTCCGCCCCCGGCCGTTCCTCGTCCGCCATATGCGCCACGCAACCACCCGCGGGCAGCCCGCGCAACCACCCGGGCACGGCCCGCCCGCGCAACCACCATCGAGTCCGCAGAGCTTGCACACGACACGCCGCCCGGGCGTGCAGTCTGTGCGGACTCGATGGTGGGGGTCAGGTCAGGACGTCGGCGAGGTCGTAGGCGATCGGGCGGTCGAGTTGGTCGAAGGTGCACGAGGACGCCTCCCGGTCGGGGCGCCACCGCTCGAACTGGGCGGTGTGGCGGAACCGCATCCCCTCCATCTGGTCGTATCGCACCTCGAGCACGCGCTCGGGCCGGAGGCGGACGAACGAGACGTCCTTGCCGGAGGAGAACCGGCTGCGGTCGGTCTCGCCGGTGACGGCCTCGCCGCTCTCGTCGCGCTCGACCAGCGGCGCAAGCTCGTCGATCAGCGCGAGTCGTCTCGCGTCGCTGAATGCGGAGACCCCGCCCACGTTGCGCAGCATCCCGTCGTCGCCGTAGAGCCCGACCAGCAGCGAGCCGACGCCCTGACCGCTCTTATGGATGCGATAGCCGAGCGCGACGACATCGGCCGTCCGGTGGTGCTTGATCTTGAGCATCGTGCGCTTGTTCGGCGCGTAGACGCCGGAGAACGGCTTCGCGACGACACCGTCGAGGCCGGCGCCCTCGAACTCCACCAGCCAGTGGCGGGCGACGTCCACATCGGTCGTCGTGCGGGTCAGCGCGATGGGAGCCGGGAGGTCGCCGGCGAACTCCTCCAGCGCGGCCCGCCGCTCGGCGAAGGGCCGGTCGACGAACGACTCGTCGCCGATCGCGAGCAGGTCGAAGGCCACGAAGGTGGCCGGTGTCTTCTCGGACAGCAGCTTCACCCGGCTGGCGGCCGGATGGATGCGCTGCGACAGCGCCTCCCAGTCCAGCCGCTGCTTCCCGGGCTCGCCGGTGGGCACGACGATCTCGCCGTCGAGGACGCACGGACCGGGCAGGATGCTGCGGAACGCCTCCACGAGCTCCGGGAAGTAGCGGGTCAGCATCTTGGATCCGCGGCTGCCGATCTCCACCGACTCCACGGCGCCCTCGCCGTCTGCGTAGACGATGGCGCGGAAGCCGTCCCACTTGGGCTCGTAGCTCAACCCACCCGTCACACTGTCTGGTTCCGGCACCTCGGGCACCGCCTTCGCGAGCATCGGAGCGATCGGGGAGGAGGCGGAAGGCTGCATGCTCCGATCATGCCGCGAACCGCCGACGTCGGGAAGGGATGCGGTCGGCTACCGGCCACGGAAGGTTAGGTAAGGCTCGCCTATACTGGAAGCGTCATGTACCGTCCCGATCACGCCACCCACACCGCCTCCACGGCGCACGCCGACGACCGCGTCCAGTTCCTGGTCGTCGGCGACGAGACCTCGCTCGTGGAGCTCTCGGCCGAGCTGGCGCTGCTGCCGCTCTGTGCACGTGGGCGCGTCTTCGTCGAGGTCGAGGACGCGTCCCAGATCGTGCCGCTCGGCACACCGCTGCGCGTGACGCTCACCTGGCTGCCGCGGTCCGACCGCAGCGGCCGCCCCGGGACAGGGGAGCGCTGCGCTCGCGGCGAGGCCGCAGCACGCGCGGTGCGTGCCTGGTGCGACGAGATGCTGTGCGACGGCCCGGGCGAGACACGCGCCATCGTCACCGGCGGCTTCGCCCTGGCCACCGAGGTGCGCGACCACCTCGTCGGAACGGTGGGCATGTCGCCCGCCGCCGTTTCCACCCCCGGTCTCTCGGCCCGCTGACTGCCCTAGGCGGGACGCCCCAGACGGTACCCGCCCTACGCGGGATCCGCCCTACGCGGGATCCGCCCTACGCGGGATCCGCCCGAGACCAGATCCGCCCTACGCGGCGACGTCGACCCCGACCAGCTCCGCGCTCGCGGTCCAGAGGTCGCGGCCCAGCTGCGCGCTGCGCGCCTGCGGATGCGTCCGTCCGTTCGCTTTCAGCCGGTCGAAGTACGTCCCGCTCGGCGCGCCGACGGGGACGGGTCCGGCCAGGAACACCAACGGCGCCGCGCCCGCCGTCACCGGGATGCCGAACGAGCTCCGCGTGACCAGGTGGCCGAAGCGGATGAGCGGCGACGAGTTGCCGAAATTGGTGGCGATCGTCCCGGGATGGAACGAGTAGGCGGAGACGCCCGTGCCGGTCAGCCGTTCGGCGAGCTCGGCGGCGAACAGGATCGTCGCCAGCTTCGCGGTGCCGTACGCACGCCAGCCGCCCTGCCAGGGCCGTCGCTCCCAGTCGAGGTCGTCCACGCGGAGGTTGCCGAAGCGGTTCGCCATACTGGCCGTCGAGACGACCCGGACGTCCCGGCCGGTCGCCGCTGTCTCCACCAGCCGGGGTCGCAGCAGAGCGGTGAGCAGGAAGGGCGCGAGGTGGTTCGCCTGGATGGTGCGCTCGTGCCCATCCACCGTCAGCTCCCGCTCGTGGTAGAGCCCGCCTGCGTTGTTGGCGAGCACGTCGATCGTCTCGTAGCGATCGAGCAGGGCCTCGGCCAGCGCCCGAACGTCGTCGAGGCGTTCGAAGTCGGCCAGGAAGGGCGTCGCGCCGATGCGCTCCGCGACCGCGCGCGTCCGCTCCGGGTTGCGGCCGACCACCGCGACCTCGTCCCCGCCCGCAGCCAGTGTCTCGGCGGCGACGGCCCCGATCCCGGAGCTTGCGCCCGTGACGACGATGGTGCGTGTCATAAGTACCCGCCCTTCTCGAGGCCCGCCTCGATCTCGAACCGGTTGCCCAGGGGGTCGCGTCCGGCCAGGAGGTACAGGAACGGGAACAGCATCCCGTACTGCTGCCACTGCTCTTTGTGGACGGCCTCGTGCTCGAGGATGTCGTCGCTCACGTTGTGGTCGGTCAGGTAGACACCGCCGACGCACGATCCGCCGCGGCCGAACGTCGCCTTCGGCATGCCCCGGAAGACGGTCAGCCCGCCGCGGCGCTCGATGCGTCCGGTACTCCAGACGAAGCCCCAGACCAACCCGACCGCGGTGGCGTACAGATAGCCGGCGCGCGTGATCGCGCGGGAGAGCTCACGGGTTGCGCTCATCTCGCTGCGCTCATTTCTCCGGCCGCCCGTACGCTTCCAGCAGCCGCAGCCACACCTCGCTGACCGTCGGGTACGACGGCACCGCGTGCCACAGCCGGTCGAGCGGCACCTCCCCGACGATCGCCACGGTCGCGGAGTGCAGCAGCTCGCCGACCTCCTGGCCGACGAAGGTCACTCCGAGGACCACCTTCCGGTCCTCATCGACGACCATGCGTGCCGTGCCCTCGTAGCCGTCGGCGACGACGTACGCGCCCGAGACCTTGCCGATGGGATAGTCGACGACCCGGATGCGGTAGCCGGCCTTCTCTGCCCGCGCCGCGGTCAATCCCACCGACGCGACCTCCGGGTCGGTGAACGTCACCTGGGGGACCGCCTCATGGTCGGCGGTCGCCACGAACGCACCCCATGGCTCGAGCGACACGTCCCGTCCGTGGGCGCGTGCGGCGATGGCGTCTCCGGCGGCGCGCGCCTGGTACTTGCCCTGGTGCGTCAGCAACGCGCGATGGTTGACGTCGCCCACTCCGTACAGCCAGCCGCCGTCGACCGGTTCGCCGTCGGCGCCCAGCACACGGAGGCTGTCGTCCACTCTCAGCCAGCCGCCGTCCTCCAGGCCGAAGGCGTCGAGACCGATGCCGAAGGTGCGCGGGACGCGGCCCGTCGCCACGAGGAACTCGTCGGTCTCGAGCACCGTGTCGTCGCTCAGCTCCAGCCGGAAGCCCTCGTCGTCCGTGCGCTCCACACGGCGGGTCTCGGTGTCGAGGTGGAGGGTGACGCCCAGCTTCGTGAGGGACTCGGCCACCAGCTCTCCGGCGAACGGCTCGTCTCCGGCCAGCAGTCCGCTGCGCGCGATGAGGTGGACCTCGGTGCCGAACCCGGCGTAGGCCGTCGCCATCTCGGTGGCCACGACGCCGCCGCCGAGGATCGCCAGCGACAGGGGGACGCGCTGCACACTCGTCGCCTCGCGGCTGGACCACGGCTCGCTCTCACGCAGGCCCGGGATGTCGGGGAGCAGCGAGGCGGAGCCGGTCGACACCGCGACGGCGTGCTTCGCGCGCAGCACCGTGACCGTACCGTCCTCCGCGGTGACGGTCACCTCGCGGGGCGCCGTGATGACGCCCCAGCCGCGGACGAGGTCGACGCCGGCGCCCTCGAGCCACTCGACCTGCCCGCTGTCGTTCCAGTTGCTCGTCATCTCGTCGCGCCGCTTGAGCACCGCCGCCACATCCAAGTCGCCGGTGATCGCCTCCCGCGTGCCCCCGACCTTCCGCGCCGCCCGCAGCAGCGCTCCACTGCGCAGCAGCGTCTTGGACGGCATGCAGGCCCAGTACGAGCACTCCCCGCCGACGAGCTCCGACTCGACGATGACCGTCTTCATCCCGCCCTGCGCGGCGCGGTCCGCGACGTTCTCGCCCACTGCGCCCGCGCCCATCACGATGACGTCGTAGTCCCTGGTGTCCGTCATGCCCACTCCCTGCTCTCCCGCGGACCCCGCCGCGATTCTCGTCCTGTCCGCCGTGTCGTGCCGTCCCCGTGCGGCCTGTCGCCCGGTGGCCCCTCCGGGATCCGGGGTCCGCGAGGACCGGGAGGTCACCGCCCCACGAACTGCGCCTCGGTGCGCGTGAGGAAAGCCTCCATCCCGATGCGCGCGTCCTCGCTCGCGGCCAGCCGCACCAGGGCGGGCTGCAGCTCGGCCTCGGCCGCCGCGTCGCCGGCGCGCACCGCGCGCTTCGCGTTCGCGAGGGCGGCCTGCACCGCGAGCGGCGCCTGTGCGGCGATCCGCTCCGCCACTTCGAGGGCGCGATCGAACTGCGTCCCGTCGTCGACGACCTCCTGCACGAGGCCGATGCGATGCGCCTCCGCGGCGTCGAAGAGGTCGCCGGTGAGGATGTGTCGCATCGCGTTGCCCCACCCCACCGCCCGCGGGAAGCGCAGCGTGGCGCCGCCGAACGGCAGGATGCCGCGGGTGACCTCGATCTGCCCGAATCGGGTGCCGCGCGCGGCGACCGCGATGTCGGAGGCCAGGATGAGCTCCACACCGAGCGTGAGACAGGTGCCCTGGACGGCGATCACGACCGGCTTCGTCAAGGGGGTGCCCGACACCTGCCAGGGGTCGATGCCGTCCGGGCCGACGAACGACAGCCCGTCGGCTCCGATGCGCGGGCCGAGGTCGGCGAGGTCGAGGCCGGCCGTGAAGTGGTCGCCCACCCCGTGCACCAGCCCGACCCGGAGCTCGGGATCGCGCTCCAGCTCCCCGTAGGCGTCCGCCAGCCGGGTCAGCAGGTCGAAGTCGGCGGCGTTGCGCTTCTCCGGGCGATTCAGCCCGATGAGCAGGATGTGACCCCGCCGCTCCGTGATGATCTTCGGCTCGCTCATGGCCTCCACGCTACTGCCCTGCCGCAGGGCCCTCGGGCGGCGTGGCCGCTGCCGGCGAGGCGGTCGGCCCGGCGAGGGCCCCGAGGATGCGCAGGATGACCGGGAGGTCGCGTCCGGCAGCGTCCGGGGATTCGGGGGCGAACTCCATCAGGCCGGCTCCGGCCAGGTCGAACCGGCGGCGGAGTGCCCGGACCGCCTCGGTCAGCCGCTCCGGCTGCACGCCGAACGGCTCCGGGTAGCCGATCCCGTCGATCGAGGACGGATCGAGCACATCGAGGTCGATGTGCACGTACACCGCCGTCGCGCCCGTGGCGGCCACCGCCTCCACCAGGGCGTCCGGGTCGTCCAGCTCGTCGGGGGAGAGGACGCGGATCGCGTGCTCCTCCACGAAGGCGGATTCGCCGTCGTCCAGCGCCCGCGTGCCGGCGAGGATGAGCTGCAGCGGCTCCAGCATGTTCGCCCCGGCCGAGGCCAGACCGTCCGGCCCCTCGCCGAGGAGCGCGCGGAGCACCATCCCGTGGAACGCTCCGGAGGGGGAGGAGGCGACGTCGTTGAGGTCGCCGTGCGCATCGAACCACACCACGGCGACCGAGCCGGCGGGATGCGCTCCCAGCGCATGCTGCACCGCCCCCAGCTCCGCACCGCAATCGCCGCCGATCGTGATCACGGGAGCCTCCAGCAGCCCCAGCTCGGCCGCCGTCGCCTCGCGCACGGCGGCCAGCGACGAGAAGCGGTTCACGCCCGTGCCGAGGGACTCGCCCGCCGTCGCCGGCACCGGGACCACATGCGTGCGGGCGGGCGGCAGGTCGCCGCGGATGGCGTCCGCGCCGTCGATGAGGCGCATCGCACGCGAGGACCCCGAGCCCTGCCACTGCGGGACGACGAGGAAGGATGCGGGGCTCACGCCTCAGCGCCCGACGTGCCGGCCTTCAGTGCCGCGAGCCGCGCATCCACCTCGGTCAGCTCGCCCAGGTCGTCCAGCTGCTCGAACTGGGCGTCGAGGCTGGAGGAGGCGAGCTCCTGCGCGCCGCGCACGCGGGCCTCCTCGCGGCGGATCTTCTCCTCGAAGCGGGAGACCTCACTGGTCGGATCCATGATGTCGATGCTCTTGACCGCATCCATCACCTGCGACTGCGCCCGGGCGCTCGCGGCTCGCGCGACCAGCTCGGCGCGCTTGCTCTTCAGCTGCTCCAGCTTCTCCTTCATCTGGTTCAGGCCGGTCTTCAGCTTCTCGACGACTTCGGTCTGCGCGGCGATCTGCGGCTCGGCGGCCTTCGCTTCGTTCTCCGCCGAGATCTGCCGCTGCAGCGCCACCTTGGCGAGATTGTCGAACCTGTCCGCGTTCGCCGTGTCGCCGGCGGCGCGATACTGGTCTGCCTGGCGGCTCGCGGCGAGCGCCTTGTCGCCCCACTCGCCCGCGGCGTCCACGTCTTCGCGGTGGTCGTCCTCGAGCATGCGCAGGTTGCCGATGGTCTCCGCGATCGCGCTCTCGGCGTCCGCGATGCTGTTCGTGAAGTCGCGGACCAGCTGGTCCAGCATCTTCCCCGGGTCCTCCGCCTGATCGAGGAGGGAGTTGACGTTAGCCCGCAAGAGCTGCGAGATCCGTCCGAAGATGGACTGCTTCGCCATGTGGTCTTCCTTTCGCTTCCGCCCCGAGGGCGATCATCCGTGTTACGCCAGGTCGTTCAGAACCGTCCGCCGCCGCGCCGGCTCCGCGTGCCGCCTCCGCCGAAGCTTCCGGCGCTGAACCCGCCGCCGCCCCAGCCGCCGCCTCCGCCGCCCCAGTTCCCGCCGCCGCCCCAGCCGCCGCCGAGGCCACCGCCGAGCACGGAGTCGATCAGGATGCCGCCGAGGATGGCGCCGACCGCGCCGCCCCCTCCACCGGGACCGACCGTCCCTCCGCCGAAGACGCCGCCCAGGCCGCCGCCCATTCCGGGCTGGAACCCGCCGACGTCCTGCTGTGCCAGCTGCGTGGCCTCGTCCGCGAGCTGCGCGGCGCGCTGGGCCTGTGCGAGCGCGGTCACCGCATCCGTCGCGGCCGTCTGCTCCGCCTGCGCGACGAGGCGCGACGCCTCGGCGAGCCGGGTGCGGGCCGCAGGTCCTACCGCTCCGCGCCGGGCGGTGAGGAAGTCCTCGCAGGCGGACACCCGGGCACGCGCCGTCAGAAGCGTCTGCTGCAGCGCCGACTGGGCGCGCTGCGCCTGCGCCCGGGCGTCGCGGACGCCCTGCAGCACGGAGTCGATCGACCGGTTGGCGGCGTCGAGCCGCCGGGCGAGCTCCAGCGGGTCCACCCGGCCGGCAGCAAGCGCTGACTGGACGTCCGTCACGGTCTGCTCCGTGCCCGCCGCGGTGGCCGCGATCGTGCCGCCCGGATCGCTGGAGGCGGCGAGCGCGCGTGCCTCCGCCAGATCGCCGCGCAGCTCCGCGATCGTGCGGTCGAGCGATTGCTGCGCGGCATCCAGGTCGGTGCCGAGCCGGTCCACGGCGTCGAGCAGCAGACCGGCCTGATCGGCGGACTCCTCGGCGGCGCGCACGCCGACCGCGGCCGCGCCCGCGTTCCCCGCCGCCTGCTGCGTCGCGCCGGCCAGTGCCGTCTCGGCGAAGTCGAGCCGCTGACTCGCCTGGTCGATGTTGTCGTGCACCGTGGCGAGCGCGGCGTCCGCGTAGCGCCGGGCGAGCCCGTCGAGCGTGGACCGGGCGGTCGTCAGGCGCTGCCGGAGCGCCGACACGCGGCTCGTCAGCTCGGCCGTCGCCTCCGGGATGCGCTTCTCCAGCGCGCGCAACTCGTCGAAGGCGTCGGCTTGCGCGTCGAGTGCCTGGTTGGCCGCGCCGCACAGCTGGACGATGTGGATGTTCCACTCGCGCCGCTGCTCGTCCGTATCGGGCTCAGCATCATCCAGCCGCTGCTTCAGCGCGAAAGCCTCGCGCAGCTGTCCCTTGGCCGCATCGAGCGCCGCCTGGAACGGCACGACGGCCGGGCCACCGTACTCGGCGGTGGCGTACGCGAGCTCCTGTTCGCTGGTGCGGATCGCGTCGTCCGTCTGCACGAGCGCCGAACCGGCTCGTCGCTCCAGGTCGGCGAGCGGGATGGTGTGCAGCTCGCTCTGCGGGGTCGCCGGCCCCGCGGCGGCCTGCTTCCTCCGCGAACGGCGCGTGCGCACCAGCAGGAAGACGAGGAGACCGACCACGATGACGCCGGTCAGGAACACCCAGAAGACGGTCGCACCTCCGCCGGAGCCGCCCAGGGCGTCGCCGAGGCCGGCCGCGGCCGCAACCCCCGCTCCCGCCCAGTCGCCGGCATGAAGCTTCGGCTCGACGTTGTTCTGCTCGATGCCGTCGAGCTGTTCCGGGCTCACCGGGCCGGCGTCGTCGCCGGAGAGGTAGTACGTACGTCCCGTGGTGGACACCGCGAGCAGGTAGTCGCGCTGGCCGAGCCCGTTGCGGGCGGCGGTCTCATTGGCCCAGTCCGCCGCCTCGGTCGGAGCGGTGAAGGAATCGACGTAGACGACGAACAGGTCGACATGATGCTGGGCGTACAGCTGCTCGGCGGCCGCCGTGATGGCCGCTACGTCCCCCTGGCTCAGCACATGGGCGTCGTCGACGACGTGGCCCGCCCCGAAGTCGACGGGATCCTGCGCGGCGACGGTCGCCCCCGGTCCTGCCGCGAGCGGTCCCGCCGCGAGCCCGAGCGCCAGCAGGGCCCCGGTCAGCAGACGTAGACCTGGCAAGCGCATCCACCCCTCGCGTTCTCGGGTCCGGCTCTCGGGCCTGGGTTGTACCCCGCCGAGTCTATTTCCGGCGACTGTGCGCTGTCACTGTTTCCGCCTGTTACAGCTGCGTGTGCGCTCGGCGGGGCCGGCTGCTGGGATGGAGGCGTCCGGTCGAGAGGAGGAGCGCATGTCGCAGCAGCCTGTCCTGGCCGTCGTCGAGGCGACGCGCTTCCGCCCGCACGACCCCGCCTATCACGAGTACGTGCAGTTGCTCGTCGGCAACGTGATCGCCGAGGCGCGATCCCACGGCTGGAGCGTGATCCGGCTCGCCGCCGACCGCGGAACCGCTGCTCTGCTCTCCGGCACCGGGCAGGCGGACGCCATTGTGATCGTGGGCGGGGAGGACATCCACCCCCGCTTCTACGACGCGGAGACCGGCTACGCCAACGAGTCCCGGCACCTTCCGATCGCGGACGCCGCCCAGATCGCGCTCGTCCGCTCCGCCGTGGCACGCCGGACACCGCTGCTCGGCATCTGCCGCGGCCTGCAGATCGTGAACGTGGCCCTCGGCGGGACGCTCGTGCAGGACCTCGGCGACCAGTGCGGCCACGTCAACCGCGGTGTGCCCATCCCGCAGGTGCTCACCACCCACACCGTCCAGCCGGAGGCGGATTCCCGCGTCGCGGAACTGCTCGGCGCGCGCCCCGTGGAGGTCCGCAGCGCACACCACCAGGCGGTCGACCGGCTCGGCGCCGGCCTCGCCGTCACCGCCCGGTCGCACGACGGCCACGTCGAAGCGATCGAGCACCAGGACGCCCCGTTGCTCGCGGTGCAGTGGCACCCGGAGGACGTGCAGGCGCCGGCCGGCCAGCTCACGGCGCTTCTTGGTGTCCTGCGGTCCGGCATTCTGGATGCGGAGCTCGCCTCCCGGTCCGTCGTCGCGGCCTGAGGCGCTCAGTCCCTGACGGCTGCGGTCAGTCCTGCACCGGCCATCCGTGGTCGCCCAGCAGCGGCACGAAGGCAACGGCTCCCAGGTCCGTCTTCGTCAGCATCCCGTCGTCTCCGCGGGTGAACAGAGCGAGGTGCTGCGCTCCTCCCGGCCGGCCGACAGGCATCACGATGCGGCCGCCCAGCGCGAGCTGCTCCGCCCAGGGACGCGGGACGGACGGTCCGGTGGCCGCGGCGACGATCGCGTCGTACGGCGCGCCCGGCGGCCAGCCGAGCGTCCCGTCTCCGGTCACGACCTCGACACGGTACCCGAGCGCTTCGAGCGTCGCCGCGGCCTCCACCGCGAGGTCGGGATGCCGCTCGATGCTCACCACCCGATGGGCGAGCTCCGCGGCGACGGCGGCCGCGTAGCCGGAGCCGGTCCCGACGTCCAGCACTGCGTCCTCGGGACCGATGTGCGCGGCCTCCAGCGTCAGGGCGACGATGTACGGCTGCGAGATGGTCTGGCCGTTCCCGATAGGCATCGGATGGTCCTCGTACGCATACGGCGCCGCCCGCTCGTCGACGAACAGGTGCCGCGGCACGCGTCTCATCGCATCGAGGACCCGCTGATCCTCGATCCCGCGGCTGACGAGCTGCTCCTCGACCATCCGCGCTCGTTCGAAGGTGTGCTCGTGGTTCGTGCCGCCATTGAACCACCGCGGCGGCTCTCGCGCACGACCGAATTTCTTCTGCTCGAGGTGGACCATCCGGGGCCCGACGGCGCGGAGATCACGCCGTCGTCCTCATCCACGCCGTCCTCGGGGGTCGGCTACTGATCGGCACGGTTCGCGCCGATCATCCGAACGCGCGGGCGTGCTCCACGAGGCGGTCGAAGGCCGCATCCAGGTCCGGGTCGGCCCGCTGACGCTCCGGGTCGGCCAGGTACCACTCCACGATCTCGCCCGCGCCGCGCGCGAACGGGATCCGAGGGCTGAACTCGGGCACGAGCGCTTTCACCTTCCGGTTGTCGAAGTGCATCGAGTGGGCCTTGTCGCCGAGGAGACCCGGCCCCACCTCCGGAATCACGGCGGCGATGGATTCGCTGGCCACGTGCACGAGGTCCGCCTCCACCCCGAGCGCCTCCGCGAGGTAGCGGTAGATCTCGTCCCAGGTCGGTGCCTCGTCGCCGGTGATGTGGAAGGCGTCGCCCACCGCCTCCGGCCGGCCGAGCAGGCCGACGAAGGCGACGGCGAAGTCGGTGTTGTGGGTGATCGTCCAGCGGCTCGTCCCGTCGCCGTGGACGACGACCGGGGCGCCGCGCCGCATCCGCTCCAGGTCGGTCCAGCTGCCCGTCGTCGGGATCAGCGTGCGGTCGTACGTGTGCGAGGGGCGGACGATCGTCGCCGGGAAGCCGCGGTCGCGGTACGCCTCGACCAGGAGGTCCTCGCACGCGATCTTGTCCCGGGAGTACTGCCAGAAGGGGTTCCGGAGCGCCGTGGACTCGGTGACCGGGACGCGCGACGGCGGCTTCTGGTACGCCGACGCCGAGCTGATGAAGACGAACTGGCCGACGCGTCCCTCGAACAGGTCGAAGTCCGTCCGGATGTGCTCGGGGGTGAAAGCGAGGAACTCCGCCGCCACGTCGAAGCTGCGCTCGCCGAGGACGCGGTGCACGCTCTCCGGGTCGCGGATGTCGGCGTGCAGCACCTCCACGCCGTCGGGCAGCGGCCGGGTGGAGCTGGCGCCGCGGTTGACCACCGTGACCTCGTGTCCGCGATCGACCGCCTCGGCGACGCACGCCGAGCTGATCACGCCCGTCCCACCGATGAAGAGTGTCCGTGTCGCTGCCATGCCCCGCTCCTTTACGCGTCCCCGTCGTGCACCTGCCCGTCGCCGGTGCCGGGAGGTTCCGCCGAATGGCCAGGCTAACCCCGCGGGGCGCGGCACGCGAGGTGCCCCATCATCCCATCCGCTCCGTTCTCCCGTCCCGTTCCGTTCCTCCCGCTCCCGTCCCTGCCGTTCCTTCCCGCTTGCGAAGGAGATTCGACCGTCTCGCGGCCGAATCTCCTTCACCACTGCCAATCGAAGGAGATTCGAAGCCATTCGTCCTTCGTTGCACACCACCCGCCTCTTGCGGGTTCTCCACAGATCGGCGGCCGGCCCGCCGACGATCCCGCCGGCGCCTGGAGACTGGGCACATGATCGACCAGCACACGTTGACCCGCCTGGGCGGGATCGCCACCGCCCATCAGCTCCGCGCCGCCGGAGCTTCGTCCGAACAGTTGTCGGCGGCGGTCCGAACCGGTGAGCTGCGCCGGATCCGCAAGGGGGTCTATGCGCTGCCCACCGCCTCGCGCGATGCGCTCACCGCTGTCGTCGGACGCGGACGGCTCTCGTGCGTGACCGCGGCGCGCACGTATGGTCTGTGGGGAGGCGACGACACGCGGTTGCACCTTCAGCTCGCTCCGAACACCCGGGCGGGACCCCGGGGTGGCTGCGTCCGGCACTGGCTGCCGACCGAATCGCACGAGGAACTCTGGAGGGTCAGTCTTGCGGACTGCCTCCGCTCGGTGGGGCGATGCGCCGATGAGGAGACGGCCGTCGCGGTATTCGATACCGCAATCTCGACCGGCCTGACGAATCCTCTGGCCTTGCAGGACGTGCTAGCCGGAACACCGGCCAACGTTCGCGCGAGAGCGCTGCTCGCTCGCCCGGGCTCCGATTCCGGTGTCGAGTCGATCGTGCGTCAGCGGCTCCAGCGCCGTGGGCACCTCGTGGAGCAGCAGGTGCACGTCGACGGCGTGGGGCGGGTCGACCTGCGAGTCGACGGCGTGCTGTATCTCGAGGTCGATGGATTCGAATTCCACAGCGATCGCCAGGCGTTCGACCGCGACCGACAGAGGGATGCCGGGCTGGGCTCCCGTGGCCTGGCGCGCATGCGGGTCTCGGCCGCTCAGGTGCGCAGGAACTGGCCGACTGTCCTCCGGGCGATGGATGCCATCCTCGCGCACTCGGTGAACTCACAGGGAGCGCGGGACCAAGCCGGTGCCCTCGCGTGTTCCACCTACTGACGGCGTCGCAGCCAGCGCGCCGCACGAGGAGGAATCGTGACACAGGACTACCGCAAGGACCCGGAGGCCGTCTCCCGCCTGACCCCGCGTCAGTACGAGGTGACACAGGAGGCCGCGACCGAGCCGGCGTTCCGCAACGAGTACTGGAACAACCATGAGGAGGGCCTCTACGTCGACGTCGTGTCGGGGGAGCCGCTCTTCGCGTCCGTGAACAAGTACGACAGCCGCTCGGGATGGCCGAGCTTCACCGTTCCGGTCGAGCCGGGCAATATCGTCGAGAAGGTCGACCGGGCCTACGGAATGGTGCGCACCGAGGTGCGATCCGCCCACGGTGACAGTCACCTGGGCCACCTCTTCGACGACGGTCCCGCCGAGGCCGGAGGGCTGCGCTACTGCATCAACTCGGCCGCTCTCCGCTTCGTCCCGCTCGCCGAGCTGGATGCGGCCGGATACAGCCAGTACACCCACATCTTCGAGAAGTAAGGAGCATCACAATGACGCAGAAGGCCATCCTCGCCGGTGGCTGTTTCTGGGGAATGCAGGACCTCATCCGCAAGCTCCCGGGCGTGGTCGGCACGCGCGTGGGCTACACCGGCGGCGACGTCCCCAACGCCACCTACCGCAACCACGGCAGCCACGCCGAGGCGATCGAGATCGAGTTCGACCCGGAGCGCACCAGCTACCGCGACCTGCTCGAGTTCTTCTTCCAGATCCACGACCCGTCGACGAAGAACCGTCAGGGCAACGACGTCGGCACCAGCTATCGCTCCGCGATCTTCTTCGTGGACGACGAGCAGCGCCGGATCGCCGAGGACACCATCGCCGACGTTGATGCGTCGGGCCTCTGGCCGGGCAAGGTCGTCACCGAGGTGACGGCGGCCGGACCGTTCTGGGAGGCGGAGGCGGAGCACCAGGACTACCTGGAGCGCATCCCGTGGGGCTACACCTGCCACTTCGTGCGCCCGGGCTGGAAGCTTCCCAAGCGGGAGGCCGCCACAAGCTGACAGGCCGAGCCGTCGCGGTCTGACGGCTGAGCCGCCCGAGACGCCGCGAGCTGAGGGCTCAGGCGGCCGCCCGCTCCAGCAGGACGGCCACCTCCAGGTGGCCGGTCTGCGGGAACATGTCGAGCACACGGCCGGTCCGGATGCGGTAGGACGGCATCCGGGCCAGGTCGTGGGCGAGGCTCTTCGGGTTGCAGCTGGAGTACACGACGCCCGGGACGCCCGAGCCCTCCAGCCACTGTGACAGGTCCGCGCCGATGCCCCGCCGGGGCGGGTTCACGATCACCAGTTCGGGTGCGGCCGCAGCGCCGAGGGCGAACGCCGTCGCGTCCCCGGCGCGGAAAGCGACCTGCGGCAGCCCCGCTGCCGCCGCACTCGCGCGGGCGCTGCGGACCGCCTCCCGGCTGGTCTCCACGCCCACCACCCGTCGACCGGGCGCCGCGACGTGCAGCGCGAACCCGCCGACTCCGCAGTACAGATCCCACACCGAGGCAGGCGCGAGCTCGTCCACCCACGACGTCACCTGTTCGTAGAGCGCCGTCGCGACGGCCGTGTTCGTCTGGAAGAAGCTCTGCGGCCGCAGGCGCAGCGACACGGCTCCGAGCCGCATGGGCAGCGCGGACTCGCGAGTGAGCACCACATCCGTCTCGCCCTCGACCACGGCCTTGTGCTCCGGCTGGATGTTGACGGTGACGACGCGCGCGTCCGGCAGTTCGGCGAGCAGCCACGGCAACCCATCGCGCACGAGTGCCACGGTGCGCTCGGAGCGCACGACGAATCGCACCATCAGCTCCCCGTCCGGCGACTCGGTCACGAGGACGTATTTGAGCTCGCCGCGGCGTTCCGGCACCTGATACGGTTCCAGCCGCTGCCGGCGGACGAAGCGGGCGAGGACAGGCAGAGCAGCCCGGATCCCCGGGGAGCAGATGCCGCACTCGCGCAGATCCACGCCACGCCCCGCCTCATCGAGGATCCCGATCGTCGGAGCCTCGAGGGACCCCCCGACGACCATCTTCGCCTTGTTCCGGTATCCCGCCTCGGCGCTGGCCACCGGCGGCAGCCAGACCGCATCGCCGAACGGTGCCAGCAGCTCACGGGCGAGGCGGTCCTTGCCCATCAGCTGCTCGGAGTAGGGGACACCCATCAGCGTGCACGAGCGGCACACGCCGGCGTCGAAATACGAACAGTCCATGGATGGTGCCCCCAGTAGGATTTGAACCTACGGCCTTCTGCTCCGGAGGCAGACGCTCTATCCCCTGAGCTATGGGGGCCAGGGTGCTCACCAGGCTAGCATCCCCTCCGCCGCGGCCGTGAATCCGGGCGGCCGTCCATCAGGTCGCGGGAATGTTGCCCAGCACGCTCTGCATCAACGGTGCGGCATCGCCCGGTTCGAAGAAGGCGCCGGACTCCGCGACCACCCAGTAGCTGCCGCGGAAGATCTGAACCTGGCCCGAGGTGCCGGGCTCGAAGTAGCCTTCCACCTGCGGGGGGACGCCGTACGTCGGTACAGGCTTGGAGGCCGTGATCGCCGCGTTCTTCAGGCCCTCCAGCTGGCTGGCCGGCGGCTTCGCGACAGCGATCTGCACCACCTGTCCGCTGGTCTGGTTCTTCCAGGCGCAGGACACCCCCTGCCAGTCGGCGATCTTCTTCTCGAGCGTCCCGTCCTTCGGTGCGTAGCCCGGGTCGACTCCGTAGTTCGGGTTGAACGCGTAGAGCTGGTCGGCGGTCAGCACCTGGTCGCAGGTGAGCCCCACGGGGGTCGGCGGGTCGGTCGGGGTCGGCGTGGGCGTCGGGCCGGCCGACGGTGAGTCGCTCGCCGCGGCGGGTCCGTCGGAGGAGGCCGACGACGTGGGCGTCGGCGAGCAGCCGGCGAGGGCGGCGACGATCAGGCCTGCGGCGGCGGTCGCGGCGAGAAGGGCGAAGCGGCGGGAAGTGGAGGGCATTCGTCTCGTCTTTCTGCTCGGCGCGCGGCGTCCGGGCACGCGTCGGGTTGACCCTATCAATTCGGCCGGTGGGGACCGCGGGAGCGGCCCCGGGCATCCCGGTAGAATCGTTCCTCATGACTCCCGCTGACCTCTCCGCCGCTCTCCTCGACATCGTGACGACGGTGGTCGAGCGGCGACGCGAGGCCGGCGCCGACGTCCCCGAGCTGTCCCTGACCACGGACGATATGCCGCTGGAGCGGCCCAAGAACCGCGACCACGGCGACTGGGCGTCCAATGTGGCGATGCGCCTGGCCAAGAAGGTCGGTGCGAACCCCCGCGACCTCGCGGGTGAGATCGCCACCGCTGCGGCCGGCATCGACGGCGTCGCCTCCGCCGAGGTGGCCGGCCCCGGCTTCATCAACTTCCGGCTGGATGCGGCCGCCGCAGGACTCCTGGCCAAGACGATCGTCGACGCGGGCGACGCCTACGGTCGCGGTCACACCTACGACGGCCTCCGGGTGAATCTGGAGTTCGTGTCCGCCAACCCCACCGGCCCGGTCCACATCGGCGGAGCCCGCTGGGCGGCCGTCGGCGACAGCCTGGCGCGCATCCTCCAGGCCGAAGGCGCGGACGTCACGCGCGAGTACTACTTCAACGACCACGGCTCGCAGATCGATCGGTTCGCCCGCAGTCTGCTGGCCGCATACCTCGGCGAGCCGACACCGGAGGACGGCTACGGCGGGGCGTACATCGGCGAGATCGCCGAGCGCGTCACAGCCGCCTACGCGGCCGACGAGACCGGCGGCGACCTCGCGGCCCTTCCGCGCGAGCAGCAGCAGGAGGTGTTCCGCTCGATCGGCACCCAGCTGATGTTCGCGGAGATCAAGGCCCGTCTCCATGCCTTCGGCGTCGACTTCGACGTGTACTTCCATGAGGATTCGCTGCACGAGTCCGGAGCGGTGGAGCGCGCCATCGCGCGCCTCCAGGAGCAGGGCCACATCTTCGAGGCCGACGGCGCGATCTGGCTGCGCACCACGGCATTCGGCGACGACCGCGACCGCGTCGTGATCCGGTCGAACGGCGAGCCCGCGTACATCTCCGGCGACCTGGGCTACTACCTCGACAAGCGCGAGCGGGGCTTCGAGCAGAACATCATCATGCTCGGCGCCGACCACCACGGCTACATCGGCCGCATGATGGCGATGGTCGAGGCGTTCGGGGATGTGCCGAACGTCAACCTCCAGATCCTCATCGGCCAGATGGTCAACCTGCTGAAGGACGGCGAGCCGGTCCGCATGTCCAAGCGTGCCGGAACGATCGTGACGCTCGACGACCTGGTGGATGCGGTGGGCGTCGATGCGGCGCGGTATGCCCTGGTGCGCTCCTCGACCGACTCGCAGCTCGACATCGACCTCGACCTGCTGACCAAGCGCAGCAATGACAACCCCGTGTACTACGTGCAGTACGCTCACGCGCGGACGCGGTCGGTCGCGGCGAACGCCGAGAAGTCGGGAGTCGACCACAGCGCGTTCGCCCCGGAACTGCTGACGCATGAGACCGAGTCGGCGCTGCTGGGCGGTCTGCAGGAGTTCCCGCGGGTGGTGGCCCTCGCGGCCGAACTCCGGGAGCCGCATCGCGTCGCGCGCTACATCGAAGAGCTGGCGGGCCTGTACCACGCGTGGTACGCAGTGAGGGACGGTTCGACGCGCGTGCTCCCGCACGGCGAGGAGCCCGTGACCGATCTGCACCGCACGCGCCTCTGGCTGAACGACGCGACCGGGCAGGTCATCCGCAACGGACTGGGCCTCGTGGGGGTGTCCGCGCCGGACCGCATGTAGCCGCCCGAACGCACCACGACCGAACGGAGGGACGACCGGATGAGCGACGACACCACGAAGCTGTCGACCGAACCGGAGACGCCCGCGCCCGCCCGGCGCAGGCGGCCTCGCTGGCAGCGACTGCTGCTCACCGTAGGCATCCCGGTGGTCGCGGTCGTGGTCCTGCTGGTCGTGGTCGACAGCGTCGCCCGCGCCTATGCGGAGCAGCGCGTCTCGGCCGAGATCGAGAAGAACCTGCCTGCGGGGGTGAGCGGCCAGGTCTCCACCCATATCGGCGGGTTCTCGGTGCTGCAGCAGTACCTCTCCGGGAGCTTCGAACGCGTCGAGCTGGATGCGCCCCGGCTGGTCGTGCAAGGGGCGCCGCTGAACGCGACCATCGTCGCCACCGGCGTCCCCACCGACTTCTCCAAGCCCATCGCGGATGCGACAGGCACGCTGTCCATCGGCCCGGCCGCCCTCAACACGCTCGTGAAGATCCCCGGGGCGACGGGGGACATCACCCTGGGGCCCGGCACCATCGGCTACGACGGCAAGATCGATCTGCTCGGCCTCCCGGTCGGGTACACGATCACCGCGACGCCGAAGGCGGCGGGCAAGCAGGTGCTGCTGCAGCCGGACAATGCGTCGCTGAAGACCGGGGGAGGCAGCGTGGACCTCCGCCGGCTGCTGGAGGCGCTCACCGCGCGCGGCCCGTTCCCGGTCTGTGCCGCCCAATACCTCCCGAACGGCGTCCAGGTCGAGAACATCGCCGTGACGCCGACCGAGGCGACCGTGCAGCTCACCGCGAGCGGCTTCGTCCTCGACCAGCGCTTCCTGAACAGCAAGGGGAGCTGTTCGTAACACGCAGGGGGGCTGCACGAGGCCCCGATAGACTTCTCGTGTCATCTCCATCCGGCTTCAGGGACCAATCCGGGTCCGCTCGCCTGTGAGACCCCCACTCGTCACCACCCGTGAGGTTCCCTATGGCCCGTTCCGATGCCGCACCCAACCCGCTCGCCCCTCCGTGGCTTCATGTCCCGGAGGACGCGAACGCTCTCGTCCCCGGGCTCTGGTCCCGCACGACCGCCCGCGTCGACGGTGAACTCGTCGTCGGCGGTGCGGCCGTCGGTGAGTTGGCGGAGCGGTTCGGGACGCCGCTGTACGTGGTGGACGAGGCCGACGCCCGCGCCCGCGCCGCCGAGGTGCGCCGGGCGTTCGACCGGGCCTTCGCCGAGGTGGGGTCCGCAGCGAAGGTCTACTACGCGGGCAAGGCGTTCCTGAGTATCGAGGTCGCGCGGTGGATGGATGAGGCCGGGTTGAACATCGACGTCTGCACCGGCGGCGAACTGGCTGTCGCTCTCGCCGCGGGCGTCGACCCCGAGCGGCTGGGCTTCCACGGCAACAACAAGTCGCTCGCCGAGATCGACCAGGCGGTCGGCGCGGGCGTCGGCGCGATCGTCATCGACAGCCTCCAGGAGATCAGCCGCGTCGCAGAGGCCGCCGATCGCCACGGCGTCCGGCAGAGCGTCCGCCTGCGGGTGAACAGCGGCGTGCACGCGCACACCCACGCCTTCCTCGCGACCGCGCACGAGGATCAGAAGTTCGGCATCGCCCTCGACCGGGCGGTCGAAGCGGTCGCCCTGATCCGGTCGCACGGGTCGCTGGAGTTCCGCGGACTGCACTGCCACATCGGCTCGCAGATCTTCGGCGCGGACGGCTTCGTCGAGTCCGCGGCGCGTCTCCTGTCGGTGCACAAGGAGCTGCTGGCCGGGGGAGACGTGCCCGAGCTGAACCTCGGCGGCGGATTCGGCATCGCCTACACCGGGGCCGACGACCCTGCGCCGATCGACGAGCTGGCGCACCGTATCGCCGTCACGGTCCAGACGGGGTGCGAGGAGCTCGACATCCCCACGCCGGTCGTCGCCTTCGAGCCCGGCCGCTCCATCATCGGGACCGCCGGCCTGACGCTGTACACCGTCGGCACCACCAAGGACGTCCCCGTCATCTTCCAGGACGACGGCGAGACCGCCGTCCGGCGCTACGTGAGCGTGGACGGCGGGATGAGCGACAACGCCCGCCGTGCGCTGTACGAGGCGGACTACTCGGCGCGGATCGCGAACCGGGTGTCGGCAGCGGCCCCGGAGCTCGTGCGCGTCGCCGGGAAGCACTGCGAGAGCGGCGACATCGTCGTGGACGCCGAGTACCTGCCCGGCGACATCGTTCCCGGCGACCTGCTGGCGGTGCCCGCGACCGGCGCCTACTGCTGGTCCCTGTCCAGCAACTACAACCATGTGGGCCGGCCGCCGGTGATCGCCGTGCGGGACGGGGAGGCGCGGGTCATCGTCCGCGGCGAGACCATCGAAGACCTCCTCGCCCGTGACGCAGGGTACGCACCCGCCGCCTACGCGACCACCGCCGGATCCGTGTCGAAGGAGCGCAGCAACGCATGATCGAGTACCGCAATCTCCGCGTCGCCCTGCTCGGGGCCGGCTCCGTCGGCTCGCAGGTCGCCCGCCTCCTGCTCGAGCAGGGGGACGAGTTCGCCTCCCGCGTCGGCGCCCGGCTGGAGCTCGTCGGCATCGCCGTCCGTGACGTGGATGCGCCGCGCGACGCCGACCTGCCGCGCGAGCTCTTCACGACCGACGCGAGCTCCCTCATCCTCGGGGCCGACATCGTCGTGGAGCTGATGGGCGGCGTCGAGCCCGCTCGCGGCTTCGTGCTGGAGGCCCTGAACTCCGGAGCGGACGTCATCACCGCGAACAAGGCCCTGCTGGCGACGCACGGCCCCGAGCTCTTCGACGCCGCGGAGCAGGTCGGCGCGCAGCTCTACTACGAGGCTGCTGTCGCCGGCGCCATCCCGATCATCCGCCCGCTGCGCGACAGCCTCGCCGGCGACCGGGTCAACCGCATCCTCGGCATCGTCAACGGCACCACGAACTTCGTGCTGGACCGGATGGATGTGCACGGCGAGACCTTGCAGGACGCCCTCGCCACGGCCACCGACCGCGGCTACGCCGAGGCGGATCCGACCGCGGACATCGGCGGGTACGACGCGGCCCAGAAGGCGGCCATCCTCGCCAGCCTCGCCTTTCACACCGTCGTCCCGCTGGAGCGCGTCTACCGCGAGGGCATCACGAGCGTGACGAAGGCCCAGGTTGATGCGGCGCGCGAGGCCGGAGCGGTCATCAAGCTCCTGGCCATCTGCGAGCGGCTGACCGACCCGGAGACAGGCGAAGAGGGCGTCTCCGCCCGCGTGTACCCCGCGCTGATCAGCCGGGAGCACCCGCTGGCGGCCGTCCACGGCGCGCACAACGCCGTCTTCGTCCAGGCGGCTTCCGCCGGCGACCTGATGTTCTACGGCGCAGGCGCCGGCGGCGTCGAGACGGCCTCCGCCGTCCTCGGCGACGTGGTCTCCGCCGCCCGGCGGCACGTCGTCGGCGGACCGGGCGTCGCCGAGTCCACGCACGCCGACCTGCCGGTGCTCGACATCGGCCGGGTCGTCACGC
>Ga0209677_100322_pt1 | contig 30870 bp, 24 predicted proteins | sample AraplaCvi_mCL_r2_2_FD_184285 | JGI IMG/M metagenome (GOLD analysis project Ga0209677, IMG submission 184285) | Arabidopsis root microbial communities from North Carolina, USA - plate scrape CL_Cvi_mCL_r2 (SPAdes) (version 2) | ecosystem: Host-associated > Plants > Roots > Endosphere | place: USA... | reverse complement strand
GCTTGAGGTAGAGCTCGGGCGCGATGCGCAGGTACATCGCCTGGTCGAGCGCGTTGTGGTGCGTGACGAAGGGCTTGGCGTTCGCGCCGCCCGGGATCGGGTGCAGCATGGGCGTCTCGACTTCCATGAAGCCATTGGCCACCATGAACGCGCGGATCTCGCCGAGCGCCGCGCTGCGTGCGCGAAAGCGCTTGCGGGCCTCCTCGTCGGTGATCAGGTCGACATACCGCTGGCGGTACTTCACTTCCTGGTCGGACACGCCGTGGAACTTGTCGGGCAGCGGCCGCAGCGACTTCGTCAGCAGGCGCAGCTTCGTGACCTTGATCGTGAGCTCGCCGGTCTTGGTGATGAACAGCGAGCCTTCGGCGGCCAGGATGTCGCCGAGGTCCCAGTGCTTGAACGCGGCGTAGGTCTCCTCGCCCACGTTGTCGATCGCGACGCGCAACTGGATGCGGCCCGTGGCGTCCTGCAGCGAGCAGAACGCGGCCTTGCCCATCGTGCGCTTGAGCATCATGCGGCCGCCCACGCTGACCTGGATGTCCTGCGGCTCCAGTTCCTCGTTGGTGAGCCGGCCGTACCTGGCCACCAGGTCGGCGGCGCGGTGCGCCGGCTTGAAGTCGTTCGGGAACGCCACGCCGCCCTGGGCGCGGATCGCCGCCAGTTTCTCGCGACGCTCCGCAATCAGCTTGTTCTCGTCGAGCGGCGGGGTGGGCGTCGTGGTGTCCATGCTTGGGAATCGATGCGGCAAGGGTGGCGCCGGCGCGGTCGGCCGGCGAGGAGCGGCAGCGCGAGCTGCCAAGGGAGAACCCGCGATTTTACGTTGGTCCAGCGCAAAGCCGCGGTCCGGCGCCGCCCGGTGCCGCCTGCCGATCGCCGCGCCGGCCCGGCTGACCTAAAATCGCGGATTCCCTCCATCTACCCGCCCGCCCGCATCACGCGGGGCACGCGCGGCCCCACGAGCCGCGCCGTTCCCAGCGCGCCGGCCATCCGGAAGTTCCATGTCCGCCCACAGCCTCCGTCCCAACACCCACGCCCCCGTCACCGGCCGCAAGGTGCGCTTCGCGCTCGCCGGCTGCGGCCGCATCGCGGCCAACCACATGGAATCGATCAAGGTGCACGCCGAGCGCGCGGAACTGGTCGCGGTGTGCGACCCCGATCCCGCCAGGCGGGCCGCGGCCGTCGAGCGAACCGGTGCGCGCGGCTATGCGAGCCTCGAGGAGATGCTGGCCGCCGAGACGCCGGACTGCGTCATCATCACCACCCCCAGCGGCCTGCACTCGCGGCAGGCGATCCAGTGCGCGCGCGCCGGCGTGAACGTGATGACGGAAAAGCCGATGGCCACGCGCTGGCAGGACGGCCTGGCGATGGTGCGCGCCTGCGACGAGGCGGGCGTGCGCCTGTTCGTCGTCAAGCAGAACCGCCGCAACAGGACCCTGCAGCTGCTGAAGAAGGCGATGGACCTGGGCCGCTTCGGCCGCGTCTACACGATCGCGGTGAACGTGTTCTGGACGCGTCCGCAGGAATACTACGACTCGGCCGCCTGGCGCGGCACCTGGGAGTTCGACGGCGGGGCGTTCATGAACCAGGCCAGCCACTACATCGACCTGCTCGACTGGATCGGCGGCCCGGTCGAGAGCGTGATGGCCTACACCGGCACGCTGGCGCGCAACATCGAGGTGGAGGACACCGGCGTCGCGGCGCTGAAGTGGCGCAGCGGCGCGATGGGCACGCTCAACGTGACCATGCTCACGTACCCGAAGAACCTCGAGGGCTCGATCACCATCCTGGGCGAGAAGGGCACGGTGCGCATCGGCGGCGTGGCGGTCAACGAGATCCAGCAATGGCAGTTCGCCGAGCCGCACCCGATGGACGCCGAGCGCGACGACGCCAGCTACCAGACCACCTCCGTCTACGGCTTCGGCCACCCGCTGTACTACGACAACGTCATCAGCGTGCTGCGCGGCGAGGCCCAGCCCGAGACCGATGGCCGCGAGGGCCTGCGCTCGCTGGAGATGCTGATCGCGATGTACATGTCGGCCCGCGACGGCAAGCGGGTCAACCTGCCCCTGGAATATTGATGCCCCCACGCTCGCTGGCGCTCGCTGCCCCCCGAGGGGGCGCTCCGCGACTGGCCCGGCAGAGCCGGTTCCAGCGCTCCCTCGAATTCCTCTTGAGATGCTCGAGCGGCGGCGCCGGCACGGAAAACGAGTGAACTGAAATGGCAACTACGATCCATCCGACCGCCATCGTCGACGACGGCGCGGTCCTCGGCGACGGCTGCCGCGTCTGGCACTGGGTGCACATCAGCGGCGGTGCGCGCATCGGCGCGGGCTGCTCGTTCGGCCAGAACGTGTTCGTGGGCAACGACGTGGCCATCGGCGACAACGTCAAGATCCAGAACAACGTGTCGGTGTACGACGCGGTGACGCTGGAGGACGACGTGTTCTGCGGCCCGAGCATGGTGTTCACCAACGTCTACAACCCGCGCTCGGCCGTCGCACGCAGGAACGAGTACCGCCGCACGCTGGTGCGCCAGGGCGCGACGCTCGGCGCCAATTCGACGCTGGTCTGCGGCATCACCGTCGGGCGCCACGCCTTCGTCGGCGCGGGCGCGGTGGTGCAGAAGGACCTGCCCGACTTCGCGCTGGTGGTGGGCGTGCCCGCGCGCCAGATCGGCTGGATGAGCCGCTTCGGCGAGCGGCTCGAGCTGCCGCTCGCGGCGCCCGCCGGCCAGCCGGTGGAGACGACCTGCCCCCACAACGGCGACCGCTACCGCCTCGACGGCCGCGTGCTGTCGCTCATTTCCTGACCCGACACGACCATGAACGCTCCGCTTCCGCCGCAAGGCAAGATCGAATTCATCGACCTCAAGGCCCAGTACGCCGCGCTGCGCGACGAGATCGCCGTGCGCATGCAGAAGGTGCTGGACCACGGCCAGTACATCATGGGCCCCGAGGTCAAGGAACTCGAGGCCGCGCTGGCCGCGCACACCGGCGCGAAACACTGCATCACGGTCGCCAGCGGCACCGAGGCCCTGCTGATCTCGCTGATGGCGCTCGACCTCAAGCCGGGCGACGAGGTCGTCACCACGCCGTTCACCTTCGCCGCCACCGCCGAGACCATCGTGCTGCTGGGCGGCGTGCCGGTATGGGTCGACATCGAGGCCGACACGTGCAACATCGATGCCTCGAAGATCGAGGCCGCGATCACCCCGCGCACCCGGGCCATCCTGCCGGTGAGCCTGTACGGCCAGTGCGCCGACATGGACGAGATCAACGCGATCGCCGCGCGCCACGGCCTGCCCGTGATCGAGGACGCCGCGCAGAGCTACGGCGCCAGCTACAAGGGCAGGCGCAGCAACAACCTGTCGACCCTGGGCTGCACCAGCTTCTTCCCGAGCAAGCCGCTGGGCTGCTACGGCGACGGCGGCGCCATCTTCACCAGCGACGACGCGCTGGCGCAGGCGGCGCGCGAGATCCGCGTGCACGGCCAGAGCGCGCGCTATACCCATACCCGCGTGGGTGTCGGCGGCCGCATGGACACGCTGCAATGCGCCGTCGTGCTGGCCAAGCTGGGCCGCCTCGACTGGGAGCTGCAGCGCCGCCGCGAGCTCGGCGCGCGCTACCACGAGCGCCTCGCGCCGCTGAACGTGACGACCCTGGCCGTGCGGCCCGACCGCGACAGCGTCTGGGGCCAGTACACGGTGCGCGTAGCCGATCGCGCCCGCGTGCAGTCGGTGCTCACCGAGGCGGGCGTGCCCACCGCGGTGCACTATCCGAAGCCGCTGCATCGCCAGCCGGCCTACGCGCACCTCGGCAACCCGGACAGCTGCCCCGTGGCCATCGCGGCCGCCGACGAGGTGATGAGCCTGCCGATGAGTCCCGACCTGTCGGACGCCGACATGGACCGCGTGGTCGCGGCGCTGGCCGCGGCCGTCGGCCCGCGCGGGCAGTGACCCGGCCGTGACGGCGCCGGCGCGAGGAGGCCTGCTGCGCGCGGTGCTGACGCTCGTCGCCGGCGGCGCGCTCGCGCAGGCGCTGCCGCTGCTGCTGGGCCCGCTGCTGTCGCGCCTGTACACGCCGCAGCAGTTCGGCCAGTACAACCTGTTCGCGGCCGTCTCCGCCAACATCGCGGTGGTGGCGTGCGCGCGCTACGAGTTCGCACTGCCGCTGCTGGGCGAGGCGCGCGAGGCCGCGGCGCTGCGCGCGCTGTGCCTGCGCGTGCTGGCGGTCGTCACGCTGGCGAGCGCCGGCGGCGCGGCGGCGTGGTGGTGGTGGTCGTCGCACGGCTGGGCGGCGTGGCTGCCGGTGGCCGTCGCCGTGCTGGGCTGGCTGTCGCTGGCGACGCTGTGGGCGACGCGCGCGCAGGCCTACCGTGCACTGGCGGCTGCGCGTGTCGTGCAGTACGGCGGCGCGTCGCTCGCGCAGGCCGGCGCGGCGCTGCTGGGCGCGGGCGTGCAGGGGCTGATCGTCGCGCCGATCGCCGCGGCCGCCGCGGCGGCCGCCCTGTTGCGGCTGCCGCTGAAGGACGCGGCGGATCCCGCGCCTGACCGCTGGCGTGCGCTCGCGCGGCGCTTCCGCGACTTCCCGCTGCTCAACACCCCGCACGCCTTCATGGGGGCGCTGCAGGACACCGCCGCCATCGCGCTGCTGACCGCCTGGCAGGGCCCGGTCGCGGCCGGCTTCTGGGGCTTCGCGCTGCGCTACCTGAAGGCGCCGGCCACGCTGGTGGGCGGCGCCGTGTCGCAGACGCTCTACCCGCGGCTCGCCATGCACGGCGCGTCCGTCGACCACGACGCCGGCGCGAGCGCGCCCCCGCGCGTCACGCGAGTCACTCGGGAAGGACGCGCGGCCGTGCGGCGCGTGATGGCGGGCCTGGCGGCCATCGCCGCGCCGCTGGTGCTGCTGCTGTGGGCCGCCGGCCCCTGGGCGTTCGAATGGCTGTTCGGTGCGCAGTGGCGCGGCGCGGGCGAGCTGTCGCGCGCGCTGGCCGTCTACATCGGCATGCACTTCGTCGCCGCCCCGCTGGCCGTCGTCACGCTCGCCTGGGGCGCGCAGGCCTGGGCGCTGCGGCTCGCGCTGGTGGGCCAGGTCGCGTTCGTCGGGGCGCTCGCCGCCGGGCTGAAAATGGGCGGCCTCGCCGGCGCCGGCTGGGCCGTGTCGATCGCGATGACGCTCTATTTCGGCTACTACTTCCTGCGGCTCGCCACCTGGCCACTCACTCCACTGGAACAGCGATGACCCTGCGCGCCTCCCTGAACCGCCTGCGCCGCCGCTGGCTGCGGCGCTGGATCTGGCAGCCGGTGTTCGGCGAGCAGCAGGGCACCCGCCTGCTGCCGCACACGCGCATCTCGAGCGCGAGCGTGATCGAGCACGAGGACAAGCTGATCCTGGGCGACAACGTCTTCATCGGCGCGTTCAACTTCATCGAGGCCAGCGGCGGCATCACGATCGAGGAGGGGGTGCAGATCACGAGCCACTGCGCGATCGTCACGCACAGCTCGCACCGCTCGCAGCGCCTGCTGGGCCCGGGCTACGTCACGTGGCCGGTGCCCGCGGGCGGCGCGCGCCCCGGCTGGATCGCCGGGCCGATCCACATCGGCGCCTACAGCTTCGTCGGGCCGCACTCGCTGATCGAGGCCAACACGCGCCTCGGCCGCGGCACCCTCGTGTGCGCGGGCAGCTTCGTGCGCGGCACCTATCCCGACTACGCCATCCTCGAAGGCCGCCCGGCACGCGTGGTGGGCGACAGCCGGCGCGCCGACGAGAAGGCGCTGGTGCGCTATCCCGAGCTGCGGGTGCTGTACGAGGCCTGGACGACGGCGCCGGAGCCGATCGACCTCGAAGGGCCGAAGTGAGCGCGGCCGGCCGCCCGCTGCGCGTCGTGCTGTTCGGCGATGGCGAGAGCCCGCACCTGCTGAAGTGGGCGCGGGCGCTGGCGCCGCGCGTCGAGCTGTTCGTGGCGTCCAGCCGCGGCCTCGCGCCGGCGCTCGCCGCGCTGCTGCCGCCGCAGCGCACGCTGCTGCTGTCGCACGACACGAAGTTCGCGGGCGGCAACGCCGCGCTGCTGAAGACGCTGCCGCGCCTGGTGCGCTGGCTGCGCGGTGTCGACGCCGACTGGATCAGCGCGCACTACCTGACCTCGCACGGCACGCTGGCCTGGCTGGCGCGCAAGTGCGGCATCCGCGCGCGGCTGGCGGCGTCGGCCTGGGGCTCGGACATCCTCGTCACGCCCGCCAACAGCGCGCTGCTGCGCTGGGCGACTTCGCGCGTGCTGCGCGACGCGACCGTGTGCACGAGCGACTCCGAGTTCATGGCCCGGCGCATGCGCGAGCTCGGCGCGCGCGAGGTGATGACGTTCCCGTTCGGGCTGGACGCGCTGCCGCCCGAGCCGACGACGAAGGAGCCGCGGCTGTTCTTCGCCAACCGCGGGCTCGAGGAGATCTACGACCCGATGCGCGTGCTGTCGCTGTTCGCCGGCGCGGCGGCCGCGTGGCCCGACGCCCGCCTGGTGGTGGCCAACGGCGGCTCGCTGCGCGAGGCGCTCGAGGCGCGCGCGAGCGCGCTGGGGCTGGCGCGGCGCATCGAGTTCGTCGGCCGGCTCGATGCCGATGCGCAGTCCGCGATCTACGCCCGCGCCCGCTGGTACGTGAGCGTGCCTCGCAGCGATTCCGTGTCGGTCTCGGTGCTGGAAGCGATGGGCCACGGCTGCATCCCGCTGCTGTCCGACCTGCCGGCCAACCGCGAGCTGGTGCGCGACGGCGGCAACGGCCTGGTCGTGGCGGACGGCGTCGACGCGTTCGACGTCGCCGCGCTGGAGCGCCTGGCCGCCGACGCTGCGACGATCGCCACCGTCAACCGCGCCTGGGTCGGCGCGCACGCCCTGTTCGGACCCTGCGTGGACGCCTTCGTCGCGCGGCTGGAACAATGCACCCCTGGTCCCGGAAGAACCGCCATCCCGACGCCATGAACATCGTCTACATCGAGCACTACGCCGGCACGCCGTCGCTGGGCATGGAATTCCGCCCGTACTACCTCGCCCGCGAATGGGTGCGCCTGGGGCACCGGGTGCAGATCCTCGCGGCGTCGTACTCGCACGTGCGCGCCCGCCAGCCCGACGTGGGCGCGACACCGAAGAACCAGGTCGTCGACGGCATCGACTACCGCTGGTACCCGACGCGCGCCTACCAGGGCAACGGCTTGGGCCGCGTGCGCAACATCTGGGAGTTCCTCAAGCAGGTGTGGCAGGAGACCGACCGCATCGTGGCCGACGTGAAGCCCGACGTCGTCATCGCCTCCAGCACCTACCCGATGGACATCTGGGTGGCACGGCGCATGGCGCGGCGCGCGAAGGCCAAGCTGGTGTTCGAGGTGCACGACCTGTGGCCGCTGTCGCCGATCGAGCTGTCGGGGATGTCGCCCAGGCACCCGTTCGCGCAGCTGTGCGCCAAGGCCGAGTCCGACGCGTACCGCGACGCCGACGTCGTCGTCTCGATGCTGCCCGTGGTGCACAGCTACATGGCCTCGCGCGGGCTCGACCTCGACAAGCTCGCCATCGTGCCCAACGGCATCTCGCCCGACGACTGGGAGGGCAAGCCGTTCCCGCTGCAGGGCGATGTCGCCGGCACCCTGGCCACCGCGCGCGCCGTGGGCGAGATGGTGCTGGGCTACGCCGGCTCGATGGGCGAGCCCAACGCGCTGGACACGCTGCTGGACGCCGCGGCCATCCTGCGCATCGACCCGGTCGGACGCAAGCTGCGCTTCGTGCTGGTGGGCGACGGCCACCTGCGCGCGCACCTGCAGGAGCGCGTGGCCACAGAGGGCCTGACCAACGTGACGCTGCTGCCGCCGATCCCGAAGCTGCAGGTGCCCGCGCTGCTGTCGCAGATCGACATCGCCTACATCGGCTGGCAGCGCGTGCCGATCTACCGCTTCGGCATCGCGCCGAACAAGCTGATGGACTACATGATGGCCGGCTGCGCCGTGCTGCACTCGGTGGAGGCCGGCAACGATCCGGTGGCCGATGCCGGCTGCGGCATCACCGTCAGGCCGCAGGATGCCCGCGCCGTGGCCAACGGCCTGCTGAAGATGATGCAGCTGTCGCCGACGGCGCGCGCCCTGATGGGCAAGCGCGGTCATGACTACGTGATCGCGCGGCATACCTATCCCGTGCTCGCGAAGCGATTCCTGGACGCGCTCCAGCCATCGCCGGGACGCGACGGACGCTGATCGGCACCGCAAGCAGAAAATACTCCCCCACGGCACCCCCCGATGGGGGAACGGAAGCGGCGCTGCATCGGATGTCGGCGCCGTAGAATCCCGCAATGATCTGGATACTCCTGGTCGCGTTCGCCTGCTCGGCGGCCGCGATGCTCGTCGTCGTCACGTCCGCGCACCGCCACGCGCACTGGTCGGCCGACCACGACCTGTCGGGTCCTCAGAAGATGCACGTGAAGGCGGTGCCGCGCGTGGGCGGACTGGGCATCGTGGCAGGCATCTGCGGCGGCGCGGCGCTGCTGATGAGGCTGCCGGACGAGCTTCGCACCGACACGCTGATGCTGCTGGCCTGCATGGTGCCGGCGTTCGGCTCGGGCATCTGGGAGGACTTCACCAAGGCTATCTCGCCGCGCCGGCGCATGGTCGCGCTCGCGCTTTCCGGCCTGCTGGGCGTCCTGCTGCTGGACGGCAAGTTCACGCACCTGGGCTGGCCGTCGTTCGACGAGCTGCTCGCTGCCCACGGCCTGCTCTGGCTGGGCGCGGTGGGTGCCGTCTTCGCGGTCACGGGCATCTCCAATTCCGTCAACATCATCGACGGGATGAACGGCCTCGCATCGATGTGCGCGACGATGATGGCCGCCGCGCTCGCCTACATCGCCTGGCGGGTGGGCGACGACCTCGTGTGCGGCGTCGCGCTGGCCACGGTCGGCGCGACGCTGGGCTTCTTCGTGTGGAACTACCCGCGGGGGCTCGTCTTCCTGGGCGACGGCGGGGCCTACCTGCTGGGCTTCATCGTCGCCGAGCTGGGCATCCTGCTGACCACCCGCCATCGGGAGGTCTCGATGCTCGCGCCGCTGCTGCTGGTGGCCTACCCGGTGTTCGAGACGCTGTTCACGATGTACCGCCGCCGCTTCATCCACCAGCGGCCGATGACGCAGCCCGACGGCAGCCACCTGCACACGCTGATCTACCGCCGCCTCAAGCGCGGCGCGGAGGGGTCGACGCGCGCCAACTCCAGCACGTCGCCCTACCTGTGGCTGCTCAACGCCGTGGCCATCGTCCCGGCGACGATCTGGTGGTCCAACACCCCCGCGCTGGCGCTCAGCCTGGCCGCGTTCGTGCTGGTGTACCTCGACCTGTACTGGCGCATCGTGCGCTTCCGCTCGCCGCGCTGGATGACCTCGCGGCGCGAGCTGCCGGGGACGCCGGAACCGCTCGAGAAGGCCTGACGGCCGCTGCCGGCGCGCAGTCGCCCGGTGCGTTTTGCCGCCGGAGCGCCGATGAGTGAAAATCGAGGGTTATGAGCGCCCAGACCCTCCCCTTCCTTCCCTTCGCGTTGCCCGAGATCGGCGACGAGGAGATCGCCGAAGTCGTCGACACCCTGAAGTCCGGCTGGGTCACCACCGGCCCGAAGGCCAAGCGCTTCGAGGCGGCGTTCACCGAGTACCTGGGCGATCCGTCGCTGGAATCGATGGCGGTCAACTCCGCCACGGCGGGCCTGCACCTGGCGCTGGAGGCGCTGGGCATCGGCCCGGGCGACGAGGTGATCACCACCACGCACACGTTCACCGCCACGGCGGAAGTCGTGCGCTACCTCGGCGCCGACGTCGTGCTGGTGGACGTCGACCCCGACACCCTGTGCATCGCGCCCTGGGCCATCGAGGAGGCGATCACGCCGCGCACGAAGTGCATCGTGCCCGTGCACTACGCCGGCCTCGCGGCCGACATGCCGGCCATCCTCGAGATCGCCCGGCGCCACGGCCTCAAGGTGGTGGAGGATGCGGCGCACGCGCTGCCCACCACCAGCGCGGGCAAGCTCGTCGGCACGCTGGACTCCGACGTCACCGTCTTCAGCTTCTATGCCAACAAGACGATGACCACCGGCGAGGGCGGCATGATCGTCACGCGCCACCCCGAACTCGCCAAGCGCATGAAGGTGATGCGCCTGCACGGCATGAGCCGCGACGCGTTCGACCGCTTCACGTCCACCAAGCCCAGCTGGTACTACGAGATCATCGCGCCCGGCTTCAAGTACAACCTGACCGACATCGCCGCGGCGCTGGGCCTGCAGCAGCTCAAGCGCATCGACGCGTTCCAGCGCCGCCGCATCGAGCTGGCCGAGGCGTTCAAGGCCGGCCTGGCGGGCCTGCCGCTGGTACTGCCGCCGGAGGCCTCGGCCGGCGACCAGCACTCGTGGCACCTGTACGTGGTGCGCCTGACGGACGACGCCAAGGTCTCACGCGACCACTTCATCGAACGCCTGTTCGAGCTGGGCATCGGCGTCAGCGTGCACTACATCCCGCTGCACCTGCAGCCGTACTGGCGCGACCGCTACCAGCTCACGCCGCAGCAGTTCCCGCACAGCCAGCGCGCGTTCGAGCGCATGGTCAGCCTGCCGCTGTACACGCGCATGACCGATGCCGACGTGGCACGCGTCTGCGCCGCCGTGCGCAGCGTGCTCGCCGGCTGAACGCGCGCCGGGCCGCATGTTCAAGCGTCCGTTCGACGTGGTCGCGGCCCTCATCGGCCTGCTGTTGTTCGGCCTGCCGATGCTGCTGGTCGCGCTGTGGATCCGCCTCGACTCGCCGGGCCCGGTGTTCTTCCGCCAGGAGCGCGTGGGGCGGCACGGCAAGCTGTTCCGCATCCACAAGTTCCGCACGATGACGGTGGACGCCGAGCAGCGCGGCCCGCAGCTGACGGTGGGCGCCGACGCGCGCGTGACGCGCGCGGGGCGCGTCCTGCGCGCGAACCGCCTCGACGAGCTGCCGCAGTTCCTCGACGTGCTGGCCGGCGACATGAGCCTGGTCGGCCCGCGGCCCGACGTGCCGCGCTACGTCGAGCGCTGGCCCGCCGACCTGCGCGAGCGCGTGCTGGCGGTGCGGCCGGGCATCACCGATCCCGCATCACTCACCTTCCGCGACGAGGCCACGCTGCTGGCGCGTGCGGCCGATCCCGAGCGCGAGTACATGGACGTCATCCTGCCGCGCAAGCTCGCGCTGGCCGCCGACTACGCCGACCACGCCTCGCTGTGGACCGACCTGGCCGTGATCGGCCGCAGCGTCGGCGTTCTCCTCTTTCGGTGATCCCGGCCCGGGCGAACCTTCCTACGACCTCGACATCACCGTTCACATGCTCTGGCTGACCCTCGACGCCTTCCTCACCCGCGTGCGCCCGCACCGCGAGCGGCTGTCACTCGTGCTCGACGCCGTCGTCATCGCGCTCGCATGGCAGGCCACCTACCTGTTCCGCCTCGGTTTCCGCTACTGGATCGTCGAGCGGCCGCGCTACGACAGCGCGGTGCTCGCGGGCCTCGTGCTGCTCTATGTCTTCGTCCTGTGGCTGTTCAAGGTGCCCAAGGGCATGTGGCGCTTCAGCGGCTTCGGCGAGGTCAAGCGCGTGGCCGCGGCCTGCGCGCTGGCCGGGCTGGTGGGGGCGACGGTCGTGCTGATGGCTCACCTGAGCGGTGTCCCCCGCGCCGTGCTGGCGCTGCACCCGATGTTCTGCATCATCGGACTGGCGACGACGCGCATCGGCTATCGCATGCTCTATGAACACATGCGTGGCCGAATCAGCGGCTCGGCGCGGGAGACGCACCGCGCGCTGGTCATGGGGGCAGGGCAGGCCGGGCGCCTGGCCGTGGCCGGCATCCAGCACCAGGGTTTCACGGTGGTCGGCTGGCTCGACGACGATCCGGCCAAGGCGGGTGCGCGCGTCGCCGGCATCCCCGTGCTGGGCCGGCTGGAGGACGCATCCGCGATGTCGCAGGTTCACGGCATCACGCATCTGATCGTGGCCATGCCGGCCGCTGACCGCAGAGCGCGCCGACGCATCCTCGACATCGCAGGCGACACCGGTCTGCACGTCCTGACCGTGCCGAGCAGCGAAGAGCTGCTGCATGGCCGGCGTGCGGACGAGGTGCGCGACATCGAGCCCGCAGATCTGCTGGGTCGGGAACCCGTCAAGCTCGACGAGCAGGGCATCGATCTGGTGCTGCATGGCAAGACGGTGTTGATCACCGGCGCGGGCGGCAGCATCGGCTCGGAGCTCTGCCGGCAGGTGGCGCGATTCAAGCCTGCACGGCTGGTGCTGGTGGAATTGTCGGAGTTCAATCTCTACACCATCGAGCAGGAGCTGGGCCAGCTGTTTCCCGGGCTCGACCTCGTGCGCCTGATCTGCGACGTGAAGGACCTCGCGGCGCTGCGGCGCATCTGCTCGAGATGGACGCCGCACGTCGTGTTCCACGCGGCCGCCTACAAGCACGTGCCGCTGATGGAAGAACACAACGCGTGGGCGGCGCTGCGCAACAACACACTCGGCACCTACAACGCCGCGCTGGCCGCGGCCGAGAGCTGCGCGGAGCGCTTCGTGCTGATCTCGACCGACAAGGCCGTCAACCCGACCAACGTGATGGGTGCGACCAAGCGCGCTGCGGAGATGGTGGTGTCGTCGCTGGTCGCCGAATACCCCGGCACGCGCTTCATGGCCGTTCGCTTCGGCAACGTGCTGGGATCGTCCGGCAGCGTGATCCCCAAGTTCAAGGAGCAGATCGAGCGCGGCGGCCCGATCACGGTGACGCATCCGGACATCATCCGCTACTTCATGACCATCCCCGAGGCGGCGCGCCTGGTCATCCAAGCGGCCGCGATCGGCGAGAGTGGGCAGGTGCTGGTGCTGGACATGGGCGAACCCGTCAAGATCGTCGACCTGGCGCGCGACATGATCAAGCTGTCGGGCCGCGGCGTCGACGATATCCGCATCGTGTTCACCGGCCTGCGTCCTGGCGAGAAACTCTACGAGGAATTGCTGGCCGACGCGGATTCGACCGTACCGACGGCGATCCATGCGCTGCGCATCGCGCGCATCGAAGTGGAAGGTGACATCGGCGAACTGCTCGGGTTCGCGGCCGGAGGCGACAATCCGGAGGATGCGAGCGTGCGCGCCGCCCTGCGGCGCGTGGTGAACAGCTACGTCACCGTCGCCGAGGGCTAATCGCGTCGGTGCGCCTGCGAGGCCGCGATACGCGTCGCGACGTCGACGTAGGTGCGCAGGACGATGCGCTCGTCGAATTCACGTTCGACCCGCGCTCGCCCGCGCTCTCCGAGCGATCTCTGCGTCGCCGGCTCCATGGCGAGAAATTGCGCGAAGGCGCCAGCCAGACTCGCGGAGTCGCGCACCCTGCAAATCAGACCGGTCTCGCCATCCACGACCGCATCGCGGCAACCGGGGGCGTCCGTGGTGATGCAGGGCTTACCCATGGCCGCCGCCTCCAGCAGCGAGCGGGGCAACCCTTCGCGATACGAAGGCAGGACAACGCAATCCGAATTGGCGAGAGCCGGACGGACGTCGTCGGTCGAACCCAGATACTCGATGGCCCCTTCGTCATCCCAGGCGCGAACCTGCTCTGGCGGAATGGCCGCGGGATTGTCGGAGTCCGTGATACCCAGCATGCGAAAGACCGCGTTGGGGTGCGTACGCCTGATGTCACGTGCCGCGTCGACGTATTCGACGGCACCCTTGTCGCGCAGCACGCGACCCACGAACAGGAAGATCGTGCGGCCATCGTCCGGCCGGGGGGGCCGCTGCGCGAATCGAGTCAGGTCGACGCCCGAACCCGGGACGCGGACGGTCCGCGACGCTTCGACGATGCCGCGCGCCGTGAACATCGCTCGATCCTCCTCGTTCTGGAACACGACTGTGTCGGCCGCCTGGAAGGCGCGGCGGTACAGCTGCATGACCAGAGGAGCGAGTGCCGATCGGCTTGCGAACACCCGACCCAGGCCTGAAACGTTGGGTACATGGCGCAATGACGTGCCTTTGCGCGCAAGGCCAACGTAGATGTTCACCTTGGGCGTGTAAGTGAAGGCGATGTCGAAATTGCCGCGGGCAAGCAGGCGCCTCAGTGACAGCACCGTGGCAAGTTCGCGCAGCGGCTGAGTGCCTGCGGGTTGCAGCGCAAGGGGCAGGAACTCGTGTCCCGTGGCAAGCAGCTTGTCGACGCTCGCGTCCGGAATGGCCACGGCTACCGGCTTATGTCCCTGCGCTCGCAGTTCATCGAGCAGGCCGAGTCGGAAGTTGACGACATTCCAGGCCGAATTCGTGATGACGGCAATGCGGACAGGAATTCGGGACGACGGGTTCATGCAGCTCGCAGGTTCGTTGCCCGGTTCGAGTGGCCGGCGGTTTCGCGATACCAGGCCTGGAACATCAGGACGTCCCAGATCTGGTATTGCCAATTGCGTCGTCCGCTGAGGTGTTCCTGCCAGCGGCGCTGCACCTCGGCGACGTTGAACAGGCCGTCGCGCTGCAGGGCAGCGGGTTCGAGCAGGTCGGCGGCCCAGTCCCGCAGCGGGCCGCGCAACCAGGCGTCCAGCGGCACCGCGAAACCCTGCTTGGGACGTTCGATCAGCTCGCGCGGCACGTCGCGGTACAGCAGCTCTCGCATCAGCCATTTGCCCTGGCCGTTGCGTATCTTCTGCCGCATCGGGATGCGCCAGGCGAACTCCACGACGCGATGGTCGAGCAAGGGAGCGCGTGTCTCGAGGCTCGATGCCATCGCGGCGCGGTCGACCTTGACGAGGATGTCGTCGGGCAAGTAGGTGATCTGATCAAGCAGGCTCATGTACTCGATGTCGGAGAACCCAGGCAGGCCCTCGCGCTCGAGCTGGAGCAGCGTCGGCGGCTCCGCGGCGCCATTCACGATGCGCGTCGGCTCGTTCCAATGGGACACCAGTGCACGGTACATCTCGGCCTGCGTCTGCACGGGCAGCACAGTGCGTGCGAACTTGTGCACCTTGTCGCCGATGTTTCCATGCGCATGGGCGTTGGGGAACAGCCCTCCCAGCGCATTCCAGGCCCCCGGGCTCAGGCTCAGCGCGGCGCGCGCGGCGACCCGGCGTGCCCTCACGGGCAGGCGTTCCAGTCGATGCCAAATACGGTCCGCCAGCAGGTAGCGGTTGTAGCCGGCGAATAGTTCGTCGCCTGCATCGCCGGACAGGGCAACGGTGACGTGCCTACGAGCCATCTCGGCGACGAGGAACGTGGGAATTTGCGACGAATCCGCAAAGGGCTCGTCGTAGATCGCGGGCAGTTTGGGGATCACCGCCAGCGCATCCGCAGGACTGACGTACAACTCGGTGTGATCCGTGCCGAGCCGGGTGGCCACAGCCTTGGCAAAGTCCGCTTCGTTGTAGGCGGCCTCCGAGAATCCGATGGTGAACGTGCGCACCGGCGCGCTGGCGTGACGGCACATGAGGGCCGCGATCAGGGAGGAGTCGACGCCTCCTGACAGGAACGCACCCAGCGGCACATCCGCAACCATTTGGTCCTTTACGGCGGCGCCCAGTACCGAGTCCAACGCGTCGATGGCCTGGACATCGTCGAGTTCCAACGGCGATGCGCGCCCCGCACGTGCTGCCTGCATGCAGTCCCAGTACAGGCCGCTGCGCATCGTGCCGTCGCGCGTGATTTCCATCCATTCACCAGGCCGCAACTTGCGCACGCCGCGGTAGATGCTATAGGGCGCAGGGACCGCGTTGTGGCGCATGTACAGCGCCAGCGCGTCGCGGTCGATCTCGCCACTCCAGCGCGGGTGCGCACGCAAGGCCTTCAGCTCGGAGCCGAACACGAAGTCTCCACTGGCCAGGCGCCCCCAATACAGCGGCTTTTCGCCCATGCGGTCGCGCACGAGCGTCAGCTGACGCGATTCACGGTCCCAAAGCGCGATCGCGAACATGCCCACGAGTTTGGGAAGCGTCGCCTGCAGGCCATGTCGAGTGACGCAGGCAAGAATCGTCTCGGTGTCGGAATGTCCGCGCCAGGTCCACTCCCCGATCTGCGCCCTCAGCGCGAGATGGTTGTAGATTTCGCCGTTGTAGGCGAGGACGTAGCGGCCGCACGCGGAAGCCATAGGCTGGTGGCCGAGCGGCGACAGGTCGACGATGGCCAAGCGACGATGACCGAAGGCGATGCCGTTGTCGGCATCCGCCCATTGACCCTCGTCGTCGGGGCCGCGGTGTTGCAGCGCGTCGGACATCGCTCGCGCCGTGGAGATCAGTGATTCCTGGCTCGCGCCCGACATGGACAGCGTTCCGGTGATGCCGCACATGGTTGTTTCCTCAGGTTGCTAGGCCGACGACGCGTGCGTCGGCAAGTCGTACGTACAGGGCCAGGTACTCGTTCCAGACCCGGCGTATGTCGAATTCGCGAACGATGCGGGCGCGCTGGCGGGCGCCGAGCGCGCGGCGCTGCTCCGGCGCAAGCATGGCCACGCCCAAGATGCGTTCGGCCAGGGCGGCGGCGTCTGCGACGGGCGCGACGCGGTCGTCGTCGCCGAGCACGACCCGGGCGTCGCCGCAATCGGTCGCAACAGCCGGAGTTTCGCAGGCCATCGCCTCGCCGAGAACGTTCGGGAAGCCTTCTGCACGCGAAGACAGGCAAAAGACGTCGATTGCGCTCATCACGCAGGCGATGTCACTGCGCTGGCCATCCAGCACGAAGCGTGCGTCCAGCTTTGCATCGGAGATCGCGGCGCGCAGGAGCAGACTCTCCGGGATGCCGCGCCCTACCAGTACGAAGCGCAGTGCCGACAAATGTTCGGCCGCGATGGCCGCGGCGCGGATGAACGTGCCGTGATCCTTCTGGGGATCCAGCCGCGCCACCAGGCCGACGGCAATGTCTTCGCCACTCAGACCCCACGCCTCGCGCACCTTGGCTGCACCGGTCTCATCACGCGCGATGCGGACAGTGTCGAAGCCGTTGGGGATGACTTCGAAGCGGCTGGTGTCGTAACCCAGACGCGCGTGGGCCTCGATGGCTGACTTGGCGTTGCACAGGATGCGCGCGGGCAGCCAGCGCGACAGCAGGCCGCAGGTGCGCACGACGACTCGCGTGGCGAGGCCGATGTCCGCAGCATCGAGGCCGGTCTGGCGGATGTTCCACACCACGATCCGTCCGGCGCGCCGGGCGGCCAGCCCACCGATCAGGTCCGCGTGATACATCCATGTCTGCACGATCGTTCCGGGCGGCGTGCGACGTAGCAGCGCGGTGAGCCGGCGCAGGCAGGCAGGCAGCGAGGCGAAACCGGAGGCTCCGAGCACCTCGACCGAAACCCCCGCGGCGACCAGGCGCGGACCCACCGTCCCCATGCCTCGCAACGAGATGACGCGATGCTGCACTTCGGGCGTCGAGGCGTGCGAGGCCAGGATCAACTTTTCCAGCATGGCCTCCGCGCCGCCCTGGCCGAGGTCGGTGATGACATGCACGACTCCGAGTGCCGTCACACGGCCTCCTTGAGCAGGCGCGCGAGGCACGTTCCGACGACTTGGCGGTCGTATCGTTCCATGACGAGTGCACGTCCCGCCCTGCCCATGGCAGCAGCACGGCCCGGGTCGGCAATCAACGCGCTGAGCATTTCTATCCAGTCGTCCTTGTCACGGGCGCCCAAGCCGCAGTCGGCCTGCGCAAGCAACTCCTGATTCATTCCGACGGGCGAGACGACCACCGGCAGTCCCACGGCCATGCAGGTGAGCATCTTGAAGCTGCACTTGCCCCGTGCCCACAAGTCGTCCTCAAGAGGCATCAGCCCGATGGTGGACGACTGCAGGACAGCGACCTCGGTGTCGGGGCTCCAAGGAACGAACTCGACCTGCGCTGCCGGCAATGAGGGCAGGCGTGGCATGCGGTCCGCAACGATACGCAAGCGGGCGTGCGGGTGCAGACGCAGTACCTCGCCCAGCGCGGGCTCGATGCCCTTGAGGTAATGCAGGCCGCCGGACGAGCCGGACCAGACCAGCACGGGGTGGCCGGGCGCCAGAGCCTGCGCAGGATGGAATCGCTCGGCGTCCACGGCCGTCGGAAGGATGGTGACCGGACCAAGCTTGCTGAAGTGCTCGGCCAGGAACGCGTTTCCGCAGATCGTCAACGATGCACGCCGCGCAATGCGGTCGGCGCTCCCCCCGCGCGGCCCCAGGAAGATCGCATCGTCGACATCGAAGATGAATGGATGCGATAGAAGCGGCTCAAAGGTCTCGAGGGTCGCGATGAGGTTGCGCTGAAGGAATCGCAGGCGTGCCCGTCGCGCCCGAAGCACGCGTTGCAGGCTGTCCAGGCCCGCTGCTCCGAGCCAGAGCGGCCGCACGGCCTTCGGCGCAGGGGCGTAGGCGTTCCACCGCGAAACCAGTTCGCAGCATCGCAGCCCTTCAGCCTCGAGGGTCGCGCGATGTTGCTGCCAGCGGAAGCGCGCGCTCGGAACCTGCGCGCCCTGCGTCAGCGCGGCGATGTCAACGCGCATCGGATCCCGCCTTTCTGCGTTGCAGCAGCCAGTGCAGCAGCGCTGCGAGGATGGTCATCTTGACAAGGTAGTTCATGCTCGGGGCGAATGCGTCTGTGAAGATCGATAGGACTGTCGCGCCGAATAGGTATGAGGCGGCCAGCGCGTGAGCATAGCTGCGCCATGCGTTACGGTAGACGTAGCCGGCCACCAGGCCGTAGACCAGCATGAACAAGGCCATGCCCATCATGCCGTAGATGGGTACCTGGGCGAAGTAGATCGTGTAGACGTTGCCATCCGCTCCCGACCAATTGAACGCGTTGAAATCGGCGTGCTCCCAGTGCTTGCCCTTGGCCCAGAACAGCGCATCCCAATCAGGCGCGGCATTGGCCTTGTGCGCCTCGACGCGCGAATACAGGATTGGTCCCTGGATCGTGTAGTCGAGCAAGTTCGATACCACGCCGTTGACGATATCGCCTTGCGAAGCAGATGACTGCTCGTCCGAGATGTCGGTGTCTGTCTTCTTCACCAGGACTGCGCCGGCGCCGAACACCACCAGGAACACCGCGGCGGCGATGGCGACGGTGCGTAGCTTGATGCGCCCCAGGTGGGCATAGAGGAATAGCAGCCCGAGGAAGAGCTGCGTCAGGCCAGCTCGGCCGTTGGTGAGGAAGTTGGTGGCGATCCAGGGAAAGGAGAGGAGCAGCACCGTCCGGCCACGGACTTGCTTGTTGAGTGCGGCGATGGCCAGAATCGGGATCAGAATGAGGCCGATCACGAGGTAGTTGCCCGAAAGAGGTCCGAGCGATTCCCCTTCCTTGGTCGTCGCGTATCGCAGCGCGAAGGCGAGCATCAGGAGGTTGCCGGGGTCCGTCACGATGCTGGCCACGTCCCGCCACCAGATCGGCAGCAACAGGACGTGCAGGACGACGCACAGCCAAATCAGCGGCTTCAGCGACAGCGGGGGCAGTTCGCCGGGCAACTGGTCGCGGCCGGTCGCAAACGCGCCCCCGCAAAAGCACATCGTGCCTATCAAGTAGGTAGGCGCGGCCGATGCGTCGACCGCGATGTAACCCAGTGGCTGAGCGAGCAGGATCAGCAGGAAGATGACGCCCCAGACCAGCGGGAACAGCACGGCCGGGTTCGCCATTCGGCGCGTCGCTTGCCACAGGAGCGCGGCCAATCCCAGGTGCACGATCGCCAGCATCAGCGTATCGATCACCGCAGGTCTCCTCGCACGCGATCGCGCAGCGCGAGGGCCAGACCGAGCGGGGCCGTGACCGCCAGCGCCAGAGGTGCCGTAGCGAACGTCTTCAACAAGATGCGTGATTCGCACCCGAAGGCGGCGAATCGCCACAGGTTGGCCGCCGCGCGCAGCCGCGCGCGCAGCGGCAGGCGGAGCTCCAGGTATTCTCGGTAATAGCAAGCTGTACCGCGGGGACTCCGGTGTCGGATGCGCGTCATCGAGCGGCTCAGGCCGTCGGCGCTGTCGAAGTACATGCGCAGGCCGGCGTTGACGAAGCGCATCAGGTAGCGGCGAGCGATGCGATTCCAGACGATGCCTTCGGCGATGAAGCGCTCGCCCTCGAAGTCCGGGAACGGGTATTCGCGCAGTACGGATGTGCGGTGAAAGCCCCACATCTCGCCGCTACGCCCCAGCCGCTCGATCACCTCGTGGAAGGGGCCATCGATCACGTCCGCCGGCAGCGGGCCGCCGACGAGCTCGCCCGCCTCGGTACGACACAGGCAGGTGATGCCCGAGAATCGAATCCGCTGGCACGCTGGGATCGCATTCCAATAGTTGGCGAGTCGTTCGAGCGCATCGTCGACGCATGCGTCATCCGAATCCAGCGGCAGGAACAGCTCGCCAAGGGCTGCGGCCACGCCGGCGTTGAACGCGCGATGCTTGCCGCGATTCGGCTGACGCAGGTAGCGAATGGGAATCTCGCCCTGCTCGACCCAGGATGCGACGAGGGCCTCGGTGCCATCAGTGGAACCGTCGTCCACGATCAGCCATTCGAAATCGCGTAGCGTCTGGCGGGCGAGGCTGTCGCGCACCCGGTGCAGGGTGTGGGCCCGATTGAATGTCGGTGTGAAGACGGTGAACAGCGGCGCGCTCACTGCATCCTCCTGAGCTTGCGCACGTAGGCGCCGGCACCGCCCAGGTCCAGCACGACCGAGATCAGCGCGAACACGCACGTCGCGGCGATCCCTGCGATCGCCACGCCGGCGAGCGCCGGCAAGCCTGCCTGCTGTGCGACGCCGAGCATGCCTCGCCCTGCCAGCCAAAGGCCGGTCGCTGCCGCGATGGCCACTGTGAGGTCGCGCACACCGAGTTGGACAAGACGACTGCGGTGGCCGAGGGAAAAAACAATGCCGGCGCCCAATCCGAATGAGACGACGGCCGCGATTGCCGAGCCGACGAGGCCCAAGGTCGGGAGCAGCATGAGGTTGAGCACGATGTTGGCACCGGCCATCAGGAAGGTGACGACAAGATGGACGTGCACGCGGCGCTGCAGCATCAGCGGAATGTCGAGCAGATACGACTTGACACCGCCGAGCGCAATGGCGAGCGCAATTGGCGGCATCAGCAAAGACGCCTGTTCACGTACGCCAGCGCCCAACAGCAGGCGCGCGATGGGCGTGGCGAAGGTTGCAAACACACCCACGACGAAAGGGGCGGCCAGCGCTATGCAGCGCGCCAACTGCGTTAACTCGCGACGTGCGCCTTGTTCTCCCTCGGTTTCCCAGGCCCGCGTGATGCGTGGATAGAGGGACAGGAAGAACACGTTCAGGACGACGCCGACCGTTTGCTGAGTGAGGTCGTAGGACGCTGCGTAGGGTGCGACGTAAGCCACTCCCAACATGCTGCCAATGAGGAACCGGTCCGACGCGTCGATCAGCATCGTGGCCAGATAGGTGGCCGACAACGGCAGCCCGTAGCTGACCAGTTCGCGTCGCAGAGTCGCGTTTTCCGGAGTCAGCCGCAGGGGCCAGCGCGCGCCGAACAGGCCTACGGCGACCAAGCAGCCGACTGTCAGTGCCATCAGCGCTCCGGTAACGCCCCAGCCGGCGCGCAGGGCGCCGGCGGCTCCGGCTAGCGCCACGGCTGCACGAGTGGAGGTGATCAATCCGTAGCGCAGCGGTTGGCCGCGCGAATTGACGATCTGCAGATGCAGATTGTGCAGCCCCATCGCGCAGCAGCCCAGCGCCACGACTACGGCGAAGCTGCGCCCGATCGGCGCCGCATCGCCGCGCGTCATCACGATTGCGGCCGCCGCGAGCACGGCCGCTGCCGCGATGACGGCGAACATCCGGGCCGCTTCAGTGAGCAGGCGAGCGTCCGTGTCCTCGCCGCGTCCATGGAAGCGCGAGACGCTGACATTGAGCCACTGAAACAGGATCGACGCTCCGACCGCGATCGCAGACGCGCCGAGGGCGTAGCGACCATAGTCGGCCGGGCTCAGCCACTGGGTCAGCAACGACAAGGTAGCGAGGCCGAGGACGCCGTTGACCGCGCGTACGCCGAAGTAGAGCGTCGTGTGTCGCACTATGATCTCGGCACCCGGCTAGCGCCGGCGTCAGGCCTGGCGCGTGACGAACCAGCCCAGCGTGAGCTCGAGACCCTTCGCGACGGTGTGCGTCGGCGCGTATCCGAGCAGACGGGCGGCCTTGGCGATGTCGGCTCGCGAATGGCGCACGTCGCCAGCCCGGAAGTCGCCGTGGATCAGCGCGGGCGCCGGGTTCTGGGGGCGCAGCGCCATGGCGGAGCGCGCGAGCGTCGCGTACAGCGTGTTCAGCGAGGTTTGGTCGCCAACCGCGACGTTGTAGACCTGGTTCAGCGCCTCCGGCGTCTCTACCATTGCCGCACGCAGGTTTGCCTGCACGACGTTGGCGATATAGCAAAAGTCCCGGCTGGTCTCGCCGTCGCCGTTGATGGTGACCGTGTCACCGCGCAGGATGGCGGCGATCCAACGCGGAATGACGGCGGCGTAGGCACCGTTCGGATCCTGGCGCGGGCCGAACACGTTGAAGTAACGTAGGCCGATGCTAGCCAGGCCGTACGAGCGGGCGAACACGTCGGCATATAGCTCGTTGACGTATTTGGTGACGGCGTAGGGCGACAGCGGGCGGCCGATCGTGTCTTCCACCTTGGGCAAGGCCGGATGGTCGCCGTAGGTGGAACTGCTGGCAGCGTAGACGAAGCGGCGCACCTTGGCATCGCGCGCGGCTATCAGCATGTTGAGGAAGCCGCTGACGTTGACCGCGTTGCTGGTCGCGGGATCAGCGAGCGAACGCGGCACGGAGCCGAGCGCCGCCTGATGCAGTACGAAGTCAGCGCCGGCGCACGCCTGCGCGCAGGTGTCCGCGTCTCGAATGTCACCTTCGATGAAGTGCATGCGCGCCCAAGCTTGCTCCCCGACCTCGCTGCGCACCAGTTCGAGATTGTGCCGATGCCCGGTGCCGAAGTTGTCGAGACCGGTGACCTGCTGGCCACAATCCAGCAGGCTCTGGACGAGGTGGCTGCCGATGAACCCGGCCGCACCGGTGACGAGCCAGCGCCGCGGCGCGGCGGCGAGCGAGGCGCGTAGCGCCGCAAAATCCGCAGGGAGGTCGTTCGTCATGTCAGAGCCGCCAGACGGGATGGCCTGCGGCCTTGAGCGCGTCGGCGTCGTACGACGCCTTCACATCAGCGAAGACGCCGCCCGCGATGAGCTTGGAGGTCAGGTCGGCCAGCGGTCGCTCGAGGTACTCCTTGTGCGCCACCGCCGCCACCATCGCCTGAGCCTGCGGCAGCGCGTCCCACGGCGTCAGGGCGACACCGTACTCGTGCTGGCACTCTGCGTTGTCGGCGATGGGATCGTGCACGAGCACATCGATGCCGTAGCTTTGCAACTCGCGCACGACGTCGATCACCTTGCTGTTGCGCAGGTCCGGACAGTTTTCCTTGAAGGTCATGCCGAGCACGACGACCTTGGCGTCCTTGACCGGGAAGCCTGCAGCGATGATCTGCTTGACGGTCTGCTCCGCGACGTACTTGCCCATGCCGTCGTTGACGCGCCGCCCTGCGAGGATCAACTGCGGGTGGTAGCCCATCATGTCGGCCTTGTAGGTCAGGTAGTACGGGTCCACGCCAATGCAGTGGCCGCCGACGAGGCCCGGACGGAACGGCAGGAAGTTCCACTTCGTGCCGGCCGCCTTCAGCACTTCCATCGTGTCGATTCCGACTCGTTCGAAAATCATCGACAGTTCGTTCACGAGCGCGATGTTGAGATCGCGCTGCGTGTTCTCGATGACCTTGGCGGCCTCGGCCACCTTGATGCTGCTGGCAGCATAGACGCCTGCAGTAATGATCGAGCCGTAGACTTGGGCGACCGTGGCCAGTGTCTGCGGCGTGTCGCCCGAGACCACCTTGGTGATCTTCGTGACGGTGCGTTCCTTGTCGCCCGGATTGATGCGCTCGGGACTGTAGCCCACGAAAAAGTCCTTCTTCCACGCCAGGCCGGACTCGCGTTCCAAGATCGGGATGCAGATCTCTTCGGTTGCGCCGGGATAGACCGTGGACTCATAGACAACGATCGCGCCGCGCTTCAGATGGCGCCCGACGCTCTCGGAGGACTTCACCAGCGGCGTGAAGTCCGGCTGCCGCGCTTCGTTGACCGGTGTCGGCACGGCGACGACCACGAAGTCGGCCTCGCGCAGCACTGCTGGGTCGGTAGTGCATTCGAGCAGCGTCGCGGCCTTGAGATCTGCGGTCGCGACCTCGCCGGTCGGATCGACATGACGCTTGTAGGCGGACACCTTGTCGGCGGCAAGATCGAAGCCCAGGGTGCGATATCGTTTACCGAACTCGACGGCGAGCGGGAGGCCGACGTAGCCGAGGCCGACCACGGCAATCACGGGTTCTTTTGTCATAAGGTCAGAGGAATGGGTCAATCGAGCGGAAGCTTGCGCCGGTTGGCCATCGCGATGCGCCAGGAGCGGCGCGATACCAGCCAGACCGCAAGTAGAAGGAACGAGCCGAACATGGCCTCGATGCCGATCAGGGCGCGATGCGGACGCGACTTGCGCTCCGGCGGCGTAGCGGGATCGACGACCTGGACGAGGGGCCCTTCCCGGCTTTCGTCGACGCGCGCGAGTTCATACTGCTTGGCAAACAGTTCGAACAGCGTTTCCTGGTACTTGAATTCGCGAAATTTGCTGACGTAGTCGGCGCTGGCGGACGGCGGGGTACTCGCCTCGAGTTTGTCGAGCTGGGCACTGACGGCGGCGAGCAGCCCCTGTTGCTGGTGCACCTCGGGCGCGGTGTCGGACAGCGACTGGCGAAGGACCTGCAGCCGGACCTCCGCGGCGGCCTTCTCGCTTTGAAGCCGCGCGTAGTTCGTCGCCGCCGCGGCGGGCTCCGACTTCAGTGCGCCCACGTCGATGCCACTGCCTTGGAGTGCTATCTGAGCGGCCGTCAGGCGGTCGCGAGTAAGTTTGAGCTGGCCTTCGAAGAAGGCCCGGCGTTGCTGCGCCTCGGTCAGCGCCAGGTGCTCCGTGATCCAGCGCAGCTCATCGATATAGCTGTTGGCCATCGCGGCCGCCCGCTTGGGATCCGTGTCATCGACTTCGATGCTGATCAGGCCATCCTTCTTGCCGACGAGTATGTGGACGTTGTCGCCCAGGCGCAAACGCGTGTTCACCCGCAATTCCTGCCCATAGACCTTCATCAGACCGAAGCGATCGATGATGTGGTCCGACACGGTGGCGCTTTGCATCAGCGAGGCGTATTCATCAAGCGGGCTCTTGATGCCGCCCGCGCTGCCGATCAGGCCGCCGAGCGAGCCCAGCGACGCGAGCGCCGAGCCGCCGAGACTCTGCTGCTGCGGCGGCATGATGAGGGCGCGCCCCGTATAGATTGGTGACACCGCAAAGGTGAGCGCGACGGCGACCACACCCACGAGCAGCGGCGTCAGCAGCATCAGGCGGCGATGGGCGAATAACAGTAGCGCGAAGTCGAGCACGCCCGCGCGGGCCTCGACATCACTGCCAGCCGAAGAGGAAACGGTGTTCGTTGTCGACGTCATTGATGGATGCCCGCCCTTAGATGCCCGGCATCAACGGCCCGGAAAATGGAAACCGGTGTCGCTGCTGTGGTGGCCCACGCCGTGCGGGACGGCAGTGGATTCACGGATCGACCGAACAACGACCGAGAAGCCTCGCGCATATGTACGAGGCGTCCTTGTCGAATGTCAGCTGGAGCTCGATGCGTTGGCCAAGCCCTTGCACAATCGCGCAGAGGTCGCCTGGGCGCCAAAGTCATGCCGTCGCCTGACTGTCGGGGAACGCTTGCGTGCTCTGGGCCTTCGTCGTCCGCAAGCCGAGTTGGCGCGATCAAGTCAGCGCACGATTCTCGATGATTCGAGTTATGTTTTGATTGGCGCATTATACAAATGCTTGCGTGAGGGTGCCGCGGCGCCGATTGGCCGGCGCGCGCAGCCGGCCATCCGGATCTAGCTGAAGTCAGAGTCCCAAGGACTTGATGCCGGCCAACCCCAAGCCGAATTGATAGAGGATCTGCGTCCAGTCCTTCGCATCCTGCACGAACGTCGACTTGCTCAGCTCCTCTGGCACGAAGATGGTGTCCCCCGGCTCGACGCCGGCAGTATTGAGGTCGTTGCCCGCATGCCAGAACGACGACCCCTGCTGCGCGCTGATGACCGAGCCGTTGGCCCGGATCATGAAGATGCTGGCCTTGTCGGCATTGCGCGTCGGTCCGCCTGCCAAAGCCAGGTATTGCTGCGTCGTGTGCCCCGGCTCGTAGATGAAGCTGCCGGTGTTGAACACGCTGCCGAAGATGCCGATGGAGGTGCTGCGCTGAGGAATCGACAACGTGTCGCCGTCTTCCAGGGGCAGGTCGGGCAGGGACGTGGCGTTGGGCGGCAGCTGCAGCACGACGCGGCCAGTCGGTCTGATCTGGCGCAGTCGTTCCAGCAGGCGCGCGTTGGCTTGGGCGGAGGAAGCCTGCGCATTGATCTCTTCGGCGGAAGTCGCGCGCTGGTTGGCCTGGCTCTTGGCCATGTCCGTCTCGAAGTCGCGCAGCGCGCGCTCGTAGTTGACCTGCTGGACCTTGCGCACGCTCTCGCGCGTGAACTCGGTGCCGAACGGGTAGGCCGCGTCCGTCATGCCTCCCGCGGCGTACAGGGCGTCGGAGATGCGGCTGCCCGGCGGCAGGATGTAGTCGCCCGGGTGCAGCACCTCGCCTTCGACGCGCACGTGCTCGTTCTGCTTGATCTGCGGAATGGCAGCAGCCACGGCGCTGAAGGCGCGGATCAGGTCGCCGGTGGCGAGCGCGTCGCGCTGATGGGCGGGCAGCGCGAGCTGCGTCACCTTGCCGGTGTCGCGGTCGGCCAGGCGCTCGATGGCGACGCGGCTGCGATCGGCGAGGGCAGTGAAGCCGCCGGCCATGCGCAGCACGTCGTCCAGCGTCTCGCCTGGCTTGAGTTCGTAGATGGAGGGCTGGTTGACGCTGCCCAGGACGGCCACCTGTGGGCCCACCGGGCCGACGAAGATCACGTCGTCGGGCTGCACCAGCTGGTCCGTGTCGCGATTGCCCTTGAGCAGCAGGTCGTAGAGGTCGAATACGCCGACCTCCTTGCCGCCGCGGCGCAGGTGGATGTCGCGGAAGCTGCCGGCCGACGATGGGCCGCCAGCGCGCATGATGGCATGCAGGACCGACGACAGGCCGTTGACGTTGACCGAACCCGGATGCTGCACGTAGCCGCCGACGAACACGCGAATGGGACGCACCTGACCTAGCGTCGCCGTCAGGTGGAAGTTGCGGAAGGTCTGGGCGACGCGCTTGCTGATTTCGTCTGCGAGGTCGGCATTGCGCAGGCCTCCGACGGTGATTGCACCGACGCGCGGCACGGTGATGCGGCCGGCGCGGTCGACGGTCAGTTGCAGATCGGCGTCAACCGTGCCCCAGACCGTGAGATTGACCTCGTCGCCCGGGCGCACGATGTAGTCGGCCGGCACGGCCGGAAGCGGATCCTGCGCGGCATAGGCCTGGGCGTCGTCGGTCACGAGGTTGGCGCCGAAGCGCCGGATGGGACGTACCGGGCCCTGCGGCCGGCCCTGGTCGTCCTGTACCTGCAACTGCTGCGTCGCGTCTGCCTGTGCCTGGACGTAGCGCTCGAACTCGCTGGGCTCGTAGCGCTGCGGGCGGTAGGGCGACGTGCGGCTTTCGGGCTGGGCATTCGTGCGCGCGTTGCGCTGCGGCTGGCGAAGTTGCGTGGAAGCGTTGGCGGAACCCGCGCCGGTGCTGGCAGAGGTCGGATTGGCGTTCGAGCCTGTCGGCGACTCGTTGACCTGTTCGACGTCTGCGCCGGTGCCGTTGTCCGACGTGAGGTCATTGCCCGAATTGCCCGTGAATTGCGCCTGTGCGGCGGTGGGCGCGAGGCTGCAGGCGAGGGCGAGCAGCAGGGCGCCAGCGGAAAACAGCGCGGCTCGGCTCGGCAGGACTGCCGGCGACGCCGGGGAACGTTGAATCGGCATTGATTTGGTTCGCAGTGATCGGTCCGTGCGACCTCGTGAGGCGGGGCATGGGCGGACGGATCGCCAGGGTCGGGGAGGCCGGATTCTAGCTGGTCGGCAGCCCGTGCCTGGCGGGGACGGAAGCCGCCGCATGTGCTTTTCGCGGCGTCAGGCGATAATGGGAGTTCATGACAGAAGCCCTTCAAGCCCAGGTCCCGGCTCAAACGGACCCCGCCCCCGAGCATCAAGCACCGGCCAAGTTCCGTTTCGACACCCTGCCACTCGACGCCAAGCTGCTGCGCGCCGTCGCCGACCAGGGCTACGCCTTCATGACGCCGATCCAGGCGAAGGCGATCCCCCTGGTGCTCCAGGGGCGCGACGTGATGGGCGCCGCCCAGACGGGCACCGGCAAGACGGCCGCCTTCTCGATCCCGCTGCTGCAGAAGATGATGCGCCACGAGACGGCCAGCGTCTCGCCCGCGCGCCATCCGGTGCGCGCGCTGGTGCTCGCGCCCACGCGCGAGCTGGCCGACCAGGTCGCCCAGAACATCAAGGCCTACGCCAAGCACTCGAACCTGCGCGTGGCCGTCGTCTTCGGCGGCATCGACATGAAGCCCCAGACGCTGGAGCTCAAGGGCGGCGTCGAGGTCCTGATCGCCACGCCGGGCCGCCTGCTCGACCATATCGAGGCCAAGAACTGCGTGCTGAACCAGGTCGAGTACGTCGTGCTCGACGAGGCCGACCGCATGCTCGACATCGGCTTCCTGCCCGACCTGCAGCGCATCCTGAGCTACCTGCCCAAGCAGCGCCAGACGCTGCTGTTCTCGGCCACGTTCTCGCCCGAGATCAAGCGCCTGGCCAACAGCTACCTGCAGGACCCGGTCACCGTCGAGGTGGCGCGCGCGAACGCCACGGCGTCGACCGTCGAACAGCACTTCTACAGCGTGACTGACGACGACAAGCGCGCCGTCGTGCGCCAGATCCTCAAGGACCGCGCCATCACGCAGGCGCTCGTGTTCGTCAACTCCAAGCTCGGCGCCGCACGCCTGGCCCGCTCGTTCGAGCGCGACGGGCTGCGCACCTCGGCGCTGCATGGCGACAAGTCGCAGGACGAGCGCCTGAAGGCCCTGGCCGCGTTCAAGAAGGCGGAAGTCGACATCCTGGTGTGCACCGACGTCGCGGCGCGCGGCCTGGACATCGCCGACCTGCCCGCCGTCTTCAACTTCGACGTCCCGTTCAACGCCGAGGACTACGTGCACCGCATCGGCCGCACCGGCCGCGCCGGCGCGTCGGGCCTGGCGGTGACGCTGGTCACGCGCGACGACGCCCGCAACGTCTCGGACATCGAGAAGCTGATCAACAAGAAGATCGAGCTCGAGCCGTTCGAGGTCGAGGACGACCGCCCGCGCCGTCCGCCGCGCCCGCGCTTCGACGACGAGCCGCGCCGCGAGCGCGAGCGCGAGTCGGCCTGGGCGGCGCCGCGTTCGCCGGCCCCGGTGCGCGCACCCGCGCCGCAGAAGAGCCGCGATCCGTTCTTCGACCAGCCTTACGAGGCCAGCACCACCGTGGCCGAGAAGCCCGAGTGGGAGGTGGCGGTGACGGCCCCGGCGGTCGGCCGCGGGTCGATCTCGGCCAACATCCGCGCCAAGCGCAAGGTCGCGGCCCTGCTCGGCGGCGGCAGCAAGGCCTGACCACCGGCGCCCGAGCGCGCCACGACGAAGCCCCGCCGCATCGCGCCGCGGGGCTTCTTGCTTCAGGGCGCCGGTGCGGCGAGCCGCTGCCGCGCCAGTTGCGCCGGGAGCGTCGGCAGGCTCAGGTGGTCGCCGGCGCGGCCCAGCGCGCGCACGATGGCCCATTGCCAGCGCGCGAGCCGCCACCGCGGGCCGGCGAGCCCCATGCGCTCGCGGATGTCGCCGGGCAGCGCCTGCACCGCGGCGCGCAGCAGCAGTCCCTGCAGCGGACGCAGCGGGCGAGGCAGCAGCGGCACCGTGCGCATGATGCCCAGGAAGTCCAGCACGATGGGCGAGGGCTCCAGCAGCGGACGCATGCGCTCCACCAGCGCCTCGAATTCATGTTCCGAGCCCGGCGGCGAGGTCACGCCGTACAGCCGCGCCGAGGCCTGGTTCTCTGCATAGAACGCGTCGCGCTGCGCGGCCTCGAGCGGGCGCACGCACAGGGCGTAGCCTTGCAGGAAGCCGAACATCGCGGTGGCGTGCACCCAGGTCAGCAGCTCGATGTCATCGGCCCGATAGGCGGCGCCGGCCGGCGTGCGGCCCGCGATGCGCGCATGGCCGGCATTGATGCCGCGGATCATCGCCTCGGTGCGGCTGCGTGCGCCGAACGCCGTCAGCATCGTTGCGTAGCCGGTGCGCTGCAGGCGCGGCAGCGGCGCCGTGCGAAATGTCGTGTGCTCCCATACCCCGGTCCGGACGCGCGGCTCCGCCAGCTCGAGCAGCACGGCCGCCACGCCTCCCACCAGCAGCGCGACCGGGTTGGCGAACACGCGCCACGACACCGAACCGGCGCCGAGCAGCGCCGCCTCCCCGGCCGGCTGCAGGAAGTCGTCCGGCTGCGTGCCCGGCGGATAGACGAGGCGCGCGACCCGGCCCTGCAGCGGCCGGCTGGCCGCAGCCACTGCGGCGCTCAAGGGATTCGACAAGTTCATTCAACGTGCGGACATGTGGGATTTGCGCGGGACTGCGAGAATGCGCGGCTTCGCGCGGGCTCGTGTCCGCGGCGGACGCTCGAGTGTCATGCGGCTGCGCGACAGTCGAGTTCGGCAAAACAACCAAATTATCGGGGTGGATGGATGAGATCGAGCTGGGCAGGCGCCGCGCGCCTGCGAGGCGCGCGCGCGCCTCGCAGGCG
>Ga0209677_100321_pt1 | contig 30989 bp, 31 predicted proteins | sample AraplaCvi_mCL_r2_2_FD_184285 | JGI IMG/M metagenome (GOLD analysis project Ga0209677, IMG submission 184285) | Arabidopsis root microbial communities from North Carolina, USA - plate scrape CL_Cvi_mCL_r2 (SPAdes) (version 2) | ecosystem: Host-associated > Plants > Roots > Endosphere | place: USA... | reverse complement strand
CCGGGTGGTTCTGCTGCCCGAGCATGCCCAGCGAGGCGGCGAGGTCCGCCGGGCCGACGAGCACCGCATCCACGCCATCCACGGCCGCGATTTCCGCGGCGGCGGCGAGGCCCTCGGCGGTTTCGATCTGTACCGTCAGCGAGACGAGGTCGCCGGCGCGGGCGAGGTAGTCCGGGATGCGGCTCCACCGGGACGAGCGAGCGAGCGCGCTGCCCACGCCGCGAACGCCGTGCGGCGGATAGCGGACGGCGCGCACCATCGCCTCCGCGTGGGCGACGCTGTCGACCATCGGCACCAGGATGTTCTGAGCGCCCAGGTCGAGCAGCTGCTTGAGCACGACCGGCTCACCGATCGGAGCGCGCACGATCGGCACTGCCGGGTACGGGGCGATCGCCTGCAGCTGGGCGAGGATCGACTCCAGGCCGATGGGGGAGTGCTCGCCGTCCACGAGGACGATGTCCAGTCCGCTGCCGGCGCAGATCTCCGCCACCAGCGGGCTCCCGGCGCACGACCACATCCCGTACAGCGTGCGGTCGGCGCTCCGGAGCCGGGCGGCGAAGGTCGGGGTCGGCTCTAGCTGAATCGGCATGTGATCGCTCCCAGGGTTCCGTAGTCGGCGTGGATGGTGTCGCCGCGCTCTACCCACAGCGGGCGCGTGAAGGAGCCGGCCAGGACGATGTCGCCGGCCTCCAGGCGTGTGCCGTGCTGGGCGAGCTTGTTGGCGAGCCACGCGACGCCGGTGGCGGGATGGTCGAGCACCGCCGCAGCGAGGCCGGACTCCTCGATCGTCTCGTTGCGGTACAGCAGAGCGCCCACCCAGCGGAGGTCGACCGCATCCACTGCCACCGGCCGGCCGCCGACGACCATGCCGCCCATCGCGGCGTTGTCCGCGATGGTGTCGACGATGCTGCGTCCGGGCAGCTCGATGCGCGAGGAGAGGATCTCGAGCGCCGGGACGACGTACTGCGTCGCGCTCAGCACGTCGAACAGAGTGATATCGGGACCGGTGAGCGGCTCCGCCAGGACGAACGCGAGTTCCACCTCGATGCGGACGTTGGAGTACTGGTCGAACGGGATGACGGATCCCGTCTCGTACACCATGTCGGCGAAGATGGCGCCGTAGTCCGGCTCGGTGATCCCCGTCGCCTGCTGCATCACCTTCGACGTGAGGCCGATCTTGCGTCCGACGAGGCGGCGGCCCGCTGCGATGCCCTGCTCGACCCACACTCTCTGCACCGCGTACGAGTCCTCGACGGTCATCTCCGGGTGCCGGGTGCTCAGCAAGGGGACCGTCGCACGGTCGCGGGCGGCCGCCGCGAGCTCGTCGGCGATGGCCTGGATGGTCGGACGGTCGAGCACGGAGGGCTCCCTTCGGCGTCGGAGGCGGGACAGGTCCCGAGTGGGATCGTATATCTTCCCGTACACCCGCGCCATGCATGCCAATGTACCTACGTAGCTACATTCACTGGGAGGCGATATGGCGATCGTGACCGCACGCGACTTCAATCAGGATGTCTCCGCCGCGAAGCGCAGCGCCGCGACCGAGCCGCTGATCATCACCGATCGCGGCGAACCCTCCTTCGTCCTGCTGACCTTCGCCGAGTACGAGCGCCTCTCCGGTCCGCTGCGCAACGTGGTGGAGCTGCTTCGGCAGGATGAGCGGGGCGATTTCGATATGGAGTTCCCGCGCGCCACCATCGAGGCCGGGGAGTTCGACCTGTGAAGTGGCTGCTCGACACCATGGTCCTCTCGGCCACACGTCGACCCGACCGAGCGGACCCGGGTGTGGTCTCGTGGCTGGAGGCTCAGAACCCGTACTCGCTGTACCTCTCGGCGATCACGGTGTTCGAGATCGAGCTGGGCGCCGCGCGCAAAGAACGCACCGATCCCGAACAGGGTGCCGACCTCCGGCGGTGGATCGACGACGTGTACATGATCTTCTCGGAGCGCATCCTGCCCGTCGACCACGAAGTGGCCGGGGTTGCTGCGGGGTATCTCGTGCCCGATCCGCGGCTAGAACGCGACGCCTTGATCGCGGCGACGGCCGAGGTCGGCAGGCTGGCCGTGGTGACGCGCAATGTCCGGGACTTCGAGACCTTCGATGTCCCGCTCTTCAGCCCCTGGGAGACGACGGCCCGCTCGGTCGGCACTGCGGCGCGCCTGAGGAGCCGCGGGACAGGTGGCACTGCCTGTGCCGTTGCGTCGAATGCGAAATCGTATATCATTGCCGGAATCGGAGCGCCGCTCCGTGACAATGTCGTCGCAATCCCGGGAGAACCACCAACGATGAGCGAATCCCCCTTCACGCCCACGGGCAGTATCCGTTCCCAGACGGACCGCCGCCGAGTCGTCTTCGCAACCGTCATCGGCACCACCGTCGAGTGGTACGACTTCTTCATCTACGCCTCGGCCGCCGGACTGGTCTTCGGTCAGTTGTTCTTCGCTCCGGCCGGACCGCAGGTCGCCACGCTGCTGTCATTCCTGACGGTCGGCGTCAGCTTCCTGTTCCGCCCGCTCGGTGCGTTCCTCGCCGGTCACCTCGGCGACCGCTACGGCCGCCGGGTCGTCCTCGTGCTGACGCTCATCCTGATGGGCCTCGCCACCGCTCTGGTCGGGCTCCTGCCGACGTATGAGGCGATCGGTGTCGCGGCGCCCATCCTCCTCGTCCTCCTCCGAGTGCTTCAGGGAGTATCCGCCGGCGGGGAATGGGGTGGGGCGGTCCTCATGGCCGTCGAGCACGCGCCGACCGCGAAGCGGGGCCTCTTCGGGGCCTCGCCGCAGATCGGAGTGCCGCTCGGGCTCCTGCTCGCGTCCGGCGCCATGGCGGCGATGACGCTCATCGCTCCGGGCGACGCGTTTCTCGCGTGGGGATGGCGGGTGCCCTTCCTGCTCTCGGTCGTGCTCATCCTGATCGGATACTGGGTGCGCCGTCGCGTCGAGGAGAGCCCGGTGTTCACCGAGCTCGCCGAGCGCAAGGAACGCACCCGGATGCCGATCGTCCAGGTGTTCCGCAAGCACGCGCTGCTCGTGATCGTCGCCGCCTTCGTCTTCGCAGGCAACAACGCGGTCGGCTACATGACGACCGGCGGCTACATCCAGAACTACGCGACCAACCCGGACGGACCCCTGGGCCTTGCGCGCGGGCCGGTGCTGTGGGCGGTCGCCGGTTCCGCCGTCACCTGGCTGCTCGCCACCTGGTTCGCCGGGTGGGTGAGCGACCGCATCGGGCGCCGCACCACGTACATCGCCGGCTGGATCCTGCTGCTGGCGGGCGTGTTCGCACTGTTCCCGCTGGTCAACGCCGGCAGCGCGGGGATGCTGTTCCTCGGGCTCGCGATCCTCACCATCGGACTCGGCTTCACGTACGGGCCGCAGGCGGCGCTCTATGCGGAGCTGTTCCCGGCGTCCATCCGCTTCTCGGGTGTGTCGATCTCGTACGCCATCGGCGCCATCCTGGGCGGGGCGTTCGCTCCGACCATCGCGACGGCTCTCGTGCAGGCGACGGGCACGACGATGTCGGTGACCGGGTACCTTGCGGGCATGACCGTGCTGGGACTGCTCGCGACGCTCGTCCTGCGCGACCGCACCGGCATCCCGCTCGGGCCGGACCACGAAGCCGAGCAAGCGGCCTCCCCGATCCGGGGCTTCACCGGGAGGCAGGCGGACGCCGACGCCCTCCGCGGCTGACCATCCCGGCCGGCTCGTGCTCGGCCGGCGAATGCTCGGCCGGCTCGGGCTCGGCCGGCTCGCGCTTAGCCGGCGAGGAAGCGGATGAGGTGGGGCGCGACGGCTTCGCCCGAGATGTCGTGCGTCTGACCGGCGACCAACTCGAAGACGCCGTCCTGGGCGCCGGAGGCGACTCCTTCGGCGCCCAGGCGCAGGAAGCCGGGGGACTGCTCGCCGGCGAGGCCCAGCACGGGCACCGTCACGGCCTGCAGCAGTTCGTCCGGGACGCGGCTGTCGCCCATCGCGGCGTCGTCGTACGCGAGGGTCGGCGCGAGCGCGAGGGAGGCCTCCCAGGAGGGCGCGTTCCTCATCCCCTGGATGCCCTCCTCCGGAACTCCCACCCGGCGGAGGAACAGCTCGACAGCACCCGCGCGGTCGCCCGCCCCGAGTGCGGCCTGCAGGTTGTGCGTGTACGCCTCGGCCGACGACAGCATGGGGTCGGGCAGGAAGGGCGGCTCGTACACCGCGACGCGGGAGACCCGGTCGGGTCCGAGGCCGGCCGCCGCCGCCAGCGCGAGCGCGCCGCCCGACGACATCCCGAACAGTGCAGCGGGACCGCCCGCGGCGTCGATCACCGCGCCGAGGTCCTCGATCTCCCGGGCGACAGCGTCGGCCCGGGCGGACGGGTCGGCGAGGCGGTCGCTGCTCTCGCCCCGGCCACGCCGGTCGTACAGCACGACGGTGAGGCGGTCACGCAGTGCGGCGGCGATCGCCCGCATCGGCCCTGCGTCACGGAAGCACATCGCGCCGTCCACCAGGACCAGCACCGGTCCCGACCCCTCGATCTCGTATGCGATGCTGCTGCCGTCGGACGAAGTGACCGTGCTCATGGCACGCCAGCGTACCCCCTCCCCGCTTGCCCGCCTTTCCCCTGACCGCCCATTCCCCTTGCCGAGGTGCTCGTTGTTGCAGGCGACACGCCGAGCGCGGGTGCAACTACGAGCACCTCGACGAAGGGAGGCGAGCCCCGCGAAGCATCCGAGCGCGTCGGCGAAGGACGCGACCATTTCGCCGAAGTGCTCGTTGTTGCAGCGGACACGCCGAGCGCCGGTGCAACTACGAGCACTTCGACGAAGGGACGCGAGCCCCCGGCGCAAGGGGGAGGGGCGTCCGCGCGCTTGACGTTAGCGCCCCTGGCGTCAGCGCCCCTGGCGCCGGCGCACTCCGAACCCGATCAGCACACCACCGCCCACGGCCACCAGGACCCCGGCGCCGCGGACCAGCCACTGCACGTCCCCGGTCGCCGCGTCCACGAGCAGGGGACCGCCCAGTCCGACCACGACGAGCGCGATCCCGAGGATGAAGAACCACGGCGATCCGTTCGTCCGCTCGACCATGCACCGAGCCTACGGGAGGACGCGAAACATACAGCGGGATTGAAGTGGGCGCCGGTAACGTTGAAACCCGTATGCGCACCAAACCTCTCGACACTGCCGCTCTGCGGGCGGACTTCCCGATCCTCTCCCGGGAGGTGAACGGCCACCCCTTCGTCTACCTGGACTCCGGGGCGACCTCGCAGAAGCCGCGCCAGGTGCTCGACGCCGAGCGTGCGTTCGCCGAGCGGTACACCTCCGCCGTGCACCGCGGCGCCCACACCGTGGCGGGGGAGGCGACCGAGCTGTTCGAGGAGGCCCGCGCTCGGGTGGCCGGCTTCGTGGGCGCGCAGCCGGACGAGCTCGTCTGGACCTCCAATGCCACCGAGGGCATCAACCTGCTCGCCTACGGGATGTCGAACGCATCGTTGGGCCGCGGCGGCGCTGTTGCGGAACGCTTCCGTCTCGGCCCGGGCGACGAGCTCGTCGTGACGGAGGCGGAGCACCACGCCAACCTCATCCCGTGGCAAGAACTCGCGGCGCGCACCGGTGCGACACTCCGGGTGATCGGCCTCACCGACGACGGGCTGCTGCGCCTGGATGAGGCGGCCGAGCTGATCGGGCCGCGCACACGGGTGGTCGCCTTCGCACACGTCTCCAATGTCCTGGGCGCGATCAATCCTGTCGCCGAGCTGGCCGCGCTGGCTCACGAGCACGGCGCGCTCGTCGTGCTCGACGCCTGCCAGTCCGTCCCGCACCTGCCCGTCGACTTCCCGGCGCTCGACGTCGACTTCGCCGTGTTCTCGGGCCACAAGATGCTGGGTCCGACCGGCGTCGGCGCCCTCTACGGCCGCAGCGAACTGCTGAACGCGCTGCCGCCGTTCCTCACCGGCGGTTCCATGATCACGCAGGTGACTCTCGAAGGCGCCGAGTACCTCCCGGCGCCGCAGCGCTTCGAGGCGGGCACGCAGCGCGTGTCGCAGGCCGTCGCACTTGCGGCCGCCGTGGACTATCTCGATGACGTCGGCATGCCGGCGATCCAGGCGCATGAGGAGGCGCTCGTCGAGCGGCTCCTCGCCGGACTGGGCGAGCTGGAAGGGGTACGCATCCTCGGGCCGGGTGCGGGCGTCCCGCGCGTCGGCCTCGCCAGCGTCGTCGTCGACGGCATCCACGCCCACGATGTCGGCCAGTTCCTGGACGACCGCGGCATCGCCGTCCGCGTCGGACATCATTGCGCGCAACCCGTGCACCGCCGCTTCGGCGCGACGGCGAGCACGCGCATCAGCACGTACCTCTACAACACCGCAGACGAAGTGGATGCGGCGGTCGCCGCGATCGCGGACGCCCGCGTCTTCTTCGGCGTGGCCACGGGGGCCGCCCGATGAGCGACCTGCAGAACCTCTACCAGCAGGTCATCCTCGACCATGCGCGCGAGAAGCACGGCTACGGCATCGCGGGCGACGAGGCCGCGAGCTCCCACCAGTTCAACCCGACCTGCGGCGACGAAGTCACCGTCGGCGTGCGCACTTCAGCCGACGGCCGCATCCAATCGATCGGCTGGGAGGGTCACGGATGCTCGATCTCGACCGCCTCGGCCTCCCTGCTGAGCGACTTGGTGCATGACGCCGATCGTGGCCGGCTGGCGGACTCCATCGCCGCATTCCGTGAGCTGATGCATTCGAAGGGTGCGCTGGAGGGAGACGAGGAGTTGCTCGGCGACGCCGTCGCGCTGGCCGGTGTCTCCAAGTACGTCACGCGGGTGAAGTGCGCGATGCTGCCGTGGGTGGCGCTGGAGGACGCGCTCCTCAAGTCCGCCTGAGGCCACGCCTCCGCTTCTACACCGCCCGCCCCTCCGCCCTGCCCGGCCCCCGGCGCGCGCCCCTCACTGCGCCGAGGTGCTCGTTGTTGCAGCCGACACGCCGAGCGCGGGTGCAACAACGAGCACCTCGGCGAAGGGACACGCGCACCTGGACGAAGCGCGCGAGCGTCTGGACGGGCGCCCTAACGGCCAGGCGTCCGAACGGCCAGCCGCCAGGGCGCACGGCCCGAGCGACGCCGACCGTCACGGCACCGGGGCCAGGTCCACCTCGTCCGCTATCGCTTCGAGTGCGGACGGGAGCGACGGGAACGTCGTCCCGTACACCAGCCCCGAGGGGCCTGCGGCGGTCCACGCCTCCCCGCCCTTGCTGACCCGCCCCACGAGGTAGCGCCGATGTCCGCCTCGGGCCTGCCGCTGCGCGAGCGGCAGCGTGAGCGGGAACGCGTAGACGTCGCCCTGCGGGCTGACGACCAGCTCCCAGCGGGCGCGGCCCGGGCTGAACTTGCTCGTGAAGATGCGGGACATGATCGATCGTTTCTACCGCGCCCGCACGTACCGCTGCCAGGAACATGACGACCTGTTGCGAAAGCCTTCGCCGCGTTACGCACCGGATCCACCCTGAGGCGCCGACCTAGGCTGGAGGGATGAGCCTGCCCCGCATCGACACGGTCGTCACCTACCCCGACGGCGACCTCACCTCCACCGGCGTCGTCGTCTACGTCGAGCCCCTCCCGGACGGACGCGCCGCCGTCCTCCTGGACCGGACGGCCTTTCACCCCGTCGACCCGGTGTGGCCGGATCAGCCCGCGGACGTCGGCACCCTGTTCGTCGGCGACCGGTCGTACGCCGTGGTGGACGCTGTCGTCGGGGCCACCGACGGCACCGTGCTGCACGTCGGCGACGCGCCGGTGCGCACCGGGACGGAGGGCTGGGCGTTCGTCGTATGCCACCTCGTGGAGGACGCCGAGGGGATCGAACCGGGCGCTCCGGCTGTCGTGCGCGTCGATCCCGAGCGCAGGCGAGCGCTTTCGGCTGGGCACACGGCCTGCCACCTCGCCTCGCTCGCGCTGAACGAAGCGTTGTCCGGCCTGTGGACGAAAGATGTGCCTGTGGATGGACGAGGCCGTCCGAACTTCGACCAGCTGGCCATCGTGAGCTCACGCATCCTCGAAGGCGGCTCGGTGGACGAGTACCGGATCGGGAAGAGCCTCCGGAAGAAGGGCTTCGCCGCCGCGGACCTCGCCACGCGAGGGGACGAAGCGGCCGCCGCTATGGACCGCACCCTCGCAGCGTGGATCGGGAGTGGCGCACCGGTCTCGATCGTCCGCGATCCGGGTGCTCTCGGCCTCAGCGATCGGCGTCGCTGGCGTGCTGAGTTGCCCGACGGCACGGTCGAGATCCCGTGCGGTGGGACGCACCTCCGGTCGCTGTCCGAGCTGTCGGGCGCGGAAGTCCAGCTCGAGCTTGCCGAGACGGAGGGTGCGCTCGCTCTGACGATGCGGACGACGGCCAGCCTCGCCTGAGCAACGGTCCACCTCGCCTGACCGGAAGCGCACCTCGCCTGAGCGACGGCCCGCCGGTTCCAGCCACGAACGTCTCAGTGCGGCAGGAACGACAGGGCGACGGCGATCACGCCGAGCGCACCGGCGAGGCCCCACCCCGCGCGCACGAACCGCGCCGTGTTCACCTCGCGCGCGATTGCGTCGAACCGCTCGAGGGTGCCCGGACGCGACTCCACGGCTCGCCACGTCGCCGGGTCGTCGAACAGCTGCGCTGCGCGCGCGACCGTGTCCGCATCCAAACCGGACGGCCGTCGCGACAACCAGCGGACGAGTGTCTCCGCCCGCAGCACCGTAGCGTGCGCCGGGTGCTGGCGGAAGCGCAGCTCCTTGGCGCCGACCACCGCGATGACCGGATGCACGCGCGTCTTGATACCGGCGCGGAGCAGCAGGCCACGAACCCGCGAGGCCTCGAGATCCGCGTTCCGCAGGTACGGCTGCTTCGCACCGTTGACGAGGATGGACCGCTCGTACACCGTGAGTCGTGCGCCGCGGTGATGCTTCGTGTTGACGACGAAGACGCCGCCGGGACCGACGACCAGATGGTCGACATCCGCCTCCCCGGAACCGACCGGAACCGCATGGAAGGCGCTCCACCCACGCGGCAGGCGCGCCAGCGCGGCGCCGACCTCCCGCTCGCCCAGAGCACCCGCGAACCAGGGATGCGCCTCAGCGGGAAGCGGATCGGCCCCGAACGCGCGAGCCAGCGCCGAACGGCCCGGAAACGCCTCGCGGAGTCGCACCACTTGCTCCATCACGGCTGCGCCGGGGGCGCGATCGCGCATCCGCTCTGAACTCACACACCAAACGTATCGAGCGCGGTCGCCCGCCCCCAGTCCCCGCCCGGGGACAGTTCTGCGTGCCTACCCCTGACCGGGTGACCCCTTCGTGCGGGGCAGGTCGTCGTCCGACGGCACGCGCTCCGCGAGGGACTCGTTGCGCTCGCTCACGGTCTCCAGCCGGTCTGTGTTGGTCTCGCCGAGGTCGCTGACGGCATCCGCGAGCTCGTCCGCGTCGCGCGGTTCGTCCGCGTCGCGCGGCTGGTCCGCGTCGCGCGGTTCTTCCGTGTCATCCGGTCGATCGCTCATGCCCGGCACTGTACGCTTCCGGCCGGTCCGCTCGCGGCGCCGTGCGCATCCACCTGAGGCTTCACCGCTTCACCACCGGCGGGGACGCGCTAGCATGCGTCGCATGAGCCGTATCGAAACCGGAATCGTGTCCTACACCCTCTCCGGCGACTACTACGCACGCGTCGGCGCCGACTTCGACACCGAGGCCGTCGACGACGCCATCCTGGCCGAGCTCAACGGGATGCTGCCGCGCGGCATCGTCGTCGAGCGGAGCGGGCGAGTGCTCGCCGACGAGGATGTCGCCGACGAGGCCCGCTCGATCGACTGGGAGGCGCTGCTGCGGCGGATCGACGTGGACCAGATCCTCGCCGAGCACGGGCGCTGACGGCGGTCAGAGCTCCAGGGAGTCGCCCGGCTCCAGCGGGTAGTGCGTTCCGCCGTTCTGCTCGGTCGCCCACTTCAGTCGCGCGTTCGACATGTCCTTGCCGGCCCGCGAGAGCACCATCTCGTGCATGGGGATGCTCCGCTTGGGCTTGAGGGCGAGCACGTAGTCGATCACCTCGGCGATCTTCATCCAGGGCGCACCTGCCGGTGCCGCGAGCAGATCGACTTCCACGCCCTCCGGCTCGGCGAACGAATCGCCCGCGTAGTAGAGGGTGTCGTTCACGAGGACGGCGACATTGTCGACCACCGGGATGCTCGAGTGGATGACGGCGTGCTTCCCCCCGAAGAACCGGAGCGTGAAGGGTCCCGCCTGGATGGTGTCGCCGGCGTGCACAACCGTGACATCGAAGCCGGATGCCGCCGCGGCGACACCCTCCGGCCCGTAGATCTTCGCCTCGGGAGACAGTTCGAGCACCCGGTTCAGCTGCTCGGGCGTCCAGTGATCGGGATGCTCGTGCGTGATGACCACGGCCACGGCGCCGGCCGTGTCGGTGAGCGGCGACGTGAAGGCGCCCGGGTCGATGAACAGCTTGGCGCCGCGCTCTTCGAGCTCCAGGCCGGAATGTTCGAACTTCGTGAGTCTCATGTCCTTAGGAAATACCGGATGGGATGGGAAGTGCAAGCGCACGCTTGAGGAATATACCCCTAGGGGGTACTGTTTCGATTGACATGGACGAGAAGAACACGCCGACAGCCCTCGACCCGACCGCCTCGCACCACCAGCACCACGACCCTCACGCGGGGCACGATGCTCACGCGGGGCACGATGCTCACGCCGGGCACGAGGCGCACGGCGGCCACGACCACTCCGCACACGCCGGCCACGATCCGGCTATCTTCCGCCGGAAGTTCTGGCTCACCCTGGTCCTCACCATTCCGGCACTGGTCTTCTCGCCGGGACTCCAGGGCATCCTCGGCCTGGCCGGTCCGAGGTTCCCCGGCAGCCAGTACATCCCCGCCGTGTTCGGCGTCGCGATCTTCTTCTACGGCGGCCTCGTCTTCCTCCGCGGCGCCGTCGATGAGCTGCGCGCCAAGCAGCCCGGCATGATGACCCTCATCTCGCTGGCGATCGTCGTCGCGTTCGGCTACAGCGTCGCCGTGACGTTCGGCCTGCCCGGGATGGACTTCTGGTGGGAGCTCGCCACCCTCATCCTGATCATGCTGCTCGGTCACTGGATCGAGATGTCCGCTGTGATGGGGGCTCAGGATGCGCTGGGCGAGCTGGCCAAGCTCCTGCCGGACACCGCCGAGCGACTTCCGGACATCCACGCCGAGCCGCAGGCCGTGGCCGTCGCCGACCTGAGAGTGGGCGACCTGGTGCGCGTCCGTCCCGGCTCCGCGGTCCCAGCCGATGGCGAGATCGTGGATGGGCGGAGCGAGCTCGACGAATCACTGCTGACCGGCGAGTCCAAGCCGGTGACGCGCGGGCCGGGGGAGCAGGTGGTGGCCGGCAGCATCTCGGGTAGCGGGTCGCTCGTCGTCCGGGTCACCCGGACTGGAGGTGATACCGCCCTGGCCGGCATAATGAAGCTCGTCTCCGACGCTCAGGCGAGCAAGTCGGGCACACAGGTGCTCGCCGACCGCGCCGCCGCGTGGCTGTTCTATGTCGCGCTCGCCGTCGCCATCGTCACGCTGGTCGTGTGGCTGATCCTCCGCCCCGGCGATCCGGCGTTCATCCTCGAGCGTGTGGTGACCGTGCTGATCATCGCCTGCCCGCACGCGCTGGGTCTCGCCATCCCGCTGGTCGCCCAGATCTCCACATCGATCGGGGCCCGGAAAGGCCTGCTCATCCGCGACCGCCACGCGATGGAGGATGCACGGAACATCGACCTCGTCCTCTTCGACAAGACCGGCACGCTGACCGAAGGCCGCCAGGGGGTCGCTGCCGTGGTGGCGGAGGATGGGGACGAGGATGCGCTCCTCGCCCTCGCCGCCGCCGTGGAGGCACCGGCTGAGCACCCGATCGGCGCAGCGATCGTCCGCGAGGCGCGACGGCGGGGGCTCCCGGTCCCGCCGGTGCGCGACTTCGAAGCGCTCGGGGGACGCGGCGCATCCGCCGTCGTGGAGGGCGAGCCGGTCACCGTCGGTGCTCCGCGCCTGCTCGCCGAACGCCGCCTGACGGCGGGCCGCGCTGTCCGCGAGGCGGCCGATCGCGCGGCGGCGGCCGGCCAGACCGTCGTCCATGTCCTCCGTGGGGACCAGGTCTCCGGCATGATCGCGCTGGCCGACGTCGTCCGTCCCGAGTCGCGGGAGGCGGTCCGATCGCTGCGCGAGCGCGGCGTCCGCGTCGCCATGCTCACCGGAGATTCCCGCGCCGTGGCGGACGCGGTCGCGAGAGAGCTGGGCATCGACGAGGTGTTCGCGGAAGTGCTGCCCGGGGACAAGTCCGGCACCGTGGCGCGGCTGCAGTCCGACGGTTCTCGGGTGGCGATGGTCGGGGACGGGGTCAACGACGCTCCGGCGCTGGCGCAGGCGGACGTCGGCATCGCGATCGGCGCCGGGACGGACGTGGCCATCGAGTCCGCCGGCGTGGTTCTCGCTTCCAGCGACCCGCGAGGCGTCTCTGCTGTGATCGCCCTGTCGCGCGCCACCTACCGCAAGATGCTGCAGAACCTCGCCTGGGCGACCGGATACAACGTGGTCGCGCTCCCTCTGGCGGCCGGAGTCGCGATCGGTCTCGGCATCCTCGTGTCGCCCGCCGTGGGCGCTGTGCTCATGTCGGTCTCGACGATCGTCGTGGCGATCAACGCGCAGCTCCTGCGCCGGCTGCGCCTCTGACGCCGGCTGCGCCTCTGACGGCGGCCCGCCGCGCGCCCGTGCGGCGGCCGTCGTGTGTCATCATCGGCACTGTGACCGGAACTTCGCTGGCCGTGGTCGTCGCGGTCAACCCGATGGCGTCCTTCGGCCACCGCCGCGAGGTGGGCCCGCGCACGGTCGAACGCCTCCGCGAGGCCGGACATCGTGTCGTGGTGGTGGACGAGGCGAATCTCGAGCTGCTCCGGCGCGAGACCGCCCGGGCGCTGGACGCCGGCGCGGACGCACTCGTCGTCGTGGGCGGGGACGGGATGGCGAACCTCGGCATCGATCTCGTGGCGGGGCGACGCATCCCGCTCGGAATCGTGCCGAGCGGGACCGGGAACGACCTGGCCGACGGCCTGGGAATCCCCGTCCGCGACACGGAGGCGGCCATCGCCTTCCTGCTGGATGCGCTTCAGCGGGAGCCTCGCACGATCGACGCGGGCACCATCCGTCACGGCGAGCTCACGACGTGGTTCGGCTGCGTCGTCTCGGCCGGTTTCGACGCCACGGTGAACGAGCGCGCCAACCTGATGACGCGTCCCCGGGGACGCAGCCGTTACATCATCGCCCTGTTGCGCGAGCTCGCGACGCTGGCGCCTCGCCCGTACCGCATCCACGCCGACGGCCGCCTGATCGAAGTGGATGCGATGCTCGTCTCGGTCGCCAACAACCGGTCGCTCGGCGGCGGCATGCGGATCGTGCCGGACGCCGACCTGGCCGACGGCCGCCTCGACCTCTTCATCGTCGAGCGGATGTCGCCGCTGCGTTTCCTGCGCATGTTCCCGAAGGTGTTCCGGGGTGAGCACACCGGCCTGCCCGAGGTCAGCATCCTGCCGGTGAGCAGCGTCCGCATCGAAGCGGAGGATGTCGTCGCCTACGCCGACGGGGAGCGGATCGGCCCCCTCCCGATCGAGGTCACGGTCGTTCCCGGGTCCCTGCGCGTGCTCGCATGAGAGCACGCGCCTTCGTCTCGAAGGTGCACCACGACGCGCCCGGGAGGACGGCGCCGTTTTGGTAGCGTCACCCCATCTGTGGCATGATTTTCTAGTTGCAAGAACGGCCCCATCGTTTAGCGGCCTAGGACGTCGCCCTCTCACGGCGGTAACGCGGGTTCAAATCCCGCTGGGGTCACATCAGCCCGCTTCCCTTGATTTTCAAGGGAAGCGGGCTTTTTTGTTAGTCGGCATTCGGTGAAGAAATTGGGTTCGTGGCAACACTTTGGCAACATTCGACTTCATAGCTGCGTCATCCAGTGCGATGGCAACAGCGTCCAGGTCATCCTCGAAGAGGTCGGCGTAAACATCGAGGGCGATGCTGACTGGGATCCGCGCACCGTGCCACGAATGGCCTACTAACCTGACGGCATGTCCAACAACTCCGCGGGAAGCCCCGAGGCAACGCTTGATGTCCTCGGAACGGAGTGGGTGGCCACGGAAGACGTGATTATCGACATCAGAGGGGGCTGGCGCAGTAAGAAGAGACGAATCCCCGTCCATTTCCTCGATTGGACGATCAATGGCGTTGCGCTCCGCTCTCATCTCCGAATGCCCGACGGCAGCGTCGTAGACGAGCGAACAGAAATGGTACGCGGGACGGAAGGCCGTGCGCATCCCGTCGAAAGCCTACGCGCGTTGCTCGATGGGTATCAGCCGAACGACAAGGCATGGGTGCGCTTTGCCGACGGTCGCACGGCGATCTTGTATTGCTCTCAGTGCGGGGATTTGGACTGCGCAACCATCAGCGCGCGGATCGACTTTGAGCACACGAAAGTCCGGTGGTCGAGCGTGGCATATCAAACAGGGCTGAGCGAGAAACCCGATTTCGAGGGGCTCGAGCCCGTCACGTTCACGTTTGCTCGGAAAGCCTACGAATCGACGATCCACGAGCAGCTTCGGCGTTGGGGCGGATAGCAGAAACTATCGCTGCGGCACTTCTCGAGCGTCCGCGAGTTCACTAGGTCTCAGCGGTTTGGTCTCGAGATCGCCGGCTCAGGCCTTGCCGGCTCAGTCCCGTTCGCGCCGACAACGAGTTCCAGCCTTCGCATGCCTCTCGAAGCTTGACGATCAACTCGTCTCGCTCGCGGATCGCGGTGTCTTGTTCGCGGCGGAGTCGCTCGATGGTTCGCGAGACTCACCAAGCCGATGGAGGGCGTCGACGCGCGTGCCCCACTTAGTCTCCAGCTCCAACATCGCGTCGGCGGCGTGCCGCTGTGCGGCCTCTCGCTCGCGGTCCTCAGCATGCCGTACGGCAGCCGCGTCGTGTGCTTGGCGTTGTCGCGCGTAGGGCGCTGCGCGCCGGTTCGCCTTGCTCGAATTCCCCCGATTTGCCATGCAACAGGGTTTACACGCCACCCCTGTCATTCATTGGGCTGCCGAAGAGCCTCACTTAAAGTGCCTGCGTGCATTGCCCTCTGTCATTCTCGTCTTACCTTGAGCATTCGTCTCCTTGTCTTGGCTCATATGGTCTTTTCTGCTGGGTTCGTCGTCTGCGACATCTCCTTGATCATGGTTCATTCGTTCTGTCTCGGATTCGTGTCCTCCGAAAGGACGCCTTGTGAGTGCGCTAGGTTCGCGACGTGAACGCTTCTGAGCCGGGGAGCTTGCCCGTATGGCGATCGTGAGCGGAGGGATCTTCTCTGAGCATGGGGCCGCTCTCGAAGCGCACAAGATAATTTCGCGGGAGATCTCGCGATTTGCGCCTCCCGAAAGCGAGGACGACTACGTCGTCGACATCGCGTTCATCACCGGGCGGCACTATGGCCCCGACGAATTCCCGTTGGGAGCTTCGGCGGGTCCTGTAGGTCGGACGCAGCGGCGTTTCATCGTGTGGCATCGCCTTCCGGAGGGCCTCGAAGATCCGAGCGAGGTCCGAGCCTGGTTCGCGACGGAGCTCGTCGAGACAGAGTCACTCGTGCGCGATTATCTTCCGCGCAGGTCGAAGGCCTATCCCGCCGCAGCGCTTGCGGGCGAGATTCGTGCTCTGCGAGAGATGCTTGGTTCTGCAACCGCAGCGACAGGTCGACCCCGCGCCCGCCATGACTCGATCTAGAGAGGTGGTCATGCACTTACTGGATCCCGGAACCATCATCCCCAATCTGATCGTCGGTCCGATCGTGGCGATCGGCGGCGAATTCATTGTTGTGTTCCGTCGCCAATTGCGGGACTGGGTGGTCTCATCCGAGGCTCGCTGCCGCGTACCGCAGTTTGTGAGGCGTCAGGGCTCCAGCGCGATTGCGGCCGCTGTGGGATCGAATCAGCCGTTTCGGAGCGTGTGATTCCTTAACCAGATCTTCGTTCGACTGCGATCGGTACGGTCGCTGGGGCTGAGTCACATGGCATTGAACATGACGTCATTGCAGCAGTGCTGGGACTTTCGATACGCTGAAGGCACCACATCCCCCACGCCTCTCGCAGAAGCGCAACCCGGGGATTTTCAGTGCCACGGGCGTCCTTGGGCAATCGGGCGAGCTTTGTCAGCGGTGACATAGACAAAACCTCTTCGCGAGGTGAAGAACAGCAGCAGCAGAACCGGGATGCTGTTGAGCGCCGCTGTGATCGCCTGGGAGCTCGCCCGCAGCTCGTGATCGCCTACCGCGATTCTTCGTAATGCACGTCGGCCTTCGGGTGAAAAGCGCCATGCGAAGTCGCCTTCGTTCGGGGTCCAGAGTTCGCGCCAGAGGCTCTCATGGTTGCGGCCGAGCGGCCTGTCTCTCGATTCCGCGCTTAGGAGGCAGCCGCCTGCGCCACGGAATGCGAAGCCGCCTGCCGCTGGCAGGTTCACTTCCGGGCGAGCACGAAGCCCTGGCTGTGCTTTTCGGTTCTTCTAGGCGCGCGGATAAGGGTGGCGTCGGTACTCAGTCCGGCTGCGGCCAGCGCCTCCGCGACGGAGGGGGAGTGGTGGAGGAACGCCGTCAACTCGATCGGCTGCCCATAGGGGTTCTTGATCGTCCGTTCCCCTCTTCCTTCTTGGTAGCCGAGGAGGAGGACACCCCCGGGCCGCAGGACGCGTCGGAACTCGGCGAAGATCGTCCTCAGCGCGTGCGGGGGAGTGTGGATGATGGAGTACCAGGCGAGGACACCGTCGAAGGTGCCGTCGGCGTAGGGCAGGGCGGCGAAGTCCGCCTGGACCAGATCCGCGTCGACTTCGAGCTTCTTCGCTTCGGCGAGCATGTTGGCGGACAGGTCAGTTCCTGCGAGCGTCAGTGACGCATCCTTACCCCGTAGGTAGGTGAGCATGCGTCCGGTGCCACAGCCAACGTCCAAGACCGCTGATGCGTCAGGTAGTTGCGCGACGAAGTGATCGATCATCGCCAGGTCGATTCCGGCTTCGAAACTGGTGTCCGGGAGGCTCTCCGCGTAGGCCGAGGCGGCGGCGTCGTATCCGGCACGGGTCTGTGCGGCGAGTCGATCGTCCATGCGTTCAGGGTAGGTACCGATGGAGTCGGTTGGATGGAGCATTCGCCAGTGTCACGGTTCCGCTGTCGCGAACCCGGGTGACTGAAACCGAGCGCGCGCCGTGGAGGCTAGCGCGACCCGATCTGCGAGCCGGCCAGCGAGTACCCGCCGTTCGCATTGGGTGACGGCTCCGGCTCGTCAAATCGCGCATTCGGCTTGCCGGGCAGGCTTTCCGCCGGGAGGCGCAAACGGCGCGCCACGATGATGGCCGTCACCGCGGCCGCGAACAGCACCACGCCGCTCGCTACGAGCAGCCAGCCGATGGCCTCACCTCTGGTCAGCATCACGATGCCCCACGGGCCGGTCAGCCACGCTCCCACTCCGGTCAGGATCGCCAGCACGACCAGGAGCCTCACGCTCCGGCGTCGCCGCTCGTCCCGTTCGAGGTCCGCCATCAGTGCGTTCATACCCCACCCCCGGATCCCCACGCTACTGGCGAGGCATCCGGCCAGCAAGCCTCGATGCCGTCGCGATCGCGGAATACTCCGCGTTCCACCCCAGCGGGCCGGCGACCTGTCCGGTACGATGGTGGGAGCGAAGGGGAGTATCCCGGACGGTTCCGCAGGCAGGTTGCTGCAGGGGCCGGCGCTGTGCACGTCATCACGGTCCGCGAAGCAGTGGGCCCGGGCGCAGTGGCACCGAAAGGTGCGGGAGAGACTTTCGGCGATGTCCGACGCCCTTCGAAAGGTCCCTCGTGGAAACTGTTCTGCCCCTCTGGTTCGAGGTCGGCTCCCTGGTCGTTCTGCTGCTGATCCTCGCGGCCGACCTGCTGATCATCTTCAAGCGGCCCCATATTCCGGGTCCGCGCGAGTCGACACTGTGGGTGAGTTTCTACGTCGCGCTGGCGCTGGTGTTCGCGCTCCTGATGCTGCTGATCGGGGATGCCGAGCACGCCGGGCAGTTCCTCGCCGGCTGGCTGACGGAGTACAGCCTGAGCATCGACAACCTGTTCGTCTTCGTCATCATCATGGCCAGGTTCTCGGTGCCCCGGAAGTACCAGCAGGAAGTGCTGATGGTGGGCATCGTCCTGGCGCTGGTGTTCCGTGGAATCTTCATCGTGCTCGGCGCCGGACTCATCGCGAGCTTCAGCTGGATCTTCTACCTCTTCGGCGCCTTCCTGCTGTGGACCGCGTTCAACCAGGCCTTCCTCTCTCACGACGACGAGGGTGAAGCGGACTCGTGGTTCGTCCGGTTCGCGCGCCGGCATTTGAAGGTCTCGGACCAGTACGAGGGCAACAAGCTGCGCACGACAGTGGCCGGCCGGCGGATGTTCACACCGCTCGTCATCGTCTTCCTGGCTCTCGGGACGACGGACGTGCTGTTCGCGCTGGACTCCATCCCGGCGATCTTCGGCATCACCCAGAGCCCGTTCATCGTGTTCACGGCCAACGTCTTCGCGCTGATGGGCTTGCGCCAGCTGTACTTCCTCCTCGGCCACCTCCTCGACAAGCTCGTGTACCTCAAGTACGGGATCGCGTTCATCCTCGCCTTCATCGGCGTGAAGCTCGTGTTCCACGCGATGCACGAGAACCAGCTGCCGTTCCTCAACGGCGGGAACCACATCGAGTGGGCGCCGGACATCAGCACGTGGACATCCCTGATCGTCATCGTCGGCTCGATGTTCGTCGCCACCGTCGCAAGTCTGGTGAAGCTGAGGATGAGCGGCTCCAGCGTCGCCGAGGCCATCGGCGCGGACGATGCGGAAACGGCCCCGGCCGAGGAGCCCACCGAGAACCGTGCGCCATAGGATGGTCCGACACAGGCGCTGAGCTGCGCCGCCGGAGCAGGAGGATCGCCGCACATGAGTTCTCGCGTCGGGGTGACCGTCTGCAGCGACACGGGTGCGGTACGCCATGTGAACGAGGACAGCGCCCTCGCCGAGGACCCGGTCTTCGTCGTGGCCGACGGCATGGGCGGCCATGCGCGCGGCGACGTCGCCAGCAGGACCGCCGTGGAGAGCCTCGCCCGGACGCTGCAACCGGGCAGCCGTCCGACTCCCGACGAGGTGATCCGTGCGATCGACGAGGCCAACGCGGCGGTGCGCGCGCTGTCCGGTGCCGACGAGTCCGGCCCGGCCGTCGCCGGTACGACCCTGACCGGAATCGTCCGCGTCCGGGTTCCCGAACTGGCGGCGGAGCAGTGGATGGTCGTCAACGTCGGCGACTCGCGGGTCTACTCCTGGGACGGCGAGCGCCTGCGTCAGCTGACGGTCGATCATTCGGCGGTCCAGGAGCTGGTCGACGCCGGGCTCATCACCGAGGTGCAGGCCGCCATCCATCCGGAGCGGAACGTCATCACGCGCGCACTCGGCGCCGAGGACTTCGTGGATGCCGACTTCGAGCTGGTCGCCGAGGAGGGCCGGCAGGTCTTCCTCATCTGCTCCGACGGGCTCACGCGCGAACTGAGCGATCGCCGGATCGCGGAGGTCCTCGCGGCGGGCCACCCGGACCCGGCGGCGGCCCTCGTGGACGCGGCGAACGAGGCGGGCGGACATGACAACATCACCGTGATCCTGGTCGAATCCGTCATCGAGGAGACGCCGAGGGCGTGAGCCGGTCCCTGCCGCGCCGGCCGCGCAACCGGAGGGACCCTCAGCGCCGGATGGTACTCTGGGTGTGTGTACGCGGGTCTTCTCCTCCTTAGCCGCCGCGGCGAGTCCTAGTCATCAGGCCACCCTCGCCGCGGAGTCCGTCGACGGCTGATCCGTTCACACGCTAAGGAGTTCGTAAGAGAATGAGCACCCCCACCGGGCCGCTGACGCTGGCCGAGAAAGTCTGGAACGACCATCTGGTCGCCAAGGGCGAAGATGGTTCGCCCGACCTCATCTACATCGATCTGCACCTCGTCCATGAGGTGACGAGTCCGCAGGCCTTCGATGGCCTGCGAATGGCAGGTCGCCCGGTTCGCCGTCCCGATCTCACGATCGCGACCGAGGACCACAACACGCCGACGATCGGCATCGACCGGCCGATCGCCGACCTGACCAGTCGCACGCAGATCGAGACACTGCGCCGGAACGCCGAGGAGTTCGGCATCCGCCTGCACTCGCTCGGAGACATCGAGCAGGGCATCGTGCACGTCGTGGGCCCGCAGCTCGGCCTGACGATGCCGGGCATCACCGTGGTCTGCGGCGACTCGCACACGTCGACGCACGGCGCGTTCGGCGCGATGGCCTTCGGGATCGGCACGAGCGAGGTGGAGCACGTGCTCGCCACGCAGACACTCCCGCTGAAGCCGTTCAAGACCATGGCGATCACCGTCGAGGGCGAACTGCGTCCAGGTGTCACGGCCAAGGACATCATCCTCGCCGTCATCGCCAAGATCGGCACGGGCGGTGGGCAGGGCTACGTCCTGGAGTACCGCGGCAGCGCCATCCGCGCGCTCTCCATGGAGGGCCGCATGACGATCTGCAACATGTCGATCGAGGCCGGCGCTCGCGCCGGCATGGTCGCGCCCGACGAGACGACGTTCGCCTACCTGAAGGGCCGCCCGCACGCGCCGCACGGCGACGACTGGGATGAGGCGGTCGCCTACTGGAAGACGCTGCAGACCGATGACGACGCCGTCTTCGACGCGGAGGTGTACCTCGACGCCGCCGAGATCGAGCCGTTCGTCACCTGGGGGACCAATCCTGGTCAGGGCGTCTCCCTCAGCCAGACGGTGCCCGACCCCGCCACGATCGCCGACCCGAACGCCCGCGCCGCTGCCGAGCGAGCGCTGGAGTACATGGACCTCGAGCCGGGCACGCCGATGAAGAGCATCCCGGTGGATGCGGTCTTCATGGGCTCCTGCACCAACAGCCGCATCGAAGACCTGCGGGCGTTCGCCTCCATCATCAAGGGGCACAAGAAGGCCGACGGCGTGCGCGTCATGGTCGTCCCGGGCTCCGCCCGCGTGCGCATCGAGGCCGAGGCCGAGGGGATCGACAAGATCGTCGAAGAGTTCGGTGCGGAGTGGCGGTTCGCCGGCTGCTCGATGTGCCTCGGCATGAACCCCGACCAGCTCGCTCCGGGGGAGCGCTGCGCCTCCACCTCCAACCGCAACTTCGAAGGCCGCCAGGGCAAGGGCGGCCGCACCCACCTGGTGTCGCCCCTGGTCGCTGCGGCGACGGCGATCCGCGGGACGCTGTCGAGCCCGTGGGACCTCGAGCACGAAGGCGACGACACGCCGCAGGATGGCGGCACGCTGAACGCCATCGGAGAGAAGGTGGGCGCCTGATGGAGAAGTTCGAGACAGTCACCGGCACGGCGGTCCCGTTCCGCCGTTCCAACGTGGACACCGACCAGATCATCCCTGCGGTGTTCCTCAAGCGCGTCACGAAGACGGGCTTCGAGGATGCGCTGTTCCACGCCTGGCGCCAGGACCCCGATTTCATCCTCAACCGCCCGGAGTACCAGGGCGCGACGGTGCTCGTGGCCGGCTCCGATTTCGGGACGGGTTCGTCTCGCGAACACGCTGTCTGGGCGCTCCGCGACTTCGGATTCCGGGTGGTGCTGAGCCCGCGATTCGCCGACATCTTCCGCGGGAATGCGGGGAAGCAGGGCCTTCTCACCGGGATCATCTCGGAGGAGGACGCCGAGCGCCTCTGGGAGGCGATCGAGGCGCAGCCGGGAATATCCGCCACCGTGGATCTGGTTGCCAAGACTGCGAGCGTGGGTGCAGTGACGGTGTCTTTCGAGATCGACGACTACACTCGCTGGCGTTTGCTCGAAGGGTTGGATGACATCGCTCTGACCCTGCGCGACGAGGCGCGCATCTCCGAATACGAATCGGGCCGCGCGAGCTGGCGGCCCACGACCCTCCCGGTGAAACTTTGAACTCTCTTCTTCAGGACGCTCAGGCGGCAGGAGCCCACGTCGGCCTCAAAGGCGATCGCATCACGATCAACGGCGGGATCCCGCTCCAGGGCCGCATCGAGATCCGCGGCGCCAAGAACTTCGTCACCAAGGCGATGGTCGCCGCGATCCTCGGCGAAGGCCCGAGCGTCCTGCGGAACGTACCCGACATCTCGGACGTCCGCGTAGTCCGCGGGCTGCTCGACGTGCACGGCGTCAAGGTGACGGACGGCGCGGAGGAGGGCGAGCTCCTGCTCGACCCGAGCGCGGTGGAGTCGGCGCACATGGCGGACATCGACGCGCACGCCGGATCCAGCCGTATCCCGATCCTGTTCTGCGGGCCGCTGCTGCACCGTCTCGGCGAGGCGTTCATCCCCGACCTGGGCGGCTGCCGGATCGGCGACCGGCCGATCGACTACCACCTCGAGGTGCTGCGCAAGTTCGGCGCAGTGGTCGACAAGCTGCCCAGCGGCATCCGGATGACGGCCCCCAACGGCCTCCACGGCGCCAAGCTGGAGCTCCCGTACCCGAGCGTGGGCGCCACGGAGCAGGTGCTGCTCACAGCGGTCCGCGCCGACGGCATCACCGAGCTCAAGGGCGCGGCCATCGAGCCCGAGATCATGGATCTCATCAACGTCCTGCAGAAGATGGGGGCCATCATCTCGGTCGACACCGACCGGGTGATCCGCATCGAGGGCGTCGATTCGCTCGTCGGTTACAGCCACACCGCACTGTTCGACCGGAACGAGGCCGCCAGCTGGGCGGCCGCCGCTCTGGCGACCGGTGGTGACGTCTTCGTCGGCGGAGCACGCCAGCCTGAGATGCTCACCTTCCTCAACGTCTTCCGCAAGGTGGGCGGCGCCTTCGAGATCAACGACGACGGCATCCGCTTCTACCACCCGGGCGGCGAGCTCAAGCCGGTCGTGATCGAGACGGATGTGCACCCCGGCTTCATGACGGACTGGCAGCAGCCGCTCGTCGTGGCACTGACCAAGGCGTCGGGCGTGTCGATCGTGCACGAGACGGTGTACGAGCAGCGCTTCGGCTTCGTGGATGCCCTCATCGACATGGGCGCGAAGATCCAGGTGCACAAGGAGTGCCTCGGCGGCCATCCGTGCCGTTTCGGCCAGCGCAACTTCAACCACTCCGCGGTCATCATGGGCCCGGTGGAGTTGAAGGGCGCCGACATCGAGGTCCCCGACCTTCGTGGCGGGTTCAGCCACCTGATCGCAGCACTGACGGCCGAGGGCCGGTCCACGGTGAGCAACGTCGGGATCATCAGCCGCGGGTACGAGAACTTCATCACGAAGCTGCAGTTGCTCGGAGCGGATTTCGTCCTCGAAGGCTGAGCCGCTCCGCCTTCATGCGCCGAGCCCGATGCTGTGTCACGGATAATGGGACGATGCCTGAATCCGATTCGCCCGTGAAGAAGCAGCGCTCCGAGAAGAGCCGTCCGTCGGTCTTCTGGGTTCTCGCCGGAATCCTCGTTCCGATCGGGAGCATGCTCGCCCGCTTCCGGATCGTGGACGCCGAAAAGCTGCCGCGCAGCGGCGCGTTCATCCTCGCGCCCAACCATTACAGCGAGATCGACCCGGTGATGATGGGCATGGTCGCCTGGAAGCTGGGGCGCCTGCCGCGCTTCCTGGCGAAGGAGAGCCTGTTCCGCATCCCCGTGGCCGGCTGGTTCCTGCGCCGGTCCGGGCAGGTCCCCGTCTCCCGAGGCGGGAACGCCCGGGGCGCTGCGCCGCTCGAGGTGGCGCAGAAGATCGTCGATGAGGGGCAGATCGTCGTCATCTATCCCGAGGGCTCGCTCACCCGCGATCCGGACATGTGGCCCATGCGCGGCAAGGCCGGCGCCGCCCGCATGGCCCTCGAGCACGACATCCCGGTCATCCCCATGGCGCATTGGGGCACGCAGCAGGTGATGGCGCGCTACGCGAAGAAGATCAGCTGGTTCCCGCGCAAGACGATCGACGTGAAGATCGGCGACCCGGTCGACCTTTCCGCCTTCCGGGGCCGGCCCCTCGACAACGCCACCCTGACCGAGGCGACCGCGGTCATCATGGATGCGATCACCGCGCTCCTGGAAGACCTCCGCGGAGAGAAGGCCCCTGCCCAGCGCTGGGACCCGTCGCAGCACAATCAGAAGGAGACCGGCCGCTTCGATGGCTAAAGCAGTGAAGGCTCCCATAGCCCGTCCCCGTCGCGTCGCCGTCCTCGGCGCCGGCAGTTGGGGGACGACGTTCGCGAAGATCCTCGCCGACGGCGGCTCCGACGTGGTGCTGTGGGCGAGGCGTCCGGAGGTCGCCCGCGAGATCAACGAGGTGAAACGCAACAGCGATTACCTCGAGGGCATCAACCTGCCCCGCAATCTGCGCGCGACTCCCCGTCTCGGCGAGGCGATTCAGGGCGCCGAGCAGGTGTTCGTCTCGATCCCCAGTCAGATGCTCCGCTCGAACCTCGAGGCGATGATCCCGTATCTGGGTCCGGAGACGGTGGTCGTCAGCCTGATGAAGGGTGTGGAGAAGGGCACGGGGCTGCGCATGAGCGAGGTCATCGCCCAGGGCCTCCCGATCGAGTTGGAACGGATCGCCGTCGCCTCCGGCCCGAACCTGGCGCTGGAGATCGCCCGGGAGCAGCCGACGGCCGCCGTGGTTTCGTCGGCGAGCCTGGAAACGGCGCAGGCCGTCGCGATGGCGGCCACGAACCGGTACTTCCGCAGCTTCGTCAACACCGACGTGATCGGCACCGAGTTCGGCGGGGTGCTGAAGAACCTGATCGCCGTCGCGATCGGGATCGTCGACGGCGTCGGCTACGGCGAGAACACCAAGGCCTCGATCATCACCCGCGGCCTGGTCGAGATGACCGACTTCGCGGTGGCGTACGGCGCTCAAGCCGAGACCCTGTCCGGGCTGGCCGGCCTGGGCGACCTGATCGCGACGTGCGAGTCCTCACTGAGCCGCAACAATACGGCGGGCCGGCTGCTCGGCCAGGGCTACGGCTTCCACGACGTGGTCAAGCAGATGAACCAGACGGCGGAGGGTCTCGCCTCCGTCGCGCCCATCCTGAGCCTTGCGGAGGCTCGCGGAGTGGAGATGCCGATCGTGCGTCAGGTGAGCCAGGTCCTCGCCGGTACGCTCGATCCGAGGGACATCGCACCGCATCTCACGACGGATTCGGACGAGCCGCAAGGCGAAAGGACAGTGGATGACGGACAGAGTCGCAGTCGCGCTTCTCTTTGGGGGTCGCTCAAGCGAGCATTCGATCAGTTGCGCGACGGCAGCCGGCGTCCTTGAGGCCATCGATCGCGACCGCTACGACGTCATCCCGATCGGCATCACGCGTGACGGCGCCTTCACCCTGCAGCCGGACGACGCCGCCCGCTTCGCGCTGAACGCCGAGAAGCTTCCCTCCGTCGAAGACAACGGCACGCGCATCCTGTGGCCGGACAGCGTCGCCACACGCGAGCTCACGGTGGTGGATGGGGACGGCACGCGCTCGTCGCTCGGCGCGGTCGACATCGTCTTCCCGATCCTGCACGGTCCGTGGGGGGAGGACGGCACGCTGCAGGGCATGCTCGAGCTCGTCGGGTTGCCGTACGTGGGCAGCGGCGTGCTGGCGAGCGCTCTCGGGATGGACAAGCACTTCACCAAGACCGTGCTGCTCCAGGCGGGGATCCCGGTCGCTCCGTGGCGCACCGTCTCGGCATACGAGTGGCGGACCGCGCCCGAGGCCGTCCGGACGGATGCCGATGCGTTGGGGCTCCCGGTGTTCGTGAAGCCGGCGCGCGCGGGCTCGAGCGTCGGCGTCACGAAAGTCTCGGACTGGTCGGACCTCGACGCCGCGATGGAGACCGCTTTCGCGGAAGACCACCGGGTGCTCATCGAGGCGATGGTGAGCGGACGGGAGGTAGAGATCGCGGTACTCGGGGGACGGCCGGGCGAACCGTCGCGCGCCTCCGTCGCGGGCGAGATCGTCGTCAACGGACGCGACTTCTACGATTTCGCAGCGAAGTACCTGGATGCTCCTGGCGTCGATCTGGTGTGTCCTGCCGACCTGACGGAGGCGCAACTCGGTGAGATGCGCGAACTCGCCGTGCGCGGCTTCGATGCGATCGGCGGCGAGGGCCTGGCCCGCGTCGACTTCTTCCTCACCGAGGTCGGTTTCGTCATCAACGAGATCAACACGATGCCCGGGTTCACTCCGATCTCGATGTTCCCGCGCTGCTGGCAGGAGTCGGGCCTGAGCTACCCGGAACTGATCGACGAACTGATCCAGGTCGGCATCGCCCGCGGCTCCGTCTGACGCGCCGTACGGCGCGGCCTGGCGCTCCGGCGTCGCGTCCCGCCTCGTCGCGTTAAGAGGACGGCGACGGCGTCGGCGTCGCGGAAGGCGTGGCTCCCGGGTCCGTGTCCAGGGTGGAGAGGCACTTCTGCGTCTGCTTCACGGTGGAGATCGCGCTCGCGAATTCGGGGAGCACCGCCGAGTCGGACACCCCGGCGACATGGTCGATGATGACTTCCGTCGCGGGCGTGCGGCCGAACGTCTGGTAGACGATCGTCTTGGCGGCCGGGTCCGTCATGAGCACCCAGTCCACGCCGTTCACGTCGACGCACGGTTTCGTGGTCGGTCCGATGGGCGGGACGCCGCAGCGCAGGATGACCGCGGTCGGGTCGCCCCAGGCGCCCGTCGCCTGGGCGTCGGTCTCCCTCTTGGCCTTGTCCGCGACGGTGTCGGGCAGGCGGACGCTGATCTCTGCGCATCCGCGGGCGTTCGCGTCCGGTGCGGGGTCGAGCGAGACCGTCGGCGCGCACCCCGCGAGGAGGAGCGCCGAGCCGGCCAGGAGCAGGGCCGGGAGGGTGGGGCGACGGGTTCTCATCGGTTTCAGGCTACCGTTTCAGATCATGGGAACTTCTGGGAACGTCGCGGCCGGGATCACGATCGGGGAGGCGTCGGAACGGGAGGCCCTCCGCCGCATCTTTCCGCGGCTCCCGCAGTCGGCGGCGACGCTCGTCGGTCCCGGGGATGACGCTGCGGTGCTGGCGGCACCCGACGGACGGTTCGTCGTCACGACCGACATGATGGTGCACGGGCCCGATTTCCGCCTGGCTTGGTCGGGGCCCGTGGATGTGGGCTGGAAGGCCGCCGTCACCAACCTGTCCGATGTGGCCGCCATGGGCGCCGTGCCCACCGCGCTCGTGGTGGCGATCGCCGCGCCTCCTCAGACTCCGGTCACGTGGCTCGAGGGCGTGGCCGACGGCTTCCGCCTCGCCTGCGAGCAGCTTCAGCCCGGCTGCGGTGTCGTCGGGGGCGACCTCTCCGTCTCGGCGACCCTCACGATCGCGGTGACCGCCTTCGGCGACCTCCAGGGCCGGGCGCCGGTTCTCCGCAGCGGCGCCCTCGCGGGTGACGTCGTCGCGGTCTCCGGTCCGCTGGGTCACGCCGCCGAGGGCTTGCGCCTGCTGTTCGCGGAGGCCGTGGATGCGGACGGCGAGCCGGATTCCGAGTGCTTTGCGGCCGTCGCGGCCGCGCATCCCGTGGCCGTCGCCGCCCAGCTCCGGCCGCGACCGCCGCTCGCCGATGGACCGCTCGCGGCGACCGCCGGAGCGACGGCGATGCTCGACCTGAGCGACGGGCTCGCGCTCGACGGGCGCCGTATCGCCGAGGCGAGCGGTGCCGCCCTCGATCTGGACTCCCGGGCCGTGGCGTCGGTCGTCCGCGACTGGGCCATACCGGCGTGGGACGCCCTCGGACCGGACCTGCATACGGCGCTCACCGGCGGCGAGGACCACGGGCTGCTGGCGACCTTCCCGCCCGGCCTGCCGCTTCCCGGAGGCTTCCGCCCGATCGGCGAGGTGCGCCGCGGTTCCGGCCTGCTCGTCGACGGCCGGCTCTTCGATGAGCGCGGCGGATGGGACCCCTACCTGGAGTGGGACGGCGGGCGCGGCTGACGGCTTCGGGGAGCCGGGACGCGGGGGAGGGCCGAAGCGCCGGTCACGCAGGGTCCCGCGTCAGCCAGAAGACGGCGGTCTCGCCGTAATTCTTCCGTCGTTCGAGGGTCAGCCCGTCGGGAAGCGCGGGCTCCGCGGTGCGGGCGCTGCGCTCCAGGCACACGACGGCGTCGTCCGGGAGGAGCGGCACGAGCGACCTGAGGACGAGGTGCAGCTCCGCATCCCCCAGATCGTAGGGCGGATCGAGGAAGACCACATCGAACGGGCCGGTCGCTCCGTTCAGGTAGGTCTGGACCGGGGTGGCGCGGACGTCGAGGGCCGGCAGGGTCCGACGCGCGGCTGCCGCCGCCGCTGTCAGCGCCGCGGCATTGTGCCGGCACACCTGTGCTGCGGCCGGGCTCTTCTCGACCAGCACGACGGAGGCGGCCCCGCGGCTCGCCGCCTCGAGGCCGAGCGCTCCGGAACCGGCGTACAGGTCGAGCACGCGTGCTCCGTGCACCGCATCCCGGGCATCCAGCGAGGAGAAGATCGCCTCCCGCACGCGGTCGCTGGTGGGACGGGTTCCGCTCTTGGGCACCTGCAGGGTCAGCGAGCCGGCGAAACCGGAGACGATTCGGGTCATGGCTCCAAGAGCCTAGCCGCGACGTGGGATGTGCCGCCAAGATATGCCCATGGAGGAACGCCTGGAGCAGGCCGAGCTGGACACGCTCTGGCTCCCCGGAGACCCGATCGCTTCGGCGGAACGACTGGCCGCTGCCGCGGCCGAACCGGACCGCCCGGAGGTCGTCCGCGCGGAGCTGGAGACGCAGCGCGCGCGTGCGCTCGGAGCACAGGGCCGACGTGCCGAGGCGGAGGCTCTGCTGGAGTCGCTCGAGCCCGCCGCAGGAGTCCTGGAGGTGCGGGTTCTGCTCGAACGCGGGCGTTTGCGGCTTGCAGGCGGACGCCTGATTGAGGCGATTCCCGTCCTGGAGGCGGCTCTGCGCGCAGCACGTCGCGACGCGGACGCCTTCCTCGCGATCGACGCGACGCTGGTGCTCGCCGAAGCCGATCAGGCTCACGCCGACCAGTGGATCGAGGAGGGCCTGTCGGAGCTTTCCGGCACGGACGACCCGCGTACTCGCCGATGGGGCGTCGCGCTGCACGAGCGGCGGGGCTGGACACGGCTGGCCGAGGGGGATGCACCGGCCGCCGTGGAGTCGTTCCGGCTGGCCTTCGAGTTCGCGCGGGCGTTCGGTACGGACGACCTGCGGTTCGCCGCCGAGTGGGCGCTCGCGCGCTGCCTACGCGAACTCGGGCGACCGAGTGAGGCCCTGGAGATCCAGCGCAGGCTCGCGGCCGAGCGCCCCGAGGAGCCGGCGGTCGCCGCTGAGCTGGCAGCGCTCACCGCCCAGGACGGCGCGTCCACCGGCGCGGCCGCTGACGAGACGTCGTCGGAGGAGGCGCATACCATCGACTCATGACCTCGATCCCCGCCCCGGCCGGTCCCGGCTCCGCGGAGGCCGGCGCCGTGAGCCTCGACTCGCGGTTGACCGGCGTGCTCGGCGGCCGCACGGCCTCGGCGTTCGAGAAGGCGTTCGGGATGCGCACGGTCGCCGATCTTCTCAGTCACTATCCGCGCCGCTACGCCAAGCGCGGCGAGCTGACGGCGCTCGCGAACCTGCCCCTCGATGAGAACGTCACGATCATCGCGGAGGTCATCCGTGTGCAGGAGCGGCCGATGCGGGCACGGCGCGGCAGCATCCTCGAGGTGAAGATCACGGACGGCGAGGGGATCCTGACACTCACCTTCTTCAACCAGGCCTGGCGCTCGAAGGAGCTCGTCCCCGGCGTCCGCGGGATCTTCGCGGGCAAGGTCTCGGCTTACCGCGGGGCGCTGCAACTCGCGCATCCCGATTACGAGCTGTTCGAGCCGGACTCCGAGAATGCGGTGAGCCCGGGAAGCTCGGCCGCCAAGGAGTGGGCGCAGACGCCCATCCCGATCTATCCGGCGACGGGGACGATCGCCAGCTGGCAGGTGCAGAAGGCGGTCGGTCTGGCGCTCGACGCACTCGGAGTGATCGCCGATCCGGTCCCGGACGAGGTCGTCGTGGAGCGCGGACTGATGCCGTACCGGGAAGCCGTGGAGGGCATCCACCGGCCGCAGAAGGATGCTCAGTGGCAGCGCGCGCGGGACACCCTGCGATTCCAGGAGGCGTTCGTCCTGCAGGCAGCTCTGCTGCAGCAGCGGGCGGCGGCGCGGGCCGTCGCCGCGACGCCCCGGGAGGCGGTCCCGGGAGGACTGCTGGAGCGTTTCGACGCTGCGCTGCCGTTCTCGCTCACCGGCGATCAGGATGCGGTCGGACGCGAGATCGCGCAGGACCTGGCGGGCACCGCCGCCATGCACCGGCTGGTCCAGGGCGAGGTCGGCTCCGGCAAGACACTCGTGGCGTTGCGGGCCATGCTCGCCGTCGCGGACTCGGGTGGCCAGTCGGCCCTGCTGGCGCCGACGGAGGTGCTGGCGGCGCAGCATCTGCGGTCCATCGCGGCGATGCTCGGGCCCGACCTCTCCGCCCAGCTCATGCCGACCCTGCTCACCGGTCAGCTCTCGGCGGGGGAGCGGAAGCGCGCCCTGCTGCGGACCGTCTCGGGGCAGGCCAGGATCGTCGTCGGGACGCACGCGCTGCTCGGCGACGCGGTCACCTTCTTCGACCTGGGGCTCGTGGTCGTCGACGAGCAGCACCGCTTCGGCGTGGAGCAGCGGGAGGCCCTGCGCGCCAAGGGCGGGACGCCGCCGCATGTCCTCGTTTTGACGGCGACCCCCATCCCGCGCACGGTGGCGATGACCGTCTTCGGCGACCTGGACGTGTCCACGATCGCGCAGCTGCCGGCCGGCCGGCAGGGCATCGAGAGCTTCGTCGTCCCGCTGGCCGACCGCCCGGGCTGGGAGCGCCGCATCTGGGAGCGCGCGTCGGAGGAGATCGGCAAGGGACGCCAGGTGTTCGTCGTCTGCCCGGCGATCTCGGGCAAGGATGCGGAGGAC
>Ga0209677_100319_pt1 | contig 31229 bp, 23 predicted proteins | sample AraplaCvi_mCL_r2_2_FD_184285 | JGI IMG/M metagenome (GOLD analysis project Ga0209677, IMG submission 184285) | Arabidopsis root microbial communities from North Carolina, USA - plate scrape CL_Cvi_mCL_r2 (SPAdes) (version 2) | ecosystem: Host-associated > Plants > Roots > Endosphere | place: USA... | reverse complement strand
GTTGGTGAAGGATCTCGCCACCTTCCAGGCGCCGATGGTTGCCTACATCTGGATCGCGATGCTGACCGCGACGACCTACACGCTGGCAGGCCATATGCGCGAGCAGGTCTGCGTCTACATGTGCCCGTGGCCGCGTATCCAGGCGGCGCTGACCGACGAATGGGCGCTCAACGTCACCTATCGCTATGATCGCGGCGAGCAGCGCACCTCGGTGAAGAAGGCAGCCGAGCTGCGGGCACTCGGGCAGACGGCCGGCGATTGCATCGACTGCCGCCAATGCGTCGCGGTGTGCCCGACCGGCATCGACATTCGCGACGGCGCGCAGATGGACTGCATCCAATGCGGCCTGTGCATCGATGCGTGCGATGCCGTGATGACCAAGATCGGCCGGCCGACGCGGCTGATCGGCTATGACAATGACATCAACATCCATCGCCGCCAGGAGGGCAAGCCGCCGATCTACCGGCTGGTCCGCGCCCGTACCGTTGCCTACGCGGCGATCATCGCTGTGGTCGGCGGCTTCATGGTGTACACGTTGGCGACCCGTTCGCTGCTCGACGTCAACGTGCTGCACGATCGCAACCCGATTGCGGTGAGGTTGTCCGATGGCTCGATCCGCAATGCCTACACGGTGCGCGTGCTCAACAAGCACGGCTTCGACCGCGTCATTGCGATCGACATCGAGGGACCGGCCAATGCGGGCGTCCACGTGGTCGGCGTCGACTCCGTCACCCCCGACCGGCCGATGATCGTGGTCGGCCGCGACCGGACCGAGGAACTCCGGCTTCTTGTCACTGCGCCCGCCGCGAGCAATCCGGAAAAGTCGGTGCCGGTGACATTCCACATCACCGACATCGGGCTCGGCGTGGTCGCCTCTGCGACCGACAATTTCGTCAGTCCTTAGTTTGTTGAGCAGGAGCCGATCATGGCAAGCCACCCCGCATCGTCGAGAAAGCTGACCGGGCCCATGGTGCTCGCCATGCTGATCGCGTTCTTCGGCACCGTGATCGGCGTCAACGTGGTCATGATGAGGCTCGCGATCTCGACCCTGCCGGGCACCGAGGTCGACAGCGCCTATAGCGCCAGCCTCGGCTATGAGAAGGAGATCGTGGCGGCGCACGACCAGGACGCGCGTCATTGGCAGGTCGATGCGCATATCGAGCGCGGCGAGGATGGCGCCGCCATCGTGCGGGTCAGCGCGCGCGATAGCCAGGGCAAGCCGGTCTCCGGCCTGACCTTCCTGGGTCGGTTGGAGCGGCCCGCCGACAAGCGCGACGACCAGGCGGTCGCGCTCGCCGAGACCGGGACCGGCATCTATCGCGGGTCGACCAGCGCCGTCGCGCCGGGGCAATGGGACCTCGTGCTCGAAGGCGAGGCGCGCGGACAGCGCATGTTCCTGTCCCGCAATCGTGTGCTGCTGAACTGAAGGAATTGCGACCATGCAGGTGACACGCGATTTCTCGCATTACGTGAAGGATCTCGGCGCAGGCCTGAGCCATATCGATCTCGCGGTCGAAGGCGTCAGCTGCGCCGGCTGCATGGCCAAGATCGAGCGTGGGCTGTCGGCGCTCCCCGATGTGACCCTGGCGCGCGTCAATCTCACCGACCGCCGCATTGCGCTGGAGTGGAAACAGGGCTCGCTCGACCCGGCGCGCTTCATCGATCGGCTCTCCGAACTCGGCTACAAGGCCTACCCGTTCGAGACGGCGAGCGCCGAGGCGACGGAGGTCGCAGAGTCGCGCTTCCTGCTGCGCTGCCTTGGCGTCGCGGCCTTCGCCACCATGAACGTGATGATGCTGTCGATCCCGGTGTGGTCGGGCAATGTCAGCGACATGCTGCCGGAGCAGCGCGACTTCTTCCACTGGCTCTCGGCGCTGATCGCATTGCCGGCCGTTGCGTATGCCGGCCAGCCATTCTTCCGCTCCGCCTGGCGCGCGCTGCGCTCCGGCAATGTCAACATGGACGTGCCGATCTGCATCGGCGTGATCCTGGCACTCGGCATGTCGGTGGTCGAGACTTTCCACCACGCCGAGCATGCTTATTTCGATGCGGCGATCATGCTGCTGACCTTCCTCTTGGTTGGCCGCTATCTCGATCAGAACATGCGACGGCGGACGCGGGCGGTGGCCGGCAACCTCGCCGCGCTGAAGGCCGAGACCGCGACCAAGTTCGTCGGCACTGATGAGATTTCCGAGGTGCCGGTGGCGGCGATCCGCGCCGGAGACCTCGTGCTGCTGCGGCCCGGCGAGCGCTGCGCCGTCGATGGTGTCGTCATTGAGGGGCGCTCGGAGCTCGACCAGAGCCTGATCACCGGCGAGACGTTGTATGTGCCGGCCAAGCCGGGCACTGCAATCTACGCCGGTTCGCTGAACGTTTCCGGCGCGCTGCGCGTCAAAGTGTCGGCGGCGGCGGAAGGCACCTTGCTCGCCGAGATCACGCGGCTGCTCGACAATGCGCTGCAGGCGCGCTCGCGCTATATGCGGCTCGCCGACCGCGCCTCGCGGCTCTATGCGCCGGTGGTGCACGCGACCGCTGCGCTGACCGTGCTCGGCTGGGTGCTGGCGGGTGCGAGCTGGCACGACGCCATCGTCACAGGCATCGCCGTGCTGATCATCACCTGTCCTTGTGCGCTCGGCCTTGCGATCCCGACCGTGCAGACGGTGGCCGCGGGCGCGATGTTCAAGTCCGGTGTGCTGCTCAATGCCGGCGATGCGATCGAGCGCCTGGCCGAGGCCGAGCACGTCATCTTCGACAAGACCGGCACATTGACCCTGCCGGAGCTCGAGGTGGTCAACGCCGCCGATATCCCGGCGGAGATGTTCGCGCTTGCTGGCCGGCTCGCCCTGTCGAGCCATCATCCGGTCGCTGCCGCGGTCGCACAGGCAGCGAACGCGAAGTCGCCGCTGATGGGCGCTGTCGAGGAGCCAGGGCAGGGCGTCCGGGCCACCGTCGATGGCGTCGAGTTCAGGCTCGGCCGTCCCGCATTCTGTGGCGCCGATGTGCTGGCCGCGCAGACCGGTGGCATTGATCCAGAGGCGTCCATCGTGGCCTTCAGCCGTGGTGACGAAAACTTCCTGCTCTCGGTGCGGCAGGGCCTGCGCCCCGATGCGGCTGACATCGTTGCGGGTCTGAAGCGGCGCGGCATCGCCGTCGAGATCCTGTCAGGCGATCGCGAGGCGGCGGTGCAGGCAGCGGCGCAAGCGCTCGGCGTCAGCGAATGGCGCGCCGGCGTCACGCCGGCTGACAAGATCGCGCGGATCGAGACGCTCAAGACACAGGGAATCAAGGTGATGATGGTCGGCGACGGCATGAACGATGCGCCGTCGCTCGCCGCGGCCCATGTTTCGATGTCGCCGATCTCGGCCGCGCATCTCAGCCAGGCGACCGCCGATCTGGTGTTCCTGGGCCGTCCGCTGGCACCTGTGTTGTCGGCGACCGATTATGCGCGCAAGGCGCTGCGTCTGATGCGGCAGAATCTCTGGCTCGCCGTCGGCTACAATGCGCTGGCCGTGCCGCTCGCGATCGGCGGCGTGGTGACGCCCCTGATCGCGGCCGCCGCGATGTCCGGCTCCTCGATCCTGGTGATGTTGAACGCGCTGCGCGCGCGTCGCGTGGCTGAGGAGCAGGCCTAATGGAAGTCATGATCATCCTCGTCCCGCTGGCGCTTGCGCTCGGCCTCGCCGGACTGCTCGCTTTCCTGTGGTCGCTCAAGAGCGGCCAGTACGACGACCTCGAAGGTGCCGCGTGGCGCGCGATCGCCGATGATGATGAGCCGCAACCCGTCGTCCGCGCTGAACGCCCCCCATCAGCCTGATTGCGATCACGGCTCTTGCGCTGCCGGCCAATCGCGGCTGGAGTAGGTTCCGCGCGCCCGGCAGGCGTAACGAAATGCGCCGGCCGGCGAAGCATCAAGTGATGCGTCCAGGACGGAGCCCGACATGACCGAGGAAGAGAGCGGCACGATCGATCGCGACGGGCTGCCGGGGCAAGTCGTGCTTGAGCTGCAGGGCGGCGGCGCCCTCGGCGCCTACCAGGCGGGCGTCTACCAGGCCCTGCATGAGGCCGGCGTCGAGCCGGACTGGGTGATCGGCACCTCGATCGGTGCGATCAATGCGAGCCTGATCGCCGGCAACCCGGTGCATGCGCGGCTGTCCCGGTTGCAGGAGTTCTGGGCGCGGATGGAGCAGGATCCGCTTTGGCAGCTCAACACGGACTTTCCGGGGTTCGGCGCAAAGCTCTCCTACTGGGCGACCATCACCCATGGTGTCCCCGGCTTCTTCCGGCCGAACGTCATGGCGCACGCCAGCGATGCCTATCCGCTAGGTGCGGAACAAGCGGGTTACTATTCGACGGCGCCGCTGCGGCAGACCCTGAGCGAGCTGGTCGATTTCGATCTGCTCAATTCGGGGAGGCCGCGGCTCACTGTCGGCGCGGCGCATATTCGCACCAGTCAGATGCGTTACTTCGACAGCCGCGACGGTGTCATCGACATCAGGCACATCCTCGCCTCTGGCGCGCTGCCGCCGGCCTTCCCGGCAGTGCGCATCGACGGCGAACTCTATTGGGATGGCGGCATCCTCTCCAATACGCCGACCGAGGTCGTATTCGACGACAATCCACGCAAGAATGCGTTGATCTTCGCCGTGCATCTCTGGAATCCGCTCGGTGCGGAGCCGACCACGATGGCGGAGGTGCTGAACCGGCACAAGGATGTCCAGTATTCGAGCCGCGTGGCGAGCCACATCGCCCGCCAACAGCAGACGCATCGGCTCCGCCACGTCATCAATCAACTTGCCGCCCAGTTGCCCGAGACGGAGGGTAACGATCCGGCGGTGCGCGAGCTCATCAGCTATGGATGCCAGACCCGGATGCATATCGTTCGCCTGCTGGCGCCGCAGCTTGATCGGGAGAACCACACCAAGGACATCGACTTCAGTCCGAGCGGCATCCGAATGCGCTGGGAGGCAGGCCATGCGCACACCAAGGCCGTGCTCGCGCGCAAGCCGTGGATCGGCGAGTTCGATCCGCTATCCGGCGTCATCCTGCATGAGCCGGTGGAGTGGATGTCCGCCATGGGCGGGTAGGCAGCCGGCGCTGCCGGCCTTTGATCGGTCGTTTTCGGACGTCGTGTCCGCAAGTCTGCTCCACGGCAGACGCGATCGCGGCTATAGCGATCCCATGCTCGATGCATCGGCACAGTACGAAGCCTTCCGTCGCCGGGATCCCGCTTGGGACGGCGTCGTCTTCGTGGCGGTCACGACGACGGGCGTGTATTGCCGCCCCGTCTGTCCGGCGCGGACACCGCTGGCGCGCAATGTGAGATTCTATCGCAGCGCTGCCGCGGCCGAGCGTGCAGGTTTTCGGCCTTGCCTGCGCTGCCGTCCCGAGACGGCGCCGTTCTGCCCGGCATGGAAGGGCACCAGGACAACCGTGGAACGGGCGTTGGCTTTGATCGAGCAGGGCGCGCTCGATCATGGCAATGTCGCCGCTCTCGCTGATCGTCTCGGCGTGGGGACACGCCATCTGTCGCGGTTGTTTGCCGAACATCTCGACGCATCGCCGTTGCAGTTCGCGTTGTCGCTACGCGTCCAGCGCGCCAAGCGTCTGATCGATACGACCGATCTTTCGATCCATGTCGTCGCGGAGCGTGCAGGCTTCTCCAGCACGAGGCGCATGAGTGCCGCGTTCGCGCGGCTCTATGGTCGAGCGCCGTCCGCGTTCCGGGCCCGCCAAATGCAAGGTGCGAAGTAAGAACGAGGAGAGGTTGATGGCAAGGCAAGACCTACGGGACCGTCAGCGCTGCGTCGAGTCCGTGACGCGCTACCTCCGCAGCAATATTGTGGTGGTGCGCGCTCGCGGATGGCTTTTCGCCATCCCAGTACCGTTCGTTCGCCGCGGACATGAAGATGCGGCGAATCCGCTTAAGGGAATGGTGGGACTTCGTCGTCCATTTTCACCCGCAACGCGCTGTTCTGCGCGCGCAAGCGGCTGCTCCAATGGGAGCGCTGCGGCGCGCGCCAGGCGCGGGAGAGGGGCCGCAGGCCGGTCTGCCTGCTCGTAGCGCTGGGATAACGAATGTCCGAAGTTGTGAAGTCCAATCAGAAATTGCCGGCGCAGGCCGAGGCCGGCGGCATGAGCCTGCGATGGAAGGTGCTGGTCGGCAATCTGACGACGGGCCTGTTGGCGTTGGTCTTTGCCGTCGCGCTGGCATGGAGCGGGTATTCGGATCTGCACAAGCGGGAGACCGCGGCCAGAGCGCTCGGCGCCTTCGAGCAGTTGATGAAGGCGGCAAGCCAGGTGCCGGTCGAGCGCGGCGCCTGGAGCCCGCTGAGCAAGCCGGTCCCAGTCCCCGCCGACGAGCTCGCCGCGCTCGACAAGAGCATCAAAGCGACCGATGCCGCGGTGAGCGCCGCGAAGGCCGCGATCGAGGCCGCCGGGTTGTCCACCCAGACCGTCGAGAGCGCGCAACGGGTGCTGCAGCAGACGCGCACCGCCGGCCGGCAGGCGGCCTCGCTGCCGAACGATCAACGGCCGGCCAACAGCTTCGCGACCACGATCGACGGTTTGGCGCGCGGCGTCGATCAGTTGACGGCAGCGACCAACGAGGCCCTGGTCAGCCTGTCCTCGACCGGCAGCGATATCGAGAACGTGCTGCCCTCGGTGCAACTGGCCCAGCTCGCGCAGACCATGCGAACGGTCAACGGCACGCGCTCCGCGACGCTCGGGCTACATGTCCGCAACCAGCCCTTGACGCCCGCCCGGGTGGTCGAGGTCACCGAGCAGACCGGCCAGGTCGTGTTGATCTGGCAGCAGATCGAGCAGGCCGTGCGCAACATGGGAAATGCCTCGGATCTCGCCGCGGCTCTGAGCCAGGTGCGCTCGACCCTCATGACCGAAGGCGAGCGTCGCTATCAGGAGATCGCCGCGGCTGCGCGCGACGGCCGGCCGAGCCCGGTCACCGAGGAGACCTACCGGTCCTGGAGCACGCCAATGCTCAACAATGTGCTGGTGTTGCGCGACGCCGCGCTCAGATATGCCCATCAGGCGAACGACACCGCGATCGAGCAGTCGCGGATGCGGCTGCTCGGCGCGCTTGCCGCACTGATCTTCGTTGCCGTTGCCCTCGGCGTCGTCGTGATCGCCGTCGTCCGCCAGGTGATCCGGCCGCTGGTCGGGCTGACCGCGGTGACACTGCGCCTGGCCGACGGCGAGCTCAACGCCGAAATTCCCGACGAGGATCGCAAAGACGAGATCGGCGCAATGGCACGCGCTCTGAACATCTTCAAGGAGGCGTTGATCGCCAAGAAAGCCGCTGACGAGGCGGCCGCCCGCGACGCCCAGGTGCAGATCGAGCGCGCGCGCCGGCTCGACGGCATCACGCGCGGTTTCGAGGCCGCGATCGCGGAGATCGTGAACACGGTCTCGAATGCGGCGGGCGGGCTTGAAACGTCGGCGGACACGCTGACCACGACGGCGGATCGGTCGCAGGGGCTCGCCACTGCGGTGGCCTCGGCCTCGGAGGAAGCCTCGGCCAACGTCCAATCGGTCGCCTCGGCAGCGGAGGAGCTGTCATCCTCGGTGAACGAGATCAGCCGGCAGGTGCAGACCTCGGCCAAGATCGCGAGCGAGGCGGTCGAACAGGTCCGCCGGACCAACAGCCGGGTCGGGCAGTTGTCCCAGGCTGCGGCCCGGATCAGCGATGTCGTCGAGCTGATCAATTCGATCGCGGGGCAGACCAACCTGCTTGCACTGAACGCGACGATCGAGGCGGCGCGCGCCGGCGATGCTGGCCGCGGCTTTGCGGTGGTCGCCTCCGAGGTGAAGGCGCTGGCCGAGCAGACGGCGAAAGCGACCGACGAGATCAGCCAGCAGATTTCGGGCGTGCAATCGGCCACCCAGGAGTCGGTCGGCGCCATCAAGGAGATCAGCGAAACCATCGAAAGACTCTCGGAGATCGCCTCCACGATCGCCTCGGCGGTCGAGGAGCAGGGCGCAGCGACCCAGGAGATCTCACGCAACGTGCAGCAGGCCGCGCACGGCACCCAGCAGGTGTCGGACAATATCGGCGACGTGCAGAAGGGCGCGCAGGACACCGGCGCCGCGTCCGCCCAGGTGCTGTCGTCCGCGAAATCGCTGGCTGGCGATTCCAACCGCCTCAAGCGCGAGGTCGGTCAGTTCCTGGAGGCGGTACGCGCCGCCTGATCGGGATCTGGTTCGTCATTGCGAGTCAACGGGTCCGCGCGAATGCGCGGCCCCGATGACAGGCACCGCGAAGCAATCCAGAGCCACCAAGGAAGTCTGGATTGCTCCGTCGCTTTGCTCCTCGCAATGACGACGTCGATAAAGAGCGCGATGAGGCGGGATACAGCTCATCTCAAATGAAATCGCCGAGGCTGATGAATAGCCTCGGCGATGATCATTTGAGCTATCTGTAACGCGTTTACGCGGCCTCTGTCTTGAGACCGATCGTCTTCTGATACAGCGTGTTGTAGCAGGCAGCCGAAAGGTTCCAGCTGAACGAGCGGGCCATGGCCGAGTGACGCATCGCGTTCAGCCGCTCCGTACTCATGAACGCCGAGAACGCTCGCCGTACGCCGCCGAGGAACGACTCCGCCGACGGCTGAGCGAACAGGAAGCCGGTCTCGCCATCGGTGATGGTCTCCGCCAGCCCTCCGGTCTGATGGCCGATCGGCAGCGAGCCGAAGCGTTGCGCATACATCTGGCTCAGACCACACGGCTCGAAGCGCGACGGCATCAACGTGAAGTCGCTGCCGGCGAAGATGCGCCGCGCCTGCGCGTCGTTGAACCCGATCGCAACTCCGATCGCGTCCGGACGTCGGCGGTGCGCGTCCATCAGCGCCCGCTCGATCGCGGGCTCTCCTGAGCCGGTGACGACGATCTGCCCGCCGGCCTCGACGATCTTGTCGGCCGCCTCCAGCACGAGGTCGATGCCCTTCTGATGCACCAGGCGCGCGACCAGCCCGAACATCGGGCCGCGCGACACCGCGAGGCCGAACTGCTTGCGCACATAGTCCGCATTGGCGCGCTTGCCGGCCCAGTCGCCGGCGGCGAAGGGCTGCGCGAGCTGCTGGCAGTAGCGCGGGTCCCAGCTCTCGTCGATGCCGTTGAGGATGCCGGTCAGCTCGTGGGCGTTGGAGCGCCCGCGCAGCAGGCCTTCCAGCCCGCAGCCGAGCTCGGGCGTCGTGATCTCCTTGGCATAGGTCGCGCTGACTGTGGTCAGGTGCGAGGCGTAGATCAGGCCGCCCTTGAGGAAGGAGAGCTTGTCGTAGAACTCCAGCCCGTCGATGTGAAACGAGGACTCCGGCGCGCCGATCCGGCGCAGCGACTCGCGCGGGAAGAGACCCTGATAGGCCAGATTATGGATGGTGAGAATCGAAGGGACGTCGACACCTCGCCAGGCCAGATAGGCTGGCACCAGCGCAGCCTGCCAGTCATTGGCATGGACGAGGTCGGCTGCCCACGATTTGTCCAGGGTGCCGGCGGCGAGCTCGGCAGCCGCGGCGGCCAGGCGACCGAAGCGGATATCGTTATCAGGCCAGTCCTGCCCGTTCTCGTCGCCGTAAGGGTTACCCGGCCGGTCGTAAAGCTCATCACAGAGCAGAACGTAGACCGGCAGCCCGTCGCGGGTCGCCGAGCGGCCGAGCGAGCAGGCCGGCATCTCGGCCAAGGCTTCGCATTGGCCGACGATTTCGATGTGAGTAAGTTGCTCGACCACGTCCCGGTAGCCGGGCAACATGATCCTGACGTCGGTGTGTGCGCGGAGCGCTCTGGGAAGTGCGGCAGAAACGGCGGCGAGTCCGCCCACCCGGACGTAGTCGTCCATTTCGGTCGTAACGAACAGAACCCTCAAGAGATGTCCTCGATCAAGCCCCATGGAATGCCTATGCAAGAAAAGGTCCAAATCTAACCATCAACCTGAAAGCGAGCGTGTGCTCGGAGGACGGCCTGGGGAAAACGCTTTTGACGCGCAAAGGTTCGATTTAGGGTCGCGCGACATCGGACCCAAGGGGTCGGGTGCGGTTGTGCGAATCCAATTTGTCGCCGCGAGGCCAGCCTCGCAGGGTGTGCTGTAGGAATAAGAAAACTCCGAAGGATCAGTGGGAGGTATGTTGGTGACCATAGGCCATGTCGATGAGAGGAATTTGACAGGCAGCCTTGCCGGACTGCGCGTGCTCGATTTTTCGACCACCATCGCCGGTCCCCATTGCACGCGGATGCTCGGGGACATGGGCGCTGAGGTGATCAAGATCGAGTCAGCCGAAGGCGAGACAATGCGCAGCCGTGCGCCAGTGCGCAGCGGTTGCTCTAGCGCTTTCGGTCAGCTCAATGCTGGAAAGAAGAGCGTCGTGCTCGATTTGAAATCACCGGTCGGTCTGGAAGCCATCAAAAAACTCATCGTCAGCACCGACATCCTGGTGGAGAATTTCCGTCCCGGTGTCATGCAAAGGTTAAGGCTTGGTTACGATGATTTCGCCGATCTCAATCCGCGGCTGATCTATTGCTCGATCTCGGGCTATGGCCAGACCGGGCCGTCCGCGACTCTGCCCGCCTATGCGCCGGTCATCCATGCTGCCTCCGGCTACGACATGGCGCATCTCGCCTATCAGCCCGGCCGTAGCCGCCCCGACCATTGCGGCATCTATCACGCCGATGTCGTGACCGGCACCTATGCCTTCGGTGCGATTGCATCGGCGCTCTATCAGCGCGAGCGGACCGGCCGCGGCCAGCACATCGACTGCTCGATGCTGGAATCGATGCTGACCCTGACGTTGAATGAGATCCAGTGGTCGCAATTCGAAGTCGCGCCGGCGCAGCGGCCGATGTTCAGCCCGGTGGCGACCTCGGACGGCTATGTGATGATTGCCATCGCGAGCGAGAAGAGCTTTCAGACCCTGATGGGCGTGATCGGCCGGCCCGGCTGGGTCAGCCATCCCTTGTTTGCGAAATATTCCGAACGACGGGCGAACTGGGCGGCGCTGATGGACGGCGTCGAGGTCTGGTCGAAGCCACTCAGCAATGCGCAATGCCTGGCGGCGCTGAACGAGGCCGGCGTGCCGAGCTCGGCCTATCGCACCGTGGCCGAGGCGCTGGATGATCCGCAGCTCGCCCATCGCGGCGCGCTGGCCGAGGTCGCGGACGCCGGCGGCACCTTCAAGGTGCTCAACCTGCCGTTCCGGATGTCGGCCGCGAAGGTCGCGGCCGGATCGCGCGCCGCCGCGCTCGGCGAGCACACCGACGAGGTGCTCGCGGAGGTCGGCCTCACCAAGCCATAGCTGCGACATTTGAGGAGGGGAGGCATGATGAGCAGACCTTGCCGCCCCCCGCATTTCCCGCCAATGTCCTCCGCAGACAACGAACCTGTCCGGACAACCGGACATGCGCCTGCGGGGAAACGGCGATGGAGCGGGGGTCGCGCAAATCTTGCGCGCCGTGCGGCATGTTTCCCTTCGTTTGCATTTGCCTGCGCGTGGTCATTCCCCGGGCGCGCAGGACCGAGCGGAGTGAAACATGAAGAGCTTCAAGGTCACCGATTTCAACGCGCCGCTGACGGAGGTCGACGAGCCGACCCCGCAACCGTCGGGCACCCAGGTCCTGATCAAGGTCAAAGCGGCCGGCGTCTGTCACAGCGACCTGCACATCTGGGAAGGCGGTTACGATCTCGGCCATGGCCGTAAGCCCTTGTCGTTGAAAGATCGCGGCGTGGCGCTGCCGCGCATCATGGGCCATGAGAGCGTCGGCGGGATCGTGGCGTTCGGCCCCGACGTCAGCGAGGCCGACAAGCATGGGCTCAAGGCGGGCGATGTCACGCTGGTCTATCCCTGGATCGGCTGCGGCAAATGCGCCACCTGTCTCGCCGGCGACGAGAACATGTGTCTGAAGCCGGCTTCGCTCGGGGTCTATTGCGACGGCGGCTATGCCGACCACATGACGGTGCCACATCCGCGTTATCTGCTCGATCTCAAGGGGCTCGATCCCGTCACGACAGCGCCTTACGCCTGCTCGGGCGTCACCACCTACAGCGCGCTGAAGAAGGTGGAGAAGGATTTCGACTCTCCGATCGTGATCTTCGGCGCCGGCGGCCTTGGCCTGATGGCGCTGTCGCTGTTGAAGGCGATGGGCGGCAAGGGCGCCATCGTGGTCGATATCGACGCCAGGAAGCGCGAGGCGGCGGAAGCAGCCGGTGCGCTCGCCACCGTCGACGGCAAGGCGCCGGATGCGCTGGAGCAGCTGGTCAAGAAGGCGGGCCAGCCGATCCGCGCCGTGATCGATCTGGTCGGCAATGCCGCCACCGCCCAGCTCGGCTTCGATTGCCTGAGCAAGGGCGGCAAGCTGGTGATGGTCGGCCTGTTCGGCGGCGGTGCGCCCTGGGCGCTGCCGCTGATTCCGATCAAGGCCATCACCATCCAGGGCAGCTATGTCGGCAATCTCAGGGAGACCGAGGAGCTGCTGGATCTTGTGCGGTCGAAGAAGATCGCGCCGATCCCGGTCACGAAGCTGCCGCTCGCCAAGGCCAACGACGCGCTGCTCGACCTGCAGAAGGGCCGGCTGGTCGGCCGCGCGGTGTTGACGCCGTAGGCCATATACTCCGTCATTCCGGGGCGATGCGCAGCATCGAACCCTCAGGTCTGCAATTGCGCACCGAGAATCTCGAGATTCCGGGTTCGGCTCTTCGAGCCGCCCCGGAATGACGAACTTGTTAAAGGCCCCGCCCATGCCCACCTCGAACGCCCTCCATATCGCAATCCTGCCCGGCGACGGCATCGGCCCTGAGGTGATGCGGCCGGCGCTCGAGGTGCTGCGCCGGATCGAGACCAAGGCCGGGTTATCGTTCCGTTTCACCGAGGCGCCGGCCGGCGCGACGCATTATCTGCAGGCTGGCGTCTCGATGCCGGAGACGACCATCCGGCTGTGCGAGGAGGCGGACGCGATCCTGCTCGGCGCCTGCGGACTGCCGTCGGTGCGCTACCCTGACAACACCGAGATCGCGCCGCAGATCGAGCTGCGCTTCCACTTCGATCTCTACGCCGGGGTGCGGCCGGCGCGGTTGATCCCGGGCGTGCCGAGCCCGATCGTAGGCGCCGAGGTCAAAGGCATCGACCTCGTCGTGATCCGCGAGTCCACCGAGGGCCTGTTCGCCTCGATGGGCAAGGGTGTTGTCACCAAGGATGAAGCGCGTGAGACGCTTGTCATCACCCGCAACACCTCCGAGCGCCTGTTCAAGTTCTCCTTCAAGCTTGCCGAGCGGCGCCGGGCGCGCGGAGGATCCGGAACTTTGACCTGCGTCGACAAGGCCAATGTGTTCAAGGCCTTCGCGTTCTTTCGTGAGATCTTCGACGAGATCGCGCAGGCTCATCCGGACGTGACGCCGGAGCGGCTCTACATCGATGCCTGCGCCTTGATGCTGGTGAAGCGTCCCTGGGATTTCGACGTGCTGGTGACCGAGAACATGTTCGGCGACATCCTGTCGGACCTCGCCGCCGGCCTGATCGGCGGCATGGGCATGGCGCCCTCGGCCGATATCGGCGATCGCCACGCGGTGTTCCAGCCCTGCCATGGCACCGCGCCCGACATCATGGGGCTGGGCAAGGCCAACCCGACCGCGATGATCCTCTCGGCCGCGATGATGCTGGATTGGCTGGCCGATACGCAGGGCATTGAAAGCGCGGCCGAGGCATCAGACCGCATCACGGCCGCGGTCGACCAGGTCTATGCGTCCGGCCTCAAGCCGTTCGAGTTCGGCGGCCAAGCCGGCACCGTCGATGTCACCAGGGCGGTGCTGGACGCGCTGTGAGCCGTCAGAAGATCTGCGCGGTCACGATGGCATAGGCGATGAACACGACGCCCAGGCCCCAAACGATCGCCTTGATCCGGCTGCCGCGGCCGAAGGCGAGTTCGAGCGCGATGTAGCTGAGCGTGCCCAGCGCCATGCCGTTGATCAGGTTGTTGGTCAGGACAGTGACCAGCAGCATCAGCACGACCGGCACCGCGGTGGCGAGGTCGGTCATGTCGATGCTGGCGAATCCCTGCATCATCAGGACGCCGACCAGCACCAGCGCCGGCGCGGTGGCCTGCGGCGGGATGACGACGAAGATCGGCCAGAAGAACAGTGCGAGACAGAAGAAGGCTGCGACCGTCAGCGAGGTCAGGCCGGTGCGGCCGCCGGCCTGCACGCCGGTGATCGACTCGATATAGGCCGTTACCACCGAGGTCCCGAGGATCGGACCCACGATCGAGGCGGTCGCGTCGGTCGTGAACACCGCCGTGGCGTTCGGGATCGAGCCGTCGGGCCGCCTGAGATTGGCCGCGCCCGTCACGCCGATCAGCGTGCCCAACGTCGAGAAGAACTCGGCGCAGAGGAAATAGAACAGCAGCGGCAGGGCAACCAGGACATGGCTGACGAGATAGCCGACATCCATCGCCATGAAGGTGCTGCTCGGCCAGCGCGGCCAGGCCAGAAAGGCCGATGGAAGAGAGGTAATCATCTTCCCGTTGGCGCCGGGCACCACCAGGCCAACCGCGGTCAGCGCCGCGATCGAGATGATCAGCGCGCCCGGAATGCGGCGTGCGACCAGGACGGGCGTGAGCAGCAGGCCAGCCAGCGTCAGCAGCACCGGCGGGCTGCGCAGCGAGCCCATCGCGATATAGGTCGATGGGTTCGACACCACGAAGCCGGCCCCACGGAGCGCGATGAACACGATCAGGGTGCCGACCGCGGCCTGGATGCCGACCTTCAGCGTTTCCGGCACATCCTTGGCCACGCGCTCGCGCAGCTTCGACAGGCTGAGGGCCAGGAACAGCACGCCGGTGAAGGCCACCATCGCCAGCGCGCCCTGCCAGGGCATGCCCATCTGTTTGACGATTACATAGGTGAAGATGACGTTGGAGCCCATTGCGGGGGCGACGGCGAGCGGCAGATTGGCCGACAGCCCCATCATCACTGAGCCGAAGATCGCCGCCAGCGCGGTGGCGCTGACGAGGTCGGCCCGATCCATGCCGGCGTTCGACATGATGGCCGGATTGACCGCGATGATGTAGGCCATCGCGGCGAAGGTGGTGGCGCCGGCGATCACTTCGCGCACCGCGCTGGTGCCGCGCTCGGTCAGATGGAAGAAGCGGTCGAGCGGGCCGGGCGAGAGGGCTGGAGCGGCCGTTGCGGAGGCCGGTTGCGCCGGGGTCACGTCCTGCATTGCGAAGTCTCCGCCCGCCTCACCAGACCACCGGATGGGTCTCGCCGGTCTGTACGTTGATGAAACCGAGCGGGGCCTGCTCGCAGGGCGCGACCAGCACCCAGCTCCAGGGCGCGCAGGTCAGGGTCGCAAACATCAGCCGCTCGGGAAATCCGGGATACCAGCGCGGCCGGAAGGTCGGCTCGTACATCCAGTCGACCTTGCGCCCCTCGGCGTAGAGCGCCTGCATCTCCGCGTCGAGCTCCTCCGCCGGGCGGCAGCTCATCAGGCCGCCGACCTCGAAACGGACGGTGGCTGCGAGCTCGCCCTCGCGCACCAGCGCCCAGCCGCCCTGTTGCGCGACCAGTGCATTCACCGCCTTGGCCATCGCAGCATCGGAAGAGCCGACCACCCAGATGTTGTGCTTATCGTGGGCGACTGAGCAGGCGAGCGCGGTGTCCGGCGTGCGCGGCCCGCAGCCCTTCCAGAACATCTTCGACACGCGGCTGTCGCCGGAGAAGCGATCGACGATCGCGAACTTGGTGATCGCCTGGCTCTCGTCGCGCTGCACGGCGCCGTCCCGCACCGGCAGCTCGAACGTGTAGAACTCCGGATGCCAGTGGAAGGGGCGGATCACCGCCGCCTGCATGGTGGTGCGTCCGGGCTCAGCCTGCAGCGCGAAGTCCTCGGCTACGATTGTCCGCTTGATGTTGATGGTCTGCGTCGCCCAGTCGGGCCAGCGGATCTCTGGGACGTTGCCGAGATAGCGCGTGCCCTCCGAGATCTGGGCGCCGTCGGCCCAGACTTCCGCAATTTCGAGCTTGCCGACGTCCGACAGCAGCACGACGTCGCCGAAGCGCCCGGGCGCGAGGCTGCCGACGAACGGCGTCAACCGCATGTGGCGGGCCGGATTGATGGTGAGGCACTGGATGGCAATTTCCGGTGCAAGCCCGGCCTCGATGGCGACACGGGCATTGTGGTCGCTGGCGCCGAGCGCGAGCGTGTGGCTGGCGCTGCGGTCGTCCGTCGTGAAGGCGATCTGCGACCAGTCCTGCAGGCCTTTCTTGATCAGCCAGGCGATGATCTCAGGCATCGCATAGATGCGCAGCTCGATAAACAGCCCGCGCGTCAGCTTGTCCCAGGTTTCCTCCGGCGTCTGCACCTCATGGTCGGAGGCGAGTCCGGCGGCAGCGAAGGCGTTGATCGAGGGCAGGTCGCGCAGGCCGGAGGCGTGGCCCTCGACCACGCCGCGGCTTGCGAAGGTTGCTTCGATCATGCCCCACAGCCGGTCGTAGGATGGATTGTCGGGATTCCACACCGCCGGCCAGTCCATCACCTCGTCGAGGCCGGTGACCATCAGGCTCTCGCGCATGAAGCGCGCCTGTTCCTCACGACCATACCAGCCGCCGCCCCATTCGTACGCCGTCGGCGGCACTGCCGAGCCGGGCTGCGGAAAGATCTTCAAGGGCGAGCCGCGACGGCGCGCCTCGAACCAGAATTCGAGATTGCGGGCGCCGTTGACGTTGGAGAATTCGTGGCTCGCCTCGCAGGTCCAGGTATTGCCGCGCGGCAGCACCAGCGCTGCTTCCCATTCCGGTGTCAGATGCGAGCTCTCGATGTGCTTGTGCACTTCGCCAAAGCCCGGCACCGCTGCAAGATCCGGCCGGTGCACGCGCTCGCGCACTTCGCCCGGATAGCTGCCGGCCGGGCCGACCCAGGCGATGCGGCGGCCCTTGAAGACGATCTCCTGATCTTCGCTCCAGCTACGACTGTGCACATCGAGGAGCCGGCCGACGCGAAGGGCGCGACAGGCGGGCCGATGGCCGAGCGCGGTCAGCACCAGGTCCTGGCGCAACAGCACCTCGTCGGCGGCACTGATCATGAGGTCGTCAGGCAAGGGGCTTGCGATGTCCATGGTCTGTCCTTGGCTGGCGCGCAGTCGCAATGATCGCCGGACACGAGGTCACCTTGTGACACTGGCATCGGCCGCGCGGGCGCATCAAGGCGATTTTGCAAGCATGATCGATGCAAAATGATGCGGACCTGAAGGCAGCAGGGCTGCGCCTGATGTCAGCGTCCTTTGAATGCCGGCTTGCGCTTCTCCATGAAGGCGCGGCGGCCCTCGCGAAAATCCTCCGAATCCATGCAGGCGATGCCGGCCTGCCTGATAGCCTCCATATCGCGGAGACTTTCGTCCTTCAGGACCTCGGCGATTGTCAGCTTGGCGGCGTGGACGGCGAGCGGCGCATTGCCGGCGATGGTGCGGGCGATCTCCAAGGTTGCCGGCATCACCTCATCATTGGCCATGATCCGGTCGATCAGCCCGATCCGCAGCGCCTCGGCTGATCCGATCCGTGCTCCCGTGTACATCAAAAGCCGCGCCTGCGACGGGCCGACCAGCGACACCAGGCGCCTCAGGCCGTCATAGCCATAGGCGATGCCGAGCTTCGCTGCGGGAATGCCGAACTGGCTGTCCTCAGCAGCAAAGCGCATGTCGGTCAGCATCGCGATCTGCAAGCCGCCGCCGAGACAAAAGCCGCGGATGCAGGCGATGGTCGGCTTCGGGTAGTCGGCCAGCAAAGCGCGCTGCGCCGCGCTTCGCTTTGAATACTCTTCAGACGCCGCCGCGTTGTGGCGGTTCTGCTCGAACTGACTGATATCGGCACCCGAGACGAACGCCTTGTCGCCGGCGCCGGTCAGCACGACCGCGCGCACATCGTCATCGTCGCGCAGTTCGGTCAGCGCGTGGCCAAGTCCCTCCCACATGTCGAGCGAGACCGCGTTGCGCTTCTCGGGATTATTGAAGGTGACGATGCCGACGCCGCCGGTCGCGCGCTTGAGGATCTTGCCATCGGCGAAAGAGGTTTCGGTCTCGGACGTTTGCGACATGATTGGGGTCTGCGGGAGGGATGGGAAAATCCCTCGCATCGTTCACGGCGCCGGAGCCGCCGTCAACGGATCACGCATTATTGTCATCCGATCGGATGAGAACGCTGCCCCGGACACCCGCCGGATCCGGGCGGTTTCAAAGCGGCTTCAAAATTGCCGGCAGAACGTGATGTGATTCGCACGAAGACCCGCATCGGTTGTGCCGTGAGCAGAGGACCGGTGCTGAGGACGGACGGGGGAGCAGGAACGCCGCCACTTCCTATGACGGCAGACAGTGAGCGCCGCGGCGAGTGCGGACCAGCGGATCGATGCTGGCCGGAACATCCGGCCTTAAGTGATCGATCGGCGCGGCGGCAACAAGGTGGCTCGCCCGAGTCGGCAAATGCCTGGCGCCCCAAGATGCGCCCTCGAGCGAAGATGTTGCACTTTGACAGGCCGGCGTGTCTGACAAGGCTGAAAGCTGCGAGGTCAGACGTGCACGATCCTATTCTTCGTTTGCTGCAATCGATTCCATCAAGGACACCAGCTGACGCTGTACGGTCTGATCCTTGATCTTGCTGTAGGCGCGCAGCAACCGCAGGCTGAAAGCGCTGTCGAGGAAGAGCAGGCTCTCGACTTCACGCGCCTTGTTGTCGCCGTCGTAAAAGAAGGTCACCGGCACGTCGAGTGCGGTGGCAATCTGCTGCAGACGAGCAGCGCCGACGCGATTGACGCCCTTCTCGTACTTCTGAACCTGCTGGAAGCTGACGCCGAGCTTCTCGCCGAGCTCAGCCTGCGAGATCTTCTGTTCGACGCGCCGCAGACGGATGCGCTTGCCAAGCTCGATATCGGGCTTTCCCGCGCTACGCTGCTTCATCTTCTTTGCTGCTGATTTGTTCATCCTAGTCCTTACCGTTCTCGGTCGAAAATCCCCCGAACAGATGGGTCAGGGGTTCACCCATATATACTGTTTTAAGTTGCTGTGGATGAATGAATTCGTCTTTAAACCAGGGGTATTTCCCAGGGTTAAAGGCTTCCACCAGCCAGTCGATCATGTGCCGCACCCTAGGGATGCGACCGCTGGTCGCATGATAGGACAGCCAAATATCGTAAGACCAGCGCAAATCAACCTCAAGAGGTATGATCTTCCCTCCTAACGCACAAGCGTAGGTCGGAAATACACCGATTCCGGCGCCATGCGCGACTGCCCAGTAGTTTGCGCTTGAAACATTGGTCCGCATGACCACCAGGTCGCGCTGGTCGTAGCCGGGAAAAAACGTGGCGAAAACCTCGTTGGCCGCGGCCTCGTCGGCGACCTGCATGACGAACCGGTGTTTGACGATGTCCGCAGCTGTCTTCGGTGTGCCGTATGTGTCGAGATATTTCTGACTGGCGAAGAACATCAGGTGCATGCGCCCGAGACGCACCAGCTTGACGTCGAGCGCTGCGGGCCGCGACAGATGAATGGCGATGTCGGCTTCATGCCGCGAGACGTCGGCCGAGCGCATCGCGCAATAGAGGTCGATGAGGATATTCGGAAACGACTGCTGGAACTCCACCAGACGTGGTGCCAGCCAGAAGGTGCCAAGACCTTCGGTCACGGCAACCCTGACTTCGCCGGAGGCGGCATTGGCCAGTCCGTCACCTGCGCGCAGCAACTCGAACGACGCCGCTTCCATGCGCTCGACCGCAGAGACGACGAGCGCGCCTTCATCGGTCAGGCGTGCGCCGTGAACGTCGCGCGTGAACAATGTCGTTCCGACCTGGCGTTCGAAATCGTCGATCCGCCGGCGCACGGCATTGATCGAGAGGCTGAGGCGTTCAGCCGCCGAGCGGAAACTTCCCGAGCGCACCACCTCGAGAAAGATGCGCGCCGCGTCCCAGTCCGTCAGGTTGGCAAGCGCCGGCTTGGTGGCGGCGACCTTGCCGGCCGTCAATTTCGTTGCCGCGGCATTGCCGAGCGTCGATTTACCGGCTGGCGGTGTCCTGTCCGGAACTGCCTCCTGGCGTTCCTCCTGCGGAACGCCCTGTTCCACTGCAACACGCATACAAGCCCTTTCCGCCTGCTAATGTATCACCGTCAAATTACGGCCGCGGCGGATTCGGCGCCACGGAATTTCACGGCTATGCCTATCGATATCACAATGCATCTCGCGCAACCCAGCTATCCAAGGTCGCAGGCGGTTCCGCTGCGCCGGCTGCCACTCCGCCTGTGGCACCGCGGAGTCGGGAAACCGTCCGATCCGTCCAAGGCGCCGGGCGTTTTTGGTCCGACCGCGGTCAAATGGTATTCGAAGATGGCTGCAGCTCGTGCTATTCTTGTGGATGGTTTGTCGTGCCGGCAGATGGGGATGGTGCTGAGCAAAACCGGCGCAGCCAGCGATGGGGATCGGGGACCAGTGTGTCCGCCGGGACCAGGTGCGACGAATTGGGGGGAATGACATGATGCATCTGCAAGCCATGCGCACGCCGGGACCGTCCCGTCCGCACTTCGTCGCAAGCTAGAACGGAATGACGCCTGTGGCCAATTCAGACGACCAGATGCTTGCGGTTCTTGCCACGCTGGAGCAGTGCCGGGCAGCACTGCTGGCGGCCGGCAACAAGGAGACGGCACAGCTGATCTCCGTTGCCGTGCTTGAGCTGCGCATGAAGCTCAATCACATCGACGACGACGATCTGAAGACTCTTTGCGACGAGATGCTGCACGCCGACAATCCGGAGCGGCTCCGCGACGCCAAGGTGCAGCCGGGACAGCGGCGACCACCGCTGCTCCGACTGGTCAAATAGGCCTGCCGGGGCCGCTCTTCTCAGATCTCCGTGCGCAGCCTGCGTGCCACGATGGCGCATTTGTGATCGGCGCCGTCGCGGCGCAGCCGCGAATGCGCAACGTAACTTCTTCGCTCTCCATTGCGTATTGCCGTCATCCGCTGCAAGAAGCGGACAGGGCGGACCTCCGCGGCTGGCCGGTCGGATAGACATTCGTTTCGCCGGCGCCGCGGGTTTCTCCTGGCGAATGCCAAATCCAAATGGTGCACCGGAATGCTTGGTCTTGCCGGTGCCACGCGGTGCTGACATCCGCGATTGCCTTGAAGGGTACGGGCGTCAGAACCAGGGACATTGACGGTCAAGTTTCATGATTCAGAATGTGTCGATACCGGCAGCACTGATCGCCGGCCTGGTCAGTTTCCTGTCGCCCTGCGTGTTGCCGCTGGTCCCGCCCTATCTGGTCTATCTCACCGGAGCTACCATCGAGCACATCGAGAGTGAGGAGAAGCTCTCCTCGTCGCGACGCGCGGTGATGCTCTCGGCGCTGTTGTTCGTGCTCGGCTTCTCCACCGTGTTCGTGATGCTGGGCGCCAGCGCCTCGCTGATCGGCGGGCTGATCCGCGCCTGGTCCGAGCAGCTCTCGATCCTGGCCGGCATCGTCATCATCATCATGGGCGTGCACTTCCTCGGGCTGACGCGGATCAGCCTGTTGATGCGCGAGGGACGGCTGCCGATTCCGAAACCGGTCGGGCTCTGGGGCGCCTATCTGATGGGGCTCGCTTTCGCCTTCGGCTGGACGCCGTGCATCGGTCCGATCCTGGCGGCGATCCTGTCGATCGCCGCAGCGGAGGCGACCGTCGCCAAGGGCGCGGGCCTGCTTGCGGTCTATTCCGCCGGGCTCGGGATTCCCTTCCTGATCGCCGCTTTCATGATCGAGCAGTTCTCCGCCCTGCTCAAGCGGATGCGCGGCCATCTGATCAATGTCGAGCGTGCGATGGGCGTGCTGATGATCGCGACCGGCATCGGATTCCTCACCGGCGCGGTCTCGACCTTCTCGATCTGGCTGCTCGAGACGTTCCCCTCGCTGCAGTCGTTCGGCTGATGTTGCTGATCAGCTCGGCTCGTCCAGCGCGCAGGTGATGCTGTAAACCACGCCGCGGGGCAGGAAGTCGACGGTGGCCTCGCCGCCGAGCTGATCGCGGGCGCTGCGCTCGATCAGGCGCGAGCCGAAGCCGCGCCGGATCGGCGCCGTCACGACCGGGCCGCCGCTCTCCTGCCAGACCATCTTCAGCTTGGCTACCCGCAGCTTGGTGCCTTGGTCCTCGGAGATCACGCTCCAGGTTAGATCGACCGTGCCGGTGTCGTTGGACAGCGCGCCATATTTGGCGGCGTTGGTCGCGATCTCGTGCACGATCATCGACAGCACCACCGCAAGCCGCGGCGACAGCGGCACCTTCGGGCCGGACATCCTGATGCGATCCGGCGCGTTCAGCCGATAGGGCTCGAGCACACGCGCGATCACGTCATCGAGCTCGGAGCCCTGCCATTTCTCCTTGCTGAGCAGATTGTGCGCCTCGGCCAGCGCGCCGAGCCGTCCCTCGAACTTCTCACGCTCGAGCCGGCTCGCGCTCTTGAAGGTCTGCACCGCGATCGCCTGCAAAATCGCCAGCGTGTTCTTGACCCGGTGGTTGAGCTCCTCGATCAGGAGATCGTGCAGCATCTCGCCGCGCGCGATCGTGGTTGCCATTCTGACCGCGAAGGCGAGCCCGATGGCCAGCAGGATGCCGCCGATCAGGCTGGTGATCGTGAGGTTTCGCCACAGCGGCGCTACCAGCGAACTTTCGGCAATGCCCGCCGCGACGATCCAGCCGGTGAGCTCCGAATGCGTGAAGCTCGACATCAGCGGCACGCCATCCAGCGACACCGTCGACAGGATCGCTTCATCCTGTCGCATCATCTCCTCATAGACGGAGGGGGAGGCACGCTTGCTGATGGTTTCTTCCGGGTTGGGCACGCGCGCGAACACGACGCCGTTGCGATCCAGTATCGAGAGCGTCCAGTCCGCACTCGGCCGCTGCTTCTCCAGCATGGTCTGGAACATCGTCATGGGCGGGCTGAAGGAGATTTCGTAGATCACCTCGCCGTTGTGAAACACCGGTGCGTCCACGGTGACGATCAACCGGTTGTTCACGACGCCGATGAAGAGATCGGAATATTGCGGCTGCCGGGTCTGGAAGACCCGGTCGACGATTGCCCGGTTGTTGCGCGGCGGCAGGCTCCTTGTCTCGACCGTATTGGAGGAGAACACCTGGCGGCCGTCGCGGTCGGCTACCAGGATGGTGCCACCCTTGCTGTACTGGTCGAGAAAGCCGAGCGCGATCGGCCGGAACCGCTGGAAGTCGCCGGACGTCAGCGCGTCGGTGAGCGCTAGCACCTGCAATCCGCCGGTCATGCGCTGCATTTCGGCATCCAGCGTCAGGCGAACGCTGCGCACGGCATCGATGACGCGCTGTCGCGCCTCATGACGATCCTGCATGTAGTAGTGAAAGACGATGCCGACCGCGAAGACGATCAACGGCAGCATCGTTCCCGCGACCAGAAGGGCGAGCCGCACCGGCAGGGAGAGTCTCGGTGACTGGCGCTCCGGTTCGGTCGCTCGCTTCATCACTCAATCTTCGGACGCGGAAATCCGAACCAAGGGGCACTCCTGTTACGGCGCCAACATTCGCTCCGCCTTTGGGCCACTTCAGCGAACGTTGGGGCCGGAACACCAAGTGTCGGGAAGACCGGCACGGGGCACGACACCGGCGATGGACGATATGTCGGGCTGGCGCGGCGGTCTCCGCAAGACGGATTTGGCGGCACCCGTTCACATCGCCGTCAGCATAGGTGAAGCCGGCAATCTTCGCCAAGCCATTTGGAATCAAGCTCTTTGAGGAATTCGCATGATGGTTCCGGCTGCTGCGCCGCGGCAACAATGGGTGCCGCGTGCACGCAGCCTGTGCGCGCCTTAAAGGTTGCTCTCGGTGATCGCCGAATAGACCATGGTGCGCAGCTCGCGGCGGACCGGGTAGGCGCTCGACGGCATCACCTGGGTCATGAAGATCATGATCAGCTCTTCGGCTGGATCGATGAAGAACGAGGTCGAGGCCGCACCGCCCCAGGCGTATTCGCCGGCGCTGCCGGCAATCAGCGTCTTGGCCGGATCCAGGGTGACGGAGAACCCGAGCCCGAAGCCGACGCCGTGATAGGCGACTTCCGAGAACATCGAGCGCGACATCGCCGGCAGGTCGACGCCGCCGGGCAGATGGTTCGACGTCATCAGCTTGAGCGTCTTCGGCCCGAGCAGGCGGACGCCGCCGAGCTCGCCGCCATTGATCAGCGCCCGGCAGAAGGTGAGGTAGTCCGCCGTGGTCGAGCACAATCCGCCGCCGCCTGAGACGAAGTCCGGCGGCGCCAGGAAACTGCTGGTCGCCGGATCGTCCTGCAAGGCGAGGGTGGGCTTGCGGTCGGTGGCAAGGAAGTTCAGGGCACCGCCGGCCTCGACCGAGTAGCACGCCGCGAGCCGCTGTGCCTTGGCAGCGGGCACGTGGAAATCGGTGTCACTCATGCCGAGCGGCTCGAAGATGCGTTCTTTAAGAAACTGCTCGAACGGCTTGCCGGAGATCTTGCCGATGAGATAGCCGACCACGTCGGTGGAAACCGAGTAATTCCAGGCCTCTCCGGGCGAAAATTCCAGCGGGATGTTCGCCAGATCGTCGATCATCGACTGCAGCGTGCCGGCTTTCTCCACCGCGCCGATCTTGGCCTCGCGATAGGCGGCGTCGACATTGGAACGCTGCTGGAAACCGTAGGTGAGCCCGGAGGTATGGCGCAGGAGGTCGACGATCAGCATCGGCCGCGGCGCCGGCCGGGTCAGGAACAGGGGCGCGGTGCCGGCCACGAAGACACCGAGGTTCTTCCACTCCGGAATGTATTTGGCGACCGGCTCGTCGAGCGCGACCTTGCCTTCCTCGACCAGCATCATGAAGGCGACCGACGTGATCGGCTTGGTCATCGAATAGATGCGGTAGATCGTGTCGTCCCTGACCGGGACCTTGCGTTCGACGTCGGCAAGCCCGAGCGAGCTCGTGTGCACAATCTTGCCGCGGCGATAGATCATGAGCTGGGTGCCCGGGAAGCGGCCGGAGTCGATGTAGCGGTGCTTGAGATGCGCATCGATGCGCTCAAGCGCGGCCTTGGACATGCCGACGGAGTCGGGCGAGGCGGGAGTGGGGGCGAGCATCGGGCGTCTCCGTGACTTGCTGTCTTGTATCGGCGCGTTTGATATCGGCCGGATTTGATCCGTGTTACCGTAAGTCCACGTGCCCTGTCAGGGAATGTCTCGGGCCGAACCCAGAGGAAAATTGATTCCCGCCGGTATCTATCGGCCGGATTGCGTGAACGCCGATGCTTCGCTGGAAGGGAACGCTTCCGCCTGCCACTTACGAGGCTCAAGCTGCTCGCTTTTTGTGCGTTGCGCAGGAAATGGGCATCGCAATCCTTGTCGCGAAGACCGCCGGAGCCCGGCCTTAATCGCCAGCGTCGGCCTTACCAGCCGCCCCGCCGCGCCGCGAGCAGGATGAGCACGGCGATAGTGAGCAGGGCGGTCGCGGCCTTCCAGAACAGGAGCGGATTGCGCTCGATCAGGGGCGCAGATCGGCTCTCGAGATAGGCCGGATTGGGATGGCGCAGATCGAAGACGAACTCCGACAGGCTCTCATAGCGCTTGGCTGGAGCGGGGTGGACCGCGCGGCGGAGCGCGCCGTCGATCCACGCCGGGATTGCACGGTCGTCCCCAGCGGCGGACCTGTAGCGAAGCTTGCGCAGCTGCGGGCGTGTTCTTGCCCGGGCGACTTGCGCGCCGTACGGCAGCCGCCCCGTCAGCATCTGGTAGGTGATTACGCCCAGCGAGAACTGGTCGGAGAGATCTGATCGATGCTCGCCGAGAAAATATTCCGGCGCGGTATATTGCTCGGTGCCGAGGATGTGGTCGTGCTTGGCGGCCGGATCGGCCTCGATGATGCCGCTCACCTGCACCGCCCCGAAATCGATGATCTTCACCGTCCCGTTGCGGTCGATCATGATGTTCTGCGGCCGAAGATCCTGGTGCAGCATCTCCATGCGATGAAACGCCTGTAGCCCCTTCGCGATCTGCTCGACGATGCCGCGTACCGTCTCAAGGTCTGCCTTCGGATTGTCGATCATCCATTGCGCCAGCGTCTGGCCTTCGATGAATTCGGTGACGACATAGAGATGATCGCGGCGCCGCCCTTGCTGGCAGGCCCTGAGCACGTGAGGATTGTCGATCCGCCGCGCGATCCACTCCTCCATCATGAACCGCTTCAGATAAGCAGGATCGTCGCGCAGGTCGATCGATGGAATCTTGATTGCGACCGGAAGCTCCGTCTCCATGTCGATGGCGAGGTAGATGTGGCTGCGACTGCTGCCATGGATCTCGCGCACGATCCGATAGCCCTCGAAGACCATGCGCGCCTCCAAGAGCGGAGGCGGCGGCAGTTGCTCGGCCTGGATCGCGATCTCGTCGGCGTCGCCGCCGGCGATCTCGTCGATCCGCACGATCTGGATGGTGAGGTTGTCGGGGCTTCCTTGCGTCAGCGCCTCACCAACGATGATGCGCGCGGCTTCGTCGAGGTCGCGCGAGCTGTCTTTCAGCACGTCGGCGACGAACCGGGTGCCGACATGTTCATGGACGCCGTCGGTCGCCAACACGAAGACATCACCGCTGTCGATCCGGACCGCCTGATAGTCGATCTCGACCTGCGGATTGACGCCGAGCGCGCGCCCCAAATAGCTCTGCCGAGACGAGACGATGACGCGGTGATCTTCGGTGAGCTGCTCCAGCGAATGGCCGGCCAGCCGATAGATGCGGCAGTCGCCGATGTGGAAGAGATGGGCCGTCGCGGCTTTGAAGATGATGGCGCTGAGCGTGCAGACATACCCCTTGTCGCGATCATAGGCGTATCGGCCGGCCCGGGTCTGGGCATGCAGCCACGAATTGGTGGCCGAGATCACGCGCCGGGCCGACGTCTTCACCGACCAGGAATCCGAGGTGCAGTAGTAGTCGGTGAGGAAGCTCTTGATGGCGGATTCGCTGGCGATGTGGCTGACGTCGCTGCTGCTGATGCCGTCCGCGATGGCAACGGCGATGCCCTTCAGGCCGAGCACAGGCTCATCGGGGATCAGAGCGCCGTGGAAATCCTGGTTGCCCGGCTTCTGCCCTTTGTCGGAATGCGCTCCGATCGATATTCGTAATGGCATGCGGGCTATCGCGGAGGGGTGAAGGAGCCCGGTCTGACGCGCCGGGCTCCTGATGTTAGCAGATCAGGCCGCAATGCGAGCCGCCGCCTTGGCGTCGCGCTTCGGCTGCGTCCTGACATGGGTTGCGTAGAGCGTCAGGCCGGTGAAGGACAGGCCGCCGACGAGATTGCCGAGCACGGTCGGGATCTCGTTCCAGATGAAGTAGTCCATGATCGAGAACTTCGCATGAAGCATCAGCCCCGACGGGAACAGGAACATGTTCACCACGGAATGCTCGAACACCATGTAGAAGAACACCAGAATCGGCATCCACATTGCGATGACCTTGCCCGGCACCGTCGTGGAGATCATCGCGCCGACGACACCGGTCGAAACCATCCAGTTGCACAGCATGCCGCGGATGAACAGCGTCGCCATGCCGGCCGCACCATGCGCCGCATAGCCCAGCGTTCGACCTTCGCCGATGTTGCCGATAGTGGCGCCGACCTTGTCCGGGTCCTGCGTGAAGCCGAACGTCGTCACGAAGGCCATCATGAACGCGACCGTCAGCGCCCCGCCGAAATTGCCGATGAAGACGAGGGCCCAGTTGCGGAGCACGCCGCCGATCGTCACCCCAGGGCGCTTGTCGATCAAGGCGAGCGGTGACAGCACGAATACGCCGGTCAAGAGATCGAAGCCGAGCAGATAAAGCATGCAAAATCCGACCGGAAACAACAGCGCACCGATGATCGGCTGACCGGTGTTGACGTTGATCGTGACAGCGAACCAGGCCGCAAGCGCCAGGATCGCGCCCGCCATATAGGCGCGGATCACCGTGTCACGCGTCGACATGAAAATCTTGGACTCGCCTGCGTCGACCATCTTGGTGACGAATTCCGAGGGCGCGAGATACGACATTCAAAACGATCCTTCTGGTTGTTCGAGGTATCGACGGCGCGTTGCCCCTTGGGAAAGGCTGCGCTTGCGACGGACATCGCACTGTGTGCGGAGCGCGGATCGGACGTCGGTACGACTGAAGGCGTGGGAGGGCATCACGACGACCGCGCCGAGCAACTGGCGGAGTGCCTTGAAGAGTCCGTCCCAGACGTTCAGCCTAAACCTCGGCCTCGACAATCCGGCGAACCGCAGTCATCGTTGACTGAGCAGCTCCGAAGCAACGGATGTGCCAATTTTCGCCGCATTTAAAAAATCCGTGCAGAGCCCCGCCAAAGGGCACTCCGAAGCGCAAATCCGGACCGCCGCCGCTCGATGAACCCTTCATGGTGGCTGGGATGCCTCGCGCTCTGCTCATTACTTGTGCATCGCACAAGATGTGAGCGAATCGCAAATTTTAGATGCGGGCTGCGACGCGTGATCGGTTTGCGATCATGTGTAACATATTGAATTATATTTACTTTTATTGATTTGCCGTTTGGCACGAAGCTTGAATGTCTGTTGTCAGACGCCACCGACGCCGTCGCCCGAGCTCGCATCACCTGACATTTGAAACCGCCAGCCTGGGGCCTCCCCAGAGCGTGCACCCCCGCGTGCGCGCATGAGAAGGACATCTCGCAATGAGAGAGCAGAATCCGACCTGGATTTCGGATTGGAATCCCGAAGACCAGACCTTTTGGAATAAGACGGGCAAGGTGATTGCCCGGCGCAACCTGATCTGGTCGATTGTCGCCGAGCATATCGGCTTTTCCGTTTGGTTGATCTGGTCGATCGTCGCGACCAAGCTGCCGCAGGCCGGCTTCCATTACTCGACCGACGAGCTGTTCCAGCTCGTGGCAGTGCCGGGTCTGATCGGCGCCTTCATGCGCTTCCCCTATACGTTCGCCGTCACCACCTTCGGTGGTCGCAACTGGACCATCTTCTCGGCCACTGTGCTGTTCATTCCGACCCTGGCGCTCGCCTATTTCGTCAGCCATCCGGAAACGCCGTTCTGGCTGATGCTGCTGATCGCCTCCACCGCAGGTCTCGGCGGCGGCAACTTTGCCTCGTCGATGACCAATATCTCTTTCTTCTACCCTGACCGGATGAAGGGCTGGGCGCTTGGGCTGAACGCGGCGGGCGGCAATATCGGCGTCTCCAGCGTGCAGCTGCTGACCCCGATCCTGATGGGCCTCGGCATCATCAATCTGTATCAGGCTAGCCCGGTTGCCGGCGTCTATCTGCAGAACGCCGGCCTGATGTGGGTGGTGCCCATCGCGATCGCGGTGTTCGGCGCCGTGTTCTTCATGAACAACCTGACCTCCGCCAAATCCTCGATCAAGAACCAGCTCGCGATCATCAAGCGCAAGCATACCTGGGTGATGTCGTTCATTTATATCGGCACCTTCGGCTCGTTCATCGGCTATTCGGCGGCGTTTCCGCTGCTGATCAAGACGCAGTTTCCGGCGGTGACGATCTCGATCGCCTTCCTCGGGCCGCTGGTCGGCTCGCTCTCACGTCCGCTCGGCGGCTTGCTCGCCGACAAGATGGGCGGCGCGATCCTGACCTTCTGGAATTTCATTGCCATGGTCGCGGCGACCGTCGCCGTTCTCTATTTCGTCGGCGATAAGAACTTCACCGGCTTCCTGCTGTCGTTCCTGGTGCTGTTCGTCACCACAGGCGTCGGCAACGGCTCGACCTATCGCATGATCCCCTCGATCTTCCGCGAGGAGAATCTGCACAAGGTCAAGGGCCAGGGCGATGTGGCGCGCGCGGCTGCACTCAAGACCGCAAGCGTCGAGAGCGGCGCTGCGGTCGGCTTCATCGGCGCGATCGGTGCCGTCGGCGGCTACTTCATCCCGAGCGGCTTCGGCAAATCGATTGCCGCAACCGGCGGTCCGCAGACAGCGCTCGTCGTCTACCTCGCCTTCTATGCGATCTGCCTGGCACTGACCTGGTGGTTCTATCTGCGCCGCAGCTCGCAGACCGCAGGTGCGCCGAGCCTCGCGGAGGCGCGCATCTGATCACGACTTCACCGGTGCGGATGGCGGCGTGCGCTGTCGTCCGCACCGCGTGACCAAAGGCTTTCCCCTGCAACACAAGGATCGCCCACATGACGCCGTCGCAAGTCAAGCTGGTTCAGGACTCTTTCGCCAAGGTCGCTCCGATCTCCGATCAGGCCGCGGCCATCTTCTATGACCGCCTGTTCGAGGTGGCACCGCAGGTCCGTGCGATGTTTCCCGACGATCTTTCCGAGCAGCGCAAGAAGCTGATGGCGACGCTTGCGGTGGTTGTGAACGGGCTCTCCAATCTCGAGGCCGTACTGCCGGCCGCCAGCGCGCTCTCCAAGCGTCATGTCGAGTATGGCGCGAAGCCTGCGCACTATCCCGTCGTCGGCGCGGCATTGCTGTGGACGCTCGAAAAAGGCCTGGGCGATGCCTGGACGCCCGAAGTGGCGGCTGCCTGGATCGCGGCCTATGGCACGCTGTCGGGCTACATGATCTCCGAAGCCTACGGCTCGGCGCAGGCCGCGGAGTAGGGAGGCAAGGCCGTGAGCGAACCACTCGTCATTGTCGGCAATGGCATGGCCGCGGCCAAGCTGGCCGAGGAGCTGTCGAAGACGGCGCTCGGCCGTTACGCGATCGCGGTGATCGGCGCCGAGCCGCGGCTTGCCTACAATCGCGTGCTGCTGTCGTCGGTGCTGGCCGGCGAGGTCGCTTCTCATGACATCGAGCTGAAGCCGGCGTCGTGGTGGCGCGACCACGGCGTCACGCTGAAATGCAATACGCTGGTCACCGAGATCGACGTTGGCCGGCGTGAATTGAAGATCGAGAACGAGGAGAGCGTCGCGTTCTCCAAGCTGGTGCTCGCCACCGGCTCGATGCCGCTGCGGCTCAACGTGCCGGGGGGCGAGCTCGCCGGCGTCTACACCTTCCGCGACAGCCGCGACACCGACCTCATGCTGACGCTGGCCGTCAAGCGGAAGCGCGTCGTCGTGGTCGGCGGCGGGCTGCTGGGACTGGAGGCTGCCTATGGTCTCGCCAAGGCCGGATCGAAGGTCACCCTGCTGCATCTGATGGACCGGCTGATGGAGCGCCAGCTCGACGGGCCGGGAGCGGCGCTGTTGAAAGCGCTGGTCGAGCGCAAGGGCGTCGAGGTTCTGCTCAATGCCAA
>Ga0209677_100318_pt1 | contig 31403 bp, 25 predicted proteins | sample AraplaCvi_mCL_r2_2_FD_184285 | JGI IMG/M metagenome (GOLD analysis project Ga0209677, IMG submission 184285) | Arabidopsis root microbial communities from North Carolina, USA - plate scrape CL_Cvi_mCL_r2 (SPAdes) (version 2) | ecosystem: Host-associated > Plants > Roots > Endosphere | place: USA... | reverse complement strand
ATGCGAACCGCGATTGATCGGGGAATCCCAACTCGGCTCCTGGCCGATCCAGACCCCATTCAAGACCTCCGCCGTCACTGTGCATCCGACAGAGCAATGCGTGCAGATGCTCTTGCGAACGGTCGCACCCGCGGTCAGCGGTCCGGTCATCGCCGCCTCCGCCTTGCGCACGCTGCCGAGCGGCATGGTGCCGAGGACGGCAAGCGCGCCGCCGGCAAGGCCAGATTTGCGCAGAAAACTGCGGCGATCGAGACCACCGACCTGAGCTGCGAGGGAGACGGCAACGGAGCCGTGGCGCAGCGAATGCTGCTGTGTTCGCTTGATCAGCACGGTCAGCCTCCGTTAGCGGGATAACGGTTGACGCGGTAAAAGGCCTTGACGTGATCAGATTCCCGGTAGCGCGCCTTGCGCTTCTCATCGTTGGTCTCGCTGTCGGCCTGCGCAGACCCGACCAGCGGTATCGCGAGCGTCGCGCCGACGCCCATCGTGCCGGCGCCGACCTTTCGCAGGAAGTCGCGGCGTCCGACTGTGGCTTTCCTGTCTTCACTCATCACATCTCTCCTGGACCTGCGGGTGCCGGTCAGTTGGCGAATGTGAATGCTTTCCTCTCGATCTCGACAAACTCACGGCCGAGCGCGCCCACTGCACGATAGAAGGTGGCATTCTCTGCACCCTCGATGTCGGCGAACAGGCGTCCCATCCAGGGAGCGACGTGTTTCTCGAAAAAGGCGCGCTGCACGTCGGACGACGCCTGGAAGCGGCCCGCGGCAAGTCCTGCCATAATCTCGCAGAGGACGGCCGCGTGATCCTCGGGCTCCGAACTGTTCGCAACACGCTCTATCCCGAGCGTCGCGAGGTCGGCGCGCAGGCGCGACAACGGCCGCTCGTTGAGAAAGCCGGTCAGATAGTAGGAGGCATAGGGCAAGAACTCGCCGCGCCCGAGACCAACGAACAGATCGAAATATTCGCGTTCGACCTTCGCTGCGATCGCGTCAGCCGCAGCCACGGCCAGCGCAGCATGCGCCCGCCCGAGCGGCGTCACATCGCCGGTCAATGCAGCCAGTTGATCGAGTAGCTTCCTTGATGGCGCTGCTGACAGAAGCGAGGCCAGCAGCAAATATTCCTGCGCACGCGCCGCGTCGACCGGATCAACCGGCTCCGCGGACACGGGCGGGTCGCTGTAGAGATCAGGCCGCAATTTGCTGCGCGATACGCCGGTCGCCGCTTCGACTTCAATTACCCGTTGTGCGGGTACCTTGCTCCAGTTCGAAACGGAAGGCTGGCTGATGCCAATTTTGCGTGCAAGCCGGGCAACGCCGCCGGCGGCGTCAATGGCGCGATCGAGACCACCATCACGCACGCGGACCTCCATCCAAGTCCCAGGTGCTTGATTTTGCTTCTGTAAGAAAGCAATAGCGAAGCGTAATCCTGGCTTCGCGAGTGGTCAACGCTAACCATAGCCGAAGGCTATAAGCATCTAAGATGGTAGCGCGCCGCCGTGCGTGCCTCGTCTCCGCATGGCAACGGCCTCAATTTTTGTGTTTTGAACCTTTGTCTCTTCTGTCGCCGGTTGCGCTGCAACAGGAACGGACGCGACCGATCCGTCGACCGCACCCGCAATTGCGGCAGATTTCTCCTGATGCAGTTCTGATGAAGAATTCTCGACAGACAGATCTGGCAGGGATTGGGCCGCCTCTCCCAAGCCACCGATGATCCGATCAATCAGCTTGGCCAGTTCCCCTTCAGAACAGTCCAACGGACCGAACCCCGGCATCGCGGTCGGATCGTTGAAGTCCCATGCGTTCTCCGCGAGCCCAACGAAGTCGCGAATAGCCGGATCGGCGCTCCAGGCGCGACGCAGCGCCGCACGTGTCAGCTCCTGCGGAATTCCTTGGCGCAGGAATGCCTTGATCTCGGTCGCGGACGTAATCGAGTCGATCGATGGCAGGCTCGACAGGTCGAATTCGGACTCCGCGTCTTTGGCGGCGGGCGGCGGTGCAGATTGCACGTCTTCGTGCATTGCCGTCTCCGGCAGCGTCACGCTCGCCTTTGCCTCGTGCTTGCGGCGAGACCAGCGTCTCAGGAATTTGTCCTCACTCATTCATGTCCGCCTTCATACTGGCGGCGCGCCAGCGCCTCCGGATTGGCCCGTCGCCGCGTGCGTTTGAAGAATTCTCGTTCGACGTGGTGCTCTGCGACGAAACTTTCAATCTCCTCGCGCAGCATCTCCGGCATGGCCACCGACTCGACGAGATTGCCGCCGGCCTCTGTGAAGGCCTCCCCTTCCGCGGAATCGGCGGTAGCGGCCGCCACCGAGTAGGGCCAGGCACCTTCCGCTGGGGACAACACGATCCAGATGCGTGGACTGCCAGAGGCAAGATTGTCACGATAGCGCGCCGTCTCGGACAGATAGAGATCGACTGTGGCACTGCCTGCATAGAACAACGTGGAGCCGTGCTCTTCGCGAAGGACGGTCCAGGGCTTTGTCTCCGGCTCGTCCGGCAACACGGCGACAGCGCGCCAGACGAAGTCAGCCCATTGCGATTCCGCCTTGCACCGCTCGACCACGATGCCGACGGGGATGCGGATGAGCGGCAGCGCGGCGGCGTTCACGTCATCATCTCCAGGTGCTTGATCGGCAGCCCCGTCAGCAAATTTTGCGGCTTCATCCGCAGCTTCTGATCGGAGGTCATCGCAAGGATGAGATAGACCGGCTCACCCTGCACGGTTTCTATCGCCGCACCCGCGTCTGCAAACGTCAGGCGGAACAACGCGAGTACGCGTCCGGCGCAGGATTCGTCGAGACGCTCGCCATGCCAGAGACGGTCGCCGAGCGCGCTGGCGTCAGCATCGAGCCCGACATACCAAGTGAGCTGCGCATCATGCAGCTCGCGCAACGGCTCAATGGCGACGTCGATCCCAAGCAGATGGGAGATCCAGCGCGCCATGGCCTGCGCTAGCGCAGTTCGTCCGCGGCCACCCGCAGCAAGGTCGAACGCCATGTCGAAATGGTCGCTGCGTCCCCAATACTCTTCCGCGTTCGACTCGCTCAGCACGTCCAGCCGAGCATCCGTCACAGCCCCCAACATCGATATCAATGAGAGCACCGGGGTCGTACTCTGCTCACCGACGACCTCTTCATCGCCGAGCAGGAGAAACTGCTCGTGCGGCATGATGCGCTGCGGGCGGAAAAACAGTTCGGCCGCGCGCAGTACGAACGGGTCGTCACAGCCGTCGAGTGCATTGCGCAGGATCACATGCACGAGCTGATTGACGAACAGCGGCGGCAGATCGTTGGTGCGCGACTGGACGGTTGCAAGGTAGGCCGCCTCGAGCGTCGGATGTCGCGCGAGTAGATCGCGAAAGGTGAGCACGAACCGCCAGTTGTCGCGGGCGTCCGCATCGGCGATCGCAGCGACCGTGCCTGCGCTGACCGGCTTGCGCGGGTCGGCGAGCAGCTCGCGGTGCAACCTTCGTTCGACCGCGCAGGCATCCTCCGGCGGCATCAGCTCGGGACGGACGAAATAGGCCTTCAGGAACTCGTCGGTGAGGCTGAGCCGGGCGCCCTCGTCGCGATCGAGCAGATGGTGGCCGCACGCGTTCCAAAAATCCCTCATCGCTGTCTGGGCTCCTGGCCCATATCGGTAAGGTGGAGATCGCCGTCGGGCTCGAATTCATCCTCGACTTCCATGAACGAGAATGCCTTGCCGCGCCCCTGCCCTTCGCGCAGTTGCAGCCTGCGGAAGGCCTCCCGGACTTCGCCATCGCTCGCCGAGCGATGGACGGCAATGAGCGAACTGATCGGTTGCCCGCATAAGGATTGCACGAAGGCGACTTCCTCTTCCGCAGCCGTCCGCGCGGCTGGCAGGTCCGGCGCGCCGAGGCGATCGACAAGCTGCCGGGCAAGCAGTTCGATCAGCCCCTTACAATCGTCCTGCGTCGCCGGGACAATCTGCGCCAGTGTCGACCAGCCCCAGGATTGCACGCCGAGGAAGCCGCTGCGGAAAGCCGCGCGCGCCTTGCCGCTCAGTTTTGCCGGATCCCGATCGCAGAAGCGAAAGGCGCCGGAGACGGCCCATTCGCCTGTTACGGCCGGCTCGTCGAACACGAAGTTGTCCGAGCGATCCAGCGCGATGGTGCGCAGCAGTTTCACAGCCGCGGCCCTCCGAGCCTCGGGTCGAGCCAGGACGGCGCGGCGAGTGCCTTCACCAGCCCATCCCGCTCCGTCGTATCGGTGCCGAGGCGCCGGGTGAGGAGATCGCCGCGATCGTCGATCCGCAGGAGCGTTTGCCTCGCGCGGGCTACGCGGCTGAGATAGTCGCGCGCGACGCTGTCAAAGCCATCGACCTGCCAGCTGTCGATCGCCCGCATCAGGTGCCGCGCAAAGCTCTCGGTTACCTGCACGGCCCCCGCTTCGCCGAACCCCTCCTCGTCCAGCGCAGACGCGAGCGGATGAACACCGGGCCCCGGATCGGTCATCGTGACGGTCCGGACGATGGCGCCGAATACGAGCCACGCCGGCGGCTCGTTCTCTTTCGCCGACGACGGCCATCCCATCCGCCCGCCGCCGACCAGCCCGCCGTCAATCCTGATCGCGTCTGGCCAGTCGATCGTGATGACCTTGTTTGGCGGCGCATAGGCGCGAAGAGCATCCGTGAGCGCGACCATGCCGGCATAGAACGCGCGCCGCGCTGTGCTCAAGGGCTCGTCCGGTTCGAACACCACGGCAAATTCTGCAAGATCGAACCGTCCGACATAAACCAGCGCACCGGCGCCGCTTTCGGGTGCAATGCGGCACGCGTGGGCAAAGGCATCTCCGCTCTCGCGCAGCCGGACGAGCGCGAATGGTGGAGGCAGATGAATCGGTTCCACCAGGGAATCGTGGCTGGTTTGGGTCGACCGCAGGCCGTCCTCCACTTTCCTTTTCTTCCCGATAGGGAATATCTATACGAGGCTAGGCAATGGCGCGAGTCCGCAAGTGCGCGCCGCACCGTCGGAGGCCTCCTTGGAGCCGCCAGCGAAGACCGTCCTGATCTGTTCGTGTGAGGACACGATGCGCCTCGACATGGCTGCGATCCGGCGTGGTTGCCAAAACTGTGAGATCAAAGCTTTTCGTCATCTCTGCGGGGCGGAGCTCGACCATTTCCGCAATGCCGCAAAGGCGGACGGAGCGCTGACGATTGCCTGCACGCAACAGGCGGCGCAGTTTGCCGACGAGGCCGGCGAACGTCCTGACGGGATCAGCTTCATCAACATCCGCGAGACCGCGGGCTGGTCGCGCGATGGCGCGAATGCCGGCGCGAAAATGGCCGCGCTGCTCGCGGCCGCTGCGATTTCCGCACCGGACTATCCGCTCGTCACGCTGTCGAGCGACGGCATCATCTTGATCTATGGCCGCGACGACGCCGCGATCGAAGCGGGCCGGCTTCTCGCCGATCACCTTGATGTCACGGTCATGCTCAGGCAGCCCGGCGACATCGTGCCGCCTGCGGTAACGGTCTTCCCGATCGTGAAGGGAACGATACGTAACGCGCGCGGACATTTCGGCGCCTTTGAGCTCACGATCGACGACTACGCGCAGCCCCGCCCATCGTCGCGCGATCGCCTCGTGTTCGACACCCCGCGCAACGGCGCGACGTCGCACTGCAATCTCGTGCTCGATCTCTCTGGCGAGATGCCGCTGTTTCCCGCGCACGACCTGCGCGACGGCTATTTGCGCGCGGATCCCAGAGATCCCGCCGCCGTGCTGCGCGCCGTGCTTTCCGCGCGCGACCTCGTTGGCAAGTTCGATAAGCCGAAATATGTCGACTTCACGCCTCGTCTCTGCGCCCATTCACGCTCGAAGCTGACCGGATGCCATCGCTGCCTCGATCTGTGCCCGACCGGCGCGATTACACCCGATGGTGACCATGTCGCTATCGACGCGGATGTCTGCGCCGGCTGCGGACAATGCGCGGCCGCATGCCCAACGGGAGCAGCGTCGTACGCGCTGCCGCCTGCCGATACGCAGTTGCAGACCCTTCGCGCCATGCTGTTCGCCTATCACGAGGCCGGCGGCACGCATCCGGTGCTGCTGCTGCATGACAGCCCGCACGGCACGCCGCTGATCGACGCGCTCGCCCGTCACGGCGATGGGTTGCCCGCCAACGTGCTTCCCCTCGCAGTCAACGAGCTGACGCAGGTCGGGCTGGAAGCGATCATCGGCGCATTCGCTTATGGCGCGTCCGCCATGCGCTTACTGCTGCGCGTAAAACCGCGGCATGAAGTGACCGGACTATCGCAAACGATCGCCATGGCCGATGCCATTCTGACCGGGCTCGGATTTGACGGATGCCGTGTGGCCACGATCGAAACGGACGATCCCGACGCGCTCGGTGTGCAACTGAGCGGGATCGAGATGCTTGGAGCGGTTGAGACGCCCGCAACTTTCAAGACCGTAGGCAAGCGGCGCGACCTGCTTCGATTTGCCTTGAGCGAGTTGTACCGCCTGGCGCCAACGCCGGTCGACGTGGTTGCCCTGCCGCAGGGCGCGCCCATCGGCGCGATCAGCGTCAACACGGATGGATGCACGTTGTGCCTGTCCTGCGTCTCGGTCTGTCCGACCGGCGCGCTTCGCGACGATCCTGAGCGACCCGTGCTCAAATTCGTCGAAGACGCCTGCGTACAATGCGGCCTGTGCCAGAGCACGTGCCCCGAAAAGGTCATAACGCTCAGGCCGCAGATCGATTTCCGCGCGGCCCGTGCGTCCGCGATGGTGATCAAGGAGGAAGAGCCCGCCCTGTGCGTCCGCTGCGGCACGCCGTTCGGCGTGAAGAGCACGATCAATCGGGTTGCTGCTATGCTCGAGGGTCGGCATTGGATGTATCCCGCCGGCGACAAGAGGCTCGAAGCCTTGCGGATGTGTGCCGACTGCCGCATCAGCGTCATGAGTGAGCAGCAGTTCGATCCATGTGCGGGTGTCCCCGAACGTGCGCCGCCGCGCACGACCGACGAATATTTGCACGAGCGAAACAACAAGAACTAAAGTAGTATTCGCGCATGTGGTTATTTCGCGGTAGCGCGCGCCAGAAAATCCGTGAGCGCGCGTCGATCCTCGGCTGAGCCAATGCGCTGCTCCGGCATCTTCGTGCCGGGCGTATAGGCGTTCGGTCCGATCTCGAACAGTCTTGCGACAGTTTCTGGCGTCCAGACGATGTCCATCCCCTTGAGGGCATCGGAGAAGCCATAGCCCGGCAGCGAGGCGATCTTCCTGCCGTAGAGCCCGGCGAGCGTAGGGCCGGCACGCTGCACCTCCTTGTCCGACAGCGTGTGACAGGCGATGCAGGCCCTGAAGATTTCGGCGCCGTGATCGCCGGCATAGGCGGCGAGCGGATCGGCCGGAGTGCCCAACAGGTTCGAGCCGACGGCGTGGCCGGTCAGCGCATTCCAGCGCCCGATCCTACCGTCGGCGCCGCCGGTCAGAAGCGTCACGCCATCAGGCAGGAACGCAACCGACCAGACCGGCACGCGGGGTCCCACAAGCATGCTCAGCACGCTGCGAGTCTTGCGATCGACGATTGCCACGCTGCCGCCAATGGCGGCCGCAGCAATCAACGCGCCCTCCTGCGAGATCGCCAGGGCCGCGATCGGCGTGGTGCTGGCCAGGACATTGCCGCTTTCCTTGCCGTCGGCGGTCATCATGCGCAACCGTCCGTCCGCCGCGCCCGTCACGATCTCGCCATCCGGCGCAATCGCAACTGCGTTCAATGGCGCAGGCAGTGAGGCAATCTCGGACCTACCATCCGTCAAACGCCAGATCCTAACCGTCCGGTCGTAGCCCACGCTCACGAGCGATCGTCCATCCGGCGTGAATGCCACACCGTTGACGTTCTGCGAATGGCCCTCCAGTACGCGCGACGTGCCATCCGGCAGCGACCACAGCCGCACGGTGCGGTCCCACGAGGCCGATGCGAGTGTCGATGCATCCGGCGAGACGGCGAGCGCGACGATAGGCCCCCGATGACCTTCGAGCACCTTTTCGGGTTGTTGCCGGCCATCGGCCCAGATCGCGATGCGTCCGTCCGCACCGGCCGTCGCCATGCTTGTCTGGCCCAGAAAGGCGACCGCGTTCACCGCATCCGCATGGAAGCGAAACACCTGCTCGGCCGATTCGGATGCAATCGACCAGCGGATCGCCACCGTGTCGAAGCTCCCCGACAGCACCGTCTTGCCGTCCGCCGAGACGGCGATCGCACGTACGGCGCCGCCATGCCCGATCCATTGCGCGTGCGCCGGCCACAACGCAGCGAGCGGCGCGGCTGCGAGGAGAACAATGGCGAGATGCAGGCCTAGTTTCATTCGCGTCCGATCGTGAGCCGGGATCGATCAGCCCATTTTGCATGATTTTTACGGCGCGGCCAAAATGACGGCCCGGCATATTCGATTCCACAGTGCGACAAGCAACCTGTCCCGGGATCGGCGACTCAACCGGCTCGCAACCCAATTTCACCATGGGTCCTTGACGGTCAGGGATACTGTCGATTCAAGTCGTCGAAGCGGTGCAAGTGGTCCCGGAAAGGGTCGAGGGCCACGCCCTAATGGCCCGTGCGCCCTTTGGACCGGAGGATTGCTCCGCTAGCGCGGCCTTATCTCTCACGTGAAAACACCAGTGATCGATCATCGAAGTCCTGGGCCGGAAGTTTGGCTGCTCGCAATCCGGTCTGGGACTCCTGCTCGCCGGCCAGACGGGCCGTTCCGGTAGTCCCGACAATCGGCCGTGTGTGTGATCGCAGCATAGTCGTTGCGGCAATGAGCGAAGCAACGGCAATCAGTCCGCAAATTGTCAGACGCTTCATCATGAATCTCCGTTCCTGTACGGGAGCTGGAGGCCTGACTAGCAGTTCATCCGTGTTCCGGATGTGCGCTGCCTCACAACTCTCGTATCGGCGATCGGAGTTCCGCTTCGTTCGGCCCACCTAAAATTTGCGCGCACCTCGAACGTTCGATTGGTGGAACGACACTACATATGCACCAGGACCGAGGCCAATCTCATGCGCTGAACAGAGATCGGCACGCCTGCAGCGCCTGTGACGATCTCTCGGTCAGGCTCTACAGCAACCGCAATTTGCGGTGACGGCAAGGTGACGGCCTTGGGCGCCCCCTCGGTAAGCGCCGGATTCTCGATGCTATCGCATCGCCCCGGAATGACGCCAAAGAAAGCCATGCCTCGCGCTTGTGACGTCGGCAGTAAGACTAACCCACGCGCATTTGTACTTCGAAATCTGACTGGGAGTCGATGTGCTTCTCGTTTTGACTGAATTCAGCACACAACGAGGGCTCTGCTCCTCGTAGACAAGCTACTTATCCGTCGCGACGATGATCTTGCTCGATCCTTCCGGCGCGGCTTGCATCCCGGCGGGCTTTGACCTTGGGGATCTTCCGCAGGCGCCCCGCTGGACCGCGTGTTGATAGGACCGGTCCAGCCCTGGGGTTGCAATTGGCCGTCGTCCTCGGCGGCCGTTCTTTTAGCTCTTTCAGCGTCCCTTGCGACCGGACCAATCTTCGGCTGATCCGGTTGCGCAAGTGCGAAACCGGAGCACAGGAGCGCTATCATTCTAACTGCGATAGTCCGCAGCTGCATTTTAGGATATCCTATTGAATTGATGCAACTCAGCGAAGGACGGCCTGCTCTGTTCCACGCTTGAAGAGGTCACTGCTTGAGCCGAGATGCACGGGCGCCTAGGCTTTCGGCCGGGGAATCCAGGGTGATGGGCATGCAAATACGATTCAGGACGTATCTGCAGGTAATTTCGACGCTGAGAGCACTTCGCGTCTTGTTGTCGCATGATCACGATCAGACGGCGAAAGCCTCGCCAATACTTCTCTACATCGCCGTGGCGCTTACGCTGTTATTGGTCATGATAGAGGTGGATCTGCATCGTGCTGAATTGCAGTCCTTGGGATTTACGGGAGGCCCTTTCCTGGTCGATCCGACCTTTATCAGCCCGTGATCGAACACTCTCCGGTGATGGGCCGCCCAGCGCTCTCCAGCGAACTGCCTGTTCAGCCTGCACGGTCTGTTGTAACCGTCATATCGTCGGACGCCGCCAAGACTCTCCAATAGACGGCGCCCGGCAAGCAAATGCATGCTCTGACGCCAAGCGCCGGCAGTACAGTCCATCTAAGCTTACCGCATCCAAATGGCCCGACCTTATGGCTGCTGTGTTGATGGCTGGCCTATTCCTGTGGTCAGCATTCCAAATTCTCAGTCAATCACTAGCGGAGTTGCGCTATCCGGTGCGTCTTCCGGCTAAGGGCCCGCGACGGGAGTTGGCGCCGTTACACAGTGACATAGGACGACTTTCGATCGATCCCGAGCTGATGATCAGGATGCTCTTGATCGGGCACTGCTTCGGCATCCGATCGGATGCGACGCCTCTGCGATGAAGTCCATCTCAATCTGGCGTACCGCTGGTTTGCCGGCTCGATTTGGACGGAACTGTCCCCGATCACTCGACGTTCTCGAAGAACAGGCACGGCCGCTTCCGTGAGAACGATATCTTCCGTCGCGTGTTCGAGACCGTCTTGCATTGCTGCATCCGGTAGCTTCGCCGAAAACTATGGCAGGCTCACTGTCGAAAGTGACCGGAGTACAGCCCAATATGGTGCACACCATCAAATGATCGTCTTTGACTTCGATGTCGACGAAATGCCATTGCCTCGTCCTCAGTCGAGCGCCGCCGGTATTATGTCCCGGATCTTGTCACCCAAGTCGCCTCGGAAGCGATTCATGTTCCGTGAGTGAATCTGTGTCGGCGTCCAGCAGGGCTGCCACTCGCTTGCGGACGTCCGGTTCAAGGAAAGATTGGGCAATCAGCGCGACTACCTCATGTCCTTCATCCCCCCAACTGGTGCGCTGCGCGGATGGACAGAACAGCCGACGTCGCCAATGCAAGAATTGCAAATCGTGGTGCGCAGCGGATGAATCGTGGTGCGCAGCGGATCATGATGCGTGTCTCCCCCTGGTCGCTTAGGAAGATTAGGTCTCTTCTTGGGGCAACCTTATGAACCGAGACGTGAGGTTCGAACGGGCGGGATCACTGTCATCAACGATAACGTCAAGCCCATAACAAATACCGGTTGCCGTGATTGGTTCACGGCCCAGCCGGTTGAGCGCAAGCTTTGTCACAATTTGGTGTCCGCCTAAGCCGTGCTGGAATGCTGGCCACGCGATGACCAGAATCAGAATGCGGCTGCCTGCGACTTGGTCGAGGGACAGATCAACGAACTCCAGTGTCGTTGCGTCGATCCAATGGGCGTCCTCGAGCACAAAGAGGACTGGCTTCTTTCTCGACTGCGCAATCAGCTCGACCACAAGCGCCTGAAGCGTGCGGGCCCGCTGCTGAGGCGTCAGGATCAGTTGGCCGTAACGCGTTTCGTACTGAAGCCCGATCATAGCGGCGATCAAAGCCATGTCGTTCTTTCCGTCAACGAGCATCGCCTCAAGTTCGTCGAGCTTGTCATCGTTGCTATCCTCTGGCGTGATACCCGCGGACAAGGTCAGGTGTCGTATGACTGGAAAAAGCGGCGAGGCGGTATGATAAGGCGAACACTGATACCTGATGCGGAGGTGCGATTCCCCGGCGATTGAATCGATGACAGATCGGGAGAGCCGCGATTTGCCAATGCCGGCTTCGCCCGACACGAGCACGAGCTGGCCTTCGCCTGCCTTCGCTTGCTTCCAGCGCTCGGGAATAAGCGCCAACTCATGGTCACGCCCGACCATTCCGGAAACGACATCGGACGCGCGTGCATCAAATCGCCTCTCCGCCGCCCGCTCGCCCAGCACCGCAAAAGCGGAGGTCGGGCCAGGAATCCCTTTCAACTGTTGCCGGCGGAGGTCGGCGAGTTCGAAGACGTCGCCGAACGGTTGCCGAATGGACTCGGCTACGACGACCTGGCTCGGTATCGCTAGCGCCTGCAACCGCGCTGCAAGATTCGGCGTCTCGCCAACGACCGCCTCTTCTTGGGCGGCACCCTCACCGATCAGATCGCCGACCACAGCGCGGTCGCAATGCCGGTGCGCGCCGCCAGGGTCTCACCACTTGGGGTCTTCAAAGCGCCAACTGCCATCGCGACCGCTAAGGCTGTGCGCACGGCCCGTTCTGGGTCATCTTCGTGCGCCCTCGGCCATCCAAAATAGCAGAGGACGCCATCGCCCATATATTTGGCGACGAATCCGTCGAACCGATTGACAGTCGCGGCAACGCATTGCTGATAAGCCGCAATAACCTCTCGCAGGTCCTCCGGGTCCATCCGGGCAAAGAGCGCCGTCGACCCAACCAAGTCGGCAAACATCACCGTGACATGGCGACGCTCCGCGGAGTCCACCAGGTGCGGCCTGGTAGGCGCTGCAGCTGCGACGGTGACCAGAGGCGCGCTTGTTTCGACGTCCTTTAATTCGGCAATCGCGCGCAACAGTTTGCGGCGATGTCCGAGCGAGGTGACACCGATCTTTTCGAGATCCTGGTCCGATCCAGGAGAATCTCAAGGTCGATGTCGTTTTCAGCAAAGTGCTGGGCATATTGCCCAAGACCGAGCTTCTCAAGCCAGTCGGGAATCTGCAGCATGGCAGCACCCTGGACGCTCGGTGCGCCTTCCGCCCATCGAGAGGGTGGCGTCCGGACACGGCCCTTATGGCCGCCTCTTCCGCTCGACGGTTAAGTCCTCTGTTTCGTCGGAGCTTGGGCGATAGGTCTTATCCGCGCTATGCAAATTCGGCCGAAAGCGGGCGCCGCAGCCGTCGCAATATCGGGTCCAGGAGCCGCAATACTCGCCGCAAGCAAATCACGTTGGTTTCAGGTCCGAAAGCAGGCCTGAGCCCCCGGCTGCCATGTTCGTGGCGATGGGCGATCAAGGCGCGTTATGGCGCGCTTAAAGGATTTCGGTAGGTTTCCAACCAAACCAGTCCATCCGAACGGCAGGCTGAGCACGAAACAATCGGCTGATTTGTCCGGTTCTCCATAGCAACGAGGTCGCCGTGGTAACCCGACTCATAGGATTCGGTCTGCCGACTTTGCATAGGCAGGCGTCGCCACATCGATAGGCTGGAATGCAGCAAGAAAACAGCCGGCTGAGAGGCGCCAACCCGACACTGCCAGTCGCCAACTGCAGTGGCGAAGGAAAGGACGCGAAGCATGAAAAGCGTGAATGGATGTTTCATTGTCGTGTTGGCCGGGCTCTCCGTCTGCGCTTTCGCACGGTCTCGCCATGGGTTCTCGCGATGACGCTGTCCTTCACACCCCATCGATCTTTCGATGAATTGTATGCGGAAGGCAGACGGCTGCGAGTCAAGTGTCCTCGCGGTTCGCACGCGGTGTGGCAAGCGCCCGCGAACCGTCCGGAGCCGCTTTCGCTGCTCGTACAATCCAGCCAAGGCCGCATCCGTCAGCTAATCCCGATCCGCTACGGTCGCATGATGCAGACCCCGTTCACTTTCTATCGCGGGGCGGCGCTTAACATGGCCGCGGACTTAGCCGCGACACCGACCACCGGGTTGAGGGTGCAGGCGTGTGGCGACTGTCATCTCCTTAATTTTGGGGTTTTCGCGACCCCTGAAAGGCGCGTGATCTTCGATATTAACGATCTCGACGAGACGCTGCCCGCTCCCTGGGAATGGGATGTCAAGCGCCTGGCCGCCAGCTTCATCCTCGCCTGTCGCGACCGCGGTTTCGATGAGATAACCGCGCGCGACACGGTGTTATCATGCGTGCGCTCGTATCGGCTAGCGATGGCCAAGTTCAGCCGGATGCGCGTGCTGGACGTTTGGTACGCATACACCGACGTGGAGGCCATGGTCGACGCGATCCGGGACAAGGAAACCGGTAAACGTCTGCAGGCACGAGTCGCCGCGGCCCGGAAGCGTAGCGTCCTCGAACATGATTATCCCAAGCTCGTGGAGGTCGTCGGTCGACTTCCGATGATCAAGGACGCTCCTCCGCTCATCTACCACTGGCGGGAACGGCGGCAGAAGGAATTTTTCGCAAGCGTCAAGGCGGCATTCGACAAGTACCGGGCAACCATGCAAGAGGATCGACGGCACCTACTCGACCGCTACGAGTTGCGGGACATTGCCATCAAGGTTGTCGGTGTCGGCAGCGTGGGCACATGGTGCGGCATCATGCTCCTATTGGCCGGCGACCAGGACCCACTTTTTCTCCAGATCAAGGAAGCGGGCGCTTCGGTGCTCGAAACCTATGCCGGAAAGAGCATCTACCCCAATCATGGCCAGCGGGTGGTGAACGGGTGCCGCCTCATGCAATCAGCCAGCGACCTCTTCCTAGGCTGGTCCGTGGGCCCCGAGGGTCGACATTTCTATGTGCGCCAGCTCAAGGACATGAAGATCAAAATGCTGGTCGAGTTGTTCACTCGCGGTGTCATGACACAATACGCCGAGCTGTGCGGATGGACATTGGCGCGAGCGCACGCCCGCTCCACCATGCCTGCCCAGATCTCCGGATACCTTGGCAACAGCGATAAATTCGACGAGGCCATTGCCGACTTCTCGCTTGCCTATGCGGATCAAAGCGAGCGCGACCATAACGTTCTCATGAAGGCTGTGAGTGACGGACGGTTGAAAGTGGCCGATGAGGCGTCCGACCATCATCACCAGCAGCGCCCGATTCGCCCTAGCTCGCAGTAACCTACTATGTCTCACTCAAAGCTTGCGCGATGTCCGCAATGAGATCAGATGGGTGTTCGATTCCGATTGATAGTCGGATCGTAGCGTCGAGAACGCCTATTCTTTCGCGTAGATCAGCGGGAACGCCCGAGTGGGTCATGGTTGCCGGGAGGCTGGCAAGCGACTCGGTGCCACCCAGGCTCACCGCCAGCTTGAAGATCTGCAACGCGTTCAGGAATTTCGCTGCGGTCGCCTGGCCACCCACAATGTCGAACGAAAATGTAGAGCCAGCACCGCTGCATTGCTTCGCGAACAGGCGTCCGGCTGGAGATTCCTCCGCATGGTGGCCAAGGTAATGGACCTTTGCCACTTTGGGATGATCACGCAAATAGTCCGCAACGAGCCGCGCGTTTGCATCAGCTTTTTCCATGCGCAGACTCAGTGTTTCCAGCGATCGGCCTAGCATCCAGCAGGAATGCGGATCGAGCTGGGTGCCGATGGCGCTCCGCAGCGCCTTGACGTGCTTCGTGAGTATCTTAGAGCCAAGCGCAGCGCCCGCAATCAGGTCCGAGTGCCCACCGACATACTTTGTCAGGGAGTACAACGAAAGATCGGCGCCATGTTCGATCGGGCGCTGAAACACCGGCCCGAGCAAGGTGTTGTCGCACGCGACAATCGGTGTGTAGTTCTGCGCCTTGCCAATCACCTCGGCGACGCGGCGGATCATCGCGAGATCGACCAGACCGTTTGTAGGATTGGCGGGGGTTTCAATGAGGATCATCGCCACGCGCCCCTTGCGCATCGCATCGTCTCCCGCCTGCCGGACGGCGGCTTCGTCAAGTCCGTCAGCAAAGCCAACCGCACCGATCGAGAGGTCCGCCATTGTCTTCGCCAACAGCGTCTCCGTTCCGCCATACAGCGGCTGCGAGTGCAGAATGACGTCGCCGGGCCGGACAAAGGCAAGGATCGTGGTCGAAATCGCTGCCATGCCGGACGCGAACAAGACGCAGCTTTCCGCGCGCTCATAGACCGAGAGCCTGTCCTCGACAATCTCGCTGTTGGGATGATTGAACCGAGAATAGACAAGACCGGCGCCCATTCCTTCCGGCGGCTCGCGCCGGCCGGAGACAAAATCAAAGAAGTCCTTACCGTCTTCGGCGGTCCTGAAGACGAAGGTCGAAGTCAGGAACACCGGTGGTTTGACAGCCCCTTCCGACAGTTGCGGATCATAGCCATAGTTCAGCATCAGCGTCTCGGGATGCAGCATGTGATTGCCGATGCGGGTTTTCGATGGGAATGGTTTCGCCATGGCTTGTCTCGCTATTTTGAGGGAGCACCAATCCAAAACGCAACAATGCCGATACAAGCTCTCCCGCGCGCTATAGCGCCAGACTGGGCAGATCGAGCCCGTTGACGCGTGCGCATTCAACCGCGCTGTCGTAGCCCGCGTCAGCATGACGCATGACACCGCTCGCGGGATCATTCCACAATACGCGTTCGAGGCGGCGCGCGGCCTCTCGCGTTCCGTCCGCGACGATCACCATTCCGGCATGCTGGGAATAGCCGATGCCGACCCCGCCGCCATGGTGCAGCGACACCCAGGTGGCGCCGCTCGCGCAATTGAGCAGCGCATTGAGCAGCGGCCAATCGGATACAGCGTCCGACCCATCGCGCATCGCTTCGGTCTCGCGGTTCGGGCTTGCGACCGAGCCGCTGTCAAGATGGTCGCGCCCTATCACGATCGGCGCCTTCACTTCGCCGCGCGCCACCATGTCGTTGAAGGCGAGGCCTAACCGGTGGCGATCGCCAAGGCCGACCCAGCAGATCCGCGCCGGCAGCCCCTGGAACTTGATCCGTGCTTTCGCCATGTCGAGCCAGTTGTGAAGATGTCTGTCGTGCGGCATCAGTTCCTTCACCCTGGCGTCGGTGCGGAAGATATCTTCGGGATCGCCCGAGAGCGCCGCCCAACGGAACGGTCCGACGCCCCGACAGAACAGCGGACGAATATAGGCCGGAACGAACCCGGGAAAATCGAAGGCGTTTTTCAGCCCCATATCCTTCGCCATCTGGCGAATGTTGTTGCCATAGTCGAGCGTTGGCACGCCCCGGGCGTGGAAATCGAGCATGGCCTGCACGTGATCGACCATTGATGTCTTGGCCGCGAACTCGACGGCCTTGGGATCGGCTGCTCGTTTCGTTTCCCACTCGGCAAGCGTCCAACCTTTCGGTAGATACCCATTGATGGGATCGTGTGCGCTGGTCTGATCGGTGACGATGTCGGGCCGCGCGCCCCGACGCACAAGTTCGGGAAAGATCTCGGCCGCGTTGCCGAGCAGGCCGACCGAGACCGACGTTTTGCGCTCGACGCTCTCGGTGATCATCGCAAGCGCCTCGTCAAGCGTGCTCGCCTGGCGGTCGAGATAACCCGTTCGCAGCCGCATCTCGATGCGGCTTGGTTGGCATTCGATCGCAAGAAGCGAGGCGCCGGCCATGGTCGCGGCCAGCGGCTGCGCGCCGCCCATACCGCCGAGGCCCGCCGTGAGGATCCACTTGCCGGCGAGGCTGCCCTCATAGTGACGACGGCCGATCTCGACGAACGTTTCATAAGTCCCCTGCACGATGCCCTGGCTGCCGATATAGATCCAGGATCCCGCCGTCATCTGACCGAACATCATCAGGCCCTGCCGATCGAGCTCGTTGAAGTGATCGAGCGTCGCCCAATGCGGCACGAGATTTGAGTTCGCGATCAGGACGCGCGGCGCGTCCGCATGGGTGCGAAAAATTCCAACCGGCTTGCCCGATTGAACCAACAGCGTCTGGTCGCCCTCAAGCTTGCGCAGCGAAGCTACGATCTGGTCAAAGCTCTCCCAATCACGCGCCGCGCGGCCAATGCCACCGTAGACAACCAGTTCACTGGGCCGTTCGGCGACATCAGGATCGAGATTGTTCATCAGCATTCTGAGCGGCGCTTCCGTAAGCCAGCTCTTCGCTGTGATGTCAGAGCCGCGAGGTGCCCGGATCGTGCGTTCATTGTCCAGTCGTCGATTCATGGAATGTGACCTTCAGGCAAGTATCGGAAACGGATTCTGCGCAAGCGCCGACGTCGCAACTGTGGACAGCATGCCGGCTTCGACCAGCGCCTTTGCCCTTGCGAGGTCGTCGGCCATGTACCGATCGGCGCCGAGCGCCGGCACCTGCTCGCGCAAGGTCGCAATGACGGCGGTAAGCGGCCGGCTCGTCAGATGCGGCAGGCGCAAGTCAATGCCTTGCGATGCGACCAGGAGCTCGATGCCGATGATTGCTGCGAGATTGTCTGCCATGTCGGACAGCCGGCGCGCCGCATGCGCAGCCATCGAGACATGATCTTCCTGGTTGGCGCTGGTCGGCGTGGAGTCGATCGAACACGGCAGTGCGCGCTGCTTGTTCTCGGCGAAGAGCGCCGCCGCCGTTACCTCGGCGATCATGAATCCGGAATTGAGGCCCGGATCGGAGGTGAGAAATGGCGGCAGGCCGAAATTTAGCGCAGGGTCGACCAGGGTGGCGATGCGACGCTCGCTGATCGCGCCGATTTCGGACAGAGCGAGCGCAATCTGGTCCGCCGCAAAGGCCACCGGCTCCGCATGAAAATTTCCACCCGAGACGATCTCGCCCGTGTCCACCAGGACCAGCGGGTTGTCGGTGACCGCATTGGCTTCGAGGCTCAGCGTACGTGCGGCCTGCACGAGGAGATCGAGGGCCGCCCCCATCACCTGCGGCTGGCATCGCAGGCAATAAGGATCCTGCACGCGCTCGTCTCCTTCCAGATGCGATTGCCGGATGTCGCTCCCTTCCAACAACGCCGTCAGCGCCCCCCCGGCGGCGATTTGTCCGGCATGCCCGCGCAGCGCTTGGATCTCGGGCCGGAATGGCGCCGTCGACGCCATGGCGGCATCGACCGACAGCGCTCCCGTCACGAGCGCCGCGCAGGCCAAGCGATGAGCACGCAGCAGACCCGAGATCGCGTAGGCGGTCGAGAACTGAGTGCCATTGATGAGCGCAAGACCTTCCTTCGGTCCTAGCGTCAGTGGGGCGAGACCGTGCGCCGCGAGCGCCTCACGGCCTGGCACGATCTGGCCATCGACGATCGCCTGGCCTTCACCGATCATCACCGCGGTCATATGCGCAAGCGGGGCCAGATCGCCGGAGGCGCCGACCGAGCCCTGCTGCGGCACGAGCGGCGAAACATCGTGCGCCAGCATGGCCTGCAGCTGCTCGATGACCTCGCGCCGTACGCCCGAAGCGCCGCGCCCGAGCGAGGCGATCTTCAGCGCCATCATCAGTCGGACGACCGGCTCCGGCGTCGGCGGACCGACGCCGCAGCAGTGCGACAAGATCAGGTTGCGCTGAAGAGCGGCCGTCTGGTCAGCAGCAATGCGCTTCGAGGCCAGCTTTCCGAATCCGGTATTGATGCCATAGACAGGAGCATCGGCATGCGCCGCTTTCGCCACGACATGCGAGGCCGCATCGACGCGCGGCCAGAACGAGGCATCGAGCGCGACGGGACGGCCCGCGAGCACCTGTGCGAGATCATCAAGCGTCACCTTTCCGGGCGCAACGACGATCGGAGCCTGCGGCTTGCTCATTGACCCCTCCACACCCGGCTGTGCAGCGGGTTGAAGCCGATCCGGTAGACGAGCTCGGCGGGACGCTCGATGTCCCAGATCGCAAGATCGCACCATTTGCCGGCTTCGAGCGTTCCGAGCTCAGACAGCATTCCCAGCGCACGCGCCCCTTCCCGAGTGACGCCAACGAGACATTCGGCCACTGTCATCCGGAACAAGGTCGCGCCCATGTTCATGGTGAGCAGGAGCGAGGTCAGCGGTGAGCTGCCTGGATTGCAGTCTGTTGCCAGCGCCATGCTGACGTCATGGTCGCGGAACAACGCCATCGGAGGCTTCTGCGTTTCTCGGATAAAATAAAAGGCCCCGGGCAACAACACCGCTACGGTGCCCGCCTTTGCCATCGCAGCAACACCGGCAGCGTCGGTGTGCTCGAGATGGTCGGCGGAAAGCGCGGAGAATTCCGCAGCAAGCGTCGCGCCGCCAAGGTTCGACAACTGGTCAGCGTGAAGCTTGACCGGCAGCCCGCGCATGCGCGCCGCGGCAAACACCCGTGTTGTCTGCTCGCGCGAGAACGCGATGCCTTCCATGAAGGCATCGACGGCGTCGGCAAGCCCAGCCCGCGCGACCGCCGGCAGCATCTCACTGCAGACGAGATCGATATAGCGATCCTTGTCGCCTTCGGCTTCCGGCGGCAGCGCATGCGCCCCCAAGAATGACGTGCGAACCGTGACCGGCCGGGCGCAGGCGAGGCTCCGGGCCGCCGCCAGCTGGCGCAGCTCGGTTGCCGTGTCGAGGCCGTAACCCGACTTGATCTCGATCGTCGTCACGCCCTCGTCGATTAACGCATCCAATCTCGGCAGCGCGTGGGCGATAAGCTCTGCCTCGCTCGCGCGTCGCGTCGCCGCAACGGTGGAGACGATGCCGCCGCCGGCACGTGCGATCTCTTCGTAGCTCGCGCCTTTGAGCCGCAGCTCGAATTCATGGGCGCGGTCTCCGCCGAACACCAGATGCGTATGACAATCCACCAGCCCTGGCGTGATCCACCGCGCTGCGCAGTTGATCCATTCGGCCGCATCCGCGTCTGCCGGAAAGTCCGACCGCGCGCCGGCAAAGACGATGCGACCGTCACGCGCTGCGACGAGAGCGTCCTCGATCACGCCGAGATCGGGCATGTCCTCCCGCATCGTGGCGAGCCGGGCGTTGTGCCAGATCCGATCGAAGCGCTTGGCCATACGATCTCCCCGACTCTGGAGCCTTGACTTATATGTCTAGACATATAATCGTGGTCATGTTCTGTCCAGCCGGCCTCGAAGATGACCCGACTGCATTTCGCATCTGTGCTTTTGCCGTCCGGCTGGGCCGACGACGTGCAGGTGGATGTCAGCGACGGATGCATCACCACCGTCACGATTGGCGTCGCGCCGCAAAGCGCGGACGAACGCCACCAGCTCGCGATTCCCGGACTGGCGAGCCTGCACAGCCATGCATTCCAGCGCGGCATGGCGGGGCTTGCGGAGACGCGTGGCAACACGGCCGACACGTTCTGGACCTGGCGCGAGGTGATGTATCGGTTCGCGCTGACGATGACGCCGGACGACGTCGAAAGCGTCGCGACCCTGCTCTATGTCGAGATGCTCGAGCGTGGCTTCACCCGCGTCGGCGAATTCCACTATCTCCATCACGATCACGACGGCGCACCCTATGCGAACCCTGCCGAGATGGCGACGCGCATCGCCCAGGCCACTGAAATGGCCGGCATCGGGCTGACGCTGCTGCCGAGTTTTTATGCGCACGGCTCCTTTGGCGGAGCGGCACCGCACGCCGGACAACGACGCTTCATCTCGTCGATCGATCGGTTTGGCGAGCTCATGACCGCCGCGCGCAAGGCGGTGAGCGCTTTGCACGGCGCCAATGTCGGCATTGCGCCGCACAGCCTGCGCGCCGTGACGCCGGACGAGCTGGCTGCGATCGTACCGCTCGCCGAAGGGGGACCGGTTCATATTCACGCTGCCGAACAGATCAGGGAGGTCGAGGATTGCGTCGCCTGGTCAGGCCGGCGACCTGTCGAGTGGCTGCTCGAACATGCACCCGTCGACCGGCGCTGGTGCCTCATCCACGCGACCCACATGACCGCGGCAGAAACCACCTCGCTTGCGACAAGCGGAGCGGTGGCCGGTCTTTGCCCCCTGACGGAAGCAAGTCTCGGTGATGGCATCTTCCCAGCGCGCGAATTCTGTGACGCTGGCGGGCGGTTTGGCATTGGCACGGATTCCAACATCCTGATCGGTGTCGCTGACGAGCTCCGTCAGCTCGAATATGGCCAGCGCCTCAAGCATCGCGAGCGCAACGTGCTGTCGCGCGGCCCCAGCGCGTCGACCGGCCGCGCATTGTTCGACGCAGCGCTTGAGGGAGGCGTCCAGGCACTGGCCCAGACATGCGCCGGAATAGAGCAAGGCGCCCGCGCCGACATCGTCACCCTTGATACCACGCATCCATCGCTGGCCGGACGCCGCGGCGACGCCGTTCTCGATGGCTGGATCTTCGCGGCCGGCGCAGCGGCCGTCGATTGCGTCTGGACGAGCGGCAACAAGATCGTTGAGGGTGGGCGTCACAGGCTCCACGAGCGTGCGCGCAACCGTTTCAACGCGACGGTTCGGAGACTCGTGGCATGAGTCTCTCCGCCGATCGCGACAAGTCGGCGGGCAAGCCGACCATCTACAAGAAGATCCGGCACGAGATCGAGCGCCGCATCCTGACCGGCGAATGGCCGCCGGGTCATCGTATTCCGTTCGAGCATCAGTTGATGGCGCGTTACGGCTGCTCGCGCATGACCGTGAACAAAGCGCTGTCGGAGCTGGCGCAAGCCGATCTGATCGAACGACGGCGGCGGGCCGGCACGTTCGTGCGCCGTCCTCAGCATTTGTCGGCGGTACTTCAGATCGCCGACATTCGTGCCGAGATCTCCGCGCTCGGCCGCAGCTACGGTTATCAGCTCGTCCACTGCGCGCGACGCGCAGCAAACGCGTCGGATCGCGCGCGTCTCGGGGTGAGGAAAGCCGGCAAAGTGATCGCGATCGCCTGCCGCCACAGCGCCGACAACGTGCCGTTCGCGGTCGAGGACCGGCTGATCGATCTCGAGACGGTCCCGGAAGCTGCCACGGCAGACTTCGCGACCGAACCGCCCGGCTCGTGGCTGCTTCACCATGTCCCATGGACGGAAGCCGAGCACACGATCAGCGCAGTGGTCGCCGACGTTTCGACCGCGGCTGCGCTCGACATTGCAATCGGCGCGCCCTGCCTGGTGATCGACCGGCACACCTGGCGCAGCGCACGGACCGTGACCGCGGTCCGCCTGCTCTATCCGGGTGAGTCCCACCGGCTGGTTGCGCGCTTCAAGGGCGGCCGGGAGGGACACGCGGGCACGGCACAATTCATGCAACAATTTGACGGCAGCGACAAACCAGCCAAACTCAATCGATAGATCAGCAAAAGGCACGTGATCATGCGTATTTCGAAACTATCCGCTACAATCCTTGCTGTCATGCTCTCGGCCCCGGCGCTCGCGGACGATGTGAAGGTCGGCATTGGCATCTCGGGATGGACCGGCTTTGCGCCGCTAACCCTCGCAAAGGAGGCGGGCATCTTCAAAAAGAACGGCCTGGATGTGACGCTGAGCAAGATTCCGCAGAAGGACCGGCATCTGGCCATCGCTTCGGGCGCCATCCAGTGCGCGGCGACCACGGTCGAGACCTGGATCTCCTGGAATGCGAACGGCGTCGCCACCAAGCAGATCTTCCAGCTCGACAAGAGCTATGGTGCCGACGGCATGGCCGTGCGCAACGAGATCGCCTCGATCAAGGACTTGAAGGGCAAGACTGTCGCAGCGTCTGCGCCCGGCACCTCGCCCTATTTCGCGCTCGCCTGGATGCTCAAGAAGAATGGGCTCTCCGTCAAGGACGTTACCGTCGTGAATTTGGAGCCGGCGGCGGCTGCGCAGGCCTTCGTCTCCGGCCAGAACGACGCCGCGATGACCTATGAGCCTTATTTGTCGACGGTGCGTGCGGCACCGGACAAGGGCAAGATCATCGCCACCACGCTCGACTACCCGATGGTCATGGACACCTTCGGCTGCACGCCGGAGTTCCTGAACGGAAATCCGCAAGCCGCCCAGGCGCTCGCCGACAGCTATTTCCAGGCGCTCGAAATGATCGCGAAAGATCGGGCCAAGGCGTATGAGATCATGGGCGCCGACGTCAAACAGTCCGCCGAGCAGTTCGGCGATTCGGCCAAGTATCTGCGGTGGCAGGACAAGGCGGCGAACCAAACGTTCTTTGCGGGCGATTTCCTCGCCTTCAACAAGGACGCCGCCGAGCTCCTGCTCGAGATCGGCATCATCAAGGAAGCTCCGAAAGTCGACAATCTCTTCGACGCGAGCTTCATCAAGTAGCCTGTTTATCAAGTCGCCTGCCACGTAACCCGCGCCTTTTGCTTCGCGCATTGCGAAGCGAAAGTGGGCATGATCGACGAACGCCTTGGAACCTCCCGTGTTACGCCCCCTTGATCCCGTCACGTCGAAGCAGCGCGCAGCCTATGGCTTCGCGTTCTTCGTGCTGTTCGTTGCCCTGTGGGCCTGGGCAACCTTCGGCGGCCATGTGTCGAAGACCTTTCTCGCCAATCCGTTGACGATGCTGCAGGAAGGGTTTGATCTGCTCGTGAGCCACGGCTTCCTGTTCGACATCGGCATGACGATCTGGCGGGTCGTCGGCGGCTTCCTGCTGGCGGCCCTTGTTGCGGTACCGCTCGGCGTGCTGATGGGCGCCTACAAGCCGATCGAAGCCTTTCTCGAGCCATTCGTCTCCTTCGCCCGCTACCTGCCGGCCTCCGCCTTCATTCCGCTTCTGATCCTGTGGGCAGGCATCGGCGAATTACAGAAGCTTCTGGTCATCTTCATCGGCTCGGTCTTCCAGATCATTCTGATGGTCGCGGTGACCGTTGGCGGCACGAGACGCGACCTCGTCGAGGCCGCGTATACGCTCGGAGCCCGCGACGGCGGCATCATCCGCCGTGTGCTGCTGCCCTCCTCTGCCCCCGACATCGCAGAGATTCTTCGTCTCGTCCTCGGATGGGCATGGACATACGTCATCGTGGCCGAGCTGATCGGATCATCCTCCGGCATCGGCCACATGATCACCGACAGCCAGGCGCTGCTCAACACCGGCCAGATCATCTTTGGCATCATCGTCATCGGCCTGATCGGCCTCGTCTCAGACTTCTTGTGCAAGGCCTTCAACGCCTGGCTGTTTCCATGGAAGCTGGCATGACGGCGCTGAAGATAGATCAGGTGTCCCGCACCTTCCCTGCCCGCGCCGGTCACGCACCGACAAAGGCGCTCGAGCCGACCAATCTTGCGATCGGCGATAACGATTTTGTCACCATTCTCGGGCCCTCAGGGTGCGGGAAATCCACCCTGCTGCGCATCATCGCCGGGCTCGACCGGCCGAGCAGTGGGCGTGTCCTGCTCGACGGCCGCGAGGTGACCAGCCCCGGTGCGGAGCGCGGCATGGTGTTCCAATCTTACACGCTGTTTCCATGGTTGACCGTGCGCGAGAACATCGCATTCGGTCTGCACGAGCGCGGGATCCCGCAAGCCGAACGCCACAAGATCGCGGACGCGTTCATCCATCAGGTCGGGCTGACCGGCTTTGAAAATCATTGGCCAAAGCAACTTTCTGGCGGCATGCAGCAGCGCACGGCCATTGCGCGCGCGCTGGCCAACGATCCAAAGATCCTGCTGCTCGACGAGCCCTTCGGTGCGCTGGACAATCAGACCCGCGCGCTGATGCAGGAGATGCTGCTCGGCATCTGGGAACGCGACCAGAAAACCGTGCTGTTTGTCACCCACGATATCGAGGAGGCGATTTTTCTCGGCAGCCGCGTCATCGTCATGAGCGCGCGCCCGGGCCGCATCAAGGCGGAGATCATCGTCGATTTGCCGCATCCGCGCTCCTACAAGGTCAAGACCACGCCTGAATTCGTCGCCCTGAAGGAACGGCTCGTTGAGGAGATCCGCACCGAGGCGTTGAAAACGGCCGTTGATGCCTGATCATCGCTCTTCAGCGACCGGCGAGCGCATTCTCGCCGATCTCAATGCGCTTAGTGCGTGAGACTGAGGCTGCTCCGTTCCGGCAGCATTGGTGTGTGCACTCTATTTTATGCCATCCCATGCGCTGATCCGGTCCCGCACCGGCCGCATCGATCGCCTGTCGAACGGACCTGCGTACGTCCGACGATTTCGCAGCGGTTCGCGAGCCCTTCGTGGCCTTCATGGCGACGACCACAGCCCAGATGCCCCATGCCGCCTGACAATGGCTGGCGGTATGGGAGATGTCGCAACACTGGTTCAGCCGCAGACCTCGAGAATCGTCAGCATGTAGATGCGGATCATGTCGAGGAAGTCCGGGATGTCGACCCGCTCGTCGGGCATAGTGTTGTAGCGGCCGCCGGGTCCGCAGACGATGCCTTCCATGCCGCCATAGGTATAGAGATGGCCGGCATCGGTGCCGTAATAGCAGCTCGGCGCGACCGGCCCGGTCGGCTGCGCCTCGCCGCGCACAGCCCGATAGGCATTGTTGATCGCCCGAACGATCGGGCTCTCGGGCGCGACCTCGAAAGGCGGCATGGTCGGCACGCCGGCACGATCCTCCGACATCAGCTTGGCTTTCAGGCCTGGGAAGCGAACCTCCAGCGCGTCGAGCTCGCGGCGCATGTCGGCCATGGCACCAGCCTCGGTCTGGCCCGGTGCGTAGCGGCCGGAGCCCTTGATGCGGACGAAATCCGCCACCTGCGGCGTGCGCCATTCGTGCAGCTCGCGCCCCAGCGCGCCATGGACGACACCGACATGGACGCGGTTGATCTTCTCATGTTCGGGCGAGCGCGCGCCGGAGAATGTCATCGCGTTGAGGCGCGGAATGAGATCGCAGGCCGCAGCGATGGCATCGACCGCCTCCTCGCGCTTGGACAGATGGCGGGTATTGCCGACGAGCTCGATGATGAACATGAACGCGGCGGCGTGCATGGTCATCGCCTTCAGGTCGGTCGGCTCGGAGTTTACGAAGTAGTCAGCGCGCAGGCCCTGCTCGACCAGGGAATAGGTGCCGACGCCGCCCTGCAACTCACCGACGACATAGGTGAGGATGACATCGCCCTTCAGCTTCACGCCGGCATCGATCAACGTCTTGACTGCGCAGAAATAGGCCGCGTCACCGGCCTTCATATTGGAGACGCCAATGCCGTAGATGAAGCGATCGTCGATCTTGCCGGCCCAAGGATCGACGGTCCAGCCCTCCGTGACCGGATTGGTGTCGACATGGCCGTTGAACAGGACGCTCTTGCCGCCGCCGGTCCCCTTCCAGCGGCCGACCGCGTTGACGCGCCCTTCGCTGCCGAACGGCGTGAGCTCGGCATCGAGGCCGATGTCGCGCATGCGATCGGCCATGAACGTGGCGAGCTGCTTCTCCCCCTCCGTCTTCGAATAACTCTTATGCTGCACCATACGCGCAAGGAACTCGAGCGATCCGGGGATGTCGATGCGGGCCAGAAGCGCGTTGCCATCCATGAGATAAAATCCTTTGCAGTCAGCCAACCGGCACGGGAGACGCGGCCATCAATTCGCTTGTGTAGGGATGAACGTGGTCTGCATCGAAGTCTTCGACCGGCAGACAATCGACGAGCTCGCCGCGCCGCATCACGGCGATGCGGTGCGCGATCTGGCGGATCAGGTTGAGATCGTGAGTGATGAACAGATAGGCGGCGCCGGTCTCGGCGCGCAGCGCGAGCAACAGCTCGATGATCTGCGCCTGCACGGAGACGTCGAGCGGCGCGGTGATCTCGTCGCAGATCACGAGTTTCGGACGCGTGGCAAAGGCGCGCGCGATCGCCACCCGCTGCTTCTCGCCGCCCGACAGCTGATGCGGAAAGCGCTGAGCATAGGAAGCCGGCAGCCGCACCTGGTCGAGCATACGCGCAATGTCGGCTGGATTGCCGCCATACAGCTTCAGCGGGCGCGACAGGATCTCACCAACGCGATGGCGCGGATTGAGCGATGCATCCGGATGCTGAAACACGATCTGGACGTCGCGCCGATAGGCCGCATTCATGTCCTGCGCGCCACGCAGCGTGCGCCCGGCGAAAGAAATCTCGCCCGAGAAGCGCGCCAATCCCGTGAGCGCCCGCGCCATCGAGGATTTGCCCGAGCCGGATTCACCGACTAGGCCCAGGATCTCGCCGGCACGGATGGAAAAAGCGATCGCGTTCGTCGCCGGCGGCGGCGCTGCGCGAAACAGCCCGCGATTGCCGTAACGCACGCCGATCGCTTTGGCGGCGAGAACCACCGTCTCGTCCGGCGTGTCGTGAATCAGGCGGCGCTCCGGCCGCGGCACCGCGGCGACCAGCGCCCTTGTCTCGGCGGCGCGCGGCGCCCGGAAAATCTCGGCGGCCCCGGCCTGCTCCACCACGCGGCCATGCTTGATCACGGCCACGCGGTCGGCGACGCGCGTCATCATGGCGAGATCGTGCGAGATGTAGAGCGCGGCCACCCTGGTTTCCGTGCGCAGCCGTGCGAATAGGTCGAGGATGCGCGCGCCGGTGATGACGTCGAGCGCGGTGGTCGGCTCGTCGAACAGGATCACCTCCGGCCGGCAGCCGAAGGCGGTGGCGATGACGACGCGCTGCTTCTCGCCGCCTGATATCTCGTGCGGATAGCGCCGCATGATGGCGGCAGGATTGCGCAGTTCGACATGGCCGAGCAGCTCAATGGCGAGCGCATCGGCCTCGCGCGGACGAAGACCGCGATGGCGCTGCAGCGCCTCGGTGATCTGGCGGCCGATAGTGAGCGTCGGGTTGAGCGCCGTCGACGGATCCTGGAACACCATCCCGATGCGACGGCCACGCACCCCCGTCAGCTGCTTGGGCGCCAATTGCCGCAGGTCGATGTCGCTAAGCTTCAGCGATCCCGATATCTCGCGCGCATTGCGCGGCAAATGTCGCATCAAAGCCCAGGCCAGCGAGCTCTTGCCGGAGCCGGACTCGCCGACGAGGCCGAGCACCTCGCCGGGTGCGATCTCGAGCGAGATGTTGCGCAACACCTCGACCGGACCGGCCGACGTGACGTAGTCGAGGCCGTAGTTTTGAATTGAAAGGGCCGGCGTCATCGCTCGTCCTTCGGATTGAGCGCGTCGCGCAAGCCGTCGCCGACGAGGTTGAAGGCGATCGCCGCTAGCGCGATCGCGGCCGACGGCGCGATCAGCACCCAGGGCGCCTGGTGCATGTACTGGCGCGCCTCCGCCACCATCAGCCCCCATTCCGAAGCCGGCGGCTGGGCACCGAGGCCAAGAAAGCTCAGAGTCGCAAACAGCATGATCGCGAACGACACCCGGATCGTCGCCTCGATCACGATCGGCGCCATCACGTTGGGCAGCATCTCGCGGAACACGATCCAGGCAGCGCCCTCCCCGCGCGCGAGCGCCACCTTGACGTAGTCCTGATGGCGCACGGAAAGCGCTACCGCGCGCGTTATCCGCACCATGCTGGGCGTGAAGGCAACAGCGATCGCCAGCACCGCATTGCCGGCGCCGTTGCCAAGCGTACTGACCAGCAGCAGCGCCATCAGCAGACCGGGGATCGCCATGACCGCGTCGATGGTACGCATGATGATCTCATCAAGCCTGCCGCCGAGATAGGCCGACGCGGTGCCGATCATGGCGCCGGTACCACTGCCGATCAGGGTGGCGGCAAGCGCCATCGGAATGGTCGCGCGTGTCCCGACCAAAAGGCGGCTCATGACGTCGCGGCCGAACTGGTCGGCGCCGAGCCAGTGCTGCCAGCCGGGGGCGCGGAAGCGGCCGAGAAAATCCATCTTCTCCGGCGCGTAAGGCGCGAACCAAGGTCCGCACACGCAGGCGGCGGCCAGCACGATCAGCAGCGCGAGGCCGATCGCGCCCTGCGGCTTGCGCACCAGGCGGGTCAGCAACTCAGTCATAGCGGATCCGCCTATCGAGCAGCGCATAGACCACATCGGCCGCTGTGTTGGTGAGCGCATAGGTGACGGCCATGATCACCGCACCGGCCTGGATCGACGGCAGGTCGCGCGTGGTGATTGCGATCATCAGCGCGCGGCCGATGCCGGGAATGGCAAAAATCTCCTCGATCACGATGATGCCGCCGAGCAGATAGCCGACATCGAGCGCGATGATCGTGACGACCGGCAGCAGCGCGTTGCGTAACGCGTGGCGCGCGAGCACGGTGCGTTCTGGCAGGCCCTTGAGCCGTGCGGCGCGAATGTAGTCGGACTGCAGCACGTCGAGTGTTTCAGAGCGCATCATGCGCATGACATGGGCGATCAGGATCACCGACACGGTGAGCACCGGCAGCACGAGATGGCGGATCGCGGAGCCGACATCCTCCAGCGGCGAGACATAGCCGGTCGCCGGCAGGAAGGGCAGCTTGTCGGTGAGCAGCAAGGTCAGCACGGTCGCAGTGACGAATTCCGGCAGTGAAACTCCGAGATAAGCGACCACGCTGGTCACGGTATCGGCGAGCCGGCCCTGCCGGAGCGCGGCGAAGATGCCGAGCGGCACGGCCACTGCAACCGTGACGATGAGCGCGCAGACGGCCAGCAGCAGGGAGCGCGACAGCGCGGTCAGCATCTCCGGCGCGACCGGCAGGCCGGTGCGCATCGAGACGCCGAAATCGCCAGCCGCGGCGCGCGTCGCCCAATGGACGAATTGCAGCCAGACCGGGTCGTTGAGCCCGAGCCGTTCGCGCACCGCTGCGAGCGCCTCCGGCGAGGCATTCTCGCCGAGCAAGGTTTGCGCGGCGTCGGCCGGCAGCGCCTGCGTGATGGCGAACACCAGCACGCCGACGATGACGATGGTGTAGAGCATCAACAGCAGCCGACGGACAAGCCAGGCGAACGTCACCTTCGCGCCGCTCCGGTCAGGCGCGCTTCGGCGCGCCGGCGCCGAGGGAGACCTTGTCGAGCAGATAAACCGAGCCGCGCGGATGCAGCACGTAGCCTTCGACGTAAGCGCGCTGCGCGGCCAGGATGTCGAAGAACACCGGGATCACCGACGGCACCTCCTCGTTCATCATCGCCTGCGCCCGCGCGTACAGTGTTGCGCGCTTGGACTCGTCGGTCTCGACGCGCGCGGCGTTGACGATCTCGTCGAAGCGCGGATTATTCCAGCGGGTCTCATTCCAGGCCGCGTCCGAGGTATAGAGCAGCTTGAAGATGGCATCCGGCGTCGGCTGCATGTTGTAGAAGCCGACGTAGAAATTGCCCTTTTTCCAGACCTGGTCGAGATAGGTGGCGTGCGGCATGGTCTGCACGTTGATGCGAAAGCCAGCGGGAGCGGCCATCTCGCGGATCGCAACGCCGAGCTGCGTCCGGGTCTCCGGCTTGTCGGAGGCGACTAGGGTCAGGTCGAGACCGTTGGAATAGCCTGCATCGGCGAGCAGTTTCTTCGCCTTGGCGATATCTGGCTTCTTGAGCGGGGTGTCCTTGTAGAAATGATAGGCCGGGCTCAGCGGCGTGTCGTTGCCGGGCGTGCCGTAGCCGCCGGCGACGAAGCCCGCCATCGCCTCCCGATCGATGGTCAGCGCCAGCGCCTGGCGGACACGGACGTCGTTGAACGGCTTCTGGTCGCAGCCCATGTTGACGTTGAGGAACTGGCCGGAGGCTGTGCGCAGCGCCTTGACGCTCCCAGCTTTGGCAAGGCGCTCATACTCGCCTGCTGTGGTCGACAGCATCAGGTCGATATCGCCGGAGATCAGCGCCGATGCTTCGGCGGTGCGGTCGGGATAGACCAGCACCTCAACCCGATCGAGATAGGGCCGCGCGGGATCGTAATAAGCCGGATTGCGCTCGACCACGATCTTGCGGTCGGGCTCGTAGGACACGAGCTTGAACGGCCCGGTGCCGTTCGGCTTCGTCGATAGGCTGCCGAGATCAGCGGCGATGGTTTTCGCCGGCACGATACGGGCATTGGTATAAGCGAGCGCGATGGGGAAGTCGGCGAAGGCGCCGGACAGCGTGAACTTCACGGTCAGCGGATCGATCGCCGCGATCTCCTTGATCGGGCCAACAT